>Ga0102593_1002761_pt1 | contig 12648 bp, 3 predicted proteins | sample AraplaCol_mMS_r2_2_FD_76862 | JGI IMG/M metagenome (GOLD analysis project Ga0102593, IMG submission 76862) | Arabidopsis root microbial communities from North Carolina, USA - plate scrape MF_Col_mMS_r2 (SPADES assembly) (version 2) | ecosystem: Host-associated > Plants > Roots > Endosphere...
GTACCGGTCGACCGACTCGCGGGCAATCGGGTTGTCCGGGAACGCGACGGTCACCGACGTCTCCCGCTCGCCGCGGTTGACCCACAGACCGATCTGATAGGCCGAGCGCGCGTCGCTGAAGACGCGGCCGTTCATCCGTTCCCACTCGGCGATGATGCTCGCCGACAGGGGCGGCAGACCGGCGTCGAGGAACGACACCATCGGCACACCGGGATCCGGCGCACGCAACCCCAGCCCCCCGTCGGCCAACTCGAGCACGCGGTCGAACGGGATGGGGCCCAACGACATCCGGCCGTCGAACGATTCCTGTGCCGCCCGGGCGGTGTCGGCGAACGACGCCGGGTCGACCGTCACCGACACGGGCACGACGCCGGTGAACCACCCCGTGGTCTGAAATTCCTCGGGCGTCGCCCGCGTCGTGATCGGGGTGATCACGTGATAGTCGTTCGACCCGGTGAGGGCCTCCTGCGCCATCGCCGCGCACGCGAAGACACCGCCGATGAAGCGCGCGCCGGCGGCGGTGCAGGCCGCCTCGAACCGATCCGACTGCTGCTTGTCCAGCAGTCGCACCGTCACCAGGTCACCGGTCTTCGACCACGGCGGGTCACCCAGCGGGAAGGGGAAGTGCGGCATCGTGCCGTCGTTGCTCTCGGCGAAGCGGATCCACTCCCGCACCTCCGGTGACTCCAGCGTCAGATCCGACAGCATCCGTTGCTGCCGCACACAGTAGTCGTCGTAGCTGCCTGCCGTGGGAAGCGGAATCGGGCCTGCGCCACTGATCAGCGCGGCGTACATCATGTGGATCTCGACCAGGACCAGGCCCATGAACATCGCGTCGGTGTGCACGTGGTCGACGCTGATGTAGAAGGTGAAGTGGTCGGCGCGCTGAATGATGCCGAATGAGAAGCAATCCCACTGCAACGGGCTGGGCGTGGCGAGCACGTGCTCGCGCCACTGGGTCGCCGACATCTCGCCGTACTTGGTGGGCACGAACGAGATGTCCCGCGGATTCTGGACGGTATGGCGCAGGATCTCGCCGTCGTCGCTCATCTCGAACCAGCTGTGGTACGTGTCGTGACGACGCAGGTAGGCGTTGACGACGTGCGACATCGCGCGAATGTCGCACTGCCCCTGCATGTCCCAGGCGGGGATGTTGAGCCGGGCCATGTCGCTGCCGTTTGCCACGTGGTTGAGGTAGCCGCGGATGTGCTGCGCCTGCTGGTAGCTGGGCGGAACGGTGCTCACCGGTGCGTTCATCACCTTTGCCCGGCTGGCGGGCGACGGGTGCCAGGACACCACGTCACCGGATGCCCCGATCCAGTCATGGATCGCCTTGATCGCAACCATCTATCTCTCCCCTGGTACTGAAACTTCGGTGAGCGACGTCATCGGCGCTGATTCGATGGTCATGGCGACACCGCCGGCTGGGCGGAGTCGACGTCGAGGTCCGCGGCGATCATCTCGCTCAACCGCTCCGCGAGTCCACGCACCGTGGTGACGTCGGTCGACCCGATCCGCACCCCGGTCTCGGATTCGAGCCGGGTGCGCAACTCCAACGTCCCGAGAGAGTCTAGGCCGTATTCCGACAACGGCCGATCCGCGTCGACCGAGCGCCGCAGGATCAGGCTCATTTCCTCGGAGATGAGGCGCCGTACGCGGGCCGCCCACTCCTCTCGAGGCAACAGGCGCAACTCCTCGAGGAACTCGCTCGATCCGGCCCGGTCCTGGCCCATCGAGGCGAACGCCTCCGCGAACGGGCTGGTCTGCGCGAACGCGGTGAGCCACGGCGCACCGGCGACGGGCGCGTACCCGCTGTACACCCGGGTGTGTCGCATCAGGGTGTCGAACGCGTACGCACCGTCCTCGGGAGCGATGGCCATGCCGTCGGTGTCGGCCATGGCCTGGCCGGCACCGATCTGCGCCCAAGCACCCCACGCCACCACCTGGGCGGGCAGGTCCTGCGCACGGCGCCACCGCGCGAAGGAGTCCACCCAGCTGTTGGCGGCCGCGTAGGCACCCTGGCCCGGCGACCCCACCATCGCAGCCGCCGAGGAGAACAGGCAGAACCAGTCCAGCGGCGCGGTCGCGGTGGCCTCGTGCAGGCGCCACGCACCCATCGCCTTGGGCGCCCAGTCCCGGTCGATCAGCTCGTCGGTGATGTTGGCGAGCGTCGCGTCCTCGATGACCGCGGCGGCGTGCAGGACGCCGCGCAGCGCGATCCCCGTCGCGGTGGCCGCGGCGACCATCCTCGCCACGGTCTCGGGCTCGGACACGTCGCCGAGTTCGACCTCGACCTCGGTGCCGCGCTTGCGCAGCCGCTCGATGGCGCGTTGCGTCTCCGGCTTCGGCGCGGAGCGCCCGTTGAGGATGATGCGACCGCACCCGGCCGCCGCCATCTTCTCGGCCAGGAACAATCCGAGCCCGCCCAGGCCGCCGGTGACGATGTAGGCACCGTCGGTACGGAACGCCGGAGCCCGTTCGGCGGGGACCACGGCCGCGAACTGACCGGTGCGGGGCACGTCGAGCACCAGCTTGCCGGTGTGCTCGGCGGCACCCATCGCACGAATTGCGTTGGCGCCGTTGGCCAGTGGGTAATGCGTGGTCTGCGGCGGCGGCAGCACGCCGTCGGCGATCTGCTGGTACACCACCTCGAGGAGACTGCGCAGCGTGTCCGGGGCGACCAGGGTGAGCAACGCCAGGTCGACGGCGTAGAAGGACAGGTTCCGCCGGAACGGGAACAGGCCCATCTTGGTGTCGCCGTAGATGTCGCGCTTGCCGATCTCGACGAACCGGCCGCCGAAGGTCAGCAGCTCGAGACCGGCTCGCTGGGCCGCGCCGGGCAACGAGTTGAGCACGACGTCGACGCCGTACCCGTCGGTGTCGCGGCGGATCTCCTCGGCGAACTTGGTGCTGCGCGAGTCGTAGACGTGGGCCACGCCCATGTCGGCGAGCATCCGCCGACGGTCGGGGCTGCCTGCCGTCGCGTAGATCTCGGCACCGGCCGCCTGGGCGATGGCCACGGCGGCCTGACCCACGCCGCCGGTGGCGGAGTGGATCAGCACCTTGTCGCCGGAGCGGATGCGCGCCAGGTCGTGCAGCGAGTACCAGGCGGTGGCATGGGCGCTCGGCACCGCGGCGGCGGTGGCGTCGGGCAGGTCGGCCGGGATGCGGACCGCCAGGTTCGCGTCGCAGGTCACGAACGTGCACCAGGCACCCGTCGCGGAGATGCCCGCGACGCGGTCACCGATCTCGTGGTCGGTCACGCCCGCACCCACCGCCGTGACGACGCCGGCGAAGTCCGCACCCAGCTGGGGCATGCGTCCCTCGAAGGACGGGTAGCGACCGTAGGCGACCAGGACGTCGGCGAAGTTGAGGTTGGACGCCGAGACGGCCACCTCGATCTGTCCCGGGCCCGGTGCGGTCCGCTCGTAGGCGACCAACTCGGCCGACTGCAGGTCACCCGGCGTCCGGATCTGCAGTCGCATGCCGTCGCGTTCGGGGTGCACCACGGTGGTGTGACGCTCCTCGGGCTGCAGCGGCGTGACGTTGAGCCGAGCGGTGTAGTAATGACCGTCGCGCCAGGCCGTCTCGTCCTCGTCGGACAGCGAGAGCAACTCGGCGCCGACGAGCGTGAGGTCGGTGGCGTCGTCGAGGTCGACCTGGGTGGGCCGCATCCGGGGATGCTCCATCCCGATGACCCGGACGAGGCCCCGCAGGCCGCCCTGGGCCAGGTTCGGCACCTCACCGGGCAGCACGCTCTGCGCACCCCTGGTCAGGACGAACATCCGGGGCGGTTCGCCGGCGACGTCGGTGAGCACCTGGGCCACGCGGACCAGGTGACGGACGTGATCGGCACCGTCGGCGACGACGTCGGCCTCGGCGGCGCGCGGGTCCTGGATCACCACGACGGCCGCACTGGGCCGGGCGGTGAGCGTCCGGTGCAACAGGTCGGCGCTGGCGGCGTGGTCGCCGTCGGCGCTCCACGTCATCGCCGTCACGTCGGCCTCGCCGGCCTTGAGGACGTCGGCCAGCTGATGCGCGAGCATGTCGGACTCGTCGGAGGTGCTGATCAGCAACCAGTGCCCGTGTCCGACGACGTCGGTGGCGGGCAGTTCCTGGCGGCGCCAGTCGATGGTCAGCAGCCGCTCGTTGAGGCGCTTGTCCCGCAGCCCCTGCTCCGAGACGCCCGTGCCGAGGCGCAGGCCGGCCACGGTCAGCACGACCGCGCCGTGCTCGTCGAGCACCTCGACGTCGACCTCGACCGAACCCGCGCTGGCATTGACCAACTGCACGTAGCAGTAGTGCGCGTTGCGCGTCGAGGAATGGGCCCGCAGCCGCCGCACGCCCAGCGGCAGCATCAGCGTGCCGGTGGTGTCGGTGTGCAGATCCGGGTGCGCGCCGACGGCCTGGAAGCAGACGTCGAGCAGTGCCGGGTGGATGCCGTAGGCACCCTGCTGGGACCGGATCGAGCTGGGCAGCGCGACCTCGGCCAGCACCGAGCCGCCGGGGCCGCCGGTGGTGTGGGCGGCCGTCAGACCGGTGAACGCCGGTCCGTACTGGATGCCCCTGGCGTCGTACCAGTCGCGCATCTCGGCACCGGTGAGCTCCACGGGGTGCTCGGCGAGCAGCGCGGCGACGTCGTAGGTGGTGGCGTCGGTCGAGTCGTCGGCGGTGTGGAGCACTGCGGTGGCGCGGCGCACCTCCTCGCCCTCGAGCCGGGTGGTCACCTGGAAGTCGGTCTGGCCGTCCGCGGTGACCGCGGCGACCGCGGAGATGGGCGTGTGTGGTTCGAGCAGCAGCAGCTCCTCGAACGCGATGTCGCGGGCCTCCGACGCGTCGCCGAAGACGGTGCGGGCCGCCGCGAGGGCCATCTCGCAGTAGGCGGTGCCGGGCAGGGCGGCGACGCCGTGCACCTGGTGGTCGGCGAGCCACGGCTGGGCGTCGGTGCCGATGTCGGCCTGCCAGACGTGGCGTTCCGGTTCCTCGGGCAACCGGACGTGGGCACCGAGCAGCGGGTGCACGGCCAGCGTGGACGCACCCTGCTCCTGGCCGTCCCTGGTGAGCATCAGGTGCGGGTGGTGGAACGTCGGCAGCGGGGCGTCGACCAACGCACCGACCGGCCACAGCGCGGCGAAGTCGACCGCGGCACCGGCAGCATGCAGGGCCGCGACGAAGCCGCGCAGGCCGTGGGGCAGCTCCTGCTCGCGACGCAGGCTCGCCAGCGCCGCCATGCGGACGTCGAGGCTGCGGGCGTTCTGATCCACCGCGTAAGTCAGCAGCGGGTGTGGCGACAGTTCGCCGAACACTCGGTAGCCGTCCTCGAGGGCCGCTTGCACGGCCGCGGCGAAACGAACCGCATGGCGCAGGTTGTCGGCCCAGTAGTAGGCGTCGAAGTCCGCGGGATCACGCGGGTCGTAGAGGGTCGACGAGTAGTACGGGACCGTCGGCTCGCTGGGCGAGATGTCGGCCAGCGCCTCGGTGAGCTCGTCGAGGATCGGGTCGACCTGCGGGGAGTGCGACGCGACGTCGACGGCGACCTCGCGGGCCATGATGCCGCGGGCCTCCCATTCGGCCGCCAGCTTGCGCACCGACTCCTTGGCGCCGCCGACCACCGCGGACTGCGGTGAGGCGACCACCGAGAGCACGACGTCGTTGACGCCGCGGGCGGCGAGCTCGGAGAGCACCTGCTGGGCGGGCAGCTCCACCGACGCCATCGCGCCGGACCCGGCGATGGTCGCCATGAGGACCGACCGACGGCAGATGACCTTGACGCCGCCCTCCAGGGAGAGCGCCTCGGACACGACGGCGGCAGCGGCCTCCCCCATGGAGTGCCCGATGACCGCACCGGGCACGACGCCGTGGGACTTCAGGGCGGCGGCGAGCGCGACCTGGACGGCGAACACGGTGGGCTGCACCTTGTCGATGCCGGTGACGACCTGATCGGAGGCCATGGCCTCGGTGACCGAGAAGCCGGACTCGGCCGCGATCAGGGGTTCGATCCGCGCGACGGTCTCGGCGAACACCGGCTCGGAGGCCAGCAGGGCCTTGCCCATGCCGGCCCACTGCGAGCCCTGTCCGGAGAACACCCACACCGGACCGCGCTGGCCCTTGTCGACGGCTGCCTCGTACGGGTCGTCGCCCTCGGCGACGGCGCGCAGTCGCTCCACCAGCTCCGTGCGGTCCGCCGCGATGACGACGGTGCGTACGGGGCGGTGGGCGCGTCGACGCGCCAACGTGTAGGCCACGTCGGCGAGGTCGGCCGCGTCACCGTCGGCGTTGCCCTCGACCCAGTCCGCGAGGCGTCCCGCGGTGCGGCGCAACTCGTCGGGCGTGGTGGCCGACAGCGGAAACAGGTGCGGGCCGGTCGCCCGCTCGGGGGCGGTGCCGGCGTCGACGGTACGCGTCGACGCCCCGGTGGGGGCCTGCTCGAGCACGGCGTGGACGTTGGTTCCCGACAAGCCGTAGGACGACACCGCGGCGCGCCGCGGGTGATCGCCCTCGACGGGCCACGAGGTCTCCTCGGTCGGCACGAAGAGGTTGGAGTCGATGCTGGCGATCTCGTCGGGCATCGCGGTGAAGTGCAGGTTCTTCGGCACGACGCCGTGCTGCAGCGAGAGGATGGCCTTCATGAGGCCGACCGCGCCGGACGCGGACTGGCCGTGGCCGAAGTTGGTCTTGGCCGAACCCAGCGCCACGGGGCCGGTCTTGCCGTAGACGGCCGCGAGGCTGGCGAACTCGATCGGATCGCCGACCGGGGTGCCGGTGCCGTGCGCCTCGACCATGCCGATGGTCGCGGGGTCGACGCCGCCGGCGGCCAGGGCCGCTTCGTAGACCTTGACCTGAGCGTCGCGCGACGGGGTGGCGATGTTGACGGTGTGGCCGTCCTGGTTGGCCGCGGTGCCGCGAATGACCGCCAGCACGTCGTCACCGTCGGCCAGCGCGTCGTCGAGACGCTTGAGCAGCAGGACGGCGGACGCCTCACCGGAGACGAATCCGTCGGCGTTCACGTCGAAGGCATGGCAGGCACCGGTGGCCGACAACATGCCCTGGGCAGAGCCGGAGGACATCTTGCGCGGCTCGAGCATGATCGAGACGCCGCCGGCCAGGGCCATGTCGCTCTCGCCGTCGTCCAGGCTGCGGCACGCCATGTGCACCGCCAACAGGCTCGACGAGCAGGCCGAGTCGACGGTGAATGCCGGCCCGTGCACACCGAGGTGGTAGGCGATGCGGCCCGACGCGAGGCTGAAGTTGCTGCCAGTGAATCCGTAGGGGCCCTCGACGGCGTTGGCGTCGGCGGCGAGCAGTTGGTAGTCCTGGTGCGTCATCCCCATGAACACGCCGGTGAGGGTGTCCGCGATGGTGGCCGGGTCGATGCCGGCGTGCTCGACGGCTTCCCAGGCGGTTTCCAAGAGCAGGCGCTGCTGGGGGTCGATGGCGATCGCTTCGCGCTCGCTGATGTTGAAGAAGTCGTTGTCGAAACCGGCGACGTCGTCGATGAACGCGCCCCACTTGGAGATCGACCGTCCCGGCACGCCGGGCTCGGGGTCGTAGTACTCCTCGGCATCCCAGCGATCCATCGGCACCGTGGTCACGGCGTTCTCGCCGCGCATCAGCGCAGCCCACAGACCCGCTGGCGAATCGATGCCACCGGGAAGACGGCACCCCATGCCGATCACGGCGATTGGGGAGACCGGTGTCTCTGCCACGTACTTCACCCTCTCCAACGAACGAACCAAGGCTTCCGACCCGGTTGTGCTGCATGAAGACGTCGATCCCCGGAGCTGTGGATCAGTTGTGTGACCTTTCCATGTGCACCTGGATTGACTATCGACAAGGAGTTCCGGACCAGCAAACCGAACTTTAAGTACGAACCATTAGTACGAAAAATTCGGCAAATCCGTTCCTGCCCTTTCCAAGTCAACATTCTCCGGACGGGACACTACACCGACAGCTACCTATTCGTCCCAACAACCTCGTTTAGGCGCATACGCTGCGGAAATGCCGATTATTGACGTTGACGTTCGTTTTTAGCGACCGTCCGTGACAGGTTCTTCGGTTTCGCCGCGAACAAAGCTAGCAAATACATTCAACGTCTAGGCAAATATGATGGCAAGCGTTGTCAGACTTCGTTCGATTGGACGTCCGTCGTTAACGGGACGTTCATACTGCCAGCGTGCGGGCATCTCCATTCGCCCGTCCGACGGTGCTGCGGTACCGTCGTGGCCACCGTCCCGCACCGATGCCGCCGAAGCCAATGCTGAACAGTGGACATTCTGGCTACTCTGGTAACGATTGCGACAGTGGCAACTGACGTCACTCTGGCAACACCGATGACCTCGCCCCTCCGAAGCAGATCGGATTCGAGCGCCAGGGGGGCCTGTTTGGCCCGAAGTCGTTGTGCCACAACGGAACCAACGGGACAACGCCCGTTGTCGCGGTAACGGCCCCTCGTGGGCGCCGGGCGAAAATTAGTGAACGAATCAACCGTGCGACTAAGTCACACCGCTGCGGAGAGCCCGGAGAATGGCGCGCCAAGCTTGGCCACGGCGTTATACCCCTCCTTGCGGGCTCGGAAAACACCCCTTCTGATCATGGCCGCAGTGGCCACGAAACCCGCCTGGTCACTCACCAACAGGGGCGTCAGCAGGCGGTTGTGGACGAAACCGAACGCCATCCCGCTGCGCGGGTCGGCCCATCCCAGCGACCCGCCGAGCCCGACATGGCCGAAACCGGGCAGGACGCCTCCCAACGGGAGCCCGTGGTACCCGAGATGGAAGGACATCGGCATGATCAGCCCGGCGTCGGGATGCAGGCTCGGTCGCCCGCCGAGGGTGGCCGCCAGCTCGGTCGACAGGAACTGGGTGTCGTCGACGCGGCCACCGTTGGCGATGGCCCCGTACATCCGGGCCAGGCCCCTGGCCGTGGCGACGCCGTTGGCGGCAGGCAGTTCGGTGTCGAGCAAGGAGATGTCACCCTGGACGGTGGCCTTCATGCCGGGGAAGTACATCGACCCCAACCCACCCGAGAACGGCAACGCCGCGACGTGGGGGGTGACGAAGTTGACCAGGGGATTCTGGAACCGGCTTTGCGGTCCGATGATCCTTGCCGGCTGAGTCGGCGCGTCGACCGGCGGCCTGCCCAGGTGAATGCCGTCGACGCCGAGCGGCTCGGCGAGCTCGGTGCGGAACAGCTCCCGCATGCCACGACCGGTGACCGCACGGGCCAGACCGGACATCAGCCAGCCGTAGGTCAACGCGTGATAGGACGGTTTGCCCTTGAACCATCCCATGGGGGCGGCGGCCATCCGATCCTCCATCAGGAGGTGGTCCATCAGGTCGACGCCACTGACACCGTTGAGCTGGGACAGCCCGGCCCGGTGCCGCATCAGATCGCGGACGGTGACGTTGCCCTTGCCCTTGGCAGCGAAGGCGGGCCAGTACCTGGCGACGGGGGCGTCGTAGTCGACGAGGCCGCGATCGGCCAGCCGGTGGATCACGGTGGAGGCCATGCCCTTGGTCGCCGAGAACACCATCGCGCCGGTGTCGGCGGTCCACGGCCGGGTGCCCCGGCGGTCCGACCAGCCGGTCCAGACGTCGACCACCGGTTGCCCGTCGAGGTAAATGCAGAGAGCACCGCCGCCGAAGCGTTTGCCGGGAAAGAGATGGCCGAAGGCGCGCACCGCGCAGCCGAAACTGGGATCCACCACGCCGCGGACCCCGTGCGGAAGCGCCGCGTTGCGCTCGCCGCCGTTGGCTGGACTCACGCTGAACGAAATTACTCTCACCGCGGGCAACTCGACGGCTGTTTACCGTTCCGTTAGCGAATCGATCGGTCTCGCTCCACCTGGGCACCGATCAATAGACGAGGTCGAGGATCTCCTTGGCTGCGAGCGCCGGAGTCAACAACCCGTCGCGCACGCGTTGCTCGACGTCGGCACGAACCGCCTTCACCCCGGGGTTGGACGACACCTTGTCCAGCACGGCGTCGCGCACCATCGTCCACATCCACTCGACCTGCTGGCGGCTCCTGCGGGCGTCGAACTCCCCCGCCTCAGTCAGCACCCGGCGGTGCTCCAGCACCGTCGCCCAGAGTTCGTCCAGGCCGGTGCCCTCGAGCGCGCTGGCGGTGAGAACCGGTGGGCGCCAAAGACTCTCCCGCGGATAGAGCAGCCTGATCGCACCGCCCAGTTCGCGGGCGGCGGCCTTGGCCTCGGCGGCGTGGCGGCCGTCGGCCTTGTTCACCACGACCACGTCGGCGAGTTCCAGGACGCCCTTCTTGATGCCTTGCAGCTGATCCCCGGTGCGCGCCAGCGTCAGGAACACGAAGGTGTCGACCATGTTGGCCACCGTCACCTCGGACTGGCCGACGCCCACCGTCTCCACCAGCACGACGTCGTACCCGGCCGCCTCCAGCAGGACGATCGTCTCCCGGGTGGCCTTGGCCACCCCGCCCAGGGTGCCCGAGGTGGGCGACGGCCGAATGTAGGCGTCGGGATGCACGGCCAGCCGCGCCATCCGCGTCTTGTCGCCGAGGATCGACCCGCCCGTCCTCGTCGACGACGGGTCCACGGCCAACACCGCCACCCGGTGACCCTGATCGATGAGGGACATTCCCAGCGCCTCGATGGTGGTCGACTTGCCGACCCCCGGCACACCGGTGATGCCGACGTGCATCGCCCTTCCGGCATCGGGCATGAGCTCCATCAGCAGCCGCTGCGCGGTCTCCCGGTGGTCGGCCCTCGTCGACTCGACGAGGGTGATCGCCCGCGGCAGCGCGGACCGATCGCCACCGCGGATGGCTGCTGCGAGCTCGGACGGATCCATCTACTGAAGAGTGTGCCCGAGCCGCTCGGCCAGCTTCTCCAACAGGCCGATCGCGGCGTCGGCGATCACGGTGCCCGGCGGGAAGATCGCGGTCGCCCCCGCGGCGTAGAGCTCGTCGAAGTCACCAGGGGGGATCACGCCGCCGACGACGACCATGATGTCGGGACGGCCCGCCTCGGCCAGCGCGTCACGCAGCGCGGGCACCAGGGTGAGGTGACCGGCCGCCAGCGAGGACACCCCGACCACGTGAACGTCGTTGTCGACGGCCTGGCGGGCGACCTCGTCGGGGGTGGAGAACAGCGAGCCCACGTCGACGTCGAACCCGATGTCGGCGAACGCCGTCGCGATGACCTTCTGGCCGCGGTCGTGACCGTCCTGGCCCATCTTGGCGACCAGGATGCGCGGCCGGCGCCCGTCGGCCTCGGCGAAGCGCTCGACCAGTTCGGTGGCCGCGGAGACGTTGCGCACGTTGGACCCCTTCCCCACCTCGTCGCGGTACACACCGGCGATGGTGCGGATCTCGGCCTGGTGACGACCGTAGACCTTCTCCAACGCGTCGGAGATCTCGCCGACGGTCGCCTTGGCGCGCGCCGCCGCGATCGCCAGCGCCATCAGGTTGTTTCCCAGCCCGTCCTCGCCGGCCACGCCGGTGTCATTCCCCCGGTCGCTCCGCTCCTGCCCGCCGGAAGCCGCTGCCGCTCGGGTCAATTCGGCCAGCGCGGCCTGCGTCGCGGCGTCGTCGCGGTCGGCGCGCAACGTCTCGAGCTTGGCGATCTGCTCGGCGCGCACCCGGCTGTTCTCGACCTTGAGGACCTCGACCTCCTGGTCGGCGTCCACCTGGTACTTGTTGACCCCGATCACGGTCTGGGCGCCGGAGTCGATGCGGGCCTGCGTGCGGGCGGCGGCCTCCTCGATGCGCAGCTTCGGGATGCCCTCGTCGATCGCGCGGGCCATGCCGCCGTGCTCGGTGACCTCGGCGATGTGGGCGCGCGCCTTCTCGGCGAGCTGGTGGGTCAGCCACTCGACGTAGTACGAACCGCCCCACGGATCGATCGGCCGGGTGGTGCCGGACTCCTGCTGCAGCACGAGCTGGGTGTTGCGGGCGATGCGCGCCGAGAAGTCCGTCGGCAGCGCCAGCGCCTCGTCGAGGGCGTTGGTGTGCAGCGACTGGGTGTGACCCTGGGTCGCGGCCATCGCCTCGATGCACGTGCGGGCGACGTTGTTGAACGGGTCCTGGGCGGTCAGCGACCATCCCGAGGTCTGCGAGTGCGTGCGCAACGACAGCGACTTGTCGCTCTTCGGATCGAACTGCGCGACTAGCTCACTCCACAGCAGCCGGCCGGCGCGCAGCTTGGCCACCTCCATGAAGAAGTTCATGCCGATGCCCCAGAAGAAGCTCAACCGCGGCGCGAACTTGTCGATGTCCAGTCCGGCGGCCAGGCCCGCCTTGATGTACTCGACACCGTCGGCCAGGGTGTAGGCCAACTCCAGGTCGGCCGTAGCCCCGGCCTCCTGAATGTGATAGCCCGAGATGGAGATCGAGTTGTACTTCGGCATCTTCACGCTGGTGTAGCCGAAGATGTCGGAGATGATCCGCATCGACGCCTCGGGCGGATAGATGTAGGTGTTGCGGACCATGAACTCCTTGAGGATGTCGTTCTGGATGGTCCCCGCCAGCTTCTCCGGCGGCACGCCCTGCTCCTCGGCGGCGGCGACGTAGAGCGCCAGGATGGGCAGCACCGCGCCGTTCATCGTCATCGACACCGACACCGTCGACAGGTCGATGCCGTCGAAGAGCTGCCGCATGTCGAGGATGGAGTCGATC
>Ga0102593_1002765_pt1 | contig 12637 bp, 14 predicted proteins | sample AraplaCol_mMS_r2_2_FD_76862 | JGI IMG/M metagenome (GOLD analysis project Ga0102593, IMG submission 76862) | Arabidopsis root microbial communities from North Carolina, USA - plate scrape MF_Col_mMS_r2 (SPADES assembly) (version 2) | ecosystem: Host-associated > Plants > Roots > Endosphere...
CAAGTACCCCGACGAGGTGGCCAGGGAGTTCGCCTAACTCGAGGCGATGCCCGATCTGATCGCCCGCGTGCTGACGTGCATGGAACCCGTGACGGCGCTGGCGCACCGCTTCGCCCCGTCGCAGACGGTGCTGTTCCTCGGCAGACACGTCGGCTATCCCGTCGCCCTGGAGGGCGCGCTGAAGCTCAAGGAGCTGGCGTACATGCACGCCGAGGGCTTCGCGGCCGGTGAGCTCAAGCACGGGCCGATCGCACTGATCGAGGACGATCTGCCCGTCATCGTCGTGATGCCGTCGCCGAAGAACGCCGCGATGCTGCACAGCAAGCTGCTGAGCAACATTCGTGAGATTCAGGCGCGTGGCGCGGTCACCGTCGTGATCGCCGAGGAGGGCGACGACACCGTGCGGCCCTACGCCGACCATCTCGTCGAGATGCCGGCGGTGTCCACGTTGTTCCAGCCGCTGCTGTCGACCATTCCGCTGCAGGTGTTCGCCGCCGGGGTGGCCCAGGCCCGCGGTTACGACGTCGACAAGCCCCGCAACCTCGCCAAGTCCGTCACCGTCGAATAGGGGCCGACCCGATGACCAGTGACGTGCGCAGTGCCGTCGTGACCGGAGCGTCCGGGGGCATCGGACGGGCGATCGTCCGGGTATTGGTCGATGAGGGCTTCGCCGTCACGATGGCCGGCCGCAGCGCGGACAAGCTCCGTGCGGTGGCCGAATCGGTCGCCACACCCGGTGGGCCCGACGTGAAGTGGCTGTCCGGATCGTTGTCCGAGGAGGGCTTCCTCGACGAGATCGTCGCGCGCCACTCGGCGCGCTTCGGTTCACTCGACCTGCTGGTCAACAATGCCGGCATCGCGGAGAGCCGGCCGGTCGGCGAGCAGACCGCCGAGTTCGTCGACGACCACCTGACGACGAACGTCCGCGCGGTCATCCTGCTGACCGACAAGTGCCTGCCGATGTTGCGCAGCGCCGCCAGCCGGCGTGGCAGCGCGCAGGTGGTCAACACCGCCTCCAACGCGGGCAAGCGCGGAGAGGCCGGTCTGGCGACGTATTCGGCGACCAAGGCCGCGGTGGTGGGTTACACCGAGGCCCTGCACGACGAGTTGGCGGGCGAGGGCATCAAGGCCACGGCGATCTGTCCGGGCCTGGTCGACACCCCGATGGCCGACCCGTACCGCGCCGGTGGTGCCGTCGAGATGATCAGTCCCGACGACGTGGCCGAGGCGGTCCGCTTCACCACCAGGGTGTCGAGGGCGTGCGTCATCCCGGAGATCATCTTGTTGCGACCGACGGAATGGGTTGCCGCCTCGGAGATCCGCTAGCGCAGGTGGGTGGCCAGGAAGGGCCGCATCAGCGCCACGACGGCGTCGAGCTGGCTCTCCAGCAGGAAGTGTCCGCCGTCGAGCAGGTTGACCTCGGCCGAGGGTAGGTCACCGCTGAAGGCCAATGCGCCTGCGGGACCGAAGATCTCGTCGTTACGCCCCCACACGGCGAGCAGCGGCACCTGCGAGGTGCGGAAGTACTCGTGCACCCGTGGGTAGAGCTCGACGTTGGTGATGTAGTCGGCGAACAACTCGAGCTGGATCGCGATCGAGGCCTCGGTGTCGGCGACCGCGGTGTGCGCGGTGGTCCAGGAGTCGGGGTCGACGACCGTCGGATCCGAGACACCATGCGTGTACTGCCATTTCAGGCCCTCGGGGCTGATGAGCCCGCGCAGCACGTCGGCGTTGGCCTCGGAGCGGTCGCGGCCGTAGGCGAACAGTGGCTCCATCGCGTCGCCGACGAACCCCTCGACGTAGGCGTTGCCGTTCTGGGTGACGACGGCGGCGATGCGTTCCGGGTGCCGCAGCGCCAGCCGCCATCCCACGGGCGCGCCGTAGTCCTGGACGTAGAGCGCATAGCGAGTCAGGCCCAGGTGGTCGAGCAGCGCGTCGACGTGATCGGCGAGCGCGTCGAAGGTGTAGTCGAATTCGTCGACGGTGGGCCGGTCGGAGTGCCCGAAGCCCGGGTAGTCGGGCGCGATGACGTGGTAGCGGTCGGCCAGTGCCGGAATCAGGTTGCGGTACATGTGCGAACTGGCGGGCGTCCCGTGCAGCAGCACGATCGTCGGCGCCTCGGGGGAGCCTGCCTCGCGGTAGAAGATCTGGCGTCCGGCGATCTCGGCGTAACGGTGGTGCGTGCGGTGAACCGACGTGCTCATGTCTAACCCCTTAGATTGCTTTGACTGGTTAGGGATGAGTGAACGCCCCTCGACCTAACCTGTCAAGTCATCTATGGTGGTTAGATGACGACGGACTGGTCAGACGTGTTGCTCGACCTGCTGAACACCACGCCGGTGGTCGACGGGCACGGCACCGACCTGCTGGCCGACGACGCGGCGGCCCGACGGTGGCTTCGTGACCGGGACGGCGACGGCGAGGACGTCGACGCGGTCCGCCGGGTCCGGGACGACCTGCAACGGGTGGTGCGCGGCGACGCCCACGGCGATGTGCTCAACCGCCACCTGCGGGGCGTGCGCCAGGTGCCGGTCGTCCGGGACGACGGTCTGCGGTGGTCGCTGGAGTCGGCCGATTGGCCGGCGCGCGTCGTGCTGGCCTGGGGTGAGGTCCAGAACCGGGCGCCGGGCCGTCTGCGGCCCTGTGCGAACGGCGAGTGTCATCTCTTCCTGCTCGACCGCAGCCGGGGTGGCACCGGTCGGTGGTGCTCCATGAGCGAGTGCGGCAACCGGATGAAGGCGCGCCGTCACTACGACAGGACCGCCGGTCGGCCCGGCCATCTCCCGGAGTAGACCGCACCGACGGGATCACGACGTAACGTAGGCCGGGTGCGGCACTACTACTACGCGGACGTCATCCGCGCGGCGGAGGCGCCGCTACTGGCCAGCCTGCCGGACGGTGCACTGATGCGCCGCGCCGCGTACGGTCTCGCGGGCGTGGTCGCCCGAGAACTGCACGCCCGTACGGGCGGGGTCGTGGCACGCCACGTCTGCGCCGTCGTCGGGTCCGGTGACAACGGCGGCGACGCCCTCTGGGCTGCCACGTTCCTGCGGCGCCGCGGCGTCTCGGCCTCGGCGATCGTGCTCAACCCCGAGCGCGTGCACCGCGAGGTCTTGGCCGCCTTCACCCGCGCCGGTGGTCGCCTCGTCCAAACCATTCCGCCGGCAACCGATCTGGTGCTCGACGGCGTCGTCGGCATCTCCGCCAGCGGGCCGCTGCGCCCCGACGCCGCTGCGGTGTTCGCCGCCGTCGACGCCGCGGCCGTCCCCGTCGTGGCCGTCGACCTGCCCAGCGGAGTCGACGTCTCCACCGGCGCCACGGACGGACCCCACGTCAAGGCCGCCTTGACCGTCACCTTCGGCGGTCGCAAGCCCGTGCACGCCCTCGGTGACTGCGGCCGCGTCGAACTGGTCGACATCGGGCTAGACCTCCCCGACGGCGACCTGGTCAGTCTGGAGGCCGCCGACGTCGCCGCCCGCTGGCCGACACCGGGACCGCGCGACGACAAGTACACCCAGGGCGTCACCGGGGTGCTGGCCGGCTCGGCCACCTATCCTGGCGCGGCGATCCTGTGCACCGGCGCCGCCGTCGCGGCCACCTCCGGCATGGTCCGCTACGCGGGAACCGCTGACGCGGAGGTGGTTTCGCACTGGCCCGAGGTCATCGCGACGTCCTCGGCGCAGGACGCCGGCCGGGTGCAGGCGTGGGTGGTGGGCCCCGGCATCGGCACGGACGACGCAGGCGAGGGCGCCCTGCGGTTCGCGCTCGACACCGACCTGCCGGTGGTGGTCGACGCCGACGCGCTCACGGTGCTCGCCGCACATCCCGAGCTCCTGCGGGACCGAACGGCGCCCACGGTGCTCACCCCGCATGCCGGTGAGTTCGCCAGGCTGGCCGGGCACCCACCCGGGGACGACCGGGTGGCCGCGACGCGCGCGCTGGCCGACGAATTCGGCGCGACGGTGCTGCTGAAGGGCAACGTCACCGTCGTCGCGGAGCCTGGCACTCGACGGACCTATCTCAACCCCGCCGGTCAGTCCTGGGCGGCGACCGCCGGATCGGGGGACGTCCTGTCCGGCGTCATCGGATCCTTGCTGGCCGCCGGACTGCCCGGTGGCGAGGCTGCCGCGATGGCCGCCTTCGTTCACGCGCGCGCCGCGGGCCTGTCCGCCGAGAGTCCCGGGCCGAGACCGGCGCCCACCTCGGCATCGCGCATCCTCCGCCACATCCGTTCGTCCGTCGCCAACCTCTAGAAGGGTCACCAGATGTCACCCAGGATCACTCCGTCGGCCTCGATCTCCCCGGCCTACACCGGCCGGTTGGCCACGTCGCCGGTGCCGACGTTGCGGATGCCCGAGGACTCGATGGACCCGCAGGCCGCCTACCGCTTCATCCACGACGAGCTCATGCTCGACGGCAGCTCGCGACTGAACCTCGCGACGTTCGTGACGACGTGGATGGACCCCGAGGCCGAGAAGCTGATGGCCGAGACGTTCGACAAGAACATGATCGACAAGGACGAGTACCCGGCCACCGCGGCCATCGAGCAGCGCTGCGTGTGCATGGTCGCCGACCTCTTCCACGCCGAGAACCTCCGCGACGACGACCCGAACAGCGCCGTCGGCGTGTCCACGGTCGGCTCGAGCGAGGCGGTGATGCTGGCCGGTCTGGCGATGAGTTGGCGGTGGCGCAGCAAGGTCGGGGACGGCAAGAACGGCTGGCGGACCCGGCGGCCAAACCTGGTGATGGGCTCCAACGTTCAGGTGGTCTGGGAGAAGTTCTGCCGCTACTTCGACGTCGAGCCGGTCTACCTGCCGATGGAGGAGGGGCGCTACGTCATCACCCCTGAGCAGGTTCTGGGCGCGGTCAACGAGGACACCATCGGCGTCGTCGCCATCCTCGGCACCACCTACACCGGTGAGCTCGAACCGGTCGCCGAGATCTGCGCCGCCCTCGACGAGCTGGCCGAGCAAGGGGGAGTGGACGTTCCGGTGCACGTCGACGCCGCCAGCGGTGGCTTCGTGGTCCCGTTCCTGCATCCCGACGTCATCTGGGACTTCCGCCTGCCCCGCGTGGTGTCGATCAACGTCAGCGGCCACAAGTACGGCCTGACCTACCCCGGCATCGGTTTCGTGGTGTGGCGCAACGCCGATCACCTGCCCGAGGAGTTGGTGTTCCGCGTCAACTACCTCGGTGGTGACATGCCGACCTTCACCCTGAACTTCTCCAAGGGCGGCAATCAGGTCGTCGGCCAGTACTACAACTTCCTGCGCCTCGGCCGCGCCGGCTACGGCCAGGTGATGACCTGCCTGTCGCAGACGGCGCGGTGGCTCGGTGACCAACTGCGCGACAGTGAGCACTTCGATCTGATCTCCGACGGGTCGGCGATCCCCGTGGTGGCCTTCAAGCTCAAGGGCAAGCGCGGCTACACCGAGTTCGACGTCTCGCACGCGCTGCGCGCCTACGGCTGGCAGGTGCCCGCCTACACGATGCCCGACGACGCCTCCGACGTCACGGTGCTGCGGATCGTGGTCCGCGAGGGCTTCTCCACGGACCTGGCCAGAGCGCTCAAGGACGACACGTTGACCGTCCTCAAGACCCTCGACGAGCTCAAGCCCGCCGGCCACTTCGACGGGGTGCAACCCTTCGCCCACTAGGTCCCAACGGCCGGTGTCCGGCGACGCCCACCGGCGGTTCTGAGACAATCGGGACGTCATGACCCTGCACACGACCGAATCAGCGACCACGACCTCTACGCCGACGGCGGTGGTCGACCTCGGCGCGATCCGGCACAACGTGGGCCTCCTGCGCGAGCTGGCCGGTTCGGCTGAGGTGATGGCCGTGGTCAAGGCCGACGGCTACGGTCACGGCGCCACGCAGGTGGGTCGGGCCGCCGTCGAGGCGGGCGCCGCCGAACTGGGCGTCGCGACGCTTGGCGAGGCGCTCGATCTTCGCCGCGACGGTGTGACCGCCCCGGTGCTGTGCTGGCTGCACCCTCCGGGGACCGACTTCGCACCCGCGTTGACCCATGACGTGCAGATCGGGGTGTCCTCGACCCGACAGCTGAACGAGGTGCTCGACGCCACCCGCCGCGCGGGCCGCCCGGCCACCGTGACCGTCAAGGTCGACACCGGCCTGAGCCGCAACGGTGTCAGCCCCGCCGAGTTCCCCGCCCTGCTGACCGCGCTGCGGGCCGCGGTCTCCGACGAGGCGATCCGGCTGCGCGGCCTCATGTCGCACCTGGCGTGCGGTGACGATCCGACCAGTCCGGTGAACGACCGGCAGGCTCAACGCTTCACCGACATGCGCAGGCAGGCCCACGAGGCCGGCGTGGACTTCGAGATTCACCACCTGGCGAATTCGCCGGCTGCCATGACCCGCCCGGACCTGGCCTTCGACCTGGTGCGACCCGGCATCGCGGTGTACGGGCAGACGCCGATCCCCACCATGGGCGACATGGGCTTGCGCCCCGCCATGACGTTGAGGTGCCCCGTGGCGGCCGTCCGCAGCCTCCGAGCCGGCGACGGGGTCTCCTACGGCCACACGTGGATCGCCGAGCGCGACACCACCGTCGCCCTCATCCCGTTGGGCTATGCCGACGGGGTCTTCCGCGGGTTGAGCGGCCGCATGTCGGTGCTGATCGACGGGCAGCTGCGGCCGAACGTGGGTCGCGTCTGCATGGATCAGTTCGTCGTCGACCTGGGTCCGGGGCCGGTCGAGGTGAGCGTGGGCGACGACGCCGTCCTCTTCGGTCCCGGCGACCGCGGCGAACCCACCACGCAGGATTGGGCCACGGCGCTGGGCACCATCAACTACGAGGTCGTCACCAGCCCACGCGGCCGGGTGGCGCGGACCTACGTCGACTCGTCTGGCGGAAGCCGTTGAGCCGCAAGCGCAGAGGGCAGTGGCTGGCCGGCCTGGCCGGTGTGTCCGCCGTCGGTGGGCTCGCGGGCACCACCGTCGTGCGGTCCCTCACCCGCCGGGTCGCCGACGTGGATCCCCACCGGGACGAGGACTTCGAACTGCTCGACGCCGACCGCGGCTGCGTGGTGACGACGTCGGACGGCGTGCCGCTGGCGGTTCGCGAAGTGGGACCGCAGGACGCGCCGTTGACGGTGGTGTTCGCCCACGGGTTCTGTCTGCGCATGGGGGCGTTCTACTTTCAGCGGGCGCGGCTCACCGAACAGTGGGGCTCGCAGGTCCGGATGGTGTTCTACGACCAGCGGGGTCACGGGCAGTCCGGTGAGGCGTCCCCGGACACCTACACCGTTCCGCAGCTGGGCCACGATCTGGAAGCCGTGCTGTCGGTGATGGCTCCCCGCGGCCCGGTGGTCCTCGTCGGGCACTCGATGGGCGGCATGACGGTGCTGTCTCACGCCCGGCAGTATCCGCAGCGCTATCCCAGCCGTGTCGTCGGCGTCGCCCTCATTTCCTCTGCCGCCGAGGGTGTTTCACGGTCGCCTCTGGGCGAGGTCTTGAAGAACCCGGTGCTGGAGGCCGCCCGCTTCGCCGTGCGCTACGCCCCCAAGACGGTGCACCGCACCCGCGGCGCCGCGAGCTCGGTGATCGGGCCCGTGCTGCGGGCGGCGTCCTACGGAGACGAGAAGATCAGCCGCAGCGTCGTCGCGTTCTCCGAGCGGATGATGCACGACACCCCCATCGCCACGTTGGTCGGATTCCTGCACGCGTTGGAGGTGCACGACGAGACCGCCGCCCTGCCCGTGCTGGCCAAGGTGCCGTCGCTGATCGTCTGTGGCGACCACGATCTGCTGACCCCGCACGAGTACTCCGAGGCCATGGCGGCCGAACTGCCGAAGTCCGAGCTCGTCATCGTCGGCGGCGCAGGCCATCTCGTCGAGCTGGAGCAACCCGAGATCGTCGACGACGCACTGGTCCGACTGGTCGAACGGGCGACGCCGTCCAAGCTGGTGGCGATGACCCGGCGCCTGAGGGAGCGGGTGCGCACGCATGGCTGAGCTGCTCGCGGGCACCGCGGAGCTCCCCACCGCCGAGGACACCCAGGCCTTCGGCGCCCGACTGGGGGCCGACCTCGTCGCCGGGGACGTGGTCGTGCTGTCCGGACCGTTGGGTGCCGGAAAGACCGTGGTGGCCAAGGGAATCGCTCGGGCCATGGACGTCGAGGGTGCGGTCACCTCCCCGACCTTCGTGCTGGCGCGGGTGCATCCTGCCCGGCGCGACGGGGCGCCCGCCATGGTCCACGTCGACGTCTACCGGTTGCTCGACCACGCCGGGGCGGATCTGCTCGCCGAACTCGACTCGCTGGACCTGGACACCGATCTCGAGGACGCCGTCGTGGTGGTCGAATGGGGTGAGGGCCTTGCGGAGCGGCTGTCGGAGCGTCATCTGGACATCCGGCTGGAACGCGGGGGCGAGACCGACGTGCGGATCGCCACCTGGACGTGGCACCGGGACACCGAGGATCCGCGCACGTGACCATCGTCTTGGCCGTCGACACCGCCACGCCCGCCGTCACCGCGGGCGTCGTCCGCCGCACCCCGTCGGGGGTCGACGTGCTCGGCGAGCGGGTGACCGTCGACCCCCGCGCACACGCCGAGCAGCTCACCCCAAACGTGCTGGGCGCCTTGGCCGACGCCGGTCTGCGAATGGCCGACCTCGGCGCCGTGGTGGTCGGGTGTGGTCCGGGGCCGTTCACCGGACTGCGCGTCGGCATGGCGACCGGTGCGGCGTACGGACATGCCCTTGGGGTGCCGGTGTTCGGCGTCTGCAGCCTGGACGCCATCGGGGTGGACACCGCCGGCGACGTCCTGGTGGTCACCGATGCCCGTCGCCGCGAGGTGTACTGGGCGCGCTACCGCGACGGCGTCCGCGTCGACGGTCCCGCGGTCAACGCCCCCGCCGACGTGCCCGCCGACGCGTCGGCGGTCGCCGGTTCCGCGCAACACGCGGCACTGTTCGCGTTGCCGCGACTGGAGGTGACGCAGCCGACGGCGTCGGGTCTGGTCCGTGCGGTCGACTGGACCAGGGAGCCCGAACCCCTTCTGCCGCTGTACCTTCGGCGTCCCGATGCCACGCCGCCACGGGCCCGACCGTGACCGTGGAGTACGGTCCGCTGACCATCGGCGACGCCGACCGCTGCGCCGAACTGGAGGCCCAGCTGTTTCCCGGTGACGACCCGTGGCCCGCCGTGGCGTTCATCCGGGAGCTGCGCTCCGCGCACAACCACTACGTCGCGGCGCGCGAGGACGGCGAGTTGGTCGGCTACGCGGGCGTGAGCCGGCTGGGCCGCACGCCCCCGTTCGAATACGAGGTGCACACCATCGGCGTCGACGCCCGCTGCCAGGGCCGCGGCATTGGTCGCGTGCTGCTCGAGCGGCTGCTCGCCATCGCCGACGGGGGCACCGTCTTCCTCGAGGTGAGGACCGACAACGCCGCGGCCATCGCCCTCTACGAGAGCGTCGGCTTCGCCGTGATGGGTGTCCGCAAGCGGTACTACCGGGTCAGCGGCGCCGACGCGTACACGATGCGCCGCGACGCCCAGAAGGTGACTGGGGGAGGAGTCCGATGATCGTCCTTGCCATCGAAAGTTCCTGTGACGAAACGGGAGTAGGCATCTGCCGGCTCGACGACGACGGCACGGTGACGCTGCTGGCCGACGAGGTGGCCTCCAGCGTCGACGAACACGCCCGCTTCGGCGGCGTCGTCCCCGAGATCGCGTCACGCGCGCACCTGGAGGCCCTCGGCCCCACGATGCGCCGTGCGCTGGCGGCGGCCGAGGTGTCCAGGCCCGACGTCGTCGCCGCGACCATCGGCCCCGGCCTGGCCGGCGCCCTCCTGGTGGGCGTGGCCGCGGCCAAGGCGTACGCCGCGGCGTGGGAGGTGCCGTTCTACGGGGTGAACCACCTCGGTGGGCACCTCGCCGCCGACGTCTACGACCACGGCCCGCTGCCCGAGAGCGTCGGGCTGCTGGTCTCCGGTGGGCACACCAACCTGCTGCACGTGCGGTCGTTGGGGGAGCCGATCGAGGAGATCGGCAGCACGGTCGACGACGCCGCCGGCGAGGCCTACGACAAGGTCGCCCGACTGCTCGGCCTCGGCTACCCGGGCGGCAGGGTGCTCGACGAGTTGGCGCGCACCGGTGACCGTGACGCGATCGCCTTCCCCCGCGGGATGACCGGCCCTCGAGACGACCCCTACGCGTTCAGCTTCTCGGGGCTCAAGACCGCGGTGGCGCGCTACGTCGAGTCCCATCCGGATGCCGCCACGGCCGACGTCGCGGCCGGTTTCCAGGAGGCCGTCGCCGACGTGCTGACCAAGAAGGCCGTCCGTGCGGCCGACGCGCTCGGCGTGTCGACGCTGCTGATCGCAGGCGGCGTGGCGGCCAACTCCCGGCTGCGCGAGCTCGCCGAAGAACGTTGTGCCGCAGCCGGTCTGACGCTGCGTGTCCCGAGGCCGCGGCTGTGCACCGACAACGGCGCCATGATCGCCTCATTCGCCGCGCACCTCATCGCCGCGGGCGCGCCGCCGTCGTCGCTGACCGCGGCCACCGACCCGGGGCTGCCGGTCGTGCGGGGGCAGGTCGCCTAGAGCCTGATGTGGCGGACCGCCACCGTCAGCCGGCGGGCCTGGAACCGCGCCGGCGACAACCGGCCCCGGGTCAGCGCCAGACCCGCGTCGGCGGCGACGGCCTCGACCACCTCGCCGACGCTGCGGTCGTCGGTGGGGACGTGCGTCGCGTAGCGCGCATCGGACAAGGCCGTCACGCAGCGGTCGATCTGCCGGATCGCCCACGTCTCGTCACGGCCCATCAGGCGCCCGCCGACGTAGGCCAGCCGCGCCCGTAGTCGTCGCCGCAGGGTCTCCGGTGAGGCCAGGAGCGCGTAGTGCCGCACGTCGACGCCGTCGGCGCGCAACCCCCCGACGATCTCGTCGAAGTACGCGTCGCGCACCAGCGCCATCGGCACGATCACCGGACCGTCGGCGGCGGCGTCGGCGTCCCGCAGTGTCGTCGCGACGGCGGCGCGCCACTGGGGCAGATCCTGGAAGTCGCCGCGAGCGGCCGGGGGCAGCATCTTCTGCATCGCGAACCCCAGCAGTTCCGGGTCGGATACCCGCGAGCCGTCCAACCGGCGGTGCAATTCATGGGCGGTGTGCGTCTTGCCCGCACCGAACGCGCCGTTGATCCACACCAGCATGGCGCCGAGGCTACCGACGCCGTCGGCCCTCGTCGGCGGCCGCGATGATCTAGATCCGAATCACCGTGCACCCACCCTTGAGGTACTAGCACTCGCGTGTATAGAGTGCTAAGTGGCAGGCGGCCAAACCCCGCTCCGGCTCCCGCGACGACGGTGTCGAGGTTCAGGACGCGTGCCGAACAACATGACAACTGCAGGAAATCCGTGAAGGTTCGGGAATCGTCCCGAACCGCACCCCTATCAATGTGGAGGGCTCCATCGTGGCCGTGAACATCAAGCCACTCGAGGACAAGATCCTCGTTCAGGCCAATGAGGCCGAGACTACGACCGCTTCTGGTCTGGTCATCCCCGACACCGCCAAGGAAAAGCCGCAGGAAGGCACCGTCGTCGCAGTTGGCCCCGGCCGCTGGGACGAGGACGGCGAGAAGCGCATCCCCCTGGACGTCTCCGAGGGCGACACCGTCATCTACAGCAAGTACGGCGGCACCGAGATCAAGTACAACAACGAGGAGTACCTGATTCTGTCGGCACGTGACGTGCTGGCAGTCGTCTCCAAGTAAGCATCACCCATTCCGCCCCGGAGATCCCCGTCAACGCGGGTGATGTCCGGGGCGGCATGCGTTGGGTCTCATCTACGTAGACAGAAAGAACCATCATGAGCAAGCAGATTGAGTTCAACGAGACTGCGCGCCGCGCCATGGAGGCCGGCGTCGACAAGCTCGCCGACGCGGTCCGCGTGACGTTGGGACCGCGCGGCAGGCACGTCGTGCTGGCCAAGGCCTTCGGTGGCCCGGTCGTCACCAACGACGGCGTCACCATCGCCCGGGAGATCGACCTCGAGGATCCGTTCGAGAACCTCGGTGCACAGCTGGTCAAGTCGGTCGCCACCAAGACCAACGACGTCGCGGGCGACGGCACCACCACCGCCACCGTGCTCGCCCAGGCGCTCGTCAAGGCCGGCCTGCGCAACGTGGCCGCCGGGTCCAACCCCATCGAGTTGGGCCTCGGCATCGCCAAGGCCGCCGACGCGGTGTCCGAGGCGCTCCTGTCGGCCGCCACGCCCGTCACCGATCAGAACGGCATCGCGCAGGTCGCCACCGTGTCCTCGCGTGACGAGGTCATCGGCGCACTGGTCGGCGAGGCCATGACCAAGGTCGGCCACGACGGCGTCGTCACCGTCGAGGAATCCTCCACGATGAACACCGAGCTCGAGGTCACCGAGGGCGTCGGCTTCGACAAGGGCTTCACCTCGGCCTACTTCGTCACCGACTTCGACACCCAGGAAGCCGTCCTCGAAGACGCGCTGGTGCTGCTGAACCGCGAGAAGATCAGCTCGCTGCCCGACCTGCTGCCGCTGCTGGAGAAGGTCGCCGAGGCGGGCAAGCCGCTGCTGATCATCGCCGAGGACGTCGAAGGCGAGGCGCTGTCGACCCTGGTCGTCAACGCCATCCGCAAGACGCTCA
>Ga0102593_1002768_pt1 | contig 12624 bp, 10 predicted proteins | sample AraplaCol_mMS_r2_2_FD_76862 | JGI IMG/M metagenome (GOLD analysis project Ga0102593, IMG submission 76862) | Arabidopsis root microbial communities from North Carolina, USA - plate scrape MF_Col_mMS_r2 (SPADES assembly) (version 2) | ecosystem: Host-associated > Plants > Roots > Endosphere...
GATCTCGGCGACGTCGACGTGGTGGGGAGTTCGATGGGAGCTCGCATGGTGCTTGAAATGGCCCGCCGCGGTCATGCCGGTGACGTCGTCGCGCTCGATCCGGGAGGGTTCTGGTCCGACCGGCAGGTCAAGATCTTCGGCGCAACCGTGAGACCGTCGATCGCTCTGGTCAAGCGCATTCAACCGCTGCTGCCCGCCCTGACCAGCAGCGCGGTTGGGCGCACCGCGCTGCTGTTGCAGTTTTCGGCCAAACCGTGGCGGCTCCCCGCGGATCTGGTGCTGGGAGAACTGCGCAACTTCAACAGCTCTCCGAGCCTGGACGACGCTGTGCGAGCGCTGGTGCAAGGGCCCAAACAGCAAGGCGCACCGGCAGGTTCGTTGAAGGGGCGGGTCACGATCGGCTGGGGTCGCCAGGACCGTGTGACCCTGCCGAGCGAAGCCGATGCCGCGATGCGAGCCTTCCCCGACGCCACCTTGCACTGGTTCGCCGACTGTGGCCACTTTCCTCACTGGGACCAGCAGGAGGATACGGTGCGGCTAATCCTGGACGCCACCGGATAACTCACCGGGATTGTCTTGCCCGGGGAGACTTATTCTCAGGCGTTCGGGACGGCGCAGATCTCCCGTCACAGTAGGCAGGCCGGGGTGTCGCAGGTTCGTGTTCGACGGCTCGACTGATCCAGGACGAGATCGATCGGTCTTCGGCGGCTCAGACCAAAATCGACGAGTTGATGGGCAACAACATCACTGCGCTCGGAGTGGGATGGGGCGCCGCTTGTCCGCGCCCGGCACGCTCATTCCCGTAATCGGCGGCCGCCACTCACTCGATGGAGCACGCATCGACGGCGTTGCTCGAACTCAAGACGCGCCGCGCACACGGGAACCTCCTTGACGTCCAGTGACAGCGGCCCGGCGGGCCGTCTCAAACGTAAAAATCGAGACGGAGTAGATCTTGTCTCGCGAAGCCCAGTCTTTCGACGCCGCATCATGCGCGAACTTCTTCGTCGCACTGGCCCTTTGAGCGCACGGCAGCCGTAAGGGGACCCTCAAGAAGTGAGTGGTTTCGAACACTCCTCGCCGCAGCGAGGGCCGCGGTCGCTCCGCGCCAGTCAAGCGAGACCGCCGTATTGCGCTGCAATCGAAACGGCCTGACGGGGATGTTGTCGTAGGTGTCACCACGGCGATGGCCTTGCCGTCGGTGGGGCGGCCGCCGGTGCCGCGGTCGTCCTCGGCGTCCGTGACCTGGCCGGCGGCGAGCGCATCGCGGCCGACATCAAGGCCACCACAGCCAACGCCGGCATGAGCGTGGCCGCACTGGACTGGATTTGTCCGACCTGACGTCGATGGCTGCGTTCGTCTCAGGATGGTCTGGGCCACTCGACATCTTGGTCAACAACGCCGGTGTGATGGCCAGTCCCGAACCCTACACCCGTCACGGGTGGGAGCTGCAGCTCGCAACCAACCACCTTGGCCATTTCGCGCTGGCCGCCGGTTTGCATCGCGCCTTGGCCGCCGCTGAACAGGCCCGCATCGTCGCCGTCAGCTCCTGCGGGCATCAGCGCTCCCCCGTCGTCCAACCCCGCCGCGCCGCATTCGGTACCGACGATGGCCGCGCTCATCGACGTCAGTGCACGTCACCTTGGCCGGATGTTCGTCACCGACGTGGGCCTCACACCCATGCAGTACGTCGACCTCGTGCGACTGGAAGCAGCCTGCGTCATGTTGTGCAACGGCTCTGAACCGCTCGAGACCATCGCCCGGCGGTGTGGCATCGGCACCAGCGAGTCGCTACGCCGACTCTTCCGCCGCGAGCTGGGGACGACCCCCAGCGCCTACCGACTACATCACCGTCTCCGCTCTCCCGGCGATCACGTCACCCGAACCCCGTGGGTCGAGAAGACCGCGTCGGCGGTGCGGGCCAGTCGCCACCAAGAACCCACGCGCTCGCCGACGGGTGCGCAAGACCCGTCAACCTACAACGAAGGAGAACATCATGGTTGCCATCACTGACAAAGTCGTCGTCGTCACCGGAGGGCACCGAGGCCTGGGCGCAGCCCTGGTCGACGAAGTCCTTGCCCGCGGGGCACGCAAGGTCTATGCCACCTCCCGGAGTCCCTACACCGACGATCGCCCGGAGGTGCACAGCCTGCAGCTCGACGTGCAAGACCCAGACTCGGTGACCGCCCTGGCCCAGGCGGCGCCCGACGCGCAGGTCATCTTCAACAACGCCGGCATCTTCTTGCCACAGCCGTTGTGCGGCAGCGACTTCGAACACATCGACGAGACCTTTGAGGTCAACGTCTACGGACCGTTGCGTACCGCGCGCGCCTTTGCGCCGATCCTGGCTGCCAACGGTGGTGGAGCAATCGTCAACATGCTCTCAGTGCTGTCGTGGCTGGCCGGGGCCGGCGCATACGGTGCTTCCAAGGCCGCAGCGTGGTCGCTCACCAATTCGCTGCGCATCGAGCTTCGACCGCAGCACATCCATGTTCTCGGCGTGCACGCCGGGTTCATCGACACCGACATGGCCGCGGGCATCCCCATGGACAAGCTCAGCCCCTCCGACGTCGCACGCCTCATACTCGACGGCCTCGAAGCCGACGCCGACGAAGTGCTCACCGACCAGATGACGGTCGACGCCAAAGCAGCGCTCGCCGGACCGGTCGACGGCCTGACTCTGACGCTCGGATAGCGCGGCCGTGCACGACGACATCCTCACCCGCGCGAGCGCACGCCCATGATCGCCCCCGGCCCCCGAAGATCGGCGGTACGGCACCAGTGGCCAGCCACCGAGCACGGTTGCTCCCCCTGCATCGAGAGGAGGCGGCGTGGGCGATGAAGTCCATCTGGTTCACATCGCGCTCACCGGACCGGACTACGGCAATCCGTCGGGGTCGCGCTACGTCGACCTCGGCCCAGCCCTGTACGACCTCGCCGGCGATCACGTTCCGCGCCGACCCTCCGCAGACGACGACATTCCGGCGGACTTCGCGCGATACTTGGAACTCGTCCTGGTCGACGTGGACGCCGTGATCGTTGACGTGGTCTCCAAGTACGCGGCGGAATGGGCGCTCAAGAAGCACGATCCGACCGCGCAGACGTCGTTCAGCTCTGACCGCGAATACCCTCAGGTGCACGATTTGTACGTTCGCCTGCTCGTCGACCTTGCCCAACACCATCCCGACTTTCTGCGTACGCTGCTCGCAGCCCTGCTCACCGAATACATACAAGTCGCCGCGGCCGGCCACATTCTGGCCGCGGCACCCGCCGAGTCATCCCCCCGGTCACAGCCCGACCCACTCCCCCACACATGGCAGCAGAATTGATGGACTCGGCTATCTATCACGCGTCCGGACGCAGCGGACTGCGATGAACCCGTGGATTCTCAGCGCACACGTCGACCTGGCCGTCGCCGACTCCCCCGCCGGGACCCCGGGTGGCACCACTTAGCGCGGGACTACTGCGATTCGGTCTCGGCACTACTGCATTCTCACCGCCCCAGTCAGCCAACTACGGAGCGCTTCCGAGAGTCCCGAATCTCTTTGCCAATTCGACGCGAACGGCGCTGCGACCTCCTCTAACCTTCCAGGCATTGGCCACGGCCCAGGGATCGGACTATTGCAATGACATCGGATGACGTGGTGGAACCCGTTGCGCCGGAGGCAGAGTGTCGAGACTGCGGCTACGAGCCAGAGCTGAAACGAACACTCGGCGGTTTTCAGGTATTCGCGGTGTCGTTCGCGTTCATCTCGGTCGCGGTCGGCATCTTCGCCACGTACGACGACATGCTTGCCACCTCGGGCCCCGTCGGCATCTGGCTATGGCTCTTCGCCGCGGTGGGTCAGGCTCTGGTGGCTCTCGTCGTCGCGCAGTTCGCGGCGCGAATCGCGTTGAGCGGCTCGTCCTATCAATGGGCTTCTCGGCTGGCCAATCCGAAGATCGGATGGCTGTTCGGATGGCTGACGTTCTGGTATCTCGCAACGGCCGTCGTCGCGTTGGACAACGCATTGGCCAGCCAGGCCTTCATGCCCCTCTTCGGCATCGCGCCGAACGAGGACACCGCGCGAATGCTCACCGTGGCGATATTGGTCGTCCAGGCGGTTCTGGTGATCGCGTCGACGCGACTCCTGGGCATGATCACCTCCAGTGCCGTCGGTGTCGAGCTCGGAATCATCGTGGTGCTGGTGGTTGCGTTGGTCGCGGTCATGATCTTCACCGGCAGCGGCGATCTGGGCAATCTCACCTCGCGGGGCATCACGGCCGCCGACCCCAACTACTTCGCCATCGGCGGCGGTCTGATGGCAGGAATGATCATGGGCCTGACCACACTCGTCGGATTCGATTCGGCGGCGAACCTCGCCGAAGAGGCCAAGGACCCATTCCGAAGCGTCCCGCGCGCCATCGTCGCCTCGGTGGTCGCTGCGGGGGTCCTCGGATTCGTGTTCCTGCTCGTGCTCACCGCGGCGATCGAGGACGTCACCGCGGTCAGTGCCAGCGGCTCACCCGTCGCCGCGATCATCCGCAGCCAGCTCGGATCGGTCGCCGAGCGAATTCTGTTGGCGGGTCTGGCGTTTGCGATGTTCGGCGCGGGAATGGTGGTGATGGCAGCATGCTCGCGGCAGGTGTTCGCCATGGCCCGCGACAAGCGATTCCCGGCACACGGGATGATGCGCAAGGTCAATCCGCGCACGCAAACGCCGGTTCCCGCGACCATCCTCATCCTGGTCGTGGGTCTGGTTCTGATGCTGGCGCTCCCCGGTGCAGCACTCGTGCAACTGATCGTTGCGTCGACGATCCTGCCTGCGCTCATCTACGGCGCGATCGTGATCCTCTATCTGGCGGTGCGAAGACGGCTGGACCACCGGGTAGGCGGATTCAGCCTGGGTCGTCTGGAAGTCCCCGTTGCCGTCGCCGCATTGATCTGGGAAGTGCTCGTCCTCTTCGTGCTCGTCACCCCGGGCGATGCGACCGTACCCACGCTGGTCGTCGTCGGTCTGATCCTCGCGGGGGGCGTCTACTTCGCCTACATGCTGTTCCTCCACTCCGAGGTGCTCGACGTCGATGCCGCCGATGATCTGTCCGCACCAACACCGGACACGACGAAATGACCTCTGTCGCTGGATCATCCGCGCAGTTGTCCGGCCGGGTGGTGCGCCGAGGCGAACCGGGGTTTCCCGCGGCGAGCGCTGGCTGGAACCTGTTCTTCAGCCATGATCCAGCAGCGGTCGTCTACGCGCAGGAGACGCAGGAAGTCGTCGACGCGCTGTCTTGGGCGCGGCGGAACGACGTGGCGGTGCGGGTGCGCAGTGGTGGCCACTGCCTCGAGGGTTGGAACAACGTGGACGACGGCCTGGTGATCGACGTCAGCGAGATGAAGTCGGCGACCGTCGACACCACGACCAACACCGCGACGGTCGGCGCGGGACTCACCCAGATGGAGGCCGTCACCGTGCTCGGCCAAGCCGGTGTCGTCGCACCCACCGGCACCGAAGGCACGGTCGGTCTGGTTGGAGCGACCCTCGGCGGCGGGTTCGGACTACTCACGCGCGCATTCGGAATGGCGTCGGACCACTTGGTGGCGGCCGAAGTGGTCGTTCCCATGGGGACCGACGGGGCCATGGCGATCGTCGCCGACGAGACCACCAACACCGATCTGTTGTGGGCACTGCGCGGCGCCGGCAACGGCAATTTCGGGATCGTCACCTCGCTGACGTACCGGGTGCATCCCGTGACGCACATGGTCTATCTGACCGCGGCGTGGACCGGTCTGGACGAGCTGCCTGCCGTCTTCGACACGTGGCAGCGTTGGGCACCCTTCACCGACGCCCGGCTGACCACCCAGCTCGAGATCGGCCCCGACGGGTTCCAACTGGTCGGGGCGCTGGTGTCCGGGACGGTGGCCGAGGCCACGCAACTGCTGACACCGCTGCTGGTGCGCGGCAATCCCGAGGTGTCGACGTCGGACGGCGAATGGGCTGAGACCTACGAAGCCTTTCAGATCCCGACCGCCGACGAGCCGAGGAACTGGAAGTTCACGTCGCAGTTCGTTTCGGAGCCCTACCCAGCAGAAGCCATCGACCTGATCGTGGCGTTTCTGTCCAAAGCGCCAACCCCGCAGTGCAATTACTTCACTAACGCCTTCGGTGGCGTCGTCGTCGACGGTGAGCCCGCCGGCGGCGCGGCGTTCGCCCATCGCCATGCGCTGTTCTATGCCGAGCCGGGCGCGGGTTGGGGAGGACCTCGTGGTGAGCAGGCGACCGCAACCGTCATGCCGGACCCGCAGACGCCGCGGGTACTCGCCTGGATCGCCGAATTCAGCGCTGCGTTGGCGCCGTACGTCGACGGCGCCTACGTCAACGTGCCGAACGTGGGCATGCCGGATTGGGAGACCGCCTACTGGGGTGCGGGCGTCGAGCGGCTCCGCGCAATCAAGGCGAAGTACGACCCCCACGACGTCTTTCACTTCGAACAGAGCATCTCGTCGGCGGGGCGCTGAGAACTCCGCACCCGTGGATGGGTGTCAGTGATCGGGTCGGTGCTCGGCCAGAATGCGGAACGCTTCTACCGGCGAGGCGGTGAGGTCTTCGGTCACCACCTGGATGCCGACGTGGTCGGCGCCCGCCGAGAAGTGTTCGTCGATCCCGGCGTAGACGGCCTCCGGGGAACCGTGCGCAACCAGGGCATCGATGAGGGCGTCGCTTCCGGAGCCGTCGACGTCGGCCTGAGTGAACCCGTGCCGCAACAGGTTGTCGGTGTAATTGCGTAGACCGAGGTAAGGGTTCTCGACCAGAGACCGACCCATCATCCGTGCCCGATCGCGGTCCTGGCACAGCACCACCTTGTGCTCGGGAGCCAGGAAAGCCCTGCTGCCCAGCAGTTCTCGCGCGTAACGGGTGTGCGCCGGGACGGTGAGGTACGGGTGCGCACCCAGCGTCTTCTCGCCGGACAACAGGAGTGTTCGCCTGCCTAGGGCGGCGATGACGATCGACTCGGCCGGCACGCCGCCCTCCAGGAGCGCATCGAGGAAGCTGGCCATCCGCGCGAACGGCCGCTCGTAGGTGTCCCGGCTCTCGGGATGGCCGAGACCGATGCCGAGCAGCAACCGGGGGCCGTGCTGGTCGACGATCCGATGGTAGTGGTGGGCGATGTCGCGCGGGTCGTCGTTCCACATGTTGACGATCGCCGACGCGATGGTCGCGGTCGTGGTGGCGGCGACCATCTGTTCGAGCAGTGCCATGTCGCCTACGGGATCTGCCCCGATCCCCACCCAAATCGTCTGATAGCCAAGCTCTTCGAGCTGAGCGGCGTATTCGACGCGGGGCGCGTCGCCGAGCGCGGGATTGAGCCAGGCGCCGTACCTACCGAACCGTTCGTACACGTGGGCCGTCTCCTTCGGATGTCTCGCGGGGGTGAATGATGGTCGTGGTACGGCAATCAGGTTGCGGCCTCCCCCAGGGGGAGGGTCAACATCGCAGTCCCGGACGGGAGGCTCGTCGAGCTGAGATCTCGTGAGCAACGGCCTAGATTGCGCTCATGGCGGCTGAGCGCAGCAGGGGCAGGGTGACGTTGCGTGACGTGGCACTGGCCGCACGCGTGTCCACCACGACCGTGTCGGATTCACTGAACGGCAGTGGTTCGTTGCCCGAGAAGACCCGGCAGCGGGTGCGCCGGATCGCCGTCGAACTCGGCTACCGCCCCAGTGTCACCGCGCGGTCGTTGCGTCACGGGCGCACGGGGATCCTGGTGATCACCATGTTGCCGAGCGACGTCGACGTCGAGTCACTCTGGCAGGTCGAATACTTCATGCGGGTCATGGCCGGAGCGGCGATCGAGGCGAATCAGCGTGGGTTCCTTCTGACGGTCGCGCCGGCGCGGATGCAACTCGACGTCGACCACGACGGGCTCATCGCCGTCGACCCCGCCAAGGGCGACGAGTTGGTCGAGGCCGCACGCCGTCGGGGCACGCCGGTGAGCACCGTCGGCCGCACCGACTCGACGGCGGCGAGTTGGGTCGACAACGACTGGGCCGGTGTCGTCTCCGACGTCCTCGAGCACCTCGTACGCGGTGGGTCGCGGCGGCCGATGCTCGTCGTCCCCGACTCCCCCGCGTCCTACGTCAATTCCGTCGAGCAGCACTTCACGTCGTGGTGCACGCAGCGAGGCGTCGACGGTCGACGTGCCCGCATTCCGGGCGCGTTCACCGCGGCCGTGGCGCGCACCGCCGTGCGCGAGATCCTCGACCGTGCCAACCCACCCGATGCGCTGTTCGTCGGTCTGGATCAGCTGGCGCTGGCTGCGGAAGCGGCCGCACTCGACGTGGGGCTTCGCATCCCCCAGGATCTCGTGCTGGTGAACATCGGTGACGGCGCGGCGGTTGCCCATGCGCCCGTACCGATCTCGGTGGTCGAACTCCACGCCGAGGACCTGGGCCGCGCGGCAACCCGGATGCTGATCGACCAGATCGAGCACGACGCCGAGCCGCGGCACGAGGTGGTGCCCGGGCATCTGGTCGCCCGGATGAGCTCGCGGCGGTAACCCCCGGGCCGCGTCACCAGGTCGTGTCGAGCGGTAACAGGAACGTTACTGTGGCCGCCGCTCTGCGACACGAGACGTCCGTAGGTTCTGCGACAGAAACGTTCCTGTGACCGCAGGAGCCTTGCCTGGAGGAGCGCCCGTGGACGACATCGCGACACGCACCGGTGCGGATCCCACCACCGAGGCCGCACCGATGCGGCGTGAGTTCAGCATCTGGTCGGCAGCCATGCTGGGCTTCGTCTTCGTCTCCCCGATCGTGGCGATGTACATGGTGTTCGGGCTCGGACTCGCCGCGGCCGGGCCCGGCTTCTGGTGGGCCTTGCTGGTGGTGCTGATCGGTCAGGTGCTCATCGGCGTGACGTTCGGCGTACTGGCGTCACGGTGGCCGATGGCGGGCGGGGTCTACCAGTGGTCGCGGCGCCTGCTGGGATCGGCCTACGGCTGGTTCGCGGGCTGGGCCTACATGTGGACGCTGATGATCACCCTGACCGCCGTGTCCTACGGTGGCGCGTTGTTCGCCGCCGCCGCCTTCGGCTTGGATGCGGAGAACCGCACGCCCATCACGGTGATCGGCATCGTCATCCTCGCCGGTGCGGTCCTCGTCAACGTGCTGGGCCGCGCGGCGGTCCGCATCGTCGGCTTCCTGTGCCTCATTGCCGAGGTGCTCGGCTCGGTGGGAATTGCATTCTGGTTGTTGGGTTTTCACACCGTCAACGGCGTCTCGACGTTGGGCAGCGGACTCACCTGGCCGCCGGACACGGCATTCATGGCCACCCCCTTCGTGGTCGCAATCATGTTCGCCGGATGGTCGTTCCTCGGTTTCGAGAGCGCCAGCACCCTCGCCGAAGAGGTCGGCGAGCCCAAGCGTGACATCCCGCGGGCGATCGTCGGATCCCTGGTCGGAGTCGGACTCGTCGTGCTCGTCCCGTGCTTCGCCTTCCTGATGGCCATGCCCCAGGACGCTGCCGCCGACGCCGACCCCGTCGCAGCCACGCTTACGGCATACCTACCGCCACCGGTCTTCACGGCGGTCATGATCCTGTTCGTCGTCGCGTACTTCGCCACCGTGGTCGCGGTCAGCTCGGCCGTGTCACGAATCGCCTGGTCCTACGGACGCAACGGGGAGCTGCCGATGAGCCGCCACCTCGGCAGGCTGCATCACCGCATCAACACACCAACCGTCGCGACGGTCGTCACCGGCGCAATCGGCATCCTGCTTTATCTGCCCTTTCAGAGCGAGCAGATCTACTTGCTGTTGGTCACCTTCGTCACGGCAGGCTTCTTCCTGTCGTTCGCCTTTCCCATCGCCGGGCTGGCGATCGCCAAGATCAGGGGAACCTGGGACCGTTCCGAGCCGACGTTCCTCGGCCGCGCCGGGCATGTCGCGGGGTGGCTCGCACTGGTCTGGGTGATCGCCGAGACCGTGAACGTGCTGTGGCCCCGAAGCGGCGATCCGCTGGTCGACTGGGCGCCGTTCATCGTCACCGCCGCCCTGTTCGTCGTCGGCCTCGCCATCCGAGCGAGCTTGAGACCGAAAGTCGCTGACGCAGAGGATGTTCACACCAGTTCGGTGAGCGCTGAGGCCTGACCGTCGAAGACCGAGGACGGCGAACGCCGCTCCGCATCATCGAGAAAGTAGTGAGATCTCCATGAAAGACCAGAAGTTCCACCTTGGCTGGTTCATGAACTTCACCTCCGACCTGTGGACCGGACCGTTCGAGCAAGGCGGCGGGACGCCGTGGGACGGTCAGTTCTACGTCGAGATGGCGAAGGATCTCGAGCGTGCCGGCTTCGACTTCATCATGATGGAGGACAAGCTCGCCGTCTCCGAGGCGTTCGGCGGCACCAAGGAAGCCGTGCTCAAACACGCCTTCGGCATGGTCCCCAAACACGATCCGGCGCCCCTGGCGGCCTTGATCAGCGGCGCCACGAGACATCTCGGCATCGTGGCCACCCTGTCGACGTTGGGCTACCCACCGTTCCTGTTGGCTCGGTTGTGCTCGACGATCGACCACATCTCCCACGGACGGTTCGGCTGGAACATCGTGACCAGCGCCGAGAACGCCGCGGCGCAGAACTTCGGTTTGGATCAACTTCCCCCGCGCGAAGATCGCTACGCGATGGCCGACGAGTACATGGACCTGGTCAATCAGCTGTGGGACTCGTGGGAGCCGGACGCCGTCGTCGTCGATCGCGAACGCGGTGTGCACACCGATTTCACCAAGGTGCACGAGATCAACTTCCACGGCAAGTACTACAAGTGCCGCGGACCGCTCAACACCGCGCCGTCCCCGCAGATTCGGCCAACCTTCCTGCAAGCCGGCGGATCCCCGCGCGGCCGCGACTTCGCGGCCACGCACGCCGACGCGATCATCACGATCGCCGACGGCGTCGACGGGATGCGGGACTACCGGGAGGACATCCGCGGCCGGGCGGCCGCCCAGGGTCGCGACCCCGACCAGATCAAGGTGATGTACCTCGTCATTCCGACGCTCGGCGAGACTACCGGCGAGGCGCAGGCGCGACGCGAACGATTGGTCACCTCGCAGGCATTCGCCGAACAGTCCCTATCGCTGCTCTCGTCGATCACCGACATCGACTTCGCTCAGTTCGACCTCGACTCGCCGCTGCCCCATCTGACCACCAATGGCGAGCAAGGCTCACTGGACAAGTTTCAGCAGTCCGGTTCGGGTAAGACGCTGCGGGAACTCGTCTACGATGCCGCGGAGTTCACCTCGTCCTATCCACTCATCGGTACGCCGTCGGCCGTTGCCGACGAAATGGAATGGCTGATGGACGAAGTCGGGGGCGACGGGTTCCTCATCACCTTGCACAACCAGGGCGTGAGCCGCAGGCACGTCATCGAGGTCACCGACGGCCTCGTGCCCGAACTGCAGCGGCGCGGCGTCGTGCGCACGGAGTACACGCAGCAGACTCTTCGAGAGACGTTGCGGGAGTTCTGAGGGCGCACGCCTCCTACGCGTTGGCTCCACCGCCGACGCGACCGGGGTCGTGCCGCGCGTACGTCGGATTCGTCAGCCACCTTGCTGCACGGGCCGGGGTGTCCACCTTCATCCTGGACTATCCGTTGGCACCGGAGGCCCAGCTACCGGTGGCGCTGGACCTGGCCGTCGCCACGCTGCGGCGGCTACGCGATCGGCATCCGGCCGTCGCCGTCGCGGGCGATTCCGCAGGAGGTGGATTGGCGCTCGCCGCGCTGACCCAGGCGACAGACCAGGGCATCGAAGTCGCTGGAGCTGCCGTGTTCTCACCATGGACCGACCTGAGTTTGAGCGGCGCCAGCGTCTCGGCGCATGCGATCGGAGACCCCCTACTCGACCCGGCATACCTGCGGCAGTCGGCGGCCGCCTACCTTGGCGACACGACGGCCGACGACCCCCGGGCCTCCCCTCTCGTCAACGCGTCAGGCGGCTTGCCACCCATACTCGTGCAGGTGGGCACCGACGAGATCCTCCTCGACGACGCCGTTCGATACGCCGAAGCCGTTCACACGGCGGGGGGTCAGGTGGAATTGCAAGTGTGGCAGGGCATGCACCGCGTGTTCCAGTTCAACGTCGAGCAACTCGGCTCTGCGCGCCGCGCCGTTGCATCCGCAGGCGAGTTCGTCGCCGCCCGGCTCCAGACGTAGCGGACTGCGCGTTTGGGCGTGTGGCGATCGAGTCGGGCGAATCTCACACCACCGATTCGCGAATTTCGGGTTCCCGATGTTCGTTCACACCGAAACATAGTGGATGACAGCCACAGTCGTCGACCTTGCCGTCAGCGCACCGATAGCAACGCATCGATCGACTCGGCTGCCAGCACGTGTTCCGTGGTCATCATCGCGGCTCCGGTGATGCCGGCGCGGTCGGCCAATCGAGATCTGGTGACCTCCAGGTCACGGGTGCCTAGCGGCAGGGACCGGGCGTAGATGGTTTCACGGACGCCGGCAAGTAGATATTGGCCTGCGTCTGCGATCTGTCCGCCGAGAACGATCACCGAAGGGTTGATCGTACTCACCAATCCGGCGAGTACACCGCCGATTTCGCGACCGGCGTTGCGCACGGCCCGGACGGCGTCGGCGTCGCC
>Ga0102593_1002770_pt1 | contig 12614 bp, 6 predicted proteins | sample AraplaCol_mMS_r2_2_FD_76862 | JGI IMG/M metagenome (GOLD analysis project Ga0102593, IMG submission 76862) | Arabidopsis root microbial communities from North Carolina, USA - plate scrape MF_Col_mMS_r2 (SPADES assembly) (version 2) | ecosystem: Host-associated > Plants > Roots > Endosphere...
TTTCGCGGATGGTCGTGGTCTTGACGCAGAATTCCTGATCATGCAGGCGGAAGGCAATGATCTCGAGCGTATCGCCGCTGAAGCTAGTGGAATTGATCGTGGCCATTAGAATTCTTCCCAACTGTCGTAAGCCAAAGCAGAAGCGGGTGCGCCACCATTGGCGCTGACGAGCCTTGCCTTCACACCACGCGATGGCTTTGCGCTCGGCGAAGCATCGTTACGGTTACGACGACATTAGCGAAAGAGTGTTGCCCAAATCTAAATCGGGAGGGGGGTTGCGAAGGTTTTCAGCCCCGATTTACCTCAGCCTATGGTCTTTTCGATCTGCGAGACTGCCCAATCCACCTGCTCCCTTGTTATGACCAATGGCGGAGCGAGACGAATCGTATGGTCGTGGGTATCCTTGGCGAGCAGGCCGCGCTCCTTCAGCGCATGGCAATATTGCCTCGCGCCGCCGGCTTCGGGTTCCAGTTCGATGGCCATCATCAGACCGCGGCCGCGCACGTCCCTGACGATGTTCGAGCGGATCGACCTGAGGCCATCGAGGAAATAATCGCCCATGACCGCAGCGTTCTCGATCATGCCCTCTTCCGTCAGCACCTTCAGTGCGGTGCGTGCCACCGCGCAGGCGAGCGGATTGCCGCCGAAGGTCGAGCCGTGCTGGCCGGGCTTCAGCACGCCGAGGACTTCGGAATTCGAAAGCACTGCTGACACGGGGTAGAAGCCGCCGGAGAGCGCCTTGCCGATCAGCGTCACGTCGGCCTCGATGCCTTCGTGTTCCTCAGCCAGCAGCTTGCCGGTGCGGCCGAGGCCGGTCTGGATCTCGTCGAGAATGAGGGTGACGTTGTTATCAGTGCAGAGTTCACGAATGCGGGTGAAATAACCCGCCGGCGGGATGATGACGCCGGCTTCCCCCTGGATCGGCTCGATCAGGGCGGCCACCGTATTGGCATTGATTGCCGCGGCAAAAGCCTCGGCATCGCCGAAGGGAATGGTGCGGAAGCCCGGCGTGTAGGGGCCGAAGCCGATGCGGGCATCGGGATCTGTGGAGAAGCTGATGATGCTCAGCGTCCGGCCGTGGAAATTATCGGCGCAGACGATGATCTCCGCCTTGCCCTCCGGCACGCCCTTGACCTCGTATCCCCATTTGCGCACCGCCTTGATGGCGGTCTCCACGGCTTCGGCGCCGGAATTCATCGGCAGGATCTTGTGTGAGCCGGTGAGAGCGGCGAGTTCTTCGTAGAGATAGGCGAGCTGGTCGTTGCGGAAGGCGCGGGAGGTGAGCGTCAGTCTGCCCGCCTGCTCGACCATGGCGGCAAGGATCTTCGGATGACAATGGCCCTGGTTGACGGCGGAATAGGCCGAGAGGCAATCGAGATAACGGTTGCCGTCGGTATCCCAGACATAAACGCCTTCGCCACGCGTCAATACCACGTCGAGCGGCTTGTAATTGTTGGCGCCGAGCCGCTGTTCGGTGGCGATCAGTTTTTCCGAAGTGGTCATGGCCGTTCTCCCTTAGTCTTTGGTTTCCGCATGTCGTGATCGCAAAACTGCTGCACAGTTTTGCGCGACATGCTCTATGCCGCGCGTGTCGGACGATCGAAGATGCGGCGGCCGAAGAGGCTTGCCGTCAGCTCCACCAGGATGCGGGCGCTCTTGCCGCGATCGTCGAGAAACGGATTGAGTTCGACGAGATCGAGCGACGAGACGAGGCCGCTGTCCGAGAGCATTTCCATCACCAGATGCGCCTCGCGAAAAGTCGCGCCACCCGGGACCGTCGTGCCGACACCGGGAGCGATCTCGGGATCGAGGAAATCGAGGTCGAGGCTGACGTGCAGCAGGCCGTTTGCCCTGGTCACGACATCGAGGATCTCACGCATGATGGCGCCGATGCCCTGTTCGTCGATCGCGCGCATGTCGAAGACATTGACGCCGTGTTCGTGGATTTCCTCGCGCTCGCGCGCATCGACCGAACGGATGCCGACCTGGAAGACATTTTTTGGATCGACGAACGGACGGCCCTTCGGCAGGATCTCGGCGAACTCCGCCTCGCCACAGAAGAAGGCGACAGGCATGCCGTGAATATTGCCGGACGGCGACGTGGCCGGAGAATTGAAATCGGCATGGGCATCAAGCCAGAGGACGAAGAGCGGGCGGCCTTTGCTGGCGGCATAGCGGGCCATGCCGGAAACGCTGCCCATGGAAAGGCTGTGGTCGCCGCCGAGAATCAGCGGAAAACGGCCGGAGGCGGCCACGTCGTGGACGCTACTTTCGAGGGCGCGCGTGAAGGCGCCGACGATCCTCAGATTGTGGGCCTTCGGGTGGTTCGGCAGATCCATCGCCGGCACGATCCTGAGATCGCCGATATCGGCGACGTCATGGCCAAGCTCGATCAGCGTCTGGTCGACGCCGGCAATGCGCAGGGCCGCAGGGCCCATGGCAGCCCCTCTGCGGCCGGAGCCTTCTTCCAGCGGCGCGCCGATGAGGGTGACAGATCGTGATTGGGTATTCATTTTGGAGGGCTCCGTGTTGAGGCCTGTTTCGGCCGATAGTGGGATAAAGCGCTGGCGGCAAAAAGATGGAAAAGTGTCAGAAATGGACTATGATTGCGCAGATTGATAAACCTATTTTGACAAAGTGATCAGCGTGGATGATCTCGACACTGAACTTCTGAGTGCACTTCGCCATAACGCCCGGATTTCCGTCTCTTCGCTTGCGGCAATGACGGGTGCATCACGGGCAACGGTTGCCGCCCGGATCGAACGGCTGGTCGCCAGCGGCACCATCGTCGGCTTCACCATCCGCACCGGTCATGAGACGCGGTCCGCCGGCGTGCGCGCCATCGTCATGATCGAGGTGCTCGGCAAGCTCGCCGACAGGGTGGCCGATCAGTTGAGGGGCCTACCGCAGGTGCGGGCTCTTCACAGCACCAACGGCAAATGGGATTTCGTCGCCGAACTCGAGGATCGCGACCTTGCTGCCTTCGACGAGACGCTGCGCCGGATCCGGCTGATCAATGGCATCAATTCGACCGAGACCAACATCCTTCTCAAGACAAGCAAAACGGGTTTCTAGAGCAATTTCCAGGAAAAGTGCGAAGCGGTTTTCCGTCCGGAATTGCGTAAAAATAATAGGTTAAGCTGGCTCAGTATTCCCGTTCATAGACAATGCCGGCTTCGCCCGCGCCATTACCCCCGGCCGCTCCCCGCAGCTTGACGCCGCGGCCGACATCGAGGTTGATCACCGCCTTGGCGCCGGCCGAACCGCCCTGCTGCAATTCGAAATAGGTGCGGTCGTTGAGATAGCGGCCGACGCTGACACTCGTCTGTCCCTTGGAATCGGTGCTGACGTCGAAATCGTCGACGCCGAGCTGGTTGCGCAGGCCTTCGAAAAGCGAGGTCGAGCGGTTGCCGGCCAGCTGACTGACGGCGTCGGCGAGCTGGGCGATCTGCACCGGCGAGAGCTTCGACATCGACTGGCCGAAGATCAGCTGCGCCAGCACCTCGTCCTGCGGTAGCTGGGGCGAGGAGGAAAAGGTAATCGCGGGGTCGGTGGCGAGACCCGCGACGTCGACGGTCAGCGTCGTCGAGCCGGAGGCCGAGGTCGCTTCCATATCGAGCGCCGGCGTCAGGTCGCCGGCAAAGGTGATCCTGCTCTTGTCGGAGAAATCCAGGCGGCGGTTGAGAATGGTCATGCGACCGCGGCGCATGATGAAACCGCCGGTCACGATAGGTGCAGCCGCTGTTCCGCGGATGGTCACCCGGCCGCCAAGCTCGGCATCAATGCCGCGGCCGCGTACGAAGATATGCGAGGGCGCATCGATTTCGAGATCCAGTGTAATCACGGAGGATTTCTCGCCGGGTTTCCGCTCACCGTCATCGCGTAGCTGCGCAAGCACCGCCCGCGGCGCATTCTTATGCCGGATGTCGACTTCTCTCAGCGAGGTCGGCAATTTTTCCGGGACCGTGATCGAGGTTTTGTCCAGCCGAAGCTTGCCGCTCAGCGTCGCATTCATGATCGGCCCGCGCAGGCCGACCGTGCCATTGACGGTCGAGACGACAAGCGTTCCATCGACATAGACCGCCTTGTCGAGCTTGATCGAAATGTCAGCGGGAAAGCCGCCGGCCGGCTGGATGCCGATGGTGCCGCTGGCCGAAATCGTGCCGCCGCCGCCAAGGTTGCCGCTGAGGCGCGAAATCACGGCCTGGCTGCCATTGAAGGTCACGGTCGCCGCAAGATTGTTGACGGCAAGATTGCGTCGGACGTCGACGAGCTTCGCGCCTGATGTCGAGACAGTGCCGTTGATAACGGGCGCTGCGGCCGTTCCGCCAATCTGGAGGTTGACGGTGGCGACGCCGTCCGCAACGAGCCCCTGCTGCGCAAGCGGGGCGCCGAGCACGGCGAAAGGAAGATTGCCGTTGAATCGCATGTCGAGGGCGCGATTGCCTGTGATGACGACACTGCCGCCGCCTTTCAGCGACATGCCGGTGTCACCGGCAAGGCTGGTGTCGACCGTCAGCCTGTTTCCGGCCAGTTTGCCTGATGCACCGATGTTGAACGGCGAAAGGCCGGCACCTTTGGTCTGGCTCGTCGCCGCGTTCTTCCAGTCGACCTTGAAGTCGACGGAGGGCGCCGATAGCGCGCCGGTGGCCTTTGCGGTTGCTGAGACCGCGCCCTCGGCTGCAAGGCCGGGAACGAAGCCGTTGGCGATGCTGGCCGGAAGATTGGTGGTATTCGCCGTAACATCGAGAGACTTGATCGACGTGCCTGCGATGGCGAGATTGCCGGTGGCTTTCAGCGCAATGCCGCCGCTGCCGTTGAGCGCGGCATCAAAATCCAGCCTGTCACCGGCGTATTTTCCGGTCGCCGCCAGCGCAAGGCGGGAAAGGCCGGCAGCCTTGGTGTGGCTGGTCGCGGCATCTTTCCAGTTGAGCTTGAAATCGACGATCGGATTTGCCGTCGTTCCCGACGTTATGGCGCTTGCCGAAAGCGTGCCCTCGGCACCGAGACCGGGAACGAAAGCATTTGCGATATTTGCCGGCAGCGCCGGGATATCGGCATTGATCGAAAGGTCCCGGATGGCCGTTCCCGCGATGGTGACGCCGCCCGTCGCCTTGGCCAACACGCCGTCCTTGCCGGCGAGATGGGCATCGAAATCGACCCGGTCGTTGGCGAACTTGCCGGACGCCGCAGCACTCAGGCCCGAAAGGCCGCTGCTCTTGGTCTGGGCGGTCGCAGCGTTCTTCCAGTCGAGTTTGAAATCGACGGCCGGTTTCGGAAGCGCGCCGGAGGCAGATGCCGTTCCCGACACCGTGCCCTCCGCGCCAAGACCCGGGACGAAGCCGTTGGCGAGGCCTGCCGGCAGGTTGGTGAGATCGGCCTTGACGTCGAGGGTTTTAACCGAGGTGCCTGATATCGCGACGTTGCCGGCGGCCTTCAGCGAGAGGCCGTCCTGGCCGGCGAGATTGGCATCGAAATCGAGCCGGTCGTCGGCGAAGCGTCCGGATGTGGTGAGCGCGAGGCCCGAGAGATGAGCGCTTCTGGTCTGGCTGGTCGCAGCATCCGTCCAGTCGAGCTTGAAGTCGGCTTTCGGTGCGGCGAGTGTCCCTGAGGCGGACGCAGTGCCGGATATCGTGCCGCCGGCCGCCAGATTGGGAACGAAGGCATTTGCGAGACTGGCCGGAAGCTTGGCAATCTCTGCATCGACCTTGATGCTGTCGATCGCCGTGCCGGCGAGTGCGACATTGCCCATGGCCTTCAGTGAGAGGTCTTTATCGCCGCTGACTGCAGCATTGAAATCAAGCTTGTTTTCAGCAAATTTTCCCGATGCGGCCACGCCGAGTGCGGCAAGGCCGGCACGTTTCGTGTGGCTCGTCGCCGCATCTTTCCAAGTGAGATCGAAATCTGCATTCGGAACCGGGAGGGATCCGGTGGCCGAGATCTTTCCTGAGATCGTACCTTCGGCGGCGAGATCGGCGACGAAGCTGTTTGCGATATTTGCCGGAACATTCGCCAGTGTGGCGTCGACCGTGAGGTTGTCGATCGTCGTGCCTTTGATGGCAAGATTGCCGTTTGCCTTTAAGGACAGGCTGTTGGCGCCGCCAACCACCGCGTTGAAATCAAGCTTGTTGTCGGCAAATTTTCCCGATGCGGTCACGCCGAGCGCAGCAAGGCCGGCACGTTTTGTGTGGCTCGTTGCCGCGTCTTTCCAAGTGAGATCGAAATCGGCACTCGGAGCGGAAAGCGACCCGCTGGCCGAGATCTTTCCTGAGATCGCGCCTTCGGCGGCGAGGTCGGCGACGAAGCTGTTGGCGATATTCGCCGGGACATTTGCCAGCGCAGCGTCGACCTTGACGTTGCCGATCGTCGTGCCCGTGATGGCGACATTGCCGGTCGCCTTCACCGAGAGGCTGTTTCCGCCGCCGATCGCCGTATCGAAATCGAGCTTGCTATCGGCGAATTTTCCGGTTGCCTTCACGCCAAGATTGGCAAGGCCGGCACGCTTCGTCTGGCTCGTCGCCGCGTCTTTCCAATCGAGATCGAAATTGGCGGTCGGAGCAGCGAGGGAGCCGGAGGCCGCCACTTTTCCTGTAATCGTGCCTGCGGCGGCGAGATCGGGAACGAAACCGTTGGCGATGCGGGCAGGCAGGTTGAGGATATCAGCGTTGACATCAAGCACCGGTGCCTTCGGGTCGGCGAGCGCGACATTGCCGGCGGCCTTGAGCGAGAGGCCGTCATTGCTGCCGACCGTGGTGTCGAAATCGAGCTTGTTGTCGGCGAATTTGCCGCCGGTGGTGATGTCGAGCGGCGCCAGGCCGGCGCCCTTGGTCTGGCCCGTCGTCGCATCCTTCCAGTCGAGCTTGAAGTCGGCGACCGGTGCTGCCGGCGTTCCCGTCACGGCAATCGTTCCGGAGATCGTGCCGCCGGCTGAAAGGTTGGGCACGAAACCGTTGGCGAGCGCTGCCGGCAGCTCGCGGATATCTGCATCAAGCTTCAGCGTTTCGCCGGCGGAACCGGTAACGGTTACCGAGCCGGTGCCGGTTTTCAGCATCAGTCCGTTCAGATTGGCGGCGCCGCCGCCGATGGCGACCTGCGTCGGTGCGGCCAGCTCGATCGGGATATTGCGGGGGCTTGCCGAGAAGCGATCAAGGTTCAGGTGGATCGTGCCGTCCTGAGCCTCGATATTGCCTGCGGCCAGCACGGGATTGCCGTCATAGGCAGCATCGAGATCGAAGTCGGTATGGTTCTGCTGCTTGGTAAAACCCAGCGAAAGGCCGGCAAGCTTGTTCGTTCCGGCGCTTACCCCCTCGGCCTTGATAGTGCCGTTTGCGGCAAGGGCATTGAGATCGCTGATCGTGACATCGATATCCGGTTTGACGATCGCAAGCGTATCACGGTGGATCGAGCCGCCCGTTGCAAGCAGCTTGAGCGCAATCTTGCCACTGTCGCTGCTGACGCCGAGCGAACCCTTGAGATCGCCTTCGGCCTTCTGTCCGCCGAGTGCGGCGAGCAGGCCGACATTGGGGAAATCGAAGGTCAGTGCGGCTGTTGGCTCCAGGGTAGGCGAGAATTCCGCATTGCCGGTCAGTCGGTTGCCGCCGATATCGGCGGTCAGCGCCGGAATGCTTATCTTGCCGTCCTGCGAGGTGATGTCGCCGTTGATGCCGATCGGTTGGCCATCGATCGTGCCGGTGGCGGCGATCCTGCCCTGCGGCGCCTTGGGATCGGCGAGACCCGACAGGTCGATATTGAGGTTGCCGAGCACGCGGTCGGCCATTTCAAGGCTGGCGGCCTTGAGATTGGCCGTCACGGAGATTGCCGGGAGCTCACCCCCCACCCTCAACGCATAACCCGCCCCACCACTGGCGCCGGGGATGAGCTTGCCGATGTCAGGCAGCCGGCCGGAGAGATCGGCATTCAACGTCCCGCCGTCGAGTGCGACGTTGCCGGCGGCTTCGAGCGTGCCGGATTTCAGGACGAGATTGGACAGTGCGAATTTTGAGGGGATGGTGCCGACCACCTGGCTTTCGAGCGAGATCGGTCCGTCGAACCTGCTTGTCATCGCAGCCGGCAGAGCTGCCGGGTTGATGGTGAGCTTGAGGTTGCCGGTCAGCGCTTTGTCCGCCAGCCGGTAGGAGCCGTTGAGGCCGCCGTTGATATTGGCGCTTTCGACGGTGGTACCGTTGAAGCCGATGCCGGAGGGCGAGATCTGCAGCGGCGAGGCGATCGTGACCGGGCCTTGGACGGCGCGATTGAGGTTCGGGTCGGTGAAGGTCGTATCGCCGGCAACGAGGCGCAGCTGGACGCTGCCGGAACGGGCGGCGAGATTGAAGGCGTCGCTCTTTGCGGTCAGCTTGATGTTGCCGATATTGGCCTGCGGAAGGGTTGCGGTGTCGACCGAGCCGCTGACGTTCAGTCGGGCGGCCTGCGCATCGCCGGTTAGCGCCAGGTTGAGGCCAGAAATGAGGAAGCGCGCTTCGCCTTCAGCGAGCGGCCAGCGGAAATCGACAGGCCCCGACGTGCCGAGCAGATTGGCGTTCAGGCTGTTGTTGCCGGCTGGATCGAGGGTGCCCGAGGCGGCGATCACGACGCTGCCGGTGGCGATATTGCCGGTCTGGATATCGATCTTGCCGCGGTCGTCGAAGGTGGTGGCAAGATCGATATTGGTCTGGCCGGCAAAAAGCGGCCGGAATGCCGATGGAAGCAGCGAGCTCAAGTCACCGCCGCCCTTGAGGTCGAGGTGGTGCAATCCGTCTGCCGTGATCTGATGCCGGGCTTCGATTGCGGCGCGCTGCTGTCCGTCGAGGGCGGCCTGCACTTTACCTTTCCAATCGGATATCGGCCCCTGGCCGTCGAGATCGATATTGACGGCCGGGCTATCCGGCAAGCCGAGAAAGCCCGCCAGCAGCCCGCCCTTCGGCTCGGAAAGCTGCGCCTTCAGCCGCAGCCGGTTTTCAGCCGGCGCATAGGCGATGTCGGCGGCAAGCCGCGCATCCGGAACCGCGTGACGGCTGACATTGACGACGGCCTCGCCGCCATCGCCGTTCGCCGAAAGGCTGCCTTCGGCGGCGAGCGCAAAGGCGCGGCCGGCAACGGGTGCGGCAAGTTTGATATCGGGCAGCGCGACGCGGTCTATATCGACCTTGATCGGAAGAGCGAATCCGCCGGAATTTTCAGCTCCGGGCCGCGAGGGCAGGGTGCGCACCGGCTTGCGTAGCACGTTGATCGCTTCGATCTCGAAGCGTTTGGCGTGGAAGGTTCCGGTCAGCAGCGCAAGCGGATTCCAGTCGATCGCGATGCCATGAATTTCCGCAAAGACGCCCCTGGTATCGGAGATGGAGATCTCGGCGGCGCGAAGCCCGCCGGTCAGAAGACCTTGCGGTTCACGAACCTGGATCGTCATGTCGCGGTTGGAAAGCGTGGAGGCTATCTTTTCGGTGACGATGCGGGCGCCAAAACTGGTGAAGCCGAAGATCGCAAGTGCCGCGACAGCGAGAATCAAAGTGACGCCGACGGCATAGCCGGTCAGCCGTACGATCCAGTTGACGATTTTTGCCAGCATTTGCATCGGCGCGGACACTACCCCGTTTTCATGACGGCTCACAGATCGGAAAACACGGGGGAATCGGCAATTCTAGAAGGATTGGCCGATGCCGGCGTAGATTCCGTAATCTGTGCCATCTTCGTACTTGTTCAGCGGCATGGCAAAATCAAGCCGCAGCGGGCCGAAAGGCGTTGCATATCGTATTCCGGCGCCGGCGCCGGCGCGGATATCGGAAAAACCCGGAAAGGTGCTGTCCGATACAGTACCGACATCGATGAAGGGCACGATGCCGATCGTATCGGTGATCTTGATGCGGGCCTCCAGCGAACCGGTCACATAGGAGCGGCCGCCGGTGGCATCGCCATTGTCGTTATAGGGCGAGATTTCCTGATAGCTGTATCCACGGACCGAGCCGCCGCCGCCGGCAAAGAAGCGCTGCGTGGCGGGAATGTCGCCGATGCTGTCGCCACCGATCAGGACGCCGGCGGCTACCTTGCCGGCCAGCACCAAGCCGTCGTCCTGGCCGAACGGCAGATAACCGGAGATCGAGCCTTGGAATGCCGCATAGGGCGTGGCGTTGAAGATTTCGTAGCCGGGCTTTGCCGAGAAGGTCGCGCGATAGCCCTCCGTCGGGTTGAACTTGTCGTCGCGTGCGTCGCGATCATATTGGATCGGCAGGGTGAAGGTCAGATAGTCGTTCTCGCCGAATGCGTCGTCGTCGCGCTCCCAGCTGAGCTCGCCGCTCGCCGAGACAGTGTCCTGGTCGGTCAACTCGTAGGACAGGCCGAGCGAGGCGGTGACGAGCGTCGCATTATAGGCATCCGGATTTTCGGTCTTGGCGACGATGCCGGCCTTCAGGGTGGCGGCGGGGAAGAAGGCGCCGGGTTTGGTGAAGAGGATGCCGGCGGAATAGTCGAGGCTGCCGACATCCGTCGTTTCGCCAAGCCGAGAGACCGCTCCCTCGATCCTCAGCGTTTCGGCTTCGCCGAACAGGTTGCGGTGGCCCCAATAGCCCTGAATGCCGAAGCCGTCGGTGGTGGAATATTGCGCGCCGACGCCGAAATAGCGCCTCTTGCCTTCGGAAACCTCGATCGTCATCGGCAGGGTGCCATCCGGCGCCAGCGCATCTCCTTCGTGGATGGTGACGCTCGAAAAGACGCCGAGGGCGCGAAGGCGCTCGCCGGCTTTCTTCAACGCTTCCGGGGAATAGGCTTCGCCCTTGTTCAGCCGGGAATAACGCTGGATGAAAGCTGGCTTGACGGTCTTCTCGCCGGTGACGCCGACATCGCCGATCGGGGCGACCGGACCACCTTCGGCGGCAAGGACGATATCGACGGTATCGCTTTTGTGGTCGGCGACCACCTTGCGTTCGGTCAGTTTGGCGAAGGGACGGCCTTCGCTCTTCAACTGTTCGACGATCTTGTCGCCGGCTCTGATGATGGCGAGCGAGCCGGCCTCGGCGCCCGGGGCGAGATCGTAATCGGCGGGATTATGGTTTGCGGCATCGCCGCCGAACTGGACCTCCCTGACCTTGAAAACCGGGCCGGGAGCAATGTCGACGGTGACGGGGATCGGCCCGGACCGGTCGAATGTCGGATTGGGCGGCAGGTCGTCGATGTTTCTGCCGTCGATGGTGATCGTTACCAGGCCGCCATAGCGGGCCTTTTCATACAAGGTGGCGATCAGCCGCTCACGGTCGTCGCGCGCCTTGACGACGATGCCGAGATCGCCGGACACCGGCAGTTTCTGGTCACTGAGGAGGCGGGAACTGTTTTCCAGCGCTTCTTTCAGGTCGGGATCGACGGTATCGGCTCTGAGGTCGACGTGGTAGCGCACCGGATCGGGCACCTGTTCACCTTCGTCTTCTTCCTTGCCGAAAATGGTGATGCCGAAAAGCTTGAAGGCATAAGCGTCGCCGATCAGGACCGGTGAGAACGCAGCTGCCGCTGCGACCACCATCATGGTGCCTGTTCGCCGATACGCAGTACCTGTTTTCGGGCCTGTCCCTCTGATCCGCATCCGCCGCTTTTGGTTATGCCTACAATGAAGCTTCGTTGCCCAGCCGTGAACAGCTTAGCGGCAAAATCGCGCGGCGTGTACCATTTTAAATTGCCAACGCGCTAATTTAGCACAAAAAATCCCGGACATGTGTCCGGGATTTTCCGAATTTGACGCTTTCCAAGCGCTCTCAGCGCGGGCAGCTATCGATGTAGCGGCGGCCGTAGCGGTCGCGATAGTAGCACTGGCCGGGCTGTTCGGCGACGCTGCCGATCAGGGCGCCGGACACGCCGCCGATGGCGGCGCCGACTGCCGCACCACGGACATCGCCGGTGACGACGCCGCCGATCACGGCACCGGATGCAGCGCCGATGCCGGCGCCCTGCTGTGTCGGTGTGCAGCTTGCGATCGACAGGCCGATCAATGCGAGTATGACAGCTTTCTTCATCTTTTCTCTCCGAGGTTGTTGCCCAACGGGCAAAGGCCGTCCCTTCTATTTTTTCGTCACGCTAGACCGAAAACTATGTCGGAAGAAAGGGTTGTCCATCCGATGTGCTGATTTTTTTGCGATGCGGCCGTCGTCACCTTTCGCATGGTTGGTAAACTCCGCTGCATTCTGCCGCATCAATTCCATTGATCTCGGCTCGCATATTTTTTATCTGGAATCATTCAAAAATCTGGGCCTTTTGCCGCAGTTGATGTTAAAGCAAAGGGTAAGCATTGACGCGCGGACGTCCGGTCATCAAGAACGTCCGCGTGATACTGGAGCATATGATGGATTTCGAAGCGTTTTTCAAAAACGAGCTGGACGGGCTTCATGCTGAGGGCCGTTACCGCGTTTTTGCCGATCTCGAACGTCACCGCGGCAACTTTCCGCGTGCGACGCGCCATACGGCCGATGGCGAGAAGGAAGTCACGGTCTGGTGCTCCAACGACTATCTCGGCATGGGCCAGAACCCGAAGGTGATCGAGGCGATGAAGAACGCCATCGACCACTGTGGCGCGGGTGCGGGAGGCACCCGGAATATTTCTGGCACCAACCACCATCACGTCATGCTCGAGCGTGAGCTTG
>Ga0102593_1002773_pt1 | contig 12592 bp, 10 predicted proteins | sample AraplaCol_mMS_r2_2_FD_76862 | JGI IMG/M metagenome (GOLD analysis project Ga0102593, IMG submission 76862) | Arabidopsis root microbial communities from North Carolina, USA - plate scrape MF_Col_mMS_r2 (SPADES assembly) (version 2) | ecosystem: Host-associated > Plants > Roots > Endosphere...
AGAAGGGCGACCTGATCAAGCGCGGCCAGCAGATCGCCCTGGTAGGCAGCACGGGCCGTTCGACCGGCCCGCACCTGCACTTCGAGGTGCTGGTCCAGGGCACGCAGCAGGATCCCGCCAAGTTCCTGGCCGGCAACGGCCACGCACCGGAGCCCGCCGCGCAGCCCTTGCGCCAGGCCCTGGCTCAGCCGGTCCCGCAGCCGGACCACCAGATGGCGGCCCTCGTCGTGACGCCGGACCATCGGCCCCATTGAGCCGCCTCCCTCCCCCCCAAAAGCCCCGCGCCGCGGGGCTTTTTCGTGGAATCCGTCCGACAAGGCTGCACAGTTAAAATCCCCTGCTTTGGCCGCTGGCTGTGAAGCCTTGCGAAAGGCGCGAGGCGGCTCCATCTGATCCTGCTGAACAAGTAAAAGGACTGCGCTGTCCGGTCCGCCCTGGCGGGCCGTGACGACATCCGCGCCCATGGCCACGAACCTCCTCACCAAAATCTTCGGCTCCCGCAACGACCGCCTGCTCAAGCAGTACCGGCGCACGGTGGAGCAGATCAACGCCTTCGAGCCGCAGCTCGAGAAGCTGTCGGACGACGAGCTCCGGGCCAAGACGCCTGAATTCCGCCAGCGCCTGCAACAGGGGACGACCCTCGACGAGCTGCTGCCGGAAGCCTTCGCCGTGGTGCGTGAAGCGTCGAAGCGCACGATGAAGATGCGCCATTTCGACGTGCAGCTGATGGGCGGCATGGCGCTGCACCAGGGCAAGATCGCGGAGATGCGCACGGGCGAGGGCAAGACGCTCACCGCCACGCTGCCGGTCTACCTGAACGCGCTCTCGGGCAAGGGCGTGCACGTGGTGACCGTCAACGACTACCTCGCCAACCGCGACGCGCAGTGGATGGCCAGGCTGTACAACTTCCTGGGCCTGTCGGTGGGCGTGAACCTGCCGCAGATGCCGCGCGAAGAGAAGCAGGCCGCGTACAACTCCGACATCACGTACGGCACCAACAACGAATACGGCTTCGACTACCTGCGCGACAACATGGTGTACGAGCCCGGCGACCGGGTTCAGCGCGGCCTGAACTACGCCATCGTCGACGAGGTGGATTCGATTCTGATCGACGAAGCCCGTACGCCGCTGATCATCAGCGGCCAGGCCGAGGACCATACCGACCTGTACCTGGCCATCAACAAGGTGGTGCCCTTGCTGACCAAGCAAGAGGGCGAGGCCGATCCGCGCACGGGCGAAGGCGTCACGGTGCCGGGCGACTTCACGGTCGACGAGAAGACGCACCAAGTGTTCCTGACCGAAGACGGCCATGAGAAGGCCGAGCAGCTGCTGAGCGAATTCAAACTGCTGCCCGAAGGCGCGTCCCTCTACGACCCGGCCAACATCACGCTGATGCACCACCTGAACGCGGCGTTGCGTGCACGGCACCTGTACCACCGCGACCAGCACTACGTGGTGCAGCAGGGCGAGGTCATCATCGTCGACGAATTCACCGGTCGCCTGATGACCGGGCGGCGCTGGAGCGACGGCCTGCACCAGGCCGTGGAAGCCAAGGAAGGCGTGCAGATCCAGGCCGAGAACCAGACGCTCGCCTCCATCACCTTCCAGAACTATTTCCGCCTGTACAACAAGCTGGCCGGCATGACCGGCACGGCCGACACCGAGGCCTACGAGTTCCAGGAAATCTACGGTCTTGAGACCGTCATCATTCCGCCGAACCGCATCAGCAAGCGGGACGACCAGCTCGACCGCGTCTACAAGACCACGCGCGAAAAGTACGAAGCGGCAATCCAGGACATCCGCGAGTGCTACGAGCGCGGGCAGCCGGTGCTGGTGGGCACCTCGTCGATCGAAAACTCCGAAATCATCGACGGCCTGCTCACCAAGGCGGACCTGCCGCACCAGGTGCTCAACGCCAAGCAGCATGCGCGCGAAGCCGACATCGTGGCGCAGGCCGGCCGCGCGAAGATGATCACCATCGCGACCAACATGGCCGGCCGCGGTACCGACATCGTGCTGGGCGGCAACATCGAGAAGATGATCGAGGCGATCGAGAACGACGAAGGCCGCGACGAAGCCACCAAAGAGGCTGACATCGCGCACGTGCGCGCCGAATGGACCAAGGACCACGAGTTCGTGAAGTCGCTCGGCGGCCTGCGCATCATCGCGACCGAGCGCCACGAGTCGCGCCGCATCGACAACCAGCTGCGCGGCCGTTCGGGCCGCCAGGGTGACCCGGGCTCCTCGCGCTTCTACCTGAGCCTGGACGATCCGCTGATGCGCATCTTCGCGGGCGACCGTGTGAAGGCGATCATGGACCGCCTCAAGATGCCCGACGGCGAAGCCATCGAAGCCGGCATCGTCACGCGCAGCATCGAGAGCGCGCAGCGCAAGGTCGAGGCGCGTAACTTCGACATCCGCAAGCAGCTGCTCGAATACGACGACGTGTCGAACGACCAGCGCAAGGTGATCTACCAGCAGCGCAACGACATCCTCGATGCGGCCGACCTCACGGCGCAGATCGCGGCGCTGCGCGAAGGCTGCTTCACCGACCTCGTGCGGCAGTACGTGCCGGCCGAATCGGTCGAGGAACAGTGGGACCTCGACGCACTGGAGAAGACCCTCTTCAACGAGTGGGGCATCGACATGCCGCTCAAGAAGGAAATCGAGGCTGCCGAAGCCGTGGCCGACGAGGACATCGTCGAAAAGGTGGTCAATGCCGCCAACGACAGCTTCGGTGCCAAGGTTGCGCTGATCGGCCAGGAAAACTTCACCCAGTTCGAGCGCATGGTGCTGCTGCAGAGCATCGACACGCACTGGCGCGAGCACCTGGCCTCGCTCGACTACCTGCGCCAGGGCATTCACCTGCGCGGCTATGCGCAGAAGCAGCCTAAGCAGGAGTACAAGCGCGAAGCCTTCGAACTCTTCGGCCAGTTGCTCGATTCGGTCAAGAACGAAGTCACGCGCCAGCTCATGACGGTGCGCGTGCAGTCCGGCGAGCAGCTCGAAGAAGCGGCTGAAGCGCTGGAGAGCCGCGGCGAGAACGTCTCGAACATCACCTACAGCGCGCCGACCGAAACCGGCGAGGTCGAGGTTCGCCTGGACGAGGAAAACCAGCGCCGCATCGCAGCCGCTGGCCTCGGACTCGGCACGCTGAGCGCCGAAGCCGCGGCGTTCGCGCGCGTCGGCCGCAACGACCCGTGCCCGTGCGGCAGCGGCAAAAAGTACAAGCACTGCCACGGCAAGCTCAGCTGACCCAGAAACTTCCGAAGAGAAATAACCGCCATGCCCGTGAACCTGTCCGCCCCTGATCCTGCCGCCTTGTTCGCGGTGCCCGGCGTCCGAATCGGCGTGGCCGAAGCGGGCGTGCGCAAGGCCAACCGCAAGGACCTGACTGTCGTGCTGATCGATGAAGGCTCGGCGGTTGGCGGCGTGTTCACCCAGAACCGTTTCTGCGCCGCGCCGGTGCAGGTCTGCCGCGATCATCTGGCCGCCAACTACGGCATTCGCGCGATGGTGATCAACACCGGCAACGCCAATGCCGGTACGGGCGAAGACGGCCTGATGCGCACGCGTTCCACCTGCATCGCGCTGGCCCGCCATCTGGAAATTGCGCCGGAGCAGATCCTGCCGTTCTCGACCGGCGTGATCATGGAGCCTTTGCCCGTGGACCGCATCGAGGCCGGCCTGCCCGCTGCGCTGGCCGATGCTTCCGAAACCCACTGGGCACGTGCCGCCGAAGGCATCATGACCACCGACACGATCCCCAAGGCTTTCAGCCAGCAGGTCCAGGTCGGCGGCGCCACGGTCACCATCACCGGCATCAGCAAGGGCGCCGGCATGATCCGGCCGAACATGGCGACCATGCTTGGCTTCATGGCCACCGACGCCAAGATCGACGCTGCGCTGATCCAGCCGCTCGCCAAGTTGTTGGCCGATGCCTCGTTCAACCGCGTGACGATCGACGGCGACACCTCGACCAACGATTCGTTCGTGGTCATTGCCACGCAAAAGGCCGCGCACGCCACCATCACCTCGCTGGAGTCGGCCGACGGCCAGGCGCTGGTGGCCGCCATGCAGAACGTTGCGCGCCAGCTGGCGCAAGCGATCGTGCGCGACGGCGAAGGCGCCACCAAGTTCATCACCATCCAGGTCGAGGGCGGCCGCAATGCGGAAGAGTGCAAGCAAGTGGCCTATGCCGTGGCACATTCGCCGCTGGTAAAAACCGCGTTCTTCGCCAGCGACCCGAACCTGGGCCGCATCCTGGCAGCCGTGGGCTATGCGGGCATCGCCGATCTCGACCAGACCGGCATCGACCTGTTCCTGGACGACGTGCACGTGGCGGTCAACGGCGGGCGCAACCCTTCGTACCGCGAGGAAGACGGCCAGCGCGTGATGAAGCAGAGCGAGATCACGGTGCGCATTGCCCTGGGCCGCGGCAACGCGAGCGAGACTGTGTGGACCTGCGACCTCAGCCACGAGTACGTGACCATCAACGCCGACTACAGGTCATGAATGAAAAGTTCGAAAAGCTGATCGAACGCGCCGAGCAACTGATCGGCCGCATCGAGTCGATCCTGCCGCAGCCGCTGGCCGCCCCCGCCGACTGGAACGCATCCATCGCGTGGCGCTATCGCCGCCGGAGCTCGGGCCACGGCGTGCTCGAGCCGGTGAAGCACGTGGCCGCGATGGCGCTCGATTCGCTCAAGGAAATCGACGTCCAGAAGGAAAAGATCGAACGCAACACGCGCCAGTTCGTCGAGGGCAAGCCGGCCAACAACGTGCTGCTGACGGGTGCGCGTGGAACCGGCAAATCGTCGCTCATCCGCGCCTGCCTGCAGGCCTACGCGCCGCAGGGGCTGCGGCTGATCGAAGTCGACAAGGCCGAGTTGACCGATCTGCCGGACATCGTCGAGGTGGTGTCGCAGCGGCCCGAGAAATTCATCGTGTTCAGCGACGACCTGAGCTTCGATGAAGGCGAGCCCGGCTACAAGGCGCTGAAGTCGATCCTGGACGGCTCGATTGCGGCGGCCACGCCCAATGTGCTGATCTATGCGACCAGCAACCGGCGCCATTTGCTGCCCGAATACATGAAGGACAACCTCAGCTACACCCACACCGAGGATGGCGAAGTGCATCCCGGCGAAGTGATCGAGGAGAAGATCTCGCTGTCCGAGCGCTTTGGCCTGTGGGTGAGCTTCTATCCTTTCAGCCAGAACGAATACCTGGCCATCGTCGCGCAGTGGCTGTCGTCGTTCGGCGTCGATAACGCCGCCATCGAGGCCGCGCGTCCCGAGGCGCTGGTGTGGGCGCTCGAGCGCGGCTCGCGCAGCGGCCGCGTGGCCTACCAGTTCGCGCGCGACTATGCAGGGCGGGCCAGCGCATGAGCGCACAGCCGCAGCCTCAAGGCCGCAAGCACACCGAGGTGGCTGTTGGCGTATTGATTCGCCCCGCCGACGACGCGCTGCTGCTGTCGACCCGGCCCGAAGGCAAGGCGTACGCAGGGTTCTGGGAGTTTCCCGGCGGCAAGATCGAGGCCGGCGAAACGGTGGAGCAGGCCCTGCGCCGCGAGCTGCACGAGGAACTGGGCATCACTATCGCGGGCGCCGAGGTCTGGAAGGTCACTGAGCACGACTACCCGCATGCGCTGGTGCGGCTGCACTGGTGCAAGGTCACGGCCTGGAGCGGCGAATTCGAGATGCGCGAAGGGCAGGCCATGTGCTGGCAGCAGCTGCCGCTGGACGTGGCGCCGGTGCTGCCGGGCGCGCTGCCGGTGCTCGAATGGCTGACCCAGGAGCGCGGGCTGCCCGCGTCGGCGGCACTGGCCATTTCGACCCTGGCCTGATGGGCTCGGTCGCGAGGGCGGGCGCGCACGTTCTGCGAGCACCGCGGGCCTGAGGCACGACATGCTGCATCCCAAGTACCGCGCCGACATCGACGGACTGCGTGCCGTGGCGGTGGCGTCGGTGCTGGCCTTCCATGCGTTTCCCGACGCGCTGCCCGGAGGCTTCATCGGGGTCGACATTTTCTTCGTGATCTCGGGCTTCCTGATCACGACGATCATCATGCAGAGCCACGCGGCCAGCGACTTCAGCTACCGCGATTTCTATGCACGGCGCATCCGGCGGATATTCCCGGCGCTGGTACTGGTGTTGCTGGCCACGCTCGCCTTCGGCTGGTATGCGCTGTTGCCCAGGGAGTTCACCGAACTCGGCAAGCAGGCGGCCGGCGGCGCGGCCTTCGTTGCCAATTTCATTTTCTGGGGCGAAGCCGGCTATTTCGATACGGCCGCGGAGACCAAGCCCTTGCTGCACCTCTGGTCGCTGGGCATTGAGGAGCAGTTCTATATTTTCTGGCCCATGTTGCTGGCCCTGGCCTGGCGCCGGCGCTGGCCGGTCCTCCGGTTGCTCTGGGTGCTGGCGGTGGCTTCGTTTCTCGTCAACGTGCTGACGATCCATCCCTATCGCACGGCGGCCTTCTATTCGCCCGCTTCGCGCTTCTGGGAGCTGATGGTGGGCGGCATCCTGGCCTGCATGCGACTGCGGCCTGTCCTCCAGCCGGCTCCGGCTTGGCGTAGTCACCTGCAGTCGTGCTTGGGGGTAGGGCTGATCGTGCTGGGTCTCGTGATGACTCGCAGCGACAAGGCGTTTCCCGGGTGGTGGGCGCTGCTGCCCACGCTAGGGGCGGCGAGCTGTATTGCGGCCGGCCCCTCGGGCGTGTTGAACAGGCATGTGCTCGCCAGCCGTCCGATGGTGTGGATCGGTCTCATCAGCTATCCGCTCTATCTCTGGCATTGGCCCTTGCTGGTCTACGCACGCATCGTGAATGAAGGCGAGCCATCGGCTTGGGTGCGCGGCGCCATGGTGCTGGCAAGCGTGGCGCTGGCCTGGCTCACCTATCGATTCGTCGAGCGCTTCACCCGCGCGCGAGCGAACGTCGGCATGCTGCGCACGCTCGCCGGCGGCAGCATGGCGATCGTGGTCGCCGGGCTGCTGGCGATGGGTGGCATGGCGCCGCGCAACGGCAGCGACCTGCTGCGCAAGGTGACCGATGCCACGGCGGACGACAACTACTACGCTGGCTTCGAGCAGCAGAAGCTCGGCGGCTTTCCGGTCAAGCGCGTTGGCAGCGGCGATCGCAAGATCTTGCTGATCGGCGACAGCCACATCCAGCAGTACGCGCCGCGTGCGATGGAGCTTGCACGCTCCGCGACCGGGCGCATGGCCACGACCTATTTTTCGACGTATGGCGCCTGTCCACCAGTGCCCGGCATGGTTGCCGAGGGCAACCCCGGCTGCGAGAAGGCGCGCCGCGAGATGCTCGCGCTGGCCGTCGATCCGCAGATCGAGACTGTGGTGGTGGGAGCATGCTGGAACTGCTACTTCACGGGCAACTTTCCGCTGCCGTTCTACTTTCAGGACGGTGCCTCTGGCTACCTCGTGAACAACGGCGGCGAAGGCCTCGGGCGTTCGCTGGCATCTCTCGAAAAACTGCTGGCGCAATTGGTGCAGCACAAGAAGAAGGTCTACCTGCTGCTGGACAACGCCAGCGGCTCCGAGTTCGAGCCCCGGCGCCTCATCGAAGGCAGCCGAATGGGCAAGATGGTCGCGCTGACCAGCACACACGTGGCGCCCGTGCCGCCTGACCAGGCGCGGCTTAACGACCAGTTGCGGGCGCTCGCGCTCTCTACGGGCGCAGAACCCATCGACGTGATGGCAAGGCTGTGTGCGGACGGGCAGTGCGTTCGGGCGACGCCCGACGATGCACCGGCCTACAAGGACCGGGAGCATCTGCGTCCGGCGTATGTCCGCCATCACGCGGACTACCTGGACCGCGTCTTTCTGGCGCCGTAGCGCAAGGGCGCGCTTATTGGACCTTCTTAGGGTCGCCGAAGGGCTCGTCGTCAGCCGGCGCTTCGGCCGGCATGCGGAATTCCTCGCTGGCCCAGGCGCCGAAATCGATGCCCTTGCATCGCGCGCTGCAGAACGGGCGAAAAGGGTTGCGTTCGGCGTAGATGCTGTCGCCGCCACAAGCAGGGCAGCGGACGATCCGCTCGCCGATCTTGTTCACATCGCTCATTGGTAAACCTCCGTGCTCCGCACTGCAGTGCGAGCCCCCTTCGGAGCGGCCGGGCGGGCGCTCATGCGCAAAGGGTGAGTTCGAATGCCGCGTCGTCCGTGCTCGGGTGCAGCCGGTCGTCAGCCTCGTGCCGCATTAGCCGCACCGAAACCATGAGCCGGTTGCCGCTGATCTCGGGAATGAGCCCGAGCGTGGGATCGATGCGCAACCGCAGCAGCTGGAAGCTGCGGCCCTGCGGCAGGTTTTGCTGGAAATGTCCGCCCGTGGCGATGACCTTGTACGGTACGTCGGCATCGCGCAGCAGCTTGAGCAGCAGGTAAATGGATTCAGCCAGTGGAGACAGCGTGGCGGACCAACGTTCGAGGTCGGCGCGGCGGCTTGCCGCGCTGCGATGCTGCCAGGCGTAGTAGGCGGGCAGGTCGAATTCGCAGGTGCCGGCCGGAATACCCGCGCGGCTGCGAATGCTCATGAGCCACTCGTTCTCCGTCAGGGCCTGGCCAGCCTTGCCGGCAACGCCATTGAGGGTTGCGAAGTTGCGCTCCAGCTGGCCAACCACTTGGTCGAGCACGGCCTCGGCAATGGCGGGATTGCCGCGATAGCCGTTGAAGACGTTCTTGTGCTTGTCGAGATCGCGCATCACGTCGGCCTTGAGGTCGGCGCGCGCGGCCACGTCCATGATCTCGAAGATCGTGACCAGCGCGTAGTGATGCGAGAGCGCGGACTCGGATGGCACCAATTCCCCCAGACGGCGGAAGAGGTGCTCCAGCCGCAGGTAGGTGCGGATGCGCTCGTTGAAAGGGTACTCGTAGAGGATCACGCGTTTGTATCGGTTTCCTGTCGCGCCATCATAGCTTCAGGGCGATTTCGATGGGGGCGTGGGCAGCACTTCGCGCACGGCGGTAAGCATGCGTTCGCCCAGCGCGAGCTGGCCGTGCATGGACATGTGGGTGTCGTTGGAAAAATAGAAGTCCCGGATCTGCGTGTGCTTCTCGCGGGTGAAGGCGTAGAGATCAGGCCCGAGGCCGGAGGTTCGTAGGCCGGCTTCGAATTCCTTGGAGTAGTCGGGCTTCAGGTACACGGTGGTCTTGTTGGGAATCACCATCCACATGATAGGAAGCTTGCTGTGCGCCTTTGTGAAATTCTTCATCCACTCCAGGTGCGCGGGAGTCAGCGGGCCATTGTCGTCATCTTCGGCGAAAAACGGCATCTTGTCGCAGGAGCGGTGGGAGAAGAGCTTGCAACCATCGGGCACCGGCCGAACCCACGTGTTCCAGTCGAAGTGAACGTCTGTTGCAGAATTTTTCGCTTTCCAGGTGTTGTAGTAGGTCGTGATCCCGGTCATGAACTGCACGTTCCAATTGGGAGCCGGGCTGGGCACCGTCTCATCGGGCGTGATCAGGGGGTGGTCCATGGCGTCGAAGGGCCGGACCATCTTCTGGCACTTCATGCTGTCCTTGGTGCGGTCGCCCAGCAGGCGCTCCACGCTCTCGATGATGATCAGCTTGCCCTTGAATCCGGTGCGCGCGATCCACTGGTCGAAGTCGCCGCAGAGCGCGTTCTCGTACTGACCCCAATAGGTGGTCGAAACGCGGTATCCCGCCTTGGCAAGCACGGACTGCCAGCGGAAGGTCATCGAGAAGCTGTCGCCGATGACCAGGATGTCAGCCTGGTCGACGGGCGTGCCCTTCAGCACGGCAGGGTCAACCTTGGGCGGCGGGGCGGTCCAACCGAATTCGCGTTCGGACAAACGGCCGATCCGCGTGAGGTCGCCGTAAGGCACAGGGCTGGTGAGCGAAACGATCCACAGCACCATCAGCACGATGTAGCCGATGAGGAAGAATCGCAGCCAGACTTTGGCGGGCGTCGTCATGTCGAATCAGAATTGAAAATAGAGGAACGGGCTGTAGTTGCCCAGCTTCGAAACGCACCAGGCGAAGAGCACGAAAGTGCCGATCGCGAGCACGGCCGAAGAGAACCACGCCATTACAGGCTGGCCCGCAACCGCCTTCGGATGGGGAATCCAGCGCTCCAGCGAGATCGTCGGAGGCAATGCAAGGCAGATGATGATGCCTACGAGCATGGTCTGGAAGAACTCCGGCTTACGGAACGGCACGGGGCCGAGTTCGCTGAAAGCCGATGCCGGTGCGCCATGCAATCCGAGCATGCCCTTGTAGATGGCCATGGCCGTATGCACGCCGTCCGCGCGGAAGACGATCCAGGCCAGCACCACGCAAAGGAAGGTCAGCAGCCAACCCAGCACGTGGGCAATGCGGCCCGGCGTGGCGTTGCGCCTCACCTTGGCATTCCACAAATGGTTGATCATCAGGAACACGCCATGAAGCGCGCCCCAGATCACGAAGGTCCATGCAGCGCCGTGCCAGAGGCCACCGAGCAGCATCGTGAGAAACAGGTTCAGGTAGCGTCGCGCCGGGCCTTTGCGGTTGCCGCCCAGCGGCACGTAGAGATAGTCGCGCAGAAAGTTCGACAGCGAGATGTGCCAGCGCCGCCAGAATTCGATGATGTTGGTCGACTTGTAGGGTGAGCGGAAATTGAGCGGCAGTTGCACGCCCAGGCACAGCGAGAGGCCCACGGCCATGTCCGAATAGCCCGAGAAGTCGAAGTAGATCTGCAGCGTGTAGGCGAGCGCGCCGAACCACGAGGTGTACAGCGTGGGCTCGATGCCCTTGTGCACGCCGTTGAACATCATGTCGGCGTACTGGCCCATCGGGTCGGCAATCAGCAGCTTCTTTGCGAGCCCGAAGGTGAAGATCGCGACGCCGAGCGCCACCTTGTTGGGATCGAGGCGGTAGGTGGCCGGGTTCGCGAACTGCGGCATCATCTGCGCGTGATGCAGCACCGGGCCTGCGATCAGGTGCGGAAAGTAGGTGACGAACAGCACGTAGTGGATGAAGCTGCGCTCATGCACCTTGCCCTGCCAGCAGTCGACCAGGAACGCGATCTGGGTGAAGGTATAGAACGAGATGCCGATCGGCAGCACGATGTGCAGCATCGGAATTTGCGACAGGCCCGCCGAGGCCAGTCCTTCGTTCACGTTGGACACGAAGAAGTTGGCGTACTTGAAGACCGCGAGCACGCCCAGGTTGACGACCAGCGCCAGCACCAGCAGCGACTTCCGCTTGCGGTTGTCCCGGCCAGGCGCGGGCGAAAGGTGCAGCCCAAACCAATAGTTGATGCAGATGGACGCTACCAAAAGCGGCAGCGCCTTCACGCTCCACCAGCCGTAGAAGAACAGTGAAGCCAGGGCCAGGAAGCCAGCTGCGGACCGGGCGTTGCGCTTGCCGATCAGGAAGAAACCTATCAGCACCAGCGGAAAAAAGACAAAAATAAAGGGATACGAATTGAAAAGCATCGCGGGAGTGAGGGCACTCCGGCGAGCGCCTTTCTTGTCTTGTTCGTTGTGCGGCCGCTGCGGCGGCAAGTCTCGGATTATCGCGTGCCGGGCGGAACCCACCGCATCCAGAGACTCCGCACCGCGGCACCGAGTTCCTCCAGCGAGAGCGTCTCGTTGAAAATGACCGCATCTGCGGCAGCGCGGCGCAACTTGCGCGTGGCCTGCTGGGCGATCACCGCGCGCACGGCTTCGTCGGTCCAACCAGAGCGCGCCATCACGCGCCGCAACTGCGTTTCCTCGCTGGCATCGACCACGAGCACCCTGTCCACCATGGCCCGCCAGCGGCCGGATTCGACCAGCAGCGGGACGTCGAAGACCACCACGGCGTCCGGCCCCGCGGCCGCCGCCAGGCGATCGGTCTCGGCACCGATCAGCGGATGCAAAATCGATTCGAGGCGCTTCCTCGCGCTGTTGTCGGCAAACACGATTTGCCGCATGCCTGCCCGATCCAATCCGCCATCGGGCGCAATGACCGATTGGCCAAAAGCAGCCTCGATGGCTGGCATTGCAAGGCCGCCGGGCTGTGCGATGCGGCGCGCGATGGCGTCGGTGTCGACCAGCACCGCACCCTCAGCAACCAGGAGTGCGGCGACGGTGCTCTTGCCGCTGCCGATGCCTCCCGTCAAGCCGATGCGCCGCATCACGGGCTCTTCAACGGGCGATTGCGCCGAGCGGAAACGCGAAGGGAATCCATTGCCGCACGAGTTCAGGACCGGCCACGAGGCAGACCAGGCCCGCACCGGCCAGGAAGGGCCCGAAGGCCATGGGAATGTCCTTGTGCGCCAGCTTGCCGACGAAGCGCAGCGAGAGGCCGATCACAGCGCCCACCAGCGATGAGACGAGGATGATGGCGATGAGGTAGTCGGCCCCCAGCCATGCGCCCAGCGCCGCGAGCAGTTTGAAGTCGCCATGCCCCATGCCCTCCTTGCCCGTGACCAGGCGATAGCCATGGTACACAAGCCAGAGGCTCAGGTAGCCGAACACCGCGCCCCAGACGGCCGAACTCAGCGCAATGCCGGTCCAGCCCATGGCCGCGCCGATGAGGCCCAGCCACAGCAGCGGATAGTTCAGCGCATCGGGAAGGAACTGGGTGTCGAAATC
>Ga0102593_1002774_pt1 | contig 12591 bp, 11 predicted proteins | sample AraplaCol_mMS_r2_2_FD_76862 | JGI IMG/M metagenome (GOLD analysis project Ga0102593, IMG submission 76862) | Arabidopsis root microbial communities from North Carolina, USA - plate scrape MF_Col_mMS_r2 (SPADES assembly) (version 2) | ecosystem: Host-associated > Plants > Roots > Endosphere...
GGCCAGATAGGTCGGCAGGTCGCGGACGTGGGCGGCGACGGGAGCGCCCGTGCGGGCCTGCAGTTCGGCCGCCGCACCAAAGTGGTCGACGTGCCCGTGGGTGACGACGATCATCGCGAGATCGGTGGGGTCGACACCCGCCGCGGCGATGCCGTTCCACACCCGGTCGCCACTGGTGGGCATGCCGCAGTCGACGAGGATCGGCCGGCGCCCGATCAACAGGTAGGCGTTGATCAGATGGTCGCCGAGTAGCGGAATCTTGACGATCTTGGTGTAGCCGCCACGATCCCCTTCTGGGCTCACGAGGCGATGTCGCGCACGGCGACCGGTTCGTCGCCCCACCCCGCCGCGGCGACGACGTCGAACCACGTCACGGCCGGTTCCGACGGGTACATCACCTGGTGCAGGTGGGCGGGGAAGGTCATCGGCGGTGCCTTGGCGGGGTTGCGATGGGCCTGTTCGGCCAGCACCGCGCCCAGCGCGTAGCCGAGGTCGTGGCGTGGCCACGCGGCGTGCACGCGATTGGTGAACGGTTCGGAGAGATGCTGCCGGAGGGCCCCGACGATGTCGGCGCTGATGCCCACGTGGGCAACCGCGGCGACGGGACCGAACCGGTCTGCCAGACCGACACTGGTGTGCAAGGCGATTGCCGTCCAGACGATTTCGACCCTGGCCGGATCGACATCGTGTTCGCGGAGGAACCGAGCTGCCGCGTCGGCACCGTCCACCTCGAACCGCTGGTCGGTGTTGGCGAACTCGGTCGCACCGAGATCGTGCAGGACGCATACCAGGAACAGCAGCTCGTCGTCGTCGACGGCGGGCAACGCCGAGGCCGCGGACAACTCCCGTGCGAACAGATAGCTGCGAATCGCGTGGTGGTAGACGAACCCCGGCGACACGTCGCGGGCCAGCTCGCGAGCCGCGACGGCGAGCGGCGAGTCCGGCAGTCCGAACTCCGCGGCGGTCGCCTGGTCACTGGTGGTCATCTGCTGTCTCCTTCGTCGATCGGTGCCTACGTCCACCCTCGGCCACCTCCGGCCCCTCACACCAGTGGCCAGGTAGCCAGGTAACGCTAAGATCTGGCCATGAAGATCGGCGTCATCGGTCACGGGCCGGTTCTGGGCTTCGAGCTGATGACGCCGAGCCAGGTGTTCGGAATGGCCAACGTCGCGCTGGCAGAGGCGGGCGAGGAGGCGCGTTACGACGTGCGAATGTGCGCCGCCAACCAGGTCGTGACGACGACGAGCGAGTGGGGTGCGGTCGAGATTCGCACACCCTTTGGCCTCGAGGACGCCGTGGCGGCGGACGTCGTGATGGTGCCCGGCAAGAGGAATTTCCTCGACCCGCCTGCCGACGACCTCGTCTCGGTACTGCGAGCGGCATATGACGGCGGAGCCCGGATCGGCTCGATCTGCGTCGGGGCGTTCACGGTCGCCGCGAGCGGTCTGCTGAACGGGCGCCGGGCCACCACGCACTGGCAGTGGGCCGACGCCTTGGCTCGACGGCACCCGCACGTCGAGGTCGACGCCAGCGCGATGTTCGTCGAGGACGGCCGGATGCTGACCTCTGCCGGCGTGGGGGCAGGCATCGACCTATGTCTGCATCTGATCCGCCAGGACGCCGGCCCGGATCTCGCGGATCGGACCGCCCGGCGACTCGTGCTGCCCAGTTGGCGTGACGGCGGCCAAGCTCCCTACGCGGAACCGACTCGGCCAGAAGATGATTCACTGCGGTCGATCATGGAGTGGATGGAGGAGAACGCGCTGGAAGAGCTGACGCTGCACCGCATCGCGCAGCAGGCGTCGACCAGTGTGCGCAGCCTCAACAGGCACTTCCGCGCACGCCTGGGCACCACCCCGTTGCAACTGCTGCTGCAGATTCGGCTCGACCGGGCGCGCCGTCTGCTCGAGTCGACCCGCTTGCCGATCGACCAGGTCGCCGAGCAATCCGGGTTCACGTCGCACGCGTCGTTCCGGTATCACTTCGTCCGCAGTGTGGGCGTCCCTCCGAACACCTACCGCGCGAATTACCGCGCACCGTCGTCGGCTTAGGCCTGGGCGTGGGCGACGCGAATGACGTCCTGTTCCCGCACACCTCGCGGACGTACCATCGAGCCATGTCCGACAACGGAGCCGAAGACGCCTCGCGGCTTGCAGGCGGGAACGTCTCCGCGCTGCTGCCCCGCACCGATCGCACGGTCGACGAGGAGCGCCTGCACCGCAAGCAGAACCTCGCCGCGGCGTTCCGGTTGTTCAGCCGGTTCGGGTTCGACGAGGGCGTGGCCGGGCACATCACCGCCCGCGATCCCGAGTTCACCGATCACTTCTGGGTCAACCCGTTCGGGATGCACTTCGGCCACATCCGGGTCAGCGACCTCCTGCTGGTGCGCCACGACGGCGAGATCGTGCACGGCGACCGGCCCGTCAACCAGGCCGCGTTCGCGATTCACTCCCAGGTGCACGCCGCCCGGCCGGACGTGATCGGAGCGGCGCATTCGCACTCGGTGTACGGCAAGTCGTGGTCGACGCTGGGCAGGCTGCTCGACCCGATCACCCAGGATGCCTGCGCGTTCTACGACGACCACGCCCTGTTCGACCAGTACTCGGGCGTCGTCCTCGACCTCGAGGAGGGCAAGCGCATCGCGCACGCCCTCGGCGACCGCAAGGCGGCCATCCTGCGCAACCACGGGTTGCTGACGGTCGGGCAATCCGTGGAGGAGGCCGCCTGGTGGTTCATCACCATGGAGCGGTCCTGCCAGGCCCAGTTGATGGCCGAGGCCGCGGGCACGCCCGTACTGATCGACGACGAGATGGCCGCCCTCACCCGGGGACAGGTGGGGAGCCACTTCGCCGGGTGGTTCAGCTTCCAGCCGCTGTTCGCCAAGATCACCAGGGAACAACCCGATCTGTTCGAGTAAGCGAGTCACTACCGCCACTTCCGTCACAGCGGCAGTAGCCTGAACCTCGATGAACGTGCGAGTGATGGTCGTCGGCGTGCTCGCAACGGGTGCGCTCCTCGTCGGCTGTCAGTCCACGGTCCCCGGTAGCCCGGAGGGCCAGTCTCAGAACCCCACCGAGCCGACGTTCCCCACCTCGCTTCCGACGCGGTCGAGCCCCACCCCGACGACCCCGGCGCCGACGTCCACCCCGACCGTGGCCGCCCCGCCCGCGGAGGCGCTCGCGCCGCAGAACGGCTACGTGTTCATCACCACCAAGTCGGGCCAGACCCGTTGCCAGATCAGCACCGCAGAGGTGGACTGCGAGGCCCCCTTCACCAACTCGCCCTCGGTCGACGGCAGCCCGGCCAACGGTGTCCGGGTCACCGCCGACGGGCAACTCTCATGGGTACTCGGCAATCTCGGCGACATCCCCGTCGTCCCCGTCGACTACCGCACGTACACCGCGCAGGGATGGACCATCGTCGCCACCGTGGACGGCACCCGGTTCACCAACGACGCCACCACCCACGGAATGTTCGTCGCGATCGGCGGAGTCGACGCCTTCTAGACGTTTAGCCAAGAGGCGTTTGGGGGAAGACGCCAGCGGTGAATGCCCCCAGCGACCACGATCGTCCCGGACCGCATGTCTTCGTCATCTTCGGTGCCACCGGTGACCTGGCCAAGCGCAAGTTGTTCCCCGGCCTCTATCGACTCGCCGCGGCGTCACGACTGCCGAAGGACTACGCGATCATCGGATCGGGGCGGCACTCCCCGGGCTCCGACGACGAATTCCGCGACAAGATTCGCAGCGGCTTGGAGGAGTCGGTCGACGACGTCGACTCCGACGTACTCGACGATCTGTTGGGCCGCTTGAGCTTTCAGACCTCCGATCCCGCCGACGACGACGGCGGCAAGGATCTCGCCGCGGCCGTCCGCACCGCACACGAGGGGTTGGGCGAGGATTCGAAGACGCTGATCTACCTCTCCGTGCCCCCCACGGCGATGGAGTCGATGATCGGCATGCTCGGTCGCGAGCACCTCACCGACGGCGCCCGTGTGGTGGTGGAGAAGCCATTTGGCACCGACCTGGAGTCCTCCCGCGAACTCGACGCCGCCTTGAAGAAGGTCATCGACGAGGATCAGGTGTACCGGATCGACCACTTCCTGGGAAAGGAAGCGGTGCAGAACATCCTGGCGCTGCGGTTCGCCAACGGCCTGATCGAGCCCGCCTGGAACCGCGACCACCTCGTCTCGGTGCAGATCGACGTGCCGGAGACCCTGACGGCCGAAGACCGCGGCGCCTTCTACGAGTCGACGGGCTGCTTCCGCGACATGATCTCCACGCACCTGTGCCAGGTGCTCGGTTTCATCGCCATGGAGGCCCCGGTTCACCTCGACCCGACCGCCCTTCGCAACGAGAAGGCCAAGGTGTTCGCCGCGATGCAGCCGCTCGATCCCGACCGCGTCGTCTTCGGGCAGTACGAGGGCTACCGGGACACCGACGGCGTCGCCGACGATTCCACGGTCGAGACGTTCGTGGCACTGGAGGCCTTCGTCGACACCGAACGCTGGCAGGGCGTGCCGTTCCTGCTGCGGACCGGCAAGGCGCTCGGGGCCACCCGGCGCACCGTCACGTTGACCTTCCGGACGCCGCCCATGGGGCGCTTTGGCGACAGCGAATACGGACCCAACCAGTTGGTGCTCGAACTGAGCGATTCCCCGGAGTTCGCCGTCAGCCTGATGGCCAAGCGGCCGGGCCCGCGAATGGACTTGGTGCCGTTGACCTTTCACCTCGACATCGCCCAGGAAGACCCCGACGACACACCGCTGGAAGCCTACGAGCGGCTGCTGCTTGACGTGATGCGCGGCGACCAGACGTTGTTCACCAGGGCCGACGAAGTGGACCGGCTCTGGCAGATCTGCCAACCGGTCCTCGACAACCCGCCCCGGACGCTCCCGTACGCTCGCGGTTCGTGGGGCCCGGAACAGGCAATCGAGCTGGCAGGCCCGGAAGGGTGGCACCTGCCCGATGCCTGACCACTGGCCCGCGATAGCGGACCACGGACTGATCGGCGACCTGCGCACCTGCGCCCTGGTGGCCACCGACGGCACCGTCGACTGGTTCTGCGCGCCCCGCTTCGACTCGCCAAGCGTCTTCGGCGCGATCCTGGACCCCGAGCAGGGCGGCAAGTGGACCCTGTCCCCCGCCGGCGAGGTGTCCCGCACCCAGCAGTTCTACTTTCCGGACACCGCCGTCCTGATCACGCGCTTCCTCACTCCCGACGGCGTCGCCGAGGTGCACGACTTCATGCCCGTGCTCGGGGCGCTGGACCCCGAGCATCGCCAGCGACTGGTCCGCCGGGTCAGCGGGGTGCGGGGCACCATCACCATGCGAATGTGCGTCGACGCCCGGCCCGACTACGGGCGGGAACGCTGCGCCGCCGAGGAGAGCGGCGACGGCATCCTCATCACCGGCGACGGCATCCGCCTCGGCCTCGTCGCCTCCACCGAGCTGGTGATCGAAGAGGGCGACGACAACACGCGCGTCAGCGCCAATGTCGAACTCTCCCAAGGCGACAGCGCGCTGTTCGTGCTGGAGATGCTCGACGGGGACGACCAGCCGTCGAGCAATTCCGTCGACCTGACCGACGAGCTGCTCGACGCTACGACGTCGTACTGGCGGGCGTGGCTGCGGCAGTCCCGCTACGTCGGCCGCTGGCGCGAGATGGTGCACCGCTCGGCCATCACCCTCAAACTGCTCACCCACGAACCGACCGGTGCGGTCATCGCCGCCCCCACCACGAGCATCCCCGAATTCGTCGGCGGCAGCCGCAACTGGGACTACCGGTACGTGTGGGTGCGCGACGCCGGGTTCAGCCTCTACGCCCTGCTGAGGCTGGGCTTCACCGACGAGGCCAGCGCGTTCATCGGCTGGCTCTCCGAACGGCTCGGCGACGAACGCGAACAGGACGACGACGCCGGGCCGCTACGCGTGCTCTACGACATCGACGGCAACCGGCCCGTCGAGGAAACCGAACTGACCCATCTGCGCGGATACCGGGACTCCCGGCCGGTGCGGATCGGCAACGCCGCCGTCGACCAGCTGCAGCTCGACATCTACGGCGAGCTGATCGACTCGGTGTACCTGTTCAACAAGTACGGCCCCGGCATCAGCAGTGACGCCTGGGACGACGTGGTGAAGGTCGTCGACTGGCTGACCGAGAACTGGGACCGGGAGGACGCCAGCATGTGGGAGGTGCGCGGCGACCACCGCGCGTACACCACCTCGCGGCTGTTCTGCTGGGTTGCCTTGGAGCGCACCATCCGCGTCGCCCGCCAGCGCGGGCTGCCCGGCGATCTCGCCGTGTGGTCGAAGACGCGCGACGAGATCTACCAGCGCATCATGTCCCGCTCCTGGAACGACGACCTGCAGAGCTTCACCCAGACCGAGGGCGGCACCGAGCTCGACGCCGGCGTGCTGCTGATGCCCATGGTCAAGTTCCTCTCCCCCGCCGACCCCAAGTTCCTCTCCACGCTCGAAGCCGTCGAAAAGGGTTTGGTCACCGACACCCTGGTCTTCCGCTATTCCCCGGAGACCGACGGCCTCGACGGCGCCGAGGGCACGTTCTCCCTCTGCTCGTTCTGGTACGTCGAGGCACTGACCAGAGCCGGTCGGCTCGACGACGCCCAGCTGGCGCTGGAGAAGATGTTCACCTACGCCAACCACGTCGGGCTCTACGCCGAGCAGGTCAGCGCGACCGGCGATCAGGTCGGCAACTTTCCGCAAGCCTTCACCCACTTCGCACTCATCAGCGCGGCGATCAACCTCGATCGCGCGCTCGGCACGGGAGGAACGTCATGACGGTTGCCCAACGAGAGCGCGCCGCGCTCGTCACCACCATGCGCGGGGTGGGGCCGGATCAGCCCACGCTCTGCGGCGATTGGACCACCCGAGACCTGGCCGCCCACTTGGTCATTCGCGAACGTCGGCTCGACGCCGCGCCCGGCATCATGGTGCCCAAGTTCGCCGGCTACACCGAACGGGTGCAGAACCAGGTGGCCGCCGAGAACGACTGGAACGTCCTGCTCGACCAGATCGCGTCGGGCCCGCCGCTGCTGTCGCCGTTCAAACTGCTCGACCCGTTCGTCAACGTCGCGGAGATGTTCATCCACCACGAGGACGTGCGCCGCGCGAAGGAAGGGTGGGAGCCGCGGCCGCTCGACGCCGAGACCACGGCGTCGATCGCCAAGCAGGTCGGTCTGATGTCGCGCATGACGATGCGCGGGACGCCGGCGCGGGTGTCGCTGAACACCCCCGAGGGCAAGACGTTGGCCACCGTCGGGTCCGGGCCTGCGGTCACCGTCACCGGCGAGCCGGGTGAGTTGCTGATGTTCATCTCCGGGCGCGACCAGGCGAAGGTCGACGTCACCGGCGACGACGCCGCGGTGAGGGCCGTGCGGGACGGCGAGCGCGGCCTGTAGGGGAATAGGCTCTCAGACATGGACTTCCGGGTATTCGTCGAACCGCAGCAGGGTGCCACCTACGCCGACCAGTTGGCGGTGGCCACGACCGCCGAGGCGGCCGGCTACTCGGCCTTCTTCCGCTCCGACCACTACCTGGCGATGTCGGGTGACGGCCTGCCCGGGCCCACCGACTCCTGGGTCACCCTCGGCGGCATCGCCCGCGAGACGTCGACGATTCGGCTCGGCACCATGGTCACCTCCGCCACGTTCCGCCATCCCGGAGTGCTGGCCATCTCCGTGGCCCAGGTCGACGAGATGAGCGGCGGGCGAGTGGACCTCGGGCTGGGCGCAGGCTGGTTCGAGGCCGAGCACGACGCCTACGCGATCCCGTTTCCGCCACTGGGCGAGCGGTTCGATCGCCTCACCGAACAGCTCGACATCATCACCGGCATGTGGCGCACCCCGGTGGGCGAGACGTTCGACTACAGCGGAAAGCACTACACGGTCAAGGAGTCTCCGGCCCTGCCGAAGCCCGCACAGTCGCCGTACCCACCGATCGTCATCGGCGGCGGCGGCCCCAAGCGCACGCCGGCGTTGACCGCGAAGTACGCCTCCGAGTTCAACATTCCGTTCGCCGACCTCGACACTCTGAAGACGCAGTTCGGCCGGGTCGCCGCGGCGGTCGCCGACGCGGGTCGGGAGGCGAACTCGTTGACGTACTCGGCGGCCTTCGTCGTCTGCGCCGGGCGTGACGACGCCCAGGTGGCGGCCCGCGCCGCGGCCATCGGCCGCGACGTCGACGAGCTGCGGGCCAGCTCGCCGCTGGTCGGTACACCCGGCGAGATCGCGGAGAAGCTGGATCCGTTCGCCGAGGCCGGCGTGCAGCGGGTGTACCTCCAGGTGCTGGACCAGTCCGACCTCGACCACGTCGAGTTCTTCGCCTCCGAGGTCATCCCGCAATTGGGCTGACCCCGGCCGGGGGCCATCTCCGCGGCTACCATCAAGCCCGTGAACGACGCCGACCACGACGAGGACGAGCCGGCGTGGCACGAACGGACGTCGACCGTCGTCGGGGCCAGCATCGGTGCGATCGCGGTGATCGGGGTGCTCTGGCTGCTGATTTCCTACGTCGTCGGCGGCTCCGACGATCCGACCAGTGGGCCGCAGTACTACCCGGATCCCAGCTTCTCCGAGCGTAGTTCGGAATCCACCACGGGCGAGACCACCAGCACCGAGACGATCACCAGCACCAGCCCCCCGGTGACCACGGACATCGACCCCGGAAACACCACACCCAGCAGCACCGACACGACCTCGTCGACGCCGACCACCACCTCCTTCGACCCGTCGAACCTGCCCAGGACGCGGGCGTCGTCGACGTACAGCGACGGGCGTCAGAGGCCGCGGCTCAACGAGACTCGCACGCTGTACCCGCGGCCGTAGTCTCGCCGACGCTCAGCGCCCCTGGGCGTGGAAGTCCGCCACCATCGCCTCGGCACTGCGGACCGCGGCCCGGCAGGCCCTGGTGGTGAACGGGTCGTTGAGCGGGTGGTCGGCGCGGCGGCGCCAGCGTTGGGCCGCGGAGAACGCGGCCCGCGGGCCGTCATGGGGCGCGTCGGGCTGCAAGCCGAGGCGGCTGGCGGCGTCGGTGCCGGAGCCACCGATGATGCGGCGCAGCGACGCCATCTCGTCGTCGTTCAACGTCGTCGGGCGCGACCGCAGTTGACTCAGCAGCCGCAGCTCCTCGAACGCGTGGGTGTCGGCGAGCAACGGTTCGACGTCGGCGAGGATGAACGGCGTCGCGTAGATCGGGTTGTCCTCCACCACGCGGCGCAACGACAGCAGCGCGGTGTGGGCCTTCAGCAGGTCCGACCGCTGGGCGAACTGCTGGTCGATCACGTCGCGCAGCGCGATCAGCCCACTGCGTTCGAGCAGCTCGTCGGCCAGGGCGACCGAGTCGGAGATGCCCGCCCGTAGCACCGCGATGGAGATGCGGATGCCGAACATGCCGAAGCGCTCCAACAGCGACGCCCGAGTGGCGGCGTCCACGGGGAGCTCGGCGTCCTCCCGCACGAAGCGGTCGACCGACAACATCGCCTTGGCCAGCTCGGCGGGCTCGACCCCGGCCAGTTTCTCCAGGGCCACGAACTCGCTCTTCCGGAGCGTTCGGGCGGTCAACGCCAGCAGCCCCGATACCGGCACCACGGCCTGGCAGATGCCCGTCCGATCCATCTCGGCGGTGAACCGGGTGGCGACGTCCTTGGCCGAGAGCATCGCGTCGATGCGCCCGGCGCCGATCTCGTCGGCCCGCGACGCCACGCCGATCACGCCGAGCGCACCGGCGGACCCGCCGACAAGCGAGCCGATCTGCTTGAGCAGCCCGATGTCGGTCGCGTTCAACGTCCGCAGCAGGAAGACGACGGCGTCCACCCGCGGTACCCCGTCCTCGGGTACCAGCAGGCGCAGCGTGCGCTCGGACACGTCCTGCGACAACGACGACGTGCCGGGGGTGTCGATGATGGTGGTGTCCACCAGCTCGGCGGCCGGCCACTCGACGTCGAGGTCGACGACGTCGTCGGGGTCGAGGCTGGCGAAGTCGAAGGTCAGCCCGCGATCACCGGGGTCGCGGGCGATCGGGACGTTGGAGCGTCGGCCGCCGCGGTGGTTGGCGGTCACCTTGGGGGTCGCACCGTTGCGGAACCACGTCACGATGCGGGTGGCCTCGGTGGCGTCGGTCGGGGCGATGTCCTCGCCGACCAGCGCGTTGACCAGCGTCGACTTACCCGCCTTGAGCGTGCCGGCGAGCGCCACGCGGATGGGCTGATTCAGCCGGCGGCCGATCCAGTCCAATTCGTCGAGCACGTCGCGGCGCTCCCGGTAGGTCGGGTCGTTGCGGTAGGCCTGAATGGTGCCGCCAAGGATCGCGCGTACTCGATCGCTGGTGCTCATGTCGGTTGAGAAGCTTAGTGACCGTTCCTGGGGAACTAGGTGGCGACCGGCTCCGGTCGCGGCGACAGGTTGACGGCGTGTTCGGTGACCTGTCGCAGGATGTTGAGCCGGCGCTCCAGTTCGCGCACCCGCGTGTCGCGTTCGTCCATCTCCATCTTCGCTGCGGTGAGCGAGGCCTGCAGTGACTCGTTGAGCGAGCGCGTGGTCTGGTTGGCGATGTCGCGGTAGTGGTCGCGGAGCTGGCGCTGCACGCCCTTGAGCCGGTCGCGGGATTCCTTGCTGACGACGAAGGAGACGTCGTCGACGAAGCGCCTGACGTTGGTCTTCGCCTCGTTGCGCACGCGGAGCATGCGGTTCTCCATGTCCTCCTTGTAGGCCTTGCGGCCCAGCAGCAGTCCGGCCCCGAGCGAGAGCGGGTTGAACATGCCCAGGCCGGCGAAGGAGGTGAGCATGCCGAACATCAGGACGCCGCCGTATGACCCGCGCATTCCGGTGACGACCTTGTGGCCCTTGCCAATTGGCTTGGCCTCCAGGCGACTCAGCGACTTCATCTCACCGAAGCCGGCACCCATGTCGCGGGCGTTGATCTGCGGCATCTTCACCGCGTCGAGCCCGGCCTCGGCGAAGGTGCGCCCCACTTCCTGGGCCAGCGCTTCGGCCCGCTGATACGCCCAGACGAAGTTGTCGCCGACGGCGGTGGCGATGGCGTTCTCCAGTTCGGCGCCGATCTCGGCCCAGTGGTGGGTGGGATCGGTGGTGTCGATCTGGTGCTCGGTGTGCTGGGTGATGGCCCGGAACCGGGCCCGCAGATCGTGGTCCACGTCGGCGGTCAGGTCGCTGATGCCGTCGTTGAGCACCTGCTGCCACAATGCGGTCTGCTGCAACGCGTCCTGCGCCTCTTGCTTGCGCCGCTCCAAGTCGGCGTTGAGCGCGTCGCGGGCCTCGGGGTCGTTGATGGACGCCAGCTCGGTCTCGACGGTCATGGTGAGGTGTTCGGCGGCCGACCTGACCTCGGCGAGCACCTGGTCGCGGATCCGGTCGTTCTCGCGGCTGAGCACCTTTTCGCTGAGGAACTTCACGATCGCCGGGAAGTTGGACTCCTCGTTGAGTTCCTTGTCGTTCATGGCGATGGCGTGGCTGCGAAGCACCGACGACACCGGAGTCACCGGAACCGTCACGCCGGCCCGCTGCAGGTGCGCGACGTTGGCGGCCACGATCTCTCGCCAGTGCGGGTAGAGGTCGGTCTTGGTGGCGAGAATCGTTGCCACTGGGCAGATTTCGACGGCCTGGCGGATGAAGGTCATCTCGGGCTCGGTGAATTCCTGGCTGGTGTCGCTCACCATGAGGACGGCGTCGGCGTCGGGCAGCAATCCCAGCGTCGCCGAGAGGTGCGGTTGGCCGTGGCCGCCCACGCCCGGAGTGTCGACGAACGCCAGTCCGTTCTGCAGCAGGGGACTCGGCGCGGTGACCTCCACGCGCAGCACCTCGCGGCCGCCGGCCTGCGGCGCGCGCCTGAGGTCGTTGCGGACGTCGGCCATCGGGATCTCCACCACCTCTGGCTCGGCACCCTCCCCGCGCGCCACGACGAGCCGGGCCGACGCCTGCTCGCCGTAGGAGACCACGGTTGCCAGGGTGGTGGTCTCGTCGTCGCCGACGCGGGCGACGGGAACGTTGAGCAGTGAGTTGAGCAGTTGACTCTTGCCCTGCTTGAGCTGACCGGCGATCACCACGCGCACCTGCGGATCGCTGATGCGGTCCTTGGCCGTGGCGAGGCGCTCGACCAGATCGCCTCGCTCGTAGGCCTCGGCGATCCTGGTGCTGTGGTCGATCAGCTCGAGGATCACCTTGACCTTGCGGGGGTCGCTGGGTTGCGTCGCGGGGTTCGTCACGGGGTCTCCTGTTCCGCGGTCCACGGTAGGCGTGCGACTGGCGGGGACCCCTGGTGGAGTCCCCGCCAGCCTTGGTGGTGGATCAGAAGCCGATGTGTCCGTCGTTGTGCGACGCCACGTCGTTGTGCGACGCGAGATCGGTGTCGTTGTTCGAGGCCACGTTGCTGGTGAAGCTGTGGTCGTCGACGTGGGTGTTGACCGAGTCGTCGGTGTGGGTCTCGGTCTGGGTGGACACGTGGGTGTTCACCGAGTCGTCGGTGTGGTTGCCGCTGCCCAGGTCGCCACCGGCGGTGGTCTGGTTGCCGCCCACGGTGGTGTTGGCCGAGTGCGAGGACGTGTCGTCGACGATGA
>Ga0102593_1002776_pt1 | contig 12590 bp, 11 predicted proteins | sample AraplaCol_mMS_r2_2_FD_76862 | JGI IMG/M metagenome (GOLD analysis project Ga0102593, IMG submission 76862) | Arabidopsis root microbial communities from North Carolina, USA - plate scrape MF_Col_mMS_r2 (SPADES assembly) (version 2) | ecosystem: Host-associated > Plants > Roots > Endosphere...
GATCTACCACGACGAGGACGCGGCCCGGGCCGCCGGTCATCCCGGCGTCGTCGCCCCGCCGGCGATGATCCAGGTGTGGACGATGATGGGCCTCGGCGGGGTGCGCCCCGACGACGACCCGCTGGGCAAGATCCTCCAATTGTTCGACGACGCAGGCTATGTCGGCGTCGTGGCGACCAACTGCGAGCAGACCTACCACCGGTATCTACGCCCCGGTGACGAGGTGAGCGTCGTCGCCGAGCTCACCGACGTGGTCGGGCCCAAGAAGACGGCGCTCGGTGAGGCGTTCTTCATCACGCAGACCATCACCTGGTATGGCGGCAATGACGAAGAAGACGTAGTCGCCGAAATGATGTGGCGCATCATGAAGTTCATCCCCGCCACACAGGACGGTCCCGGCGACGACGAGCGGTCGACGGTGCCCGAGGACCTCGATCCCGACAACGCCATGCGGCCCGCGTCGTCGAAGGACACGAAGTTCTTCTGGGACGGCGTGAACTCGCACGAACTACGCATCCAGAAGCGGCCCGACGGCACGCTGCAACACCCGCCGGTTCCGGCGCTGTGGCTCGACCGCGACCAGACCACCGACTACGTCGTCGCCAGCGGCACCGGCACGGTGTTCAGCTTCGTCGTGCACCACGCCCCGAAGGTGCCCGGTCGCACCCCGCCCTTCGTCATCGCCCTCGTGGAACTGGAGGAGGGTGTCCGAATGCTCGGCGAGTTGCGCAACGTCGACCCCGGTCGCGTCGAGATCGGAATGCCCGTGCGCGCCATGTTCATCGACTTCCCGGCCAACGACGTCGGGCCGGCCTGGACCAACTACGCCTGGGAGCCCCTGACGTGAGCACCGCGCCAGCCATTCACGTGGGGGCCAAGCTCCCCGAACTGAAGCTCTACGGCGACCCGACGTTCATCGTGTCGACGGCCATCGCCACCCGCGACTACCAGGACGTGCACCACGACCGGGACAAGGCGCAGGCCAAGGGGTCCAAGGACATCTTCGTCAACATCCTCACCGACACCGGTCTGGTGGAGCGCTTCGTCACCGACTGGGCGGGTCCCAACGCACGCATCACGTCGATCAAGTTGCGGCTCGGCGTGCCCTGGTACGCCTATGACACGGTGACGTTCTCCGGTGAGGTGACCGAGGTCGACGGTGACGCAGTCACGTGTGCGATCCGGGGCGCCAACAGCCTTGGCGATCACGTCGTGGCGACCGCGACGTTCACGAACGGTGGTTCCTGATGCCCGGCGAACTCTCCGGCAAGGCGGCCATCGTCGGCATCGGCGCCACCGACTTCTCCAAGAACTCCGGTCGCAGCGAGTTGCGACTTGCGGCCGAGGCCGTCCTCGACGCGCTCGACGACGCCGGCCTGACACCGGCCGACGTCGACGGCATGACCACGTTCACCATGGACTCCAACACCGAGGTCGCCGTCGCCCGCGCCACGGGCATCGGAGACCTGAAGTTCTTCTCCAAGATCCATCATGGCGGCGGGGCGGCATGTGCCACCGTGCAGCAGGCGGCGATGGCCGTTGCCACCGGCATCGCCGATTGCGTGGTGGCCTACCGCGCGTTCAACGAGCGCTCCGGTATGCGATTCGGCCAGGTGCAGATGCGCCTGGTGGAGAACGCGGACTCCACCGGGGTCGACAACTCGTTCTCCTACCCACACGGATTGTCCACTCCGGCAGCACAAGTCGCGATGATCGCCAAGCGGTACATGCACCTGTCCGGTGCGACCAGTCGCGACTTCGGGGCCATCTCCGTCGCCGACCGCAAGCACGCCGCCAAGAATCCGAAGGCCTACTTCTACGAGAAGCCGATCACCATCGAAGAGCACCAGGCCTCGCGGTTCATCGCCGAACCGCTGCGCCTGCTCGACTGCTGCCAGGAGACCGACGGCGGCGTCGCACTGGTGATCGTCTCCGCCGAGCGAGCCAAGGACCTCAAGAACCGGCCCGCGGTCATCGAGGCCGCCGCCCAGGGCGCCAGCCCGGACCAGTACTCGATGGTGAGCTACTACCGTCCGGAGCTCGACGGCCTGCCCGAGATGGGGTTGGTCGGCAAGCAGATGTGGGCGCAGTCGGGCCTGAGACCGACCGACATCCAGACCGCCATCCTCTACGACCACTTCACCCCGTTCACGCTCATCCAGCTCGAGGAGCTGGGCTTCTGCGGGTTCGGCGAGGCCAAGGACTTCATCGCCGACGGCGCCGTCGAGATCGGCGGCCGGTTGCCCATCAACACCCACGGCGGCCAGCTCGGCGAGGCGTACATCCACGGCATGAACGGCATCGCCGAAGGGGTTCGGCAGTTGCGGGGTACCTCGGTCAACCCGGTCCCCGACGTCGAGCACGTCCTGGTCACCGCGGGTACGGGCGTGCCAACATCGGGTCTCATCCTGGGATAGTCGTGCACACCCACCCCCCGAACCGGCGGTAATCTCGACTCACGTAGCAACACTTCCGGGAGGGGAGCCGAGTCGTGGGTGTGCCACCCGACAGCAGCCCGTTCGGGTCACAGACGGTGACGGGGCCTGGCTGGCCGAACGTCGACGAGGAGTCGCTGGCGGCTGCCGCGGCGCAATACGAGGCGCTCGCAGGCAAGATCACCGGTTCGGTGGTGCCCCAGCAGCAGGGCCAGATGATGCAGATGGCCGACCAGTGGACCGGTGCGGGGTCGCTCGCCGCCGGGGGCGAGGCGACCACCATCGTCGCCGGGCACGAGGCCAATGCCGCTCAGGCCGCGGCGATCGCCTTGAAGCTGCGCACCATGGAGGCCACCGTCGCGAAGACCAAGATGCTGGTCAACACGACCGCTCAAGAGGTGCAGCACGAATGCGAGGCGTTGTCGGCGATGCCGTTCGGCAACGCCCAGGAGCTGGTGCAGAGCCGCATCAAGATGGGTCTGTCGCAGAACATCGCCATGGTCAACGCCAACTCGGCCGAATTGGCCGCCGGCCTTGGCGTGCCGCCGAACATTCCCAACCCGGGCGCCCCGCCCGGCACCGCGCAGGCCTCCCAAGCCGCCGACAAGGGCTCGCAGCAGGCCATGCAGATGATGATGCAGATGGGTCAGATGGCGATGCAGTTGCCGCAGCAGATCGGCGGCATGTTGACCCAGGCGCCGCAGCAGTTGATGCAGCCCCTCCAGCAGATCATGCAGCCCTTGCAGCAGTTGATGTCCGCGGGCGGCAAGGGCAGCTCCGGTGCCGGCTCGGTGTCGCCCTTCTCCGCGTTCTCCAACCACCCCCTGGCCGGTGGCAGCGGCGCGGGTGCCGGCGGCGGAATGGTGAAGGCGGCCGGTCTTCCTGGCTCGGGTGGTCTGTCGCCGCAGTCGCCGGCGCTGGCCAGCTTGGTCGGCAGTTCCGGGGACGTGTCGGTGCGGCCGGCGGGCGCAAGCGGCGTCGGGGTGGCGGGCCTGGCGCCGGTCGCCGCGGGTGCCGGCGGCATGGGTGGTGGCATGGGCATGATGGGCCAGCAGCGCGGCGAGAGCGGTGGCACTAGCTCGTCGCTGACGGCCCCGCCCCCGCTGGACTACGGCGAGGAAGAGGTCGACGATGACTGGTGAGCGCGTAGGAGGGGTGTCCTGATGTCGGGTCCCATGAAGACGCCGGACTCCCTGAATTGGAATCCGGCCAGCGTTCAGTTGCCCGAGATCCCCATGTTGCCGCCCGGCGAAGACGCGATGAGCATGACGATTGCCGGCGTGCTGCCGACACTGGCGGCGACGATGGCGACGAGTGTCGCCGCGTTGCAGGCCAAGGAGACCATGTTCGCCGGCAAGGTGGGCTCGGCGCAGAGCGCCTATGACAACGCCGACGATCAGGGCGGTCAATCCCTTGGGCAGTTCGGGCAGATGCTGGGGCAGCTCGGCCAGATGGCCCAGCAGGCGGGCGGGCCGGCCCAGCAACTCGGCCAGCAGGCAGGCCAGTTCGGCCAGATGATCCAGCAGGCCATGGGTTCTGCCCAGGGTGGCGGCGGGTCTGGTTCCCAGGGTGGCTCCGCGCAACCGACGGCCGGCCAACCCTCGAGCGGGCAGCCTGCGGGCGGGCAACCGGCGGCTGGCCAGGGCGCGGGCGGTGCGGGTGCTCCGGCGCCGCAACAGTCCCGCGACGACGCGACCGACAGTCGAGAACAGTCTCCGGAGCAGAAGGAACGTGACGAGCGCGAGCGGGAACGCGAGGCGCGGGCCGAGCGGCCGCCGCTCGACCGTGCCGCCGCCGGTCCGGCACCTCACGTCACCGGCCCGGCACCCGTCGCACCACCGCAGCGCGGAGACGGCCTCGAACGCAACATGTGATCGCCGAGCACTACGCTCATTACCGACGCACGAGCACGAGGTAGTCACACTGAGCGACTCGGAGGTACGGGAATGAGTTCGCCGCCGCCCGATGAGTGGCCTTCTCTCCCGCCGCCTCTGCCGGACGACGAGTTGAGCCCCGGCCAGACCTTCGCGGGCTACGAGATCCTCGGCCTGCTGGGCTCCGGCGGCATGGGTCGGGTGTATCTCGCCCAGCACCCCCGACTTCCGCGTCGTGATGCTCTCAAGCTGCTGCCGTCGACCTGGTCGGCGGACACCGAGTATCGCGCCCGGTTCAACCGGGAGGCCGACCTCGCCTCGACGCTGTGGCATCCCAACATCGTCGGAGTGCACGACCGTGGCGAAGCCGACGGCCAATTGTGGATTTCGATGGACTACGTCGACGGTCTGGACGCCTCGCGACTGATCGCCGAGCGCCATCCCGCCGGCATGCCCGCCGACGACGTCGCCCGGATCGTCACCGCCGTCGCCAGCGCGCTCGACAGTGCGCACAAGCGTGGCCTGCTGCATCGCGACGTCAAGCCCGCCAACATCATGCTCACCCATCTCGACGACGACGGCGAGCAGCGAATCCTGTTGACCGACTTCGGCGTTGCGCGCGACGTCAACGAGGCCGACGACGTGAGCGCATCGGCGATCGGGACGGTTGCCTACTGTGCGCCGGAGCAACTCTCCGGTGACGAGGTCGGCCCGCGGGCCGACCAGTACGCGCTCGCGGCGACGGCGTACCAGCTGCTCACCGGCGAGCCGCTGTTCCCCAGCATGGACCCCGCCGAGGTGGTCAACGATCATCTGAACTCCAAGCCGCCGACTCTGGGGTCGCGTCGTCCCGAACTCACCGCGCTGGATCCGGTGTTGACGGTGGCGCTGTCGAAACGCCCCGAAAGCCGCTTCGCCCGTTGCTCGGACTTCGCGCGTGCCCTGACCGAGAAGATCGAGGCAATGGGTCCACGCTCGGCGGTCGCCCCTCCGAACTACGGCCCTGCGCCCGCGGGGGACACCTTCGCCAATCTCTACACCGAGCCGTTGACGGTGGATCCCCGGGCGCCCAAGGGAAAGCGCAAGCAGTTCCCCGTCGCGCCCGTGGCCGCTGCCGCCGTGGCGGGGGTTGCCGTCGTCGCGCTAGCGGTGTGGGCGTTGTGGCCGTCCTCCGGTGCCGGCGAGTCCTCGTCGACGGCGCAATCGGAGTCGACGACGACCTCGTCGGTCGACGCCGCTGCGCAGCAACGCCTTCGCGGTGCGCTGCCGCCGGGTTACCCGTCGGCGGCATGCACGGCGGTGGACGTGCCGCCTGCGGCGCTGGCGAAGTTCGGGTGCACTCAGAACACCGATGCCGGCGGACCGCCGACGTCGACGTACACGTCGTTCGCCGACGCGACGGGATTGCAAACGGCCTTCGGCGCGGTCGTCGGCGACATGCGAGTGGTCAACTGCCCCGGCAACATTCAGTCACCAGGAGCCTGGCGGCGCAACGCCACCCCGCAGCTCGTCAGCGGCACGCTGGTGTGCGGGTATCGCGGCGACGTACCGACTCTGGCGTGGACCGACAACGCGAAGCTGATGCTGGCCTCGGTCGACGGCGTGCAGAGCGGACCCAACCTCGACCAGCTCTACGTGTGGTGGTCGAGCCACTCCTGAACGGGATCAGGCCGGCGGCGGCGCAATCAGGGTCGTCGTGGGTGCGGCGGGTGCCAGCGCGGGTGCAGGCGTCCCGGCGGCAGTGGGGGCGGCCGCGGCCGGGGCCGGGGCACCCGGGGTCATCGGCGCCATCGGCGCGGCCGACGGTGCGCCCGCGGGCAGCGGCGTCCCCTGGCTTCCGGTGGGCGCGGAGCCGCCCTGAACGCTGGCGGGCAGCGGCGCACCCTCGGCTGGAACCGGAGCGGGCGTGGTGGCACCCGGGACCGGGGTGCCCTGGCTGCCAGGTGCGAGCGGGGTTCCTTGGCTGCCAGCGGGAATGGGAGTACCGGAGCTTCCTGCCGGTTGAACGGCACCCGGCGCGGGCACTGCTTCGGCACCGATGGGCGCACCGGGAACTGCTCCCGGCGTGGCGGGCGCAGCCGTGGCGGCGGGCGACGACGACGAGTAGCTCCCCCCGTTGCGCTGGGTCGGCAGCTGCGGCGGCGGCTGCACCCACACCAGAAGGTCTTGGCCGCCGGCGTTGTAGACGACGCTGTCGGGGGTGTCGCCGGTGACGTCGAAGTACACCTTGCCGGTGGTCTTCTCGCCCTGCGGGAGGGTCGCCGGGTTGACGCCCTGTGGGGTCGCGACGCCGAACAGCACGCGGTACGTCTCGCCGGTCTTGGCGCGCGCGTTGAGGTTGGAGATGATCGGGGTGACGTTGCCCTCGATGGCCTGATCCGTTGCCGTGGCCTCCCACAGCGTGCCTGCGACCGGGTAGGGGATCGTGTCGGTGCTGGGCTTGAGGTTGCTGATCGTCCAGCCCTGGACCACGTTTCCGTTGGTCAACCTGGCCTCGTTGCCGATCGTGGTGGTGGTCAGCTCGTCGGCGGCGGCCGTTGGCGCGCCGAGGAATCCGATGGAACCGACCGCGGCTGCGGCTGCAGCCGATATCAAGGCTGAGGTGATCTTCACGTGAGGTGCCTCCCCGTAAGTCCAGACTGCGACGTCCCCCCTACGGAAACAGTCGTTGGTCTGAAGCTATCAGGTCACCGGGGGCGTCCCGAGCACCAATTCCACCCCGGAGAGCACCACGGCGTCGTCACGTCCGGGCGCGACGAAGACCGCGAGCAGTCGATCGTCCTCCTGCCACACGCGCGCCACGAGTGTCTCGCCTGGAAACAGGACGCCCGCGAAACGGGCACCGTAGGAACCGACCCGGGATGCGTCGCCGTCGAGGAACCGGTCCACCAGCGCCTTCGCGCCGATGCCGTAGGTGCACAGCCCGTGCAGGATCGGCTTGGGAAAGCCTGCGGCCGCAGCGAAGTCGGGGTCGGAGTGCAACGGGTTGCGATCACCGCAGAGCCGGTACAGCAGCGCTTGCTGCGGCAGTGTCGGAATGGACAGCTCGACGTCCGGGGCGCGATCGGGCGGTTCCGTCGAGGTCGACGCACCACGTTCCCCGCCGAAGCCACCCTCGCCGCGTGCGAAGATCGAACGCCTCTGGGTCCACAACGGGTCACCGTCGGGAGTGGTCACCGTCGTCTCCGACCAAATCACCGCGGCCTTGCCCTTGTCCCACACGTCGGTGATGCGGGTGGTCGCCCGCCCCTTTCCGGCCGGCGGAATGGGCCCCGGAACCGTGACGGTCTCGCTGGCGTGCAACACCTTCGACAACTCGACGTCGACGCCGGGAAACCTGACCGTCGGCGCTTCGGTCGCGTGGAACGTCTGTGCCACGCAGCCGAACGTCGGCAGCACCTGGGGCGTGTCGTCGGCGAGGTAGCGGAGTTCGCGGGCGTCCATCGGGTCGGCTCCGGCGCCGAGGCCGAGGTGATAGAGCTGAACGTCGCTGCTGCTCCACGAGAAGTCGACCGGAGGTAGTTCCGCGCCGATCGCTTCGTCGACGTCGATCGGCACGTCAGGCCCTTCCGGAGGAGGAGGCCAGGTGCAGCGCCGCGAGGTAACCGAATGTCATGGCCGGCCCGATAGTTCCACCGGGTCCCGGATAGGTGTGCCCCATCACCGGCGAGCTGACGTTGCCTGCGGCGTAGAGACCCTCGATCACCGAACCGTCGTCGCGCAACGCCCGGCCGTTCACGTCCGTGCGCACACCACCCTTGGTGCCAAGGTCACCGGGCACCATCTTGGCCGCGTAGAACGGACCGTGGCTGATCTCGCCGAGGTTCGGGTTGGGCTTGTTGGTCGGGTCGCCGTAGTAGCGGTCATACGCGCTCTCGCCGCGGTGGAAGTCCGCGTCGACGCCGGTACGAGCGAAGCCGTTGAACCGCTCGACGGTCTCCGTGAACTCGCCCAGCGGTAGCCCGGTCTGCTCCGCCAGCTCCTCGACGGTGTCGGCCTTGACCACCACGCCCGACTCCAGCCAACGCTTCGGAATGCGTTGTCCGGGTTGGAGTCCGGCGAAGATGTACCGGTCGCGGTACTGCTGGTCGAAGATCAGCCAGGACGGCACGTTCTCCCCGGGGCCTTCACCCTGGCCGAATTCGCCGCCGTACATCCAGTGGCAGGCTTCGACGTAGGGCATCGACTCGTTCATGAAGCGCTTGCCGTTGGTGTTGACGATGATCGAGCCGGGGGAGTTGCGCTCGGACAGCGCGAACCAGGGCGCCCCCACCAGCGGGACGGTCGGGCCCCACCAGGCGTCCTCCATCAATTCCAGTGCAGCGCCCAGCTTCTCGGCGGCGATGATGCCGTCGCCGGTGTTGGCGACCGCGCCTACGGTCCACTCGGTGGTGATCGGTGCGCGCTGGTACTTCACCCGCATCTGCTCGTTGTGCTCGAAGCCGCCGCTGCCCAGGATGACGCCTCGGCGGGCCTTGATCAGTCGGGGCTCCACGTCTGCGGCATCGCGCGTGTCGACCACGTAGACCCCACGGACGACACCGTCCTCGACGTAGAGATCGGTCAGAGCGGTGTTGAGTTCGACTGGAACACCAGCCCTTTGGAGTCCGATGCGCATCGGGGCGATCAGGGCACGACCCATGCCGACGAGGTTCTTGCCGGTCACCTTCGCCCACGTCGCCCTGACGCCAATCTTGATGCTCCGGAGCACGCCGCGCGGATGGCGCTTGAGCTGGTTCAACCGCACGTAGTCCTGCTGCATGACGACCATGTTCATCGGGACCTTGCCGTACGGCGGTTCGAGGCCCGACTCGTCTGGTCCGAGCTTCTTGGCGTCGAACGGCTTGGGCTCCACCGATCGACCGGTCGGCTTGCCGCCCGCGGCCTCCGGGTAGTAGTCGGAGTACCCGGGCACCCAGCACAGCTTCAACGGCGAGTGCTTCAGGACGAACGAGAGCATCTCCGGTCCGCGATCGAGATAGGTGTCGATCTTCTGCGGTTCGACGACGTCGCCGATGATCGTGTGCAGATACGTGCGCGCCGCCTCCGCGGTGTCCTTCACGCCGTCCCGCTTGAGCACTTCGTTGTTCGGAATCCAGACGCCACCACCCGATCGGGCGGTGGAACCTCCATAGTGCGGAGCCTTCTCTACGACTATCGTCGAGAGTCCCTGGTGGGCGGCGGTGAGTGCCGCCACCATCCCGGCGGCGCCGCTTCCGACCACGACGACGTCGTACTCCTGTTGAGTCATGTAGAACACGTTATAGAATTGCCCGGCCGACCCACAACTGTGCCGGTCGACGAAACGAGGGGACTTCACCGATGTTGTCGTCTGAGGTGCGTGCGGAGCTGGCCGGGGAGTTGGCCGAGGCTGAGCGCAGCAAGGTGGCGTTGAGGCCGCTGACCGACCGGTTTGCCGAGATCGACGTGGTCGACGCCTATGAGATCCAGCTGGTCAACATCCGGGCGCGGGTGGCCGCTGGTGCGCGGGTGATCGGGCACAAGGTCGGCCTGTCCTCGGAGGCCATGCAGCAGATGATGGGCGTCGACGAGCCCGACTATGGGCATCTGCTCGACGACATGGAGGTCTTCGAGGACCGACCGGTCCCGGCGGGGACGTTTCTGTATCCGCGGGTGGAGGTCGAGGTCGGTTTCATCCTGGCCGACGACCTGCCTGGGGAGGGGTGCACCGAGGACGACGTGCTGGCGGCCACGGCGGCGTTCGCGCCGTCGATCGAGTTGATCGACACCCGCATCACCGACTGGAAGATCAAGTTGTGCGACACGATCGCCGACAACGCGTCCTCGGCGGGGTGGGTGTTGGGCACGGATCGGGTGTCCCCGAAGGACGTCGACGTGCGCACCATCGAGGCGTCATTGACCCGCAACGGTGAAGTCGTCGCCGAAGGCCGCAGTGATGCGGTGTTGGGCAACCCGGTGACCGCGGTGGCGTGGTTGGCACGCAAGGTCGACCAGTTCGGGGTGCGGTTGCGGGCGGGGGACATCGTGCTGCCCGGTTCGTGCACCCGGGCGATCGACGCCCGCCCTGGTGACGACTTCGTCGCCGACTTCCTCGGACTGGGTTCAGTCCGTCTGTCCTTCGAGTGAGGAGCTTGTCGTCATGGGAAACAAGGCAACGGTCGCGATCGTGGGATCGGGCAACATCAGTACCGACCTGTTGTACAAACTGTTGCGCTCGGAATGGTTGGAGCCGCGGTGGATGATCGGCATCGACCCCGACAGTGAGGGGTTGGCCCGGGCCCGCAAACTGGGGTTGGAGACCTCCGCGGCCGGCGTGGACTGGTTGCTCGCCCAGCCGGAGAAGCCGGATCTGGTGTTCGAGGCGACCAGTGCCTATGTCCATCGTGAGGCGGCCCCGAAGTACGAGGCGGCGGGCATCCGGGCGGTCGACTTGACTCCGGCCGCGGTGGGTCCGGGGGTGATTCCGCCGGCGAATCTGCGGGAGCATCTGGACTCACCGAATGTGAACATGGTGACCTGCGGTGGGCAGGCGACCATCCCGATGGTGCATGCGGTGTCCCGGGTGGTGGAGGTGCCCTATGCCGAGATCGTGGCGTCGGTGTCGAGTGCGTCGGCGGGGCCGGGGACGCGGGCCAACATCGACGAGTTCACCAAGACCACCAGTGCCGGTGTGCAGCGCATCGGTGGGGCGACACGGGGCAAGGCGATCATCATCCTCAACCCGGCGGAGCCGCCGATGATCATGCGCGACACCATCTTCTGCGCGATCCCGGAGGATGCCGATCAGGATGCGATCACCGCCTCGATCAAGGAGGTGGCCGCCCAGGTGCAGTCCTATGTGCCGGGGTACCGGTTGCTCAACGAGCCGCAGTTCGACCCGCCGTCGACCCATTCCGGTGGGCAGGCGGTGGTGACGGTGTTCGTCGAGGTCGAGGGTGCTGGTGACTATCTGCCGCCGTATGCCGGGAATTTGGACATCATGACCGCCGCGGCGACGAAGGTCGGCGAGGAGATCGCCCAAGAGGTTCTCGCCGCGACGACAGGAGGCCACGCATGAGTGTCACCGAGGTGTTCTTCGACCCGTCCTGGGACGTGCGGATGACCGACACGTCGTTGCGTGACGGGTCCCATCACAAGCGTCACCAGTTCACCGCCGAGGAGGTCGGGTCGATCGTGGCGGCGTTGGACGCCGCGGGGGTTCCGGTCATCGAGGTCACCCACGGTGACGGGCTGGGCGGGTCGAGCTTCAACTACGGGTTCTCCAAGACTCCGGAGCAGGAGCTGATCAAGCTCGCCGCCCAGACGGCCACGACCGCCAAGATCGCGTTCTTGATGTTGCCGGGGTTGGGTACCAAGGACGACATCAAGGAGGCCCAGCAGAACGGTGGGTCGATCTGTCGAATCGCGACCCATTGCACCGAGGCCGACGTGTCGATTCAGCATTTCGGGTTGTGTCGTGACCTGGGGTTGGAGACGGTCGGGTTTCTGATGATGGCTCACACGATTCCCGCGGAGAAGTTGGCCGCGCAAGCCCGGATCATGGCCGATGCGGGGTGCCAATGCGTGTACGTGGTGGATTCGGCTGGGGCGTTGGTGCTCGAGGGCGTGACCGAGCGGGTTCAGGCGTTGGTCGCCGAACTCGGCGACGACGCGCAGGTCGGGTTTCACGGGCACGAGAATTTGGGGTTGGGGGTGGCGAACTCGGTGGCGGCGGTGCGGGCCGGGGCCAAGCAGATCGACGGGTCCACTCGTCGGTTCGGTGCGGGTGCGGGTAATGCGCCGGTGGAGGCGATGATCGGGGTGTTCGACAAGATCGGGGTGAAGACCGGGATCGACTTCTTCGAGATCGCCGACGCCGCCGAGGACGTGGTGCGCCCGGCGATGCCGCAGGAGTGCCTGCTGGATCGCAACGCGTTGGTGATGGGGTATTCGGGGGTGTACTCCAGCTTCCTCAAACACGCCATCCGCCAAGCCGACCGCTACGGGGTGCCAGCCCATCAGCTGCTGCACCGCGCCGGGCAACGCAAACTCATCGGCGGGCAGGAAGACCAGCTCATCGACATCGCCCTGGAGATCAAGCGCGAACAGGACGCCGCAGCCACCGCGTAGCCCCACCAGGCTGACAGAAACGCGGGGCAGGATGGGGCCGTGACTTCGGCCCCCGTGCGACCTCCCCGGGACCGACGACGCGTTGGTTCCCTCGAGGTCCTCTTGATCGGTCTGATCGTGCTGGCGTCGTCGGCCGGAGCGGTCAGCGGTTTCGTCGCCAACAGTTCGGCGTTGCGGACCTCCGCGACGG
>Ga0102593_1002779_pt1 | contig 12578 bp, 8 predicted proteins | sample AraplaCol_mMS_r2_2_FD_76862 | JGI IMG/M metagenome (GOLD analysis project Ga0102593, IMG submission 76862) | Arabidopsis root microbial communities from North Carolina, USA - plate scrape MF_Col_mMS_r2 (SPADES assembly) (version 2) | ecosystem: Host-associated > Plants > Roots > Endosphere...
GCCCACCCCGCTCGGGGTGGGACGGATACGGCTTGCGCGCGAACACTTCCAGCGCCTGCGCGATGCCGGGCCCGAAGCGCTGCGCGTGCGTCAGCGTCATCCGCTCAGCGCGGCCGAACTCGATGTGGAAGCCGGCGCGCAGGAAGTACGAGTCCGCGCCGCTCTCGGCGTGGATGACCTGGTCGACGTCGCCGACGCCGGTGAAGGGCAGCTCCGGATACAGCGACAGCAGTTCGCGCAGCACCGTGGCCATGGCCCAGTTCATGTCGTGGAACTCGTCGACGACGACCGCGTGCAGCGGGCCGACGCGCAGCGGATGGTTCTCGTAGGCGAAGACGGGATCGGCGGCGCTGAGCGCGCACGCCATGTCGTAGGTCGCGTCGCCCGGCGTGCGGAAGCGCACCTCGTCGCGCCCCGGGCCGCCGCCGAGGCGATCGGCCTCATAGGCCTGGAAGATGGCGAGGGTCGTGAAGTCGAATCCGGTCTCCAGCGCCGAGTCCGGCGTGAGGCGGAATTCCTCGTCCTGGCGCCGCAGCACCATCGCGCCCTTCAGGCGCTCGAAATCCTTCAGCAGGCGCTCGACGATCAGGTGGCCGCTGCCGTGGAGCTTGAAGTCGTCCTCGTGTCCGGATTGCAGCGCTCGATCGCGCGCCGCCTGGATGGCGGCCAGCACGGCGCCCTTGACCTGCTCGGGGCGCCGCAGGTCCTGCGCGGCCGGCTCGCCCATGCGGCGCAGCCGCACCGCGCAGAACTGGTCGAAGGTGCGCAAGCCCAGGCGCTGCGCCAGGCTGGCCGGCGCGCCGAGCCGCGCGATGGTCCGGCGGATGGCCTCGGCGCCGGGCTCGGTGAAGGTCAGCATCAGGATGCGCGCGGGATCGGCGCCCTCCTCCCGGATCATGCGCAGCACGCGCAGGCACAGCGCCGTCGTCTTGCCGACGCCGGCATTGGCCTCGACGATGACCCGGCGCGCCTTGGCGTGCTCGATGCGCGCCTGCTCGGCCGTCGGCGTGATCGGGGATTGCTTCCAAGCCATGCGCGCCTTTCCCGCAGCGGGACCGTCCAACGAAAAACGCCCAGGTGAACGAATCACTTGGGCGCTTGATCGGGCTCATGACGCGTCATGAGCCATTTGTATGGTGGAGCCGGCGGGAATTGAACCCGCGTCCGCAAGCCTTTGCCGGGCAGTTCTACATGCTTAGCTCTCTGATTTGAATCTCACGTCGTGGTCGCGCAGGAGCACGCTACCAAGACGCCAGTCACTAGATCTCGTCAGGCGCCGTGTGACACGGCTCAAGACCAGCCCACGTGAATAACCTCGCTGGTGTTGCCACCACAGCCCGTGGGCGAGCTGCTGCGAGGGGTCACCGCATTAAGCGGCAGCCAGGTACTTGCTATCGTTCGCAGATAGTTTGTTTCCAGTGGATTTACGAGCGGACTGGTGCTCGGCATGCCCTACTCCGACTCCGTACCCACGTCGAAACCAGGTCGGCCCCAGAGAGAGAAGTCTCAGATTATGCCAGCGCCCAGGACTTCAAGACCTCAACCGCGACATCTTTCTGAAGTTCGACAGGCGTCGAAGGAACCGGGCGCAACGCGCGCTCACCGCGAGCGCCGCAGCCATTCAGTCAGGGCCGCCGGCGTGTCGAGGACCACGTCGGCGCCCCAGGCGTCGATGGGCTCGCCGTCCCCCAGATAGCCCCAGCGCACCGCCACCGTCGGCATGCCCGCCGCCCGGCCCGCGAGGATGTCGCGCGCATCGTCGCCCACATAAACGCACTCGGATGGCGACACGCCCGCACGGCGCGCCGCCTCGAGCAGCGGCGCGGGATGCGGCTTGCTGTGCGCCGTCGTGTCGCCGCCGACCACCGCCGCCGCCAGGGCCGTCCAGCCCAGCCCCCGCGCCAGCGGCAGCGCGAAACGCTCCGACTTGTTGGTCACGATGCCCCAGCTCAGGCCGTCGTCCGAGAGCGCGCGCAGCATCGCCGCGACGCCTTCGAAGGGATGCGTCTCACGCAGCAGACGCTGCTCATAGCGATCAAAGAACTCGTCGCGCAGGGCCGCGAAGGCCAACTCCGCCGGCGAGACGCCGAAGGCCACACCCATCATCCCGCGCGCGCCCGCGCCGACCATCGGCCGCAGGCGCTCGAACGGCACTTCGGGCAGACCGCGGGCGGCGAGCATCTCGTTGGTCGCCCCCGCCAGATCGGGCGCGCTGTCCACCAGCGTGCCGTCGAGGTCGAAGAGCACCGTGCGGATCGCCGCCCGCACAGGCGCGCCGGTCGGCGCGTTCAGCGACACCGTGTTCATGCGGGACGGCGGCAGGCGAGCAGGTAGTTGACGTCGGTATCCGCGTTCAGCGCATAGCGCTGCGTGAGCGGATTGAAGGTCAGCCCCTTGGCGCCCTGCACCTCCAGACCGGCGTCGCGACACATCTGCGCCAGCTCCGACGGGCGAATGAAACGAGCATATTCATGCGTCCCGGCGGGCAGCATGCGCAGCACGTACTCGGCACCCACGATCGCGAACAGGAAGGACTTGGGATTGCGGTTCAGCGTGGAGAGAAACACCCAGCCGCCGGGCTTCACCAGTTGCCCCAGCGCCGTCACGACCGAGGCGGGATCGGGAACGTGCTCCAGCATCTCCATGCAGGTCACCACGTCGAAGGAGGCAGGCCGCTGCACGGCGAGGTCCTCCACGGCGATCTCCTGGTAGGCCACGTTGGCCGTGCCGGCCTCCATCGCGTGCAGCTCAGCGACGCGCAGCGATTTGGTCGCCAGGTCGATGCCCAAGACATTCGCCCCCTTGCGCGCCATCGCGTCGGCCAGGATGCCGCCGCCACAGCCGACGTCGAGCGCCGTCTTGCCGTGCAGGCCGCAAAGGCCATCGATCCAGTTCAATCGCAAGGGATTGATCTGGTGCAAGGGCTTGAATTCACTTTCGGTATCCCACCAGCGGTGGGCCAGCTCGCTGAACTTCTCGAGCTCTTTTGCATCGACATTCGCCATGGGGCGCAATGGTAGCCGAGCGAAACTCTCACGAGGCCGATTCCATCGGCACGAAATGACGCCGGACCACATCGGAACATCTCGCGATTCGTGACGTCGCCATGAAAAAACCCCGCGAGCCTGACGGCTGGCGGGGTTTGTCGGAAGGCGGCCGAAGCCGCCCTCTCGCACCGATTACTTCTTGACGGCGCGGGTACCGACCACTTCGATCTCGACGCGGCGGTTCTTGGCGCGGCCTTCCGCGGTCTTGTTGTCGGCGACAGGCTGCTTCTTGCCCTTGCCTTCGGTGTAGACGCGGTTCTTTTCCAGACCCTTCGACACCAGATAGGCCTTGACGGCTTCAGCGCGGCGGACCGACAGCTTCTGGTTGTAGGCGTCCGTGCCGATGCTGTCGGTGTGGCCGACGGCAATGATCACTTCCAGGTTGATGCCGCCCGTCTTCGAGATCAGGTCGTCCAGCTTGGACTTGGCTTCCGGCTTCAGGACCGACTTGTCGAAGTCGAAGAAGGCGTCAGCGGCGTACGTGACCTTCTCGCTGGTCGGTGCGACCACCGGAGCGGGCGTCGGTGCCGGCGTCACGGCCGGAGCCGGTGCCGGAGCGGGCGGAGCCACGACCGGAGCAGCCACCGGCTTCAGGGCGCCGTCGCAGTCCTTGGCAGCCGTTGCGGGCGTCCAGAAAGCATCGCGCCAGCACAGCTCGTTCGTGCCGTTTTTCCAAACGGTGCCATCCGTAGCGCGCCAGTTGTCCACGGTTTGGGCCATCACGCCCGAGGTGGCCACAGCGGCGACAGCAAAGAGCGCTGCCACGCGGTTCAGTTTCTTCATGATTCTCCTCTCAAGGAAAGCCGCAGTTGCCCTGCGAAACGTCCAATGTCGGAACTAAAACCTCAGGAGTTCCCTGACCAAGGGTTTCTCCTAGGGACGAACCGATTGTGCCATAGGGCAACAGGACGCCTCCATTCTCGCGGCACGCCGTGCAACTGTTCATGAAGCTGTTGCGCAAGCACGACAAGCGCGCGCAATTAGAATCAGCGTCTTCCGTTCTCTCCAGAGGCCGCGCACGTGCGCGCGCGGCCCCATGCGCATGACCCAGTTCGCCAAGGAAACCCTGCCCATCAGCCTCGAAGAGGAGATGCGGCGCTCCTACTTGGATTACGCGATGAGCGTGATCGTCGGCCGCGCGCTGCCCGACGCGCGCGACGGCCTCAAGCCGGTGCATCGCCGCGTGCTGTTCGCGATGCACGAGCTGAACAACGACTGGAACCGCCCGTACAAGAAGTCGGCGCGTATCGTCGGCGACGTCATCGGTAAATACCACCCGCATGGCGACAGCGCCGTGTACGACACCATCGTCCGGATGGCGCAGGACTTCTCGCTGCGCCACATGCTGGTCGACGGCCAGGGCAATTTTGGCTCCATCGACGGTGACAACGCCGCGGCGATGCGATACACCGAAATCCGCCTGTCGAAAATCGCCCACGAAATGCTGGCCGATATCGACAAGGAAACCGTCGACTTCGGTCCCAACTACGACGGCTCGATGAAAGAGCCGCTGGTATTGCCCACGCGCCTGCCCAGTTTGCTGGTCAATGGCTCGGCCGGTATCGCGGTGGGCATGGCGACGAATATTCCGCCGCACAACCTCAACGAGGTCGTCGACGCCTGCATGCATGCGCTGAAGCACCCGGAGTGCTCGATCGACGAACTGCTGGAGATCATCCCGGCCCCGGACTTCCCCACCGCCGGCATCATCTACGGCCTGTCGGGCGTGCGCGAAGGCTACCGCACCGGCCGCGGCAAGGTCGTGATGCGCGCGAAGGTCCATTTCGAGGACATCGACCGCGGCGCGCGCCAGGCGATCATCGTCGACGAGATCCCGTACCAGGTGAACAAGAAGACGCTCCTGGAGCGGATCGCCGAGCTGGTGCAGGAAAAGAAGATCGAGGGCATCAGCCACATCCAGGACGAGTCGGACCGCTCCGGCATGCGCATCGTCATCGAGCTCAAGCGCGGCGAGGTGCCCGAGGTCGTCCTGAACAACCTGTACAAGCAGACGCAGCTCCAGGACAGCTTCGGCATGAACATGGTGGCGCTGGTCGACGGCCAGCCCAAGCTGTGCAACCTGAAGGACCTGATCACGGTCTTCCTGGAGCACCGCCGCGAGGTCGTCACCCGCCGCACCATCTTCGAGCTGCGCAAGGCGCGCGAGCGCGGCCACCTGCTGGAAGGCCTGGCCGTCGCGCTGGCCAACATCGACGACTTCATCGAGATCATCAAGCGCAGCCCGACGCCCCCCGTGGCCAAGGCGGAGCTGATGGCGCGCGCCTGGGACTCGTCACTGGTGCGCGACATGCTGCAGCGCGCCGAGGGCGAGACCGCCGGCGGCCGCAACGCCTATCGTCCGGAAGGGCTGCCCGCGCAGTACGGCATGCAGGAGGACGGCCTCTACAAGCTGTCCGACGAGCAGGCTGGCGAGATCCTTCAGATGCGCCTGCAGCGCCTGACCGGCCTGGAGCAGGACAAGATCGTCGGCGAGTACCGCGACGTGATGGCCCAGATCGCCGACCTGCTGGACATCCTGGCCAAGCCGGCCCGCGTGACGACCATCATCGGCGAGGAACTGGTCTCGCTGAAGCAGGAGTTCGGCCAGACCAAGCTGGGCGCGCGCCGCAGCGTGATCGAGCACAACGCGCAGGAACTCGGCACCGAGGACCTGATCACGCCGACCGACATGGTGGTGACGCTCTCGCACACCGGCTACATCAAGAGCCAGGCGCTGAGCGAGTACCGCTCCCAGCGCCGCGGCGGCCGCGGCAAGCAGGCCACCGCGACGAAGGACGACGACTGGATCGACCAGCTCTTCATCGCCAACACGCACGACTGGATGCTGTGCTTCAGCAACCGCGGCCGCGTCTACTGGCTCAAGGTCTGGGAAGTGCCGCAGGGCTCGCGCAACGCGCGCGGCAAGCCCATCGTCAACATGTTCCCGCTGCAGCCGGAAGAGAAGATCAACGTCGTGCTGCCGCTGACCGGCGAGTTCCGCTCGTTCCCGGAAGACCACTTCATCTTCTTCGCCACCGCGCTGGGCACCGTCAAGAAGACCTCGCTGAAGGACTTCAGCAACCCGCGCAAGGCCGGCATCATCGCTGTCGACCTGGACGAGGGCGACTACCTGATCGGCGCCGCGCTGACCGATGGCCAGCATGACGTGATGCTGTTCTCCGACGGCGGCAAGGCGGTGCGCTTCGACGAGGACGACGTCCGCCCGATGGGCCGCCAGGCCCGCGGCGTGCGCGGCATGATGCTCGAGCCCGACCAGCGCCTGATCGCGATGCTGGTGGCCGAGGACGAGACGCAGAGCGTGCTGACCGCCACCGAGAACGGGTTCGGCAAGCGCACCAGCATCGTGGAATACACGCGCCACGGCCGCGGCACGAAAGGCATGATCGCCATCCAGCAGAGCGAGCGCAACGGCAAGGTCGTCGCGGCGACGCTGGTCCGTCCGGAGGACGAGATCATGCTGATCACCGACACTGGCGTGCTGGTGCGCACGCGGGTTGCCGAGATCCGCGAACTCGGCCGCGCCACGCAGGGCGTGACGCTGATCTCGCTGGACGAGGGCGCGAAGCTCTCGGGCCTGCAGCGCATCGTCGAGAACGACGCGAACGAAACCACCGAATCGACCGACGACGCCGCAGGCGGCGCCGATCCCGATGCCGGCGGCGCCACGGGTGCCGCGGGCGATTCCACCCCCGACGTGAAGGAATGACCTTGTTGCTGAAGTCCATCCAAGCCGGCGCCATCGCCGCCTCGCTGCTGGCGAGCCCCGTCGTCTTCGCACAGAAGGCCGACAGCCCGCAGTCCAAGAAGGACGTCATCGCGAAGATCCTGAAGATCCAGCAGCCGGCCATCGAGGCGCTGACGATGGGCGTGCTGAGCCGCCCGGTCAACGAACTGGCCGCCAAGGCCGCGCCGGCGCTGCGCAACGTGCCCGAAGCCAAGCGCGAGGCCGTCGCCAAGCAGATCGACACCGACCTGCGCAAGTTCATGGAAGACAACGCCAAGCCGCTGGTCGACAAGGGCACGAAGATGGCGCCGTCGACGATGGGTGTCGCACTCGACGAGAAGTTCACCGAGGACGAGCTCAAGCAGTTGCTGGCCTGGCTGGAATCGCCGGTGAGCAAGAAGTTCGCCGAGTCCTCGCAGGAACTGCAGCAGATCTACACGAAGAAGCTGATCGACGACAACGGCAAGCAGCTGGACGAGAAGTTCACCGCGCTGCAGCAGAACGTCGCCAAGCAGCTGGGCCTGGAAGCCGGCCCGCCCCCCGCCGCGCCGGCCTCGGCCGCGTCGGGCGCCAAGCCCGCCGCCAAGCCCGCGCCGAAGAAGTAAGCCCCTCGGGCACGCGGCGGCCTCGCGCCGCCGCGTGCCCGCCCGAGGCCTCCGCCCAGCCGGCCGAACCGGCCCGCTGGGCGGGTGCCCCGGAGCTCCCTGCCGCTGTTCCGTCCTCACCGCGCCGCCCATGCACCCCGTCCGCCCGTTCAACTTCTCCGCCGGCCCCGCCGCCCTCCCCCCCGAGGTCCTGAGCCTGGTGGCCGAGGAGATGCTCGACTGGCACGGCTCCGGCATGAGCGTGATGGAGATGAGCCATCGCGGCAGAGAGTTCATCTCGATCTACGAGGCCGCCGAAGCCGATCTGCGCGAGCTGCTGCAGGTGCCGCCCCACTTCCGCATCCTGTTCATGCAGGGCGGCGGCCTGGGCGAGAACGCGATCCTGCCGTTGAACCTGTCCCGCGGCGGCGCCGTCGACGTCGTCGTCACGGGTTCCTGGTCGAAGAAGAGCGCGGGCGAAGCGAAGCGCTATGCCGACGTCAGGATCGCCGCGAACGCCGCCGAGCTGGACACCACCGGCGGCCGCTACCTCGACATTCCCGAACCCTCGACCTGGCAGCTCCGCAAGGACGCCGCCTACGTCCACGTCTGCACCAACGAGACCATCGACGGCGTCGAATTCCAGACGCTGCCCGACCTCCAGGCGCTGGGCATCCATGCCCCGCTCGCGATCGACTTCTCGTCGCACGTCGCCTCGCGCGCGGTCGACTGGTCCCGCGTCGGCATCGCCTTCGCCGGCGCGCAGAAGAACATCGGCCCCGCCGGCCTGACCCTGGTCATCGTCCGCGAGGATTTGCTGGGCCACGCGCTCCCGATCTGCCCCTCCGCCTTCGACTACAAGATCGTGGCCGAGGCGCAGTCGATGTACAACACGCCGCCGACCTTCGGCATCTACGTCGCCGGCCTGGTCTTCCAATGGCTCAAGCGCTTCGACTACGGCGGCAAGACCGGCCTGGCGGCGATCGAGCAGCGCAACATCGACAAGGCCGCCCTGCTGTACACGGCGCTGGACGGCTCCTCCCTGTACGAGAACCGCGTGGCGGCCCGCTGCCGCTCGCGGATGAACGTCCCGTTCTTCCTCCGCGACGAGCGTCTGAACGACGCCTTCCTGGCCGGTGCCAGGGAGCGGGGACTGCTGCAACTCAAAGGCCACAAGTCGGTGGGCGGCATGCGGGCATCGATCTACAACGCGATGCCGCTGGAGGGCGTTCAAGCCCTGGTGAGCTACCTGAAAGACTTCGAGACCCGACATGGCTGACACGCCGACCCCTTCCGATGCCGACATCCCGGCCCCCGTGGCGCCGGTGGCCGATCCCGAACTGCTCGCGCTGCGCGGCCAGATCGACGCGCTCGACTCGCAGCTGCTGACGCTGCTGAACCAGCGCGCCCGCGTCGCCGAGCAGGTCGGCGAGATCAAGCGCCGCGATGGCACGCCCTTCTTCCGCCCCGACCGCGTCGCGCAGGTGATCGCCAAGATCAAGGCCGCGAACCAGGGCCCGCTCAAGGACGACCACGTCGCCGCCATCTGGCGCGAGATCATGTCCGCCTGCCTGGCGCTGGAATCGCCTCAGCGCGTCGCCGTGCTGGGCCCCTTCGGCACCTTCTGCGAGCAGGCCGCGATCGAATACTTCGGCGGCGCCGCCGACCTGATCTACTGCAACAGCTTCGACGAGGTCTTCCACGCGACCGCCTCCGGCAGCGCGCAGTACGGCGTGGTCGGCGTCGAGAACATGACCGAGGGCGTGGTGACCCGCTCGCTCGACCTGTTCCTGCACACGCCCACGCATGTCGTCGGCGAGGTGAGCCTGCTGATCCGCCACAACCTGCTGCGCAAGGAGAACTCGCTGGAGGGCATCGAGGCGGTGCTGGCGCACCCCCAGGCGCTCGCGCAGTGCCAGAACTGGCTCTCCAAGCACCTGCCGAACGCCGAGCGGCGCGCCGTCTCGAGCAACGCCGAGGGTGCGCGCCTGGCCGCGCAGAACCCGGCCTACGCCGCGATCGCCAGCGAGCGCGCGGCAACGCTGTTCGGCCTGCACATCACCGCGCACGCGGTGCAGGACGAGGCCTACAACCGCACCCGGTTCGCCGTGATCTGCCTGCCGCAGACCATGGCCACCCCCCCGGCCACGGGGCGGGACTGCACCAGCCTCATCGTCTCCGTGGCGAACCGCCCGGGCGCGATGCATGATCTGCTGGTGCCATTGAAGACGCACGGCGTGTCGATGACCCGCCTGGAATCGCGCCCGGCCCGCACCGGTCAGTGGGAGTACTACTTCTACATCGACCTGGACGGCCATCCGTCCCAGCCGCACGTGGCGGCGGCGCTGGCCGAACTGCGATCCCTGTGCGCGTTCTACAAGGTCATCGGCGCCTACCCGCTGAAGTCCTGAAGCAGAAGTCTTGAGCGAAAAAGGTTCCTCGCGATGTACAACCAACTCGGCGTGATCGGTTGCGGCCTGATGGGCGGCTCGTTCGCGCTGGCCATGAAGAAAGCCGGCCTCGTGCGCCGCGTGGTCGGCTACAGCAAGAGCCCGTCCACGACCGACACCGCCCGCCGCATGGGCGTGATCGACCTCGCCGCCGAGTCGGCGCTGCTGGCCGTGTCCGGCTCGGACATCGTGCTGGTGGCGGTGCCGGTCGCCGCGACCGAGTCCACGCTCAAGGCCATCCGCCATCTGGTGCGGGCCGACGTGCTGCTGATGGACGTGGGCTCGACCAAGAGCGACGTCGTCGACGCGGCCAAGCGGGCGCTGGGCAAGCAGTTCCCGAGCTTCGTGCCCGCGCACCCGATCGCCGGCAAGGAAAGCGCCGGCGTGCAGCATGCCGATGCCTCGCTGTACCAGGGCCGTCAGGTCATCCTGACGCCGCTGGAGCAGACCCGGCCGGAGATGGTGCAGAAGGCGACCGACGTCTGGTCGGCGCTGGGGTCGCAGGTGCTCAAGATGGCGCCGCACCACCACGACGAGGCCTTCGCCGCCGTCAGCCACCTGCCGCACCTGCTGGCCTACGCCTACTTCAGTTCGGTGGCGAAGCAGCCCTCGGGGCGCGACTTCCTGAGCCTGGCCGGCTCGGGCTTCCGCGACTTCACCCGCATCGCGGCCAGCGATCCGACCATCTGGCGCGACATCCTGATGGCCAACAAGCAGGACCTGCTGACCCAGTCGCAGCGCTTCCGCGAGGTGCTGGACCAGATGGAACAGGCGATCCGCGCGGGTGACGCGCAAGCGCTCGAATCGATGATCCGGCAGGCGTCCGAGGGCCGCGCGCAATGGCAGCCGGGCGGACCGGGTCCGTCGTCGAAGTCCAAGTAACCCCCTTCCCGACGGCGCGCCGCGCGCCGGACCGCGTCATGTACAAGATCCCCTTCCTGGACCTGCCCCCGCTGCGCGGCGCCGCGGGCACCGTGTCCCTGCCCGGTTCCAAGAGCATCTCCAACCGCGTGCTGCTGCTGGCCGGCCTGTCCGACGGCGTGACGCGCGTGCACGACCTGCTGGCGTCGGACGACACCAAGGTCATGCTCGCCGCGCTGCGCGAACTGGGCTGCCAGCTCGAGACCGATGCCGACGGCGTGCTGTCCGTGACCGGCATCGGCGGCCGGCCGCGGGCGCGGGACGCGAAGCTCTTTCTCGGCAATGCGGGCACGGCGATGCGCCCGCTGACCGCGGCGCTGGCGCTGCTGGCCGCGACGCAAGGCGGCGCCTTCGAGCTGTCGGGCGTGCCCCGCATGCATGAGCGCCCGATCGGCGACCTCGTCGACGCGCTGCGCGCGCTGGGCTGCCCGATCGACTGCCTGGGCCAGGAAGGCTACCCGCCGCTGCGGCTCAGCGGCCCGGCCCCGCTCAAGCTCGATGCGCCGGTGCGCGTGCGCGGCGACGTCTCCAGCCAGTTCCTGACCGCGCTGCTGTTGGCGCTGCCGCTGGTGGCCGAACACGACGTCGTCATCGAAGTGACCGGCGAGCTGATCTCCAAGCCCTACGTCCACATCACGCTGGAGCTGCTGGCCCGCTTCGGCGTCCACGTCCGCCGCGACGGCGACTGGCAGCGCTTCGTCATTCCGGCGGGCAGCCGCTACCGTTCGCCCGGCGAGGTCCATGTGGAAGGCGACGCCTCGTCGGCGTCCTACTTCGTCGCGCTCGGCGCCATCGCGGCGACGGACGCGCCCATCCGTATCGAGGGCGTCGGCTCGGCCTCCGTGCAGGGCGACGTCCGTTTCGTGGAGGCGGCCCAGGCGATGGGCGCGCGCGTCGACATCGGCCCGAACTGGCTGGAAGTGCGCCGCGGCGCCTGGCCGCTGAAGGCGCTCGACCTCGATTGCAACCACATCCCCGACGCGGCGATGACGCTGGCGGTGATGGCGCTCTATGCCGACGGCCCCACCACGCTGCGCAACATCGCCTCGTGGCGCGTCAAGGAGACCGACCGCATCGCCGCGATGGCGACCGAGCTGCGCAAGCTCGGCGCGAGCGTCGAGGAAGGCGCCGACTGGCTGCGCGTGCATCCGCTGAAGGCGTGGAAGGCGGCCGCCATCCACACCTACGACGACCACCGCGTCGCGATGTGCTTCTCGCTGGCCGCGTTCAACGGCCTGCAGGACGACCGCCAGGGCGCGGCCGTGCCGGTGCGCATCCTCGATCCGCAATGCGTCGCCAAGACCTTCCCGGACTATTTCGAGACGCTGTTTGGCGTGGTGCGCGCCGAGATCGACGACATCCCCGTCATCACCATCGACGGCCCCACCGCCTCCGGCAAGGGCACATTGACCGACGAGGTCGCGCAGGCGCTGGGCTACGGCGTGCTGGACTCGGGCGCGCTCTACCGCGTGACCGGCCTGGCCGCCTCGCGACGGGGACTGGACCTCGGCGACGGGGACGCTGTCGCGGCGCTGGTGCCGACGCTGGACCTGAAGTTCGAATCGGGTCGCGTGCTCCTCGACGACGAGGATGTCTCCGCCGACTTGCGCCAGGAAGCGACCGGCTTGATGGCCTCGCAGGTCGGCGCCCATGGCGCGGTGCGCCGCGCACTGCATCAGCTGCAACTGGACTTCCGCCGCCTGCCCGGCTTGGTGGCCGACGGCCGCGACATGGGGACGGCGATCTTCCCCACGGCGCCGCTGAAGGTCTTCCTCACCGCCAGCGCGGCCACCCGCGCGGAGCGCCGCTACAAGCAATTGATTTCCAAGGG
>Ga0102593_1002780_pt1 | contig 12577 bp, 13 predicted proteins | sample AraplaCol_mMS_r2_2_FD_76862 | JGI IMG/M metagenome (GOLD analysis project Ga0102593, IMG submission 76862) | Arabidopsis root microbial communities from North Carolina, USA - plate scrape MF_Col_mMS_r2 (SPADES assembly) (version 2) | ecosystem: Host-associated > Plants > Roots > Endosphere...
GCGCCCGCTCGTCTATTGCTGGCGCGGGGGCTTGCGCAGCGGCTCGATGGTGACCTGGCTGCGCCTGGTCGGCTGGGACGCACAGCAGCTTGCCGGCGGCTACAAGAGCTTTCGCCATCACGTGCTCACGCAGATCGAGGCCACCGTGCCCAAGCTGCAGCTGCGGGTGATCTGCGGCGCCACCGGCAGCGCGAAGACGCGTGTGCTGCAGGCGCTGGCGGCGCGCGGCGAACAGGTGCTCGACCTGGAACATTTCGCCAGCCACAAGGGCTCGCTGCTGGGCGCCCTGCCTGGCGTGCCGCAGCCCTCGCAAAAACAGTTCGAGACACGCATCGCCACCTGCTTCGATGCGCTCGACCTTTCGCGCACGCTGTACGTCGAAGGCGAGAGCGCGCGCATCGGCCGGCTCTCGGTGCCGATTCCGCTCGTCGCGCACATGCGCGCCGCCGCATGCATCGAAATCCAGGTGGATGCCGCCGCGCGCCTCGACTACCTGCTGCGCGACTATGCCTACCTGGGCGACGACCGCACCGCGCTGGCGGCCCAGCTCGAGCGGCTGAAGGAGATGCAGGGCAAGGCGGTGGTGCAGCGCTGGCAGGAATGGGCGCTCGCGGGAAATTTGGCGCAGCTTTTTGCGGAACTGATGGCGCTTCACTACGATCCGCACTATGAACGCTCGCAGGCGCGCCACTTCGAGAAGTGGCCGCAGCGGCAGCAGGTGGCGGCACCCGAGCTCACGGACCCCGGCATTGAAGCCGTGGCGGACGCCATCCTGCGGTTGAACCCTGCCGGCTGACCGGCCACACACAACAGGCACGCTCCATGACACTCGAATGGCGCCATTCGCTCGAAGGCATCGACTGGGAAGAACTCTCGCGGCTCTACCAGGCCGCACCGCTCGGCAACAAGCAACCCGATGGCTTGAAGCTCGTGTTCTCCAACAGCATGTTCAAGTGCTTCGTGCATGACGGTGGCCGGCTGGTCGGCGTGGGGCGCGCGATGGCCGACGGGCTCGACTGCTCCTACATCTGCGACGTGGCCGTGCATCCAAGCCACCAGGGCACCGGCCTCGGCAAGCAGATCGTCTCGCGGCTCGTGGATCTGTCGAAGGGGCACCGCAAGATCATTCTCTATGCGGTGGCCGGCAAGGAGCCCTTCTACGAGAAGTTCGGCTTCAGGCGCATGAAGACCGCGATGGCAATCTTCGAGAACCAGGCGCAGGCCGCGGAGCGCGGTCTGATCGAATGAAATGGAGTTTCCATGTGCAGAAGCATCAAGACCCTCTACAACTTCGAGCCTCCCGCCACCGAGCAGGAGATCCGCGCCGCTGCTCTGCAGTTTGTGCGTAAGCTCAGCGGCTTCAGCGTGCCATCGAAGGCCAACCAGCAAGCCTTCGAGAGCGCGGTCGATGAAATGGCGGCCAGTGCAACGCGGCTCATCGATTCGCTGGTGACCACGGCCGAACCGCGCGACCGCGCCATCGAGGCCGAGCGTGCTAAGGCCAAGTCGGCCGCACGCTTCGGCACCTGAACGACACAACCTCAAACTTTAGGAGACTCTTCATGCCCCTTGAACTCTGGTTCGCCTTCGTCGCCGCATCGGCCGTGCTCCTGATCATTCCCGGACCGACCATCCTCACAGTGATCAGCTATTCGATGTCGCACGGCCGCCGTGCCAACGTGCCGCTGGTGGCCGCGGTGGCACTCGGCGATTCGACCGCGCTGGTGGTTTCGCTGCTCGGCCTCGGCGCGCTGCTTGCCGCGTCGGCGTTCTGGTTCACGGTGGTGAAGTGGGTGGGCGGCCTGTACCTGCTGTACCTTGGCATCAAGCTGCTGCGGGCGGGCATCACGTCGGCTGACATGGCGGCGCCAGCTGCGCCGGCTTCGCGCTGGAGGCTGTTCGCCAACACCTATCTGGTGACGGCGCTGAACCCCAAGGGCATCGTGTTCTTCGTGGCGTTCTTGCCGCAGTTCCTGAGCCCAACGGCGAACGTGACGCACCAGCTGTGGGTGCTGGCGGTCACTTTCGTGGCCATGGCCTCGCTCAATGCCACGCTCTATGCCGTGTTCGCGGGTTCGGCCCGCCGGCTGCTTTCGTCGCCGCGCGCGCAGCGCCGCTTCAACCTTGCGGGCGGCTCGCTGCTGAGCGCGGCAGGCGTTTGGGCGCTGCTCGCGCGCCGGCCCGCCTGAGGCTCGCTCCGGCCTGCGTCAGTTGCGGTACGGATTGCCGGGACTGCGGTCGTAGCGGTTCGGCACGCCGTCGCCATCGCGGTCGCGGTCATAGCGATTGGGCACGCCGTCTCGGTCGCGATCTCCGTAGCCATAGTGCGCACGAGGTGCCGGGCGGTCATAGGGCGCAACGACGCAGCCGGCCATGACGGCCGATGCGGCAAGCAGAAGGGCCAGTGTCTTGATCATCATTTGCTTTCTCCTTGGAGTTATGAAAAGACGGCTTGCCTCCGCAAGCCGGCAACTGCATTGAAGGCCACCTCCGTCTCGGCTCCGTATCTGCGAAGAGGCCGGGGCGTGAAGTTCGTTACCGGATGTGGAACGTGCTGCAAACTTTGGCGCTAAGTTCTTACGCGCACAGGCGGCGGCGCGCCCGTCTGCAAGTAGGTGCATTTCCCGTGGCCGCATGGCCGAGAATGGCGCCCCCGGGCAGCCGATTTCCGCCCCTGCCTTCACGCCGCTCTCCATGCACCGCCCGCCTTTCGCCATCAGCCGCCGTTGCCTTGCCGCAACGCTGACGGCCGTTCTCTGCGCGCAGCCGGTGCTGGCATCGGCAGGCATCGTGAGCTTCGACGAAGTGAAGCGCGAGTTCCGTTCTTCCGACACCGCGGTGCTCGACCGCAACGGCGAGCTGCTGCAGCGCGTGCGCACCGACGCCACCGTGCGGCGCGGCCAGTGGATTGCCTTGGCCGACGTTTCGCCCGCGCTGCGCATGGCCATGGTGATGAGCGAAGACCGGCGCTTCTATGAGCACAGCGGCATCGACTGGCGCGCCGTCTCGTCCGCCGCCTGGGGCAACCTGTGGAACACGCGCACCCGCGGCGCATCGACCATCACGATGCAGCTCTCCGGGCTGCTCGACGAAGACCTGCGCCGTGCCAACAGCGGACGCACCTTCACGCAGAAGATCGGCCAGACCGTCGCGGCCACGCAGCTGGAACGCAGCTGGCGCAAGGACCAGATCCTGGAGGCCTACCTCAACACCGTGCCTTTCCGCGGCGAGATCGTGGGCATCGACGCGCTCTCGCGCACGCTGTTCGGAAAGGCGCCGAACGGACTCGACGCGCGCGAGGCCAGCGTGGCCGCCGCGCTGGTGCGCGCCCCCAATGCCAAGCCCGCGCTGGTGGCGCAGCGCGCCTGCGAGGTGATGCGCGCCATGGAGCCGGGCCAAAAGAAGATCGACTGCGATGCACTCGACATGTTCACCAGTGCTGCGGTGCAGCGGCGCGCCTTCGAGGCGAACGAAGGCATTGCGCCGCACGCCGCGCGGCGCGTGCTGAGAGATCTGCGCGATGCCGGCGAAGCGGCTGCTCCTTCCACGGCGTCCGCACGCCAGGCAGCCAACAAGGAGGCAGCCGTCAGGACCACACTGCGCGCGCCGCTGCAGCGCTTTGCGCTCGGCACGCTGCAACGCCACCTGAAAGAGCTGCGCGGCCGGCACGTGGAAGACGGCGCCCTCGTGGTGCTCGACAACGCGAGCGGCGAAGTGCTCGCCTGGGTCGGTTCCTCAGGCCCGCTGAGCCAGGCGGCCGAAGTCGATGCGGTCATCGCGCTGCGCCAGCCCGGCTCCACGCTCAAGCCGCTGCTCTATGCGCAGGCCATTGCCGAGCGGCGGCTCACCGCGGCCTCGCTCATTGACGATTCGTCGGCGCAGATCAACACCGCGAGCGGGCTCTACATTCCGCAAAACTACGACCGCCAGTTCAAGGGGCCCGTGTCGGCACGCACCGCGCTCGCCGCCTCTCTCAACGTGCCGGCCGTGCGCACGCTGGTGATGGTGTCGCCCGAATCGTTTGCACGGCAGCTGCGCACGATGGGCCTGCCGCTGCGCGAAAGCGGCGACTACTACGGCTACAGCCTCGCGCTCGGCAGCGCCGAGGTGTCGCTGCTATCGCTCACCAACGCCTACCGCATGCTGGCCAATGGCGGCCGCCACGGACCCACCACACTGACCGCGCGGGCGTCCGCGCCAGCACCCGCTAAGAAGGCCGACGACCCCGCAGTGCCGATCCTCGACCCGCGCGCGGCCTTCATCGTCGGAGACATCCTCTCCGACGCGAATGCCCGCACGCGCACCTTCGGCCTGGACAGCATTCTTTCCACGCGCTTCTGGACCGCGGTGAAAACCGGCACCAGCAAGGACATGCGCGACAACTGGGCGATCGGCTGGTCGCAGCGCTACACGGTGGGCGTGTGGGTCGGCAACGCCAGCGGCGCGTCAATGTGGGACGTGAGCGGCACCAGCGGCGCGGCGCCGGTATGGGCCGAGGTGATGCGCTTCCTGCATGCACGCGAGCCGAGTCGCGCACCCAAGCCGCCCGCTGGCCTCATCGAAGCGCGCGTGACATTCGGGCCCGGTGCCGATGGCAACCCGCTGGAGGCCATGCGCAGCGAATGGTTCCTGCAGGGCACGGAGCAGCCGCTCTTCGCGCTCGACAGCGGCGGCGCCGGCACGTCGACAGAGGCGGCAGCCGCGCGCATCACCGCGCCGGCGGACGGCACCATCATCGCGCTGGACCCCGACATTCCGCCGCTGCACCAGCGCGTGCGCTTCGAGTCCGAAGGCCGCGGCGTGCAATGGCGCATCGACGGCAAGCACTTTGCACGCGGCAACAGCGCGCAATGGCTGCCCTGGCCGGGGCGCCACGTGATCGAACTGGTCGATGCCACGGGCAAGGTGGTGGACCAGCGCAAGCTCGAAGTGCGCGGCGCGGGCATCGTCTCGAAAAGCGCGCGCCGATAGGCATCCCCTTTGCCGACGCCCGGCAACAGCCGCGGCGCATTCTGAATCGCGGCTTTCCAAATCCCTGCCAACGACTGCGACAATCCGCCTGCGCGAAAATTCGTCCAATGATTCAATGAATTAGGCCTTTCTTATTCATATGCTCCTCCAAGCTCCCCGCACCTCCCTGGCCGACAGCGCCGCCGACAGCATCCGCGCCGAGATCGCCGCCGGCCGGTGGACCGTCGGGTCTCGCATTCCGATCGAGCCGCAACTGGCCCAGTTGCTGGGCGTGAGCCGCGGCACCGTGCGCGAAGCCGTCAAGACGCTGGTGTCGCGCGGCTTGCTCGAAGTGCGGCAAGGCTCCGGCACCTACGTGCGCTCCGGTTTCGACCCCTCGCTCAGCCTGCAGAAGATGCGCCGCGCGAGCCTTCGGGACCAGTTCGAGGTGCGCCGCGCACTCGAGGTCGAGGCGGCGCGGCTGGCCGCGCTGCGCCACACCGCCAAGGACCTGCGCAACCTGAAGGCCCTGCTGCAGAAACGCGGCGTGCCCGACCCCAACGACGGTGGCGCGAGCTTCATCGAGCGTGACCTGGCCTTTCACATGGCCATCGTCGACATCTCCGGCAATCTGGCGCTGGCCGAGACCTGCCGCTTCATCGCCGGCTACGTCAAGGAGACCATCGCCAGCACGATGGCTGCCGGCCTGCCGGAGCCCGACACGGCCGCGCACGTCGCCGTCGTCGAAGCCATTGCAAGCCGCAACGCCGACCGCGCCGCGGAGGCGGTGCGCGCGTTCATGTCGCCGATGATCGATGCGCTGGCGCAGGACGAAGCGGAGACGGTCCGATGAGCGCGGTGCCCTTCCGGGCGGGACGCGCGGCCGCGGACGAACTGCTGATCGACGCGGAGGTCGACAGCCTGCCGGCCCCACGCGCAACGCCCGCGGGCAGCCTGGCCCGCCGCATCCTTCTGGGCGCCAGCGTGGTGCTGATCGCCTTCAACCTGCGGCCGGTGTTCGCCAGCCTGTCGGTGGTGCTGCCCGAGATCATTGCGGCCACCGGCCTTTCCGCCACCGCCGCGAGCCTCTTGACCACGCTGCCCATCGTCTGCCTGGGCGTGTTTGCGCCGCTTGCGCCGGGGCTTGGCCGGCGCTTCGGGACCGAGCGCACGCTGCTTGCCTGCATGGTGCTCATACTTGTCGGCACGCTGCTGCGCGGCACGGGCAACATTCCGCTGCTTTTCCTGGCCTCGGCCATCGCGGGCAGCGGCATCGCCGTGTCGAACGTGCTGCTCTCCGGCCTGGTGAAGCGCGACTTCGCCAAGCAGGCGGCGCTGATGATGGGCCTGTACACCATGGCGGTGTGCGGCGGTGCGGCCAGCGCCGCGGGCGTCACCGTGCCGCTCCAGCATGCGCTCGGCGGAAGCTGGACCTACGCGCTCGCCATGTGGGCGGCGCCGGCCTTGCTGGTCACGCTGATCTGGGCCCCGCAGGCCCTGCCGCTGAAACCGGTGGCCAGCGAATCGGGCTTCACCGTGCGCGGCCTCTGGCGCGACCGGCTGGCATGGCAGGTCACGTTCTTCATGGGGTTGCAATCGGCCTTGGCGTACATCGTGATGGGATGGCTCGCACCCATCCTGCGCGAGCGCGGCCTCGGCGGCGAGACGGCCGGCTACGTGGTGTCGCTCTCGGTCATGACGCAGGTGGTGACCTGCCTCGTGGTGCCGGCCGTCGCGGTGAAGCTGCGCAACCAGCGCGGCCTGGCGGTGGTGCTGGCCACGCTCACTGTGATTGCGATGTTGGCCATGCTGTTCGCGCCGCTCGGCGGCGTGTGGTTGTGGGCCGTGCTGCTGGGCATTGCGCAGGGCGGCACCTTTGCGCTGGCGCTCACGATGATCGTGCTGCGCTCGCCCGATTCACACGTGGCGGCGCATCTCTCGGGCATGGCCCAGGGTGTGGGTTATGTCGTGGCGGCGTTCGGGCCTCTGTTGGCCGGCCTGCTGCATGGATGGACCGGCAGCTTCCGTGCGTCGTCATGGCTCTTCATCGGGCTGGGCGTCGCGCTGGTGACGGCGGGCATTGGCGCGGGGCGCACCCTGCACGTGGGCGCGGTCACAGTTCCGCAGCGCTGACGAAGAGAAAGGAAAGGCGGCAGACCGCTACTGCGGTCCGCCGCAGAACCCCGCGCGTTCGGTGGTCCTGGCGGCAAAGTGCAGGCGCGTAGTGGTCGCGGCGCTCGACGGTGTGTGCGCCGGCCATTCGTTTTGCAGCCAGGTGTATTGCCAGTTGTAGGGCTCGCCGGGCGTTGCGGGTTCACCGTAGGCAATGCGCAGGCTGCCGCTGCTCTCGTCATGGCAGTGCTTCGACTGTTTGTATTCCTTCTCGCTGAAGCAGGCGCGAACCATCTTCGAGCAGGAAAAAGGAATGTCTTCGTACGCAGCCTTGCTCTCTTCGAGCGGAACGAAGTCGGCCTTGGTGAACGAAGCGCCGCCGCCCGAGTACATCTCGGACACCGTCTGAAGCACGGCCACGGCCCATTGCCCTTCGGCGAGCGGGTAGAGGGCCGGAGCGAGCGAAACACGCGCCTCGGGCGTGCCGCCCCCTTCTTTCTTCAATGCGGCGGCATAGCTGCTGAAGTCATGCAGGCGGGCCAGCTGCCAGGTTCTCGAATTCGGGCCGCGCTTGATGCGCACCATCGCCATGGCCAGCGGCTCGTCGGATAACACCGCGTAGTCCGCAGAAGCAGCGCCACGCGACCGGTACAACCCGAGAGACTGCGGATTGCAAGGCTGCGGCAGCAGCGCACACAGACGAGCGCGCCATTCAGGATCGACGGACTCCGGCTTCTTGACTGCGTCGAAGGGTTGCGCGGCGGGTGCTGCGAAGACATGGCCAGCCAGCAACAGGGCGAGCATCGAGGCAGCAAAGCGAAGGGCTGGCGATGGCTTTTTCATGAACGGGAATGGTAGCCAGACTGCTGCAAAAAAATGCGACCAAATTGCCGAACGAGCGATGGCCTCGATGTTGTAGCCTTCGCTGCGTGGCCGCCCTGGCCTCTCGAACGGAGCGACGATGGCTGAAAAGATCCTGGTGTTCTATGGCTCATATCGATCGGATCGCATGGGCATTCGCCTTGCGGACTACGTGGTGGCCGGTCTCAACACGCGCGGCGCCGAGGCCGAACTGATCGACGCCCGGGCCGTCGGCCTGCCGATCCTCGACCGCATGTACAAGGAGTATCCCCAGGGTACCGCGCCCGCGGCGATGGAAGCGCTGGCGCAGAAGATACGCGGCGCCGACGCCTTCGTCTTCGTGACCGGCGAATACAACTGGGGCCCGCAGCCCGGCTTGAAGAACCTCACCGACCACTTCCTCGAGGAATGGTTCTGGCGTCCCGCCGCCGTCGCCAGCTATTCCGCAGGGCGTTTCTCCGGCGTGCGCTCGGGCACCTTGTGGCATTCGATCTTGTCCGAGATGGGAATGGTCGTCATCTCGAGCACGCTGGCCGTCGGGCCCATTTCGCAAACGCTGGATGCCGCAGGCAAGCCCACCGGCGGACCGGGCGAATCGCTCGATCGCTCGTTCGGCCGATTCGCAGATGACCTGGCCTGGTGGACCGAGGCGGCGCGCACGCAGCGAGAGCGAAAGGCACCGCCGTATTGATTTGCACCCGGCCGGCACTCGGCAGGCCCCACGTCTGCAGGATCAGGCAAGAACCTTGCTCGATCCGGATAACGCCTGGAGCCCCATCCGCGCGAGACTTGCCTCCATGCCCGGCGCTGCGTTGCGCCATGGTTCACACCCACCCGCACGAGGAGTTTCTCATGAGCGCAATCCAGGAAAAAGTCGTCCTCATCACGGGCGCAAGCGGTGGCATCGGCGAGGCGGCCGCACGGCTGCTCGCGCGTCGCGGCGCCAAGGTGGTGCTCGGCGCACGCCGCACGGAGCGGCTCGAGGCATTGGCCCACGACATCACGGCCGCCGGCGGCACGGCGAGCTTTCAGCGGCTCGACGTTACCTTGCGGCCCGACGTGGAAGCCTTTGCCGAGTTCGCGCTCGAGACGCACGATCGCATCGACGTGCTGGTGAACGCCGCGGGCGTGATGCCGCTTTCGCCGCTGTGGACGCGCAAGGTCGACGAGTGGGAACTGATGATCGACGTGAACCTGCGCGGCGTGCTGCTGGGCATTGCGGCAGTGCTGCCGACGATGCAGGAGCAGGGCTGGGGCCACATCGTCAACGTGGCGCCGGTTCCCGCGCATGGCGTGTCGCCGAATTCGGCGGTGTACTGCGGCACGCAGTACGCGGTCGACGCCATTTCGGAAGGGCTGCGCCAGGAGCACGCGGGCCGCGTGCGCGTGACGGTGGTGCGCCCCGACGTGAGCGAGGCAGACCGCACGCTGGCCGATCGCATCGCGGCCTGCAGCTCGTTCGAACGCATGGTCACGCGGCGCCGCATCGCGGTGCCGGTGGAAGCCGTGGCGCGCTCGATCGCGGGTGCCATCGAGGGCAGCAGCATCTCGGCGCCGCGGCGCCCAGCGTGGCGCCCGCGGCCGGCCGAACTCGCGTTCTGATGATGATTGATCGCGTCAGTAGGTCTTGTAAGGCAGGAACTTGCCCGAGAGCACCACGTTGACGCGGTCGCCCTTGGGGTCGGCCTGGCGCTGGATGTCCATGCTGAAATCGATGGCGCTCATGATGCCGTCGCCAAATTCCTCATGGATCAGTTCCTTGATGGTGCTGCCATACACGCTCACCACCTCGTACCAGCGGTAGATGAGCGGATCGGTTGGTACGGGGGTGGGCAGCGAGCCCTTGTAGGGCACCACCTGGAGCCACTTCTGCTCTTCGACGGTGAGTTCGAAGATCTCGCCGACGATCGCCGCCTGCTTGTCGTCCAGCGTCATCTGGCCGAGGCATGCGGCGGTGGTCCACTCTTTCGAGAGGCCCACCTTCTTGGCCACGTCGGCCCACTGGATGCCCTTGGACACCTTCACGGTGATGATCTTCTCGGTAACGTCGTTGCGGTTCATTGAGGGGTTGCTCCTGATTGGATGGGTTGAATGAGTGGGAATCACGACGCCCTGGCGCGCGTGACGAGGAAATCGACGATGTGGTTGCGCAGCGCGTAGTAGCCGTCCAGGTGATGTAGCGAAGCGCGCGTGCGTTCGCGCGGCAGCGGGTTCACCACCGTCTCGGCGATGTTGCCGGGCCGCCAGCCGGCACCCGGCTGTTCTGCGCCGTTGGTCATCAGCAAGATGCGGTCGGCCAGCAGGATGGCTTCGTCCACGTCGTGCGTGATCATGAAGACGGTCTGCTGCGTCTGGCGCACGATGGCCATCAGCTCGTCCTGGATGGTGCCGCGCGTGAGCGCATCGAGTGCACCAAAAGGCTCGTCGAGCAGCAGCATCTTGGGCTGGATGGCAAAGGCGCGTGCAATGCCCACGCGCTGCTTCATGCCGCCCGAAAGCTGAGAAGGCTTCTTGTCGATAGCGGCCTGCAGGCCCACCATGGACACAAAGCGTTCCACCTGCGCGTTGACCTGCGCGGCCGACCAATCGGGCCAGCGCGAGACCACCGCGAAGGCGATGTTCTTGCGCACCGTGAGCCATGGCATGAGCGCATGGCTCTGGAACACCACGCCGCGTTCCAGGCTCGGTCCGGACACCTCGCGGCCGTCCATGAACACATGGCCTGCGCTCGCTTCATCCAGCCCGGCCAACACATTGAGAATGGTGGTCTTGCCGCAGCCCGAATGGCCGATGATGCAGACGAACTCGCCGCGGTCGAGCGTGAACGACACGTCCGCGAACACCGGCCCCGCAGGCACGAAGGCCTTCGCCAGGCGCTCGATGCGCAGGAAGCCGGCGGCAGGCGCCGGGCTGGAATGAGCTGTCATGACGGCGCCTTGTGCTGATCGATCACTCCACATAGGTCACCTTTCGCTGCAGCCCGGCAAAGGCCTGGTCGAGCAGCATGCCCACGATGCCGATCACCAGGATCGCGAAGATCACGTTGGTGAGCGAGAGGTTGTTCCATTCGTTCCACACAAAGTAGCCAATGCCGGTGCCACCCACCAGCATCTCGGCCGCCACGATGACGAGCCACGCAATGCTCATGCTGATGCGCATGCCGGTGAGGATGGTGGGCGCGGCAGCCGGCAATATCACGCGGAACGCGCGGCGCAGCGGCTTCACTTCGAGCGTGCTGGCCACGTTGAGCCATTCGCGCTTGACCGAGGCCACGCCAAAGGCGGTGTTGAGCAGCATCGGCCACACCGAGCAGATGAAGATCACGAAGATGCCGCTGACCGACGAATCCTTGATGGTGTAGAGCGCGAGCGGCATCCACGCCAGCGGCGAGATCGGCTTGAGCACCTGGATGAACGGATCGAAGGCCTTGTGCAGCAGCGGCGACATGCCGATGACGAAGCCGAGCGGCACCGCCACCCCGCAGGCCAGCAGGAAGCCCAGCGCCACGCGGCCGAGCGAATAGGCAAGCTGGATCGCAATGCCCTTGTCGTTCGGGCCGTTGTCGTAGAACGGATCGGACAGGTGCCGCCAGGCCGTCTTGCCCATCTCGGCCGGCGACGGAAAGCCCGAGCTCTTCACCTGGCCCGGGTCCTTGCCCAGCATCTTCTGGTATTCGATCTGCTCGGCCGTCATGCCGGCGGCGGCCGTGGTGCCGGCGGCCGGCAGGGTGGCCAGTTGCCACACGGCCAGCACCAGGCCGAGCAGCAGCACCGACAGCAGCGCCGCCTTGAGCGTGAGGTTCTTGCGCATGGCGTGTCAGGCCGCGAGCTTGCTGATCGCGAAGCTCTTGACGTAATCGTCCGGCTTCGCAGGGTCGAACACCTTGCCCATGATGGTGAACTTGGGATATGCACCGTCGGCGACCGGCTGGCCCAGCGCCTTCATCTGCTTCTTCGCGTCGGTGAGCAGGAACACTTTCTCGGCAATCTGCTTGTAATCGACGTCGCCCTTCACATAGCCCCAGCGCTTCATCTGCGTCAGCATCCAGACGGCCATCGACTGCCACGGAATTGGATCGAAGTCGGCGCGGTTGGGCACCGTTCGGATGTTGCCGAGCCCATCGGCAAACTTGCCGGTCAGCACCTGGCTGATCACGGTCTCTGGCTGGTTGAGGTATTGCGCCGGCGCAATCACCTTGGCAATCAGTTCGCGGTTCTTGGGATCGCGCGCCATCGCCGACGCGGTGAGCACCGACCGCACCAGCGCCGCAAAGGTGTTGGGGTTCTTCTGGATGAATTCGGTCGAGCTGCCGAAGGCGCAGCACGGATGGCCGTCCCAGAGGTCGCGGGTCAGCAGATGCAGGAAGCCGATTTCCTCGAACACCGCGCGCTGGTTGAACGGGTCGGGGCCCAGGTAGCCGTCGATGTTGCCGGCGCGCAGGTTGGCCACCATTTCGGGCGGCGGCACCACGCGGATCTGGATGTCGGTGTCGGGGTTGAGGCCCGCCTCGGCCACGTAGTAGCGCAGCAGGAAGTTGTGCATGCTGTACTCGAAGGGCACGGCAAACTTCATGCCCTTCCACATCTTCGGGTCGCGCTTGTCCTTGTGCTTGTTGGCCAGCGTGATGGCCTGGCCGTTGGTGTTCTGGATGGTG
>Ga0102593_1002781_pt1 | contig 12571 bp, 11 predicted proteins | sample AraplaCol_mMS_r2_2_FD_76862 | JGI IMG/M metagenome (GOLD analysis project Ga0102593, IMG submission 76862) | Arabidopsis root microbial communities from North Carolina, USA - plate scrape MF_Col_mMS_r2 (SPADES assembly) (version 2) | ecosystem: Host-associated > Plants > Roots > Endosphere...
CAGATGAAACGACATCTTCCGATTGACAATTGCATTCGGAACGACGGCCGTGAAGTCGAAGAAAACCTTCAATCCCATGATGTAAATCAGGGGTGTGATTTGCTCATGCCCGACATAGACCGCGATTGGCGAAGCGGCGACGCACAAAGCACCATAGATCAAAAATGAAAAAGCGAGCGAAAGCAGGAATATCGTATCCAAATGGCTGCGCCTGATCTCGGCTTTTTGTATGATCGCTTCGCCAAATGCCGTCGGTCCAAAGCTGCCCGCAAATGACACGATGCTGAAGGCCAGCGCGACAAGGCCGAAATCCTGAGGCTGGAGAACGCGAGACGTCACCACAAAGACAGCGAAGGTCAGGACTGTCGGAATAAGCGTGCTCAGCGCCGACCAGAAAGCACCCGTAACGGCTGCGGCGGATCGGTTCTCACTGACATGGCTGAATAGAATATCGTCGTCTCGTAAAACCGACAAAGTGAGCTCCTACCGGGAATCAGACTATGGAGGGTTGAGGCATTAGATCGGGGGCGGGAATAGCGGGACTTGGATTCATGGGTTTGCTCGACTTGTACCAAGTTCCTCCCATCTCATACGGCAGGCGAGACATTGCTGCTAAGAGCTCACTGGCATTTGTCGCTTTCTCCACCAGAGGGCTATCGCCAGTCTGGCTACCGATGACGTCGTGTAGATTGCTTCCGTCCCTCGCTACCGCGACATGCGGCTTATTCAGCAAAAGACAGAGAATATGACCGTGTAGATGGTTGGTGATGATCCGTTGCGCGCCGGACAGGATCTTCACGCCGTAATCGACATATCGAGCCGCGACATCCTCACGATGTTGGGCGATCATCTCTGTGCGGCTAAAGCCATGCCGCAACGCCGACTTGACGACGCTCGACTTGCGCATGCGCGACAAACTATTTGGACCGTTGATCCAATTGGTAAGAGGTCCATCAACGATCGCTCGCGCTTTCGCTATATCAACCTCGTCCTCTCCAAGAGGCTGCATGACATATAATACCCTGAGAGGATCGGCTTCGAACGGTTTCAGCGTTCCCATGCCGAATGCCGTGTCCGGGCCAGCCTCGACATCACAATCGAAGTTGGCTTTCGCTAACTCGAAACTCTGACCATCGCGCGTCATGCAAAAAAAATTGCGATGCCTCCCAATCGTACGTTTCGCGTATTCCTTGAGGGACTCGTTCGCGAAATGAATCGTTTGCGGCATCTGAATGATCGTTCGATCCGGATATTTCCACATCAAACGGTAGCGAACATCATCCCTGCCCGTCCGCGCGTCTCCAAAGTCGGTCCAACCGCAAATGAATATTGGAGCGTCGCCTGGTGTTGTTTTTATCTCATCTATACTTTGAGCGGTACTGCCAGTCAGCACCGGGAGGCGCCCTGTTACTTCGCGCAATACCATCGACAATCCAAGCCAACTCGCATGATGGCCAGGATCTTTATTTGATGGAAAGTTCATTATAACGTAAGGCTGTCCCCGGCTTACAAATTTCCTTACGATTTCAATCAACTTTTCTTTTTGTCGTCGTATTACAACTTCGCCGAGGTGATGCATATACTCAACTTGTATTTTCAAAACTCGAACAGCAATTACAGCCGCGATTCTGAAAAGTCAATTGGAGGATGTATTACTTTTGAGTAATAGTTAAGTGGGCAAATTGTCTCACTTCTTAGCCACCAGCGATCACGAGGTTCGAGCGTGGTCGACGCCTTTTAGGCCTTGGCGACAGGTCCACTTTTGGAGCGCTTGTAGTCTGCTTGAGGCCAAAGTCGACCTTCCCGATTGAGACTCCGACGTCGCGGATTGCTCAGTAATTTGAGACCCCAATTGCGCCTGTGACAGCGGAGTTCGTTCGCCATGGACGCTTGCAATCTTGGCTACGATCAAAGTGGTGACCGGGAGTAAGACGCGGCAACCGGTTGCCGAATTCAGTCCCGTGCAAGCTACTTAAGGTTTCTCTCTTCCATTGTTAAACGCCTGACGCGGTGAATGATGAGCAAGCTGGATGGAGTAATGTCGCTCCTGGCGGCTCGGAAACGCCATGCCAAAAATAAGTGAAGGTCACTATGCGCGTCGGCATCGTTGCTTTAATTCTCCCAGTGATTTTGTCGGTCGTATCGCAGTCCGCCGCACAAGAAGATCGTAGGTCTTTCGGCTTGCTCGACCGTCTGCCAGACGAAGACCCTTCATGTGATTTCGTCAACCGTTCTTATGAGCGCACCTTTGGAGGCAATTTCGCGTACCGGCTTTACGGCGTTCAGCCGACGGGCGCTTTTGACCTGCTCGAAATTCGAGTCTTCATTGGTGATTTCGCTTATGATCGACAGGGGCTCGGTAGATGGCATTTGCGACACCGTGGGCTACGCAAGACTGTAGATGGTATCGGAGCAGTTTTCCGGCATTGCTCGAACGCTTCCGACAGCCTCTATGGCGCTGTGCCGGTGAAGGTTTTTCAGGTGGACTGGGCAAGAAATGGCTATAACGCCAAATCAGAAGTCGTGATTTCTACAGCAACTTCAAAAATCATCAAAACCACCCGCCAGTTCGTTGGAGCCACCCCAACCGGCTTCCCCGTGATGACGGAAATCTTCGAGACGAAGCGAGATCGGATCAAAGCTCCCTCTGACGCAGTCGATCTTCGCAACGAGTAGGTTTTGCGCGTTCCATGGCTACTGATCCCAGATGAATGGTTGGTCCAGTTGAAGGCTCGTTCGGGGGAAGTCGCTGAGAAAGCGTACCGAGAGAAGGCCTCTTATATGGCGCGCGCGTTGCACAGGGCTGTTCTATGGCTGCCCGAGGGGTTTGGCCTTCTCCGCCTCGCATTCCGGCAGTCGCACAGGTTTGGCGAGGTTCGCCAGCGCCTCGGGCTTGGCGCATGCCGGGAAGCCAGCGAGCGGCATTGTCTCTATGAACCGATTGCGCTCGATTGTGCTTAGGCCGGGTTCACTGATCATGCTCTCGACACTCACCTCGGGGTGCTGCTTGAGAGTTTCCATAGCTGAAGCATGCGCCTCATCGGTTCGACCCAGTGCCGCAAGCGAGCTGCTGCGCACCACCCAAGTCCACCTTTGGTAGTTGTCAGGCGTCATGCGCTCCAGCATCGTCACCGCGTCCTCATACCGCCCCGCCATAAAATAGGCAGGTGCGAAGAAGTTGGACGCCCACATCGGATAGTTCGGGTCGAGCCGCATGACCGTGTCGACCATTTGAGCACCGCGTTCTGGTTCACCGAAGCGTGCTGCATAGCCGCTGTAAAAGGTCAGGATTTCGGACGAACCCGGAGCCAGGCGAAGGGCCGTCTCGAATTCGGACTTGCCGCGGCCCATATCGCCCTTATTGCCAAGGCTCATACCAAACACCGCATGGGCTTCGGCGTCGCTCGGATCAAGCCGCACCGCGCGTTCGGCCACATCGGCGGCCACCCTGCGGTTGCTCTCGGGATCGACGCCAAACACGCCCATCAGATCATGAGCATGGTAAAGTTCGACCCAGGCCCGGGCCAGCCCCGGGTCGAGCTCGACGGCGCGGTTGAGCAAGGTGATGGCCTCCTCGTCATCAGCCTTGGTGAGCTTTTCAATCTTCTCGGACCCGAGCAGATAGTAATCATAGGCATTCAGGTTTTCAGGCCGTTTGCGTTTGGCTGCCGCCCGCCCGGCCTCTTGAATCAGTCCCACTCCGCCGCCGAGGCGGTTGGCGACCTGCTCTGCGATTTCGGTCTGAACGGCGAACACATCCTCAGCGGGCCGGTCCCAATTCTCCGACCAAAGATGGTGGCCGGTTTTTGCGTCGATCAACTGTGCTGTGATCCGTACCCGGCCACTCTGCCGCTGGATCGAGCCTTCCAGAACAAAGCCGACATGGAGCGCGCTTGCGACCTGGCGGGCATCCACGGGCTTGCCTTTATAAACGTCCGTCGAATTCCGCGCCACCACCTCGAATTCGGGAAACCGCGCGAGGTCGGTGATGACGTCCTCGGTCAGGCCATCGGCCAGACGCCCGCTAGCCTCGTCGCCGCCATAATTGTCGAAGGGCAGCACCGCCACCGACGGCTTGCCGCTCAAAGGTTCCGGCTGCGAGAACCACCAGACCCCGCCGCCTGCCAGAGCCAGCGCCACGATCGCCGCGGCAGCCGCCTTGGTCCAGCGCGGCATCATTTTGAGAAGGGGCCGACGCGCCCGTTTGCCGTCGAGCCTCAGCCGATACATCCGTACCGGGCGGCTGATGTTCTTGACCTGCTGCTCGCCGGCGAAATCGAGCGGCCAGTCGAGTTTGCCCTGGAGATGATCGTATGCCGTGCCCGACACCACCACGCCGCCCGGCTCGGCCAAATGCTCCAGCCGCGCGGCGACATTCACCCCATCCCCATAGACATCGCCATCCACCAAGGCCACATCGCCCAGATTGATCCCGACGCGAAATACGATGCGCTCAGGCTCCGGTAGGTCGGCGTTGCGCGCCGCCACGACATTCTGAAACTCCGCGGCGCAGGCAACCGCATCAACCACGCTATCGAAGGAGACGAGCGCGCCGTCGCCCATCAGCTTGATAATTGTGCCATGGCGCTGGGAGATGGCGGGATTGATCAGTTCGGCGCGGATGGCCTTCAGTCGCTTGATGGTGCCGGCCTCATCGGCCTCCATCGCCTTCGAGTAGCCGACCATATCCGCCGCAAGGATCGCGAGCAGCTTTCGGTCGAGCGCGGGGGTGCCCATCATCGTTGCCTTGCATGAACATGCAATCGTAGCGGCAGTCTACACCCATCGAAGCGCTGCAACTAGCACACCGCCAAAACGGCAGGTCTGCTTGTGGTGCTATCCGGCCCAGAGCCGAAGCAGACCTCACGCGTCCCGAAGGGACGCTCCTCAGCACGTTGAGAATATCTGGCATCCGCACGCCGACACTGCCATAAATGAGCTTCATCGAGGGGAGGCATCATGATGCAGAAGAATGCGCCGGACTTCAGCCTTGAGGGCAAGGTGACTTTGGTGACGGGAGCGAGCCGTGGCATCGGTCGAGCTTGCGCGCTTGCCTGTGCCAGAGCAGGCTCCGATATTGTCTTGGGGGTCCGCGATGTCGCAGCGTCGGCGAGCCTAGTTGCCGAACTCGAGGGGGCGGGACGAAAAGTTCTGCCTGTTGAGCTGGATATTCCCAACAAGGCCCATATCGCACACGCCGTCGACGCGGCGCTTACGACGTTCGGTCGGATCGACGTCCTCGTCAACAACGTCGGCGTGGCTCCGGGCAACCTCGCGGAACTCGTCGAGGAGAAGGACCTTGACGAGATACTCGATGTCAACATCAAGGGCACCTTTCTGATGACGCAGGCCGTGGGGCGTCACATGATCAAGCGCAATGGGGGCCGGATCATCAATATAAGCTCACAGGCCGGTACCGTGGCACTGCGCGGCGAGGCAATCTATTGCATGAGCAAGGCGGCAATTAATCACCTCACGCGCTGCCTTGCAGCCGAATGGGCACGTTATAATGTCACCGTAAATACCGTATCGCCGACGTTCATTCACACCGATGGCACAGCACCATTTCTATCCGATGCCGACAATCGCGAAGCGACGCTCGGTCACATTCCGCTCGGCCGGATCGGTGAAACCGATGATGTGGTGGGTGCCGTAGTCTTCTTAGCATCGCCGGCTGCGAGCCTGATCACCGGCGCGAACCTGCTGGTGGACGGAGGATGGTCCGTCGCCTGAGGCCTAGGCTGGCTGCGCAGGAGCGCAAGATCATCCGCCGAATAGCTTCCCGCCGGCACGGTCTCGAACGCAAGGGTCGCCTCGTAGGCAACATTGACCACACGTCCGTCATGGCGCGAAGTTCGTCGGGACGGACCTGTTGCGCAACCTCTCGATGCGCTAATCTTGACCGATGAAACTCAGCCAGACCATACGGTTCTGCGCCTCCGCCGACGGCACCCGGATAGCCGTCGCATCGTGCGGGACGGGACAAGTGATCCTGCGGGCGGCTCACTGGCTTAGTCATGTCGACTATGATGTCGAGAGCCCGGTCTGGCGGCCATGGCTGCAGGCGCTCTCGGCCGGCAACCGGTTTGTGCGCTACGATCCGCGCGGCTGCGGCCTATCGGACCGGCATGTCGCCGATCTTTCGGTTGAAGCGTGGCATGCGGACCTGGATGCCGTGGCAGCCTCCATCGAGGAACCGCGTTTCGTCCTCCTCGGTCTTTCGCAAGGCGGCGCCCTCAGTATCGCATTCGCCCTGAGACATCCCGAGCGGGTGTCACATCTGGTGCTCCTGAATGCCTATAGTCAGGGTGCGCGGGCACGCGCGCAGACCGAGCCCGAGCGCTTGGAGGCCGAGACGCTCGTCAACCTCATCCGCATCGGTTGGGGCCGCGACAATCCGGCGTTCTGTCGGTTTTTTACCAACCTTTTCATTCCGGACGGGACACCCGAACAGCATCGCTGGTGGGGCGATCTGGAGCGTGTGACGGCAGCACCCGACGTTGCCGCGCAACTGCTCTGGCAGATGCAGGGGCTCGATGTGCTTGATCTGGCGACGACACTTCGCGTCCCGACTTTGGTTGCGCATAGCCGCGGCGATATGCGCGTGCCGTTCGACCAAGGCTGCAAGCTTGCTGCCGCGATTCCCGGAGCACGCTTCATACCGCTCGAGAGCAAGAACCATGTGCTCTTGCCAGACGAACCGGCCTGGGCCGTCTTCCATGGCGAACTCGCAACCTTCCTCGGGCAGGATCGACCGGTGCGACCGCGCGCAGTTCGCGACGCCGGCCTGACACCCGCCGAGGCGGCGCTTTTCGACCTCGTCGCGGAGGGGCTCGACAATCGCGCGATCGCAGCCCGCCTTGGCAAGAGCGTGAAGACCGTGCGCAACCAACTGTCGGTGATTTTCAGCAAGCTCGGCGTGCATAACCGTTCGCAGGCGATCGTCATGGCGCTTTCCAGGTAGCGCGCTGCGTCGCCCCCCACCTTTGGGACAAACGCCCCTTTGCCGGGCCTGAATCCGCAGCTGCGCGGGACAGCTGTCTCATGCCGTCAGGCGCGAGGCGTCTCATCCTTGAACCGCGATCGGCAACAGGCCGCCCGTCAATCAGGAGGAATCCGACATGACCCAACTCAACGAAACAACGCTCAATGAGCTCGTGGGCCGCATCCTTGGCGACCTTGGCGGTGCAGTCAGCGTGCCGCTGGTGCGGATCGGAGATGCACTCGACCTCTACAAGACCCTCAGGGACATCGGACCGGCGACTGCCGACGATCTCGCCGAGGCCGCGGGATGCGCGCCGCGTTATGTGCGCGAGTGGCTGGCAGCGCAGGCGGCTTCGGGCTATGTGCATTACGAGAATGGCCGGTTCTCGCTCACGCCCGAGCAGGCCTATGTGTTTGCTGAACCCGACAGCCCGGTCAACCTGATTGGCGCATTCGATACGGCTGCCGCGATGGTCGAAAACCAACCGAAGGTGCAGTCTGCCTTCAAGACCGGCAGAGGCGTGGCTTGGGGGGATCAGGCCGGCTGCATGTTCTGCGCCGTGGCGAGGCTGTTCCGGCCCGGCTATGTGAACGCCCTCGTGCAGGACTGGCTGCCTGCGCTCGATGGCGTCGTCGACAGGTTAAAGGCGGGCGCGACTGTGGCCGACGTGGGGTGTGGACATGGGCTGTCGACGATCCTCATGGCGCAGGCTTTCCCCAATTCCCGGTTCATCGGCTACGACTTCCATGCGGATTCGATTGCGGCCGCGACTGCCCACGCCCGGGCAGATGGCCTGGCGAACGTGCATTTCAAGGTGGGCCGGGCGCAGGACTTCGACGGAAGCGACTTCGATCTGATCACCTGTTTCGACTGCCTGCACGACATGGGCGACCCAAAGACCGCGGCGGCGCATATCAGAAAGGCGCTGAAGGAGGGTGGCACGTGGATGGTGGTTGAGCCCGTCGCCGGGGATACGCTCGAGGACAACATCAACCCGGTCGGGCGGCTCTACTACTCCGCCTCGACGATGATCTGCGTTCCCACCTCCCTGGCGCAGGAGACAGGACTCGCGCTCGGCGCCCAGGCGGGAGAGAAGCGATTGACGGAGGTGATCCGGTCAGGCGGGTTCACACATGTCCGGCGAGCAGCCCAGACCCCGCTCAACATGGTGCTCGAAGCAACCTGATGAGAAGTCGTGGCGCGTCCGGGTCCGGCCAGATGTGGCTTCAAACCAACCATGTCCAGGTATAGATGACTTGACCGACGAAATCGTCCAATTCGATTGCAAGGACCGAGGGGCCATCAGGCGCAACAAATCCTGTAGATCGACTGTGAGATCATAAATTCTCAGCGTCACCATGGTGCTCCTCCAGAGGTTACTGCTGCACTGGGTTACCTGACCATACGAGGTCGGCGGGTTATGCTCCGACCGGATTGATAATCCACGGAGAGGTCTCGGAGGATCAGGTGAGACCTTACCGCCAATGCAGCTGCAGGAACTTTCTGGCTTTGATGAAGCTCCACGTCACAGCAGCGTTTTTGTGCGGGCCATTATCATCGAGAATATCGTCCACGGAGTAAAATAGCAGTTCAGACGCTTCGTTTCGATCAGCTGCCGCTTCTGCGCCTGACAGGATATCCGCAGCCGTGGATTCGCTCGGCATCAGGAGAAACAGTTCCGGGTGGCAGAAGACCGGATCATAAGCCAGACCGACAGCAACCGCTTCAGATCGGGTTACATCACGAACGGCGATTTCCTCCTCTACTTCGCGGGCAATCTCGTTGAAGAGGTCTAAGGGACCGTCGCTCTCACGTGGCTCGGCGTACCCCCCGATTAGATAGAGGCCGCCGGGGTTTTGGTCCGCCAGCAGACTTCGCTTCGTGACAATGACATTGCCGTCGCCCGTCAGCACCACGGCCGTTAATCCAAGGGGGTCAGCGCGATCCGCTTCTGGATACTCGAAACCGAAAGTGGGATGGCGTGTCGCCACGTAGGCAGAAAAGCGGGTCCGGCTTGCAGCAATGCTCAGCCGTTCACCTTCAACCCGGTAAGAGGCCATCCGCAACAAAGCGCCGTCGAAAGCAGCTGGACGCTTTGCGCATACTGCTGCCCAGGTCGATTTCCTGACTTCTTCCACGCGATCCTGCAGCTCGAAATTACCAACGAGGTGGCAGTCGATATGATCGACGGGAATGCTGAAAGCTTGATCTTGGAACACACCATTACCCCGTTGAAAAATCGAATCGCAGGCCGCTTCGAGGTAAACATGAGCAAGAAGGCCAACCAACAGCTTTTCGATTGGCATTGGATAGAAGCTGGTAAGCAGGCTTTCAATTCCACTATCAAGATGCCTGCCCGCTCTCCCAGACACGCTGATAGAAATCGAGCGATTCTCAGGCGTTTCGACACATAACTCCAAGCTCAGTTGCAATTTTTGCCTCCTTTTCTGCTCGAAATGTCTGCTGTTGCCAGAAGTAGCGGACGCGCGGCCGGCAGCCAATTATTTGTCGAGATACTTGTTCAGGAATGCTCGAACGCTGCTAAAGGACTGCTCGGCCGCCGTCGCATTATATTCTTCCCGATGACCGAATGCCGTCTTTGCCACCGCGACATACGGGGAATCGAAATCATGGTATGCGCCCGGATAGACGTTGAGTTCGATTGGCGGACCTTTGCCACTCAGGTGGGAAACCCTCTGCCGACACCTTTCGGCGGGGCTCCAATCGTCCAGTTCGCCATTTAGGATCAAAGTTGGCACCGTCGCATCGCCTTCATGGGGAGCGCAAACCGGATAGTATCCGACGGCAGCCTTGAACTTTCGATCCATGAACTGCTCGTTGCCCTCGGCTTTCGTGGCTTCCAGTGTTGCGATTCCACCAGCCGAGAAGCCCATCAGCCCTACACGTCGGGCATCAACGAAGGTGTATGTCGATAGGAAATCGAGAGCCCCGTAGGCATCGAATACCCGATCGGGAAAATAGCGCTCGCAGGTGTTATCGATGTTGCGGGTCGTGAAGCTGTCGACCACCAGCACGACATATCCCCATGAGGTCAACCGCTGCGGCCAGTAGGTCTTGGTGTTCGGCCGAATACCTCCGCAACCGTGCATGATAACGACGGCCGGAAAGGGACCATCTCCCTCTGGCCGGCTCAGATATCCCAGCAAGTGCGTGGTTTGGGCCTGCGGGAGACTGACACCTTGTTCCCTGGCCTTGCGTTCCAGGAATGGACTTGGCTTTGTGACTGCGCTGTCAAATCGCACCAACTCGTCAGCGTGAGCCGCAGGATTAAGCTGCACGATGGCGATGAGCAAAAGTCCGAAAGCAAGCTTTGTGATTTGCATTGAGTTGCTCCGCTGGGAGACAGGCAGTTGATCAAACGCTATCCACAACCGATCATCATCTAGATGCGGAAACTTCGACGTCCATAGGCCTTAAAGGGGCGTGGCAAATAGCCGCCCCTGATGAGTTCCCGACGGCTTTGTGCCGAGTTTATTTTAGCTGCTGGTGTGCGTGATGCCCTGTTTCTGCCAAGGCTAAACCTTACAAGCGACATCGGTCTCGACCGAGCGTTGTCAGCCAAACCGGTCCACCAGGAAATCGATCACCGTCCGCAACATCGCTGTCGGCCGACGGTTCGGCGCATAGATGAGGGACATCGGTACAGGCTTGTAGGACCATTCCGGCAGCACCTGCTCAAGCCGTCCTTCGGCGATATCGGCGGCGAGCAGCAGTTCCGGCTGAAGCGCAATTCCCGCGCCGCTGAGCGCTGCCATGCGAAGTGCTGCCCCCTGGTTGGTCGAGAATTTTCCGGAAATCAACACATCGCGCATTTCGCCCCTCGGTCCGACCAGGTGCCAGCGATCCCGCATGCGCCAGTAGGAGTGGCCGAGGCAGAGATGGTTCGTCAGAGCCTCAGGCGTGGCCGGCCGACCATGGCGGGCAAGATAGTCCGGCGAGGCAGCGAGAATCCGCCGGTAGGGCGTGAGCGGGCGGGCGACGAGGCTGCTGTCCGAGAGCGGACCGATGTGGATACCGAGCTCGAACCCCTCGCCGACGAGATCATGGACGTTGTTGTCGAGCGATAGCTCGATGCTGACGTCGGGATAGGCGTTCTGGTAATCGACCAGCGCCGGCACCAGGACTTGCGTCCCGAAGCTGACCGGCGCAACCACGCGAAGCCGGCCGCGCGGCGCCGATTGCAGCTCGCTCGCCGCAGCCTCGGCCAGCGCCACTTCGGAAAGGGCGCGCTTGCAGCGCTCGTAATAGAGCTGGCCAACCTCTGTGAGCTGATGGCGTCGCGTGGTGCGATGGATCAGCTTCGCCCCGAGCCGGGTCTCAATCGTCTTGATGTGCTTGGCAACCATGGCAGGGGACACTTGCGCGATCTCCGCGGCGGCCGCGAAACTGCCATTGTCGATGACCCTGACGAACATCGCCATGCCGGCCAGCTTGTCCATAATTGCCTACCTCTTGGTTTCGAATGACGATACCGGGAGCTTATTTATCAACCAAGGAATTTACAACATGGTCGTGATGCCCGCGCCAAGACGACGGACATCACCAACCTGACCAAGGAGACACCATGCCCATTCTTCACCTGCAGATGCATCCCGGCCGCACCGACGATCAGAAGCGCGCCTTCGCGCGCGAAGCGACCAAGGCCGCCGTCGAAACCCTGGCGTGCCCGCCGGAATCGCTGGAAATCCTGATAACGGAGATCGCCAAGGATTCCTGGGCGGTCGGTGGCAAGCTGAAATCTGAAGCCTGAGAGGCGACCCGCAGCGTCGAACGCTCGAGCTGCGGGACGCCGCCGCCATGGTATTGGACAGGGAGCCGGCAGGCGGCTCCCGTGCTGAATGTGAAGGGCGGCCGGTTGACCTAAGCGAACTTTTTCGTCGTCGAAGGATAAGGCTGCTTTGCGCCCTCATGTCAGTCGTAGAGCCCAGCCAAGCGGCGGCTTGAAAGCGGACAACGCATTGGACTGGCGAGGCGGCATGTTTGCGTAAAAGCGGATCTTATTTTGGCCCAGTATTCAGCGGGTCACTCGTTCGCAAGCACCGTCTTTCCAGATGCAAATTGGCGATCATAGAAAATCCGAACCGACAGAACGACGCCGGCGATCAGGACAACAACCCCGGCGACTGCGATCGGAGTTGGCCAGCGCGCATGCACAACAAGTCCGCCGATCACACCGAAGGCAGTCTCTGAGACGATCAATTGCGCGGCCAAGGCAACCGGCAGGCTGCGTGAGGCAATATTCCAGGCCCAGACGCCGCCCACGGTGGCCAGCAGCGCGAGAGTTGTGCCCCAGACATAGAGGTTGCCGGCAGCGCTCCAGCCGAATCCCAATGTAGGAAGCCGGAAGAGGCCCATCGCGGCACCGATGGGATAGAAGGCCAGCATCAGGACGCCGCCGCCAACCAGTATCAGCGCCGACCACACGCCGGAGGGCATGTCCGGCCGTGCGGCGAGTGCTGCCTGATTGGAAAGCGCGAACCAGACCCAAAGGCCCACGGCAGCAAGCGCCAGCGGCACGCCAATCCACAATGATTGCACAGAGTCCAGTCCTTCGGCCGTGAATGC
>Ga0102593_1002785_pt1 | contig 12542 bp, 10 predicted proteins | sample AraplaCol_mMS_r2_2_FD_76862 | JGI IMG/M metagenome (GOLD analysis project Ga0102593, IMG submission 76862) | Arabidopsis root microbial communities from North Carolina, USA - plate scrape MF_Col_mMS_r2 (SPADES assembly) (version 2) | ecosystem: Host-associated > Plants > Roots > Endosphere...
TACACCGCCGTGCTTGATGCTTCCGGCGAAATGGTGGTCGCCTTGGCCGACATGGCCATCTTCGACCAACTCACCCCAGGCTGGGTCGCCAGCCGCCAGCCACAGCGCAACGCCGCCGGCATGGTAGTGGCGGACCTGAACCTGCCGATCGAATCGGTCGCCATGCTGATGGCCGATGCCCGCGCCTCCGGCGTGCCGCTGGTGGTGGTCGCCGTTTCGCAGCCGAAAATGGCGCGCCTGCCAAAAGACTTGCACGGCCTGTCGCTGCTGATTTTGAATCGCGGCGAACTGGAAACCCGTGCCGGCCGTCCCCTGCCGACCGAAGCCGACGTGCAGGCAGCCTGCCACGCGCTCCAGGCCGATGGCGCGCGCGACATCATCGTCACCTGCGGCGCCAGCGGCGTCTATCACACGCTGGGCGACGCCCTGCACTGGCTGCCGGCGCACGACGCCAAGGTGGTCGACGTGACCGGCGCCGGCGATGCCTTCTCGGCCGCCGTCTGCTGGTCGCTGCTGCAAGAACCCGAACAACTGACCCTGGCCTGCGAGCGCGGACTGAAAGCCGCCTCCATTACGCTGGCCAGCCCGCACACCGTGTCGCCGGAGCTGAGCGCCGACCTGCTCGCCAACGCGCATAACGAGGAGTAAACCATGCACCAATTCCTGTCCTTCTCCCCAGAAGTTGCCAACGCCCGCGCCACCGGCAAGCCGATCGTCGCGCTGGAATCGACCATCATTTCGCACGGCATGCCCTACCCGCAAAACGTGCAGACCGCGCGCGAAGTGGAGCAGATCATCCGCGACGCCGGCGCCGTGCCGGCCACCATCGCCATTATCGGCGGCAAGATCTGCGTTGGCCTGACCGAAGAACAACTGGAAGAACTGGGCAATTCGCCGGACGCGATCAAGGTGTCGCGCCGCGACCTGGCTTATGTGCTCTCGCAGGGCAAGCTGGGCGCCACGACCGTGGCCGCGACCATGATCTGTGCGCAACTGGCCGGCATCAAGGTGTTCGTCACCGGCGGCATCGGCGGCGTGCACCGCGGCGCCGAAACCAGCATGGATATTTCGGCCGACTTGCAGGAACTGGCGCAGACCAATGTCGCCGTCGTGTGCGCAGGGGTGAAGTCCATCCTCGACATCGGCCTGACGCTCGAATACCTGGAGACGCACGGCGTGCCGGTGGTATCCGTCGGCCAGCCAGGCTTCCCCGCTTTCTTCACGCGCGAAAGCGGCTTCAATGCCGACTTCCAGCTCGATACGGCGGCCGAGCAGGCTTCTTTCATCGCGACCAAGTGGGCCCTGGGCCTGCACGGCGGCGTGGTGGTCTCCGCACCGGTGCCTGTAGAAGAAGCCATGCCAAAAGATGAAATCGACGCCATCACCCTGCGCGCTTTGCAGGAAGCGGAAGAAAACGGCGTCACCGGCAAGAAGGTTACCCCCTTCCTGCTGGCCCGCATCAAGACCCTGACCGAGGGCCGCAGCCTGAAGACAAATATCGCACTGGTGAAAAACAACGCACGCGTCGGCGCTGCCCTGGCGCGTGAGCTGCAGGAGCATCCATGTCCATCGACCTGAAACAGTTAAAGTACTTCCTCGCCGTCGCCGAAGAGAAGAGCTTCAGCCGCGCGGCCGAACGCCTGCACATCTCGCAGCCGCCGCTTTCCCAGCAAATCATGAAGCTGGAAGCGGAGCTGGGCGTAAAGCTGTTCGCCCGCACCACCCGCACCTTCGAACTGACAGTCGCGGGCAAGGCGCTGATGCAGGAGGCCTCGGACCTGCTGGCAAAGATGCGCATGACCATCGATACCGTGCGCCAGATCGACCGCGGCGAAGTGGGCCGGCTGCGCGTCGGCATCGTCGGCTCGGCGATGTGGGGTCCGATTCCTTCGATGCTGGAAGAATTCCAGAGCAAGTACCCGCGTGTGACCTGGACCATCCACGAATCCGGCCCGACGGTGCAGTATGACGCCTTGCGCGCCAAGCAGATCGACGTCGGCTTCTGGCGCGAGCCGAAGCTGGACGACGACGAGCTGCGGCGCGACAACCTGAAACAGGAGCTGTGCTTCCGCGAGAACGTTTGCGTGGCGGTGAACGAGCACCATCCCCTGGCGAAGATGGACGCTATCGAATTGTCCGATATCGCGGACGACCCGATGCTGACGCTGGCTTTGGACAAGTCGGCATTCCCGCGCTACCTGATCCAGTGCTGCGTGAATGCAGGCTTCCAGCCTGAGATTTTCCAGGAAGCGCACGAGCCGCAAACCTTGCTGGCCATGGTGGGCGCCGGCCTGGGAGTAACGCTGATGCCGGAAACCACGGCACGCATCGGCTGGCCTGGCGTGGTATTCCTGCCGATCCGCACCAATCCGCCGTCGGCAAACCTGTACATCACTTACACCACGCTGGACGATGCGCCCGTCGTGCGGGCCTTCCTCAACATCCTGCGGCCGCCTGCTGCTGAAAACCGGTAAACCCGGGTCAGACCCAAGGGTCCGACCCTGTACGGTCTCAAGGCCGTCGGCCGGCGCGCAGACAGTGTCAGACCCCTTGGGTCTGACACTGGTTTATCGGTTTTAATGCGTAGCACCGCCAACCGCAACCGCATCGCGATCCGAAGCCAGCGCGGTACGGATCGCAACACGAATTCCTTCAATCATCTGCTCCAGCGACATGCTTGCCGCGCCAGGATGACGTGCCGCCTGTTCCGGCAAATACGGAATGTGGATGAAGCCAGCCTTCACGCCGTCGCGGCCCGCAACCGCGTGCATCAACCCGTAGAACACATGGTTGCACACGAAAGTTCCAGCAGTCTGCGACACCGACGCCGGCAGGCCAGCCGCCCGCAACGCCGCCACAATCGCCTTGATCGGCAATGTGGAAAAATACGCTGCCGGCCCACCCCTTACAATGGGCACATCCACCAACTGCTGCTCCGCATTGTCCTTGATCGGCGCATCGTCCACATTGATCGCCACTCGCTCCACCGACAAGTCCACCCGACCGCCAGCCTGGCCAACCGCAATCACCAGCGCCGGATGCAACTCATCGATCAGCGCCGCCATGGCGGCATTCGCATCGCCGAACACGCAAGGCAGCTGGCGCGCCACGACGCGAAATCCGACCTCGCCCCAACCATCCAGCGCCCGCACGGTTTCCCACGCCGGGTTGATAGGCTCTTTATTAAATGGCTCGAAGCCCGTCAGTAGAACAGTTTTCATAGCAAGAAGTACAGCAGAATGATATTTGCGCCCAACAGCGGCAAGGCCGTCGGCACCTGGGCCTTGATCACGGCGTTACGGTCTGTCAAATCCAGCAAGGCTGTCGGAATGATGTTGAAGTTTGCTGCCATCGGCGTCATCAGCGTTCCGCAGTAAGCGCTGAACATGCCAATCGCCGCCATCACAGCGGGGTTGCCGCCAAATTTCGCCACCAGCACCGGCACGCCAACACCGCCCGCCATCACCGGGAAGGCGGCAAAGCCATTGCCCATCACAATGGTGAACAGCGCCATGCCGACACAATACACCGCCACGGCAACCAGCTTCGAATCCAGGCCGATATAAGTTGTCGTCACTTGCGCCACCGCCTTGCCCACGCCGGCCTCGCTGAACAACAACCCAAGCACGGCAAGCATATGCGGCAGCACAATCATCCAGCTCATGGCGTCGATCAGGCGACGCGATTCGCGGCCGGCCTGCAGCGGCGTGGAACGCGTCATCCAGCAGGCGACGCCAACGGCGACCACTGCCGCGCAGCCTAGGCTGACCAGCGTCAGGTGTTTCTGGTCCAGCACAAACAGCTCGCCAAAGCGTACATCTTTGAGCAGCGTGGAGCCGGCCATCGTCACCGCCGGTATCACCAGCGCCGGAACGAACAGCCTGTGGCCAAGCCGCGCGGCACTGGCGCGGCGCGCGTCATCGGGCAACACGTTGGGCTTTCCGCTCTTGACGCCACCGAAGCCTGCCAGCAACGCCATCACGATCATTGCCAGCCCCACCATCGCCGGAGGCAGGCGCTCGCCAACCAGGTAGACCATGGCGTAAAGCGCCCAGAACAGACCCGTAGTCCATCGGCGTGGATTGGTGCGGTCGCCAAAGGACATCAGGGCGACCAACGCCAGCAAGATGCCCAGCAAATAATAGAAGTATTCGACGCGGATGATCATGCGCGGCCTCCGCCGGCTGGCACCAGGTAGCGATCCAGCCGGTGCAGCCGCCAAGCATGGATGATGAAGGCGCTTATCGCCGTCGGAATGCCCCATAGCGCCATATGCAGCGGATCGACTTCAATACCCTCCGCGCGCAGCACCGTCTGCATCAGTACGATGGCGCCAAAGGCGACAAAGATATCTTCGCCAAAGAACAGGCCGATGTTGTCGGTGGCGGCAGCCATGGCGCGAACCCGCTGGCGTTGGTCGTCGCTGAGTTCAGGATTGCGATGTTGCGCAGCCCCTTCCGCCATCGGCGCCACAACCGGCCGCACCATGTTCGGATGGCCACCCAGCGAAGTCAGGCCCATTGCGGCAGAAAGCTCGCGAACCGCGAGATAAACGATCAGCAAGCGGCCTGCCGTCGCCGAACGCATGCGCGCCACAGCCGCCTGCGCATGCTCGCGCAAGCCAAAGCGCTCGAGCAAGCCGATCGCTGCCAACGGCAACAGGTAAATCATCGGCAGGTTCCGCGTCTTGACGAACGCTGTGCCGAGCGAGGCAAGCAGCGCCTCGACCGGCATGAACGCGGCGAAGCCAGTGGTAAAGCAAGCCGCGACAACTACCAGCACCGGGTGCAGCCGCAGCAGGAATCCAAGCACAATCACCGCCACGCCGAGCAATGGCCACATGTTTATTGTCGATTGCATTACTTCACCACTCCATCCGCAAACGGTCAGGGACCAAGCACCTCGACAAATTTCGCTTGGCCATCGGCATCATAGATGTGCCACCGCCGTAACTTTCCGCATGCGTTCACCCCCCATTGCTCCGAATACACCTGAGGGCTTATAGTCGCTTCTCCGTCTGCGGTTCGTATCGCCATCTGGTGCAGTGGAAGACGTTCTACTGTCGCCACCTCGAATTCTTCGCAGCCCTTCATCTTGAACGCAAGTACAACCAGTTTGGGAAATAACTCCATGTCCTTAAATGAAGAAGCTTCCAGTCTGGACATCGACGCGACACTCCATTGTTGCAAAGTGTATTCGATGATTTCTTCGGGCATTTTTCCCAACACAACCCGCCCATTCTCTGTTGTGCCATGAAACACCAGATCGGGCGAGAGGCTGATTTCAGCCTTATCCCCCGTCGCCGCCAGGTATGCCTTCATATTCTCGATGAGCGTTCCGGTATAAGCCGGCGTGGCGCGAGCACTTCCCAACAAAACCCCAAACGCCAACAGGCACGCGGTGAGTCCTGACTTGATCATCATAGTGTCGAATTGAATGGCTAATATTGAAAGAGCTGACTGTAGCTGATCTGATGACGCTTGTCATTCCTGTCGGTGCGAAGGTATAGGCGAAAAAAAACGCGCACCGAAGTGCGCGTCTTGCGAGGCCGCTCAGCCGATCAGAAGTTCGCCTTGAACTGCACGCCGTAGGTGCGAGGTTCGTTGACGATACCGGTCAGGTTGTTGAAGTCGATCGCGCCCAGCGCCTGGATACGGTTGGTGATGTTGCGGCCGTAGGCTGCCAGCTCATACTTGCCGTCGTTCCAGCGATAGCCCACGCGCAGGCCGCCTTCCAGCAGTTCCTTGGCTTTGTACTCGGCTGCTTCGTACAGGAAGAAGTTGTACGAAGTGCGGTATGCCCAGTCGGTGTAGGCGTAGATCTCGCCATTGCCCAGCGGCTGGCTGTAGCGCAAGGTGAAGTTATGCTGCCACTTCGGTGCGCGCGGCAGCGGGTTGCCGTTGATGAGGGCAACGGTGCCGCCGGAGATCGCCGTGGTCGGATCCAGCACGGTGCAACCGCCACCGCAAGGCTGCACGAACAGGTTCGGGTCCTTGATCTCGGTGTCGTTATAGCTGGTGCCGAAGGTCACGGCCCATGCGTCGCTCAGGTTGGCTTGCAGGTCCAGTTCCACGCCGCGGCCGGTCACCTTGTCGGCGTTGATCAGCTGGTTCATGTTGACGGTGCCGGAACCGGCGGTCAGCTGCTTGTCCTTCATGCGGTAGTTGAACACGGTGGCCGACATGCGCGCACGGCGGTCGAACAGGTCCTGCTTCACGCCAAATTCCACGGACACCGCTTTTTCAGCATCGGCCTGCGATGGCTTGGAAGTCAGGTCGAACAGGCGGCCCTGCATGGAAGGCGCGCGGTAGCCGGTGGCGATACGGCCGAACACGTTGGTATCCTTGTCCACCGTGTAGGTACCGCTCAGGTCCCAGCTCACATTGTTCGAGGTGTTATTCAGGGTATTGGAAGCCGATTGAGGCGGCTCAACGCGGGTAGCGACGAAGTCCTTCTTGTCCTTGGTGTAGCGCAGGCCGGCGCGCAGCTTGAACGCCTCGTTCACGGTGTAGTTGATGGTACCGAAGGCCGCGTACGACTTGGCGTCCTGCTGCTGCGTCGCGTAAGCCGCGTTCTGCGGATTGCCGGCGGTGAAGGAATCGAAGGAGATCGAATCGATCTGGATATGCTCGTCGAAGTAGAACACGCCGGCGATCCACTGCAGCGGGCCCTTGTTGTTCGACTCGACGCGGAATTCCTGCGACAGCTGCTTGTGGTCAGGAATCAGGTCGGCGGTCTCGACCGGGAACGGGATGAAGCCTGGGCCCATCGGCGGATGGAAGGAGGCGCCATAGCCGCCGTCCACGTCGCCGCGGCTGTAGAACTCCAGCTTTTCATAGCCGGTAATCGAGTGGAAGGTCAGGCCAGGGGTATCCCAGCGCAGGCGCAGGTTCACACCCTTGTTCTTCAGGTGCTGCTCATTGCCGCCGTCGGTCGGGTAGGACTTGTAGTCGAAATTGTCGACCAGCTCATTGGTGCCCTTCTTCAGGATATTGGCGCGGAACAGGGTGGCATTGCCGTCCATGTCGCGGGCGTGCACGTTCAGCAGCGCGCTGAAGTCCTTGTTAGGCTTCAGCAGGAACTGGATACGGCCCGCATTGTCCTTGTAGCCTTCGAAATCGGCGGTTGGCGCGCCTGGACGGTCGTTGTGAACACGGTCGCCACGGTGCTGCGATTGCAGCGAGATGCGGGTGGCCAGCACGTCGTTGATCGGGAAGTTGTATGCGCCTTCATAGTTGCGCACGCGATCTTTGCCGAAACCGACGTTAACATAGCCTTCCTGGCGGAACACCGGCTTGGCGGAGTCGAACTTGATCACGCCGGCTGGGGAGTTACGGCCGAACAGGGTGCCTTGCGGGCCGCGCAGCACTTCCACCTGGTCCACGTCGAACACCGGGAAGCCCTTCAGCATCGGGTTTTCCTGCACGATGTCGTCCATCACCAGGCCAACCGGCTGGGAAGCGTTCAGGTCGAAGTCGGTGTTGCCCAGGCCACGGATATAGAAACGTGGGAAAGTGCGGCCGTAGTCGGACTCAACGGAAACGGATGGCGAACGGCCGTTCAGGAAACGGATATCCTGGCCGCCGGAGGTCAGCACGTCCAGCTTCTCGCCCTTCAGGGTGGCGATTGCCATCGGCACGTCCTTGATGTTTTCTGCGCGGCGCTGTGCCGTAACGATCACGGTCTCCAGCTGGCCCGGCTTTTTCACTTCTTCGGTGGTGGTAGTGGCTTCTTGCGCGATCGCGCCGTGAAGGGGAAATGCGCCGGCCACGGCCAGTGCAATCAGAGAGTGCTTGAGGCGTTTATCCATACCCGATGTTCCAATCTCTAAAAGAAAAGTAACGTAATGTTGCAATGGCGCGAATCCTAACACGAAAGCAAATGCCCTCTCTTACTTACGAGAAACCCCTTATTTAGTTGACTTGCATATAAATAAGTAAGCAAAAACGTATTTGCCATACATATAGCGCCTGCTGCATAGTAGTGAGCCACGAATCCATGCCGTGAGAAGCGGATTCGACTGCAGGAACAAGTGATTGCAGTTTGATTACGTGCCCAAGAATTAATCAAGGGTACATGTACAAAATTTGCATTTGTGCGTTGTTGGCAAGCTACAAGGTGCCGTGGCAGGGATTGCCGCGAAAAAGCGGAACGAGGCACTCCATAAAAATATACAATAACGAACTTCGACGGAGCCCTTACATGAAAATCAAACAACTTAGCATGATGATCGCCGCAGTTGCGGTAGCAGCCAGCGCAAACGCGGCTGATCCGAAGCTGGGCATCGTGTACGACGCTGGCGGCAAGTTCGACAAGTCGTTCAACCAGTCCGCTTTCGAAGGCGCCTCGCGCTTCCAGAAGGAAACCGGCATCAAATTCATCGAAGTGCAAGCCAGCAGCGATACCCAGGCTGAGCAGGTGCTGCGCGGCCTGGCCCGCAAGAAACTGGACCTGATCGCCTCGATCGGCTTCGCCCAGACCCAGGCAGTCCAGAAAGTCGCCAAGGAATTCCCGAATGTCCGCTTCGTCCTGATCGACGGCGTAGCACAAGGCAATAACGTCAATTCCGTGACGTTCAAGGAAGAAGAAGGTTCTTACCTGGTCGGCGTGGCCGGCGCCATGGCTTCCAAGACCAAGAAGCTGGGCTTCATTGGCGGCATCGACATTCCGCTGATCCGCACCTTCGCCTGCGGCTATGCCCAAGGCGCCAAGTCGGTAGACAAGAAAGCCGAAGTGATCTCGAACATGGTCGGCACCACCTCCGCCGCCTGGAACGACCCTGCCAAGGGCGGCGAGCTGGCCCGTGCCCAGTTTGACCGCGGCGTGGACGTGGTATTCGCTGTGGCCGGCGGTTCCGGCATGGGCACCCTGCAGACTGCCAAGGAAAAAGGCAAGCTGTCGATCGGCGTCGACTCCAACCAGAACCACCTGTACCCGGGCTCCGTGCTGACCTCGATGGTCAAGCGCGTGGACAACGCCGTGTACGATTCCTTCATGCAGATGAAGAACGGCACCTGGAAGGCCGGCGTGACCGCCAAGGGCCTGAAGGAAGGCGGCGTGGATTGGGCGCTGGACGAGAACAACCGCAAGGTGATCACGCCTGAGATCGAGAAGAAGGTCATGGGCGCGCGCAAGGACATCATCGATGGCAAAGTGAAGGTCATCGACATCCGCACCACCAACGCCGCTTGCCCGGCTTAACCAGTAGTTCCAATAAAGAGAACGCGCCGACGGGAATGCCCGTCCGGCGCGTTTTTCAGTAAATAAGACCGAAAATCCTTATGACGCCAGCAGTAGAATTCCGCAATATCTCCAAGCACTTTGGGGCGGTGAAGGCGAATACGGACGTCAGTTTCTCCATCGCCAAAGGGGCCATCCATGGCCTGGTGGGTGAAAACGGCGCCGGCAAGTCGACCTTGATGAGCATCCTTTACGGCTATTACCGCGCAGATGGCGGTGAGATCCTGCTGGACGGTAAGGTGCAGCACATCCACAACTCGCACGAAGCGATCCGTCTCGGCATCGGCATGGTGCACCAGCACTTCATGCTGGTCGAGAACATGACCGTGCTCGATAACGTGATGCTGGGCAGCGAGGGCGGCTTCCGCCTGCGCGGGCACCGCGCCGCTGTCGAAAAGAAGCTGCGCGAAATCTGCGAACGCTATCGCCTGGACGTCGACCCGCTGGCCACCATCCACGACCTGTCCGTGGGCGCCCAGCAGCGCGTCGAGATCCTGAAGCAGATCTATCGTTCGGCCAACATCCTGATCCTGGACGAGCCGACCGCCGTGCTGACCGCCCAGGAAACCGAATCGCTGTTCGAGATCCTGAAGCTGTTCAAGGAACAGGGCAAGACCATCATCCTGATCACCCACAAGCTGCAGGAGATCAAGGACATTACCGACACCGTCACCGTGATGCGCGGCGGCCGTGTGGTGGGCGCTGTGCAGACTGCCGACACCACCAAGGAAGAACTGGCCCAGATGATGGTCGGCCGCCCGATCGAGAACAACCTGCCGCGCGGTGAATACAACCCAGGCAAGGCCGTGCTGGAAGTGAAGAACCTGCAACTGTCCGACGACAATGGCGTCAAGCTGCTGCAGGACATCAACTTCACCCTGCGCGCCGGCGAGATCGTGGCGATTGCTGGCGTGTCCGGCAACGGACAGTCCGAGCTGATGGAAATCCTGTCCGGCATGAGCCTGCCGACCTCCGGCGAAGTGGACTTCGAAGGCAAGGCACTGCCCTTCCCGAAAAGCGGCGATGCCGACGGCCTGCCGACCAAGTTCCGCGAACTTGGCATCGGCCACGTGCCGGAAGACCGCTTGCGCGACGGCGTGATCAAGGCCTTCTCCGTCATGCAGAACACTTTCTTCGGCTACCAGGACAAAGTGAAGAACAAGTGGGGCCTGATCGACTTCAAGGGCATCGCGCAGCGCTGCGCCGGCCTGATGAAAGAGTTCGACGTGCGCCCCGCCAACCCGGACCTGCGCATTGGCCTGCTCTCCGGCGGTAACCAGCAGAAGGTGGTGATCGCACGCGAAGTGCTGGCCAAGCCGAAGCTGATGCTGGTCGGCCAGCCGACCCGCGGCGTCGACATCGGCACCATCGAATCCATCCACACCCAATTGCTGGCCCTGCGCGACCAGGGCGTGGCGATCCTGCTGGTATCGGTGGAACTGGAAGAAGTACGCGCCCTGGCCGACCGCATCCTCGTGATGTGCGGCGGCAAAATCACCGGCGAACTGAAAATCGACGAATTCGACACCACCCGCATCGGCTTGCTGATGGGTGGCATGCATAAGCACTGACCATGACCACGAACGATATGCCACGCTGGGCAACCGGCTTTGTCCTGCCCATCCTGAACTTGATGTCCGCCCTGCTGGTGGCCGCCCTGGTAATCCACCTGCTCGGCGAAGACCCGGTAGAGTCGCTGCAGATTCTGATCAACAGCGCCGTCGTCAATCCGGAAGGCCTGAGCTACACGCTGTTCTACGCCTCCACCTTTGTCTTTACCGGCCTGGCCGTTTCGATCGCCATGCAGGCCGGCCTGTTCAACATCGGTGCGGAAGGCCAGATGTATTTCGGCGGCCTTGGCCTGACGCTGGCCATGCTGGCCTTTGACGCATCGCTGCCCTGGTACTTGCTGATCCCGGTCGGCATCATCGGCGCTGCCCTGTTTGGCGCGCTATGGGCCTTCATCCCAGGCTACCTGCAGGCCAAGCGCGGCTCGCACATCGTGGTCACCACCATCATGTTCAACTTCATCTGCGCCTCGCTGATGAACTTCGTGATCGTGAAATACCTGATCCCTGCCGGCGAACAGAATACCGCTTCGCGCGTGTTCTCGGCGGCTGCCGAAATGCCGCGCCTGGGCAACTGGATTACCGCGCTGGGCGACACCCCGCTGAACATCAGCTTCTTCTTCGCCATCATTGCACTGGTGATCTACGGTGTCGTCATGTGGCGTTCGTCCTGGGGCTACAAGGTGCGTGCGCTGGGCCTGAACCAGCACGCCGCCCACTATGCCGGCGTGAAGATCAGCGCCTTGATCATCATCGTGATGGCGATCTCCGGCGCCTTGGCTGGCCTGGGATCGGTCAACTCCATCATGGGCTCGACCCACTACCTGTCGCTGAACTTCGTCGGCGGCGCGGGTTTTGTCGGTATCGCGATTGCGCTGATGGGCCGCCAGCATCCGGTCGGCATCTTCCTGTCGTCGGTGCTGTTTGGTGCGCTGATCCAGGGCGGCTTCGACCTGTCGCTGGAAAAGCCGAATATTCCAACCGAAACCTTCATTTTCATCCAGGGCTTGATCATCCTGTTCTGCGGCGCTATGGAAAACCTGTACGCCCCAGCCATCATCAAGCTGATCAAATTGCGCAAGGGTTAAGACCATGACTTTCGAAGATCTCCACCTGGGCTCCATCCTCGTCTCCACCGTGCGCAATGCGCCGGTGCTGATTTTCGCCGCCATGGCCGGATTGTTCGCAGAACGCTCCGGCGTGATCGACATCGGCCTGGAAGGCAAGATCCTTGCTTCCGCATTCGTCTCGGCGGCCGTGGCGTTTGCCACCCAAAATCCCTGGCTCGGCATCATGGCAGGCATGGGTGTATCCGTCGCGCTGGCGTTGCTGCAAGGCTTCGTCGCCATCACCCAGAAGGGCAACCAGCTGGTGGGCGGGATCGCCATCAACATCGCCATGAGCGGCCTGACCTTCGTGGTCGCGCAATACTTCTTCCAGCAAGGCGGCCGCACCCCTGACCTGGGCGAAGCGCGCCTGTTCGACGTGGTGCTGCCCGGCAGTGCCGCCGTGGCCGATGTGCCCTTCCTCGGCTGGTTCTATACCAAGCTGATTGGCGGCCATTCCGTGCTGGTCTACCTGGCCTTCATCCTGGTACCGCTGGTGCACTGGTTCCTGTACCACTCGCGATTCGGCCTGCGCTTGCGCGCTTGCGGCGAGAACCCGCATGCTGCCGACGCGGCAGGCGTTTCCGTGGAGCGCACCCGTTACGCCGCCATGCTGATCGCCGGCATC
>Ga0102593_1002787_pt1 | contig 12540 bp, 9 predicted proteins | sample AraplaCol_mMS_r2_2_FD_76862 | JGI IMG/M metagenome (GOLD analysis project Ga0102593, IMG submission 76862) | Arabidopsis root microbial communities from North Carolina, USA - plate scrape MF_Col_mMS_r2 (SPADES assembly) (version 2) | ecosystem: Host-associated > Plants > Roots > Endosphere...
AGGCTGCTTCAGCGTGATGGTGACGGTCGCCGGATCGACGGCGGTGACCTTGTCGATGAAACCGGCCACCTGCTTGCCGCGCGAGGCGATCTTCATCCAGCGGCCGAGCGAGGCGACGACATCTTCCGAGGTCATGTCGCTATTGTCGTGGAACTTGATGCCGGTCCTGAGCTTGATCGTATAGGTTTTGCCGTCGGCGCTGATCTCAGGCAGGCTTTCGGCCAGCAGCGGCGTGACGTTCCAGCTCTTGTCGAAGGTGTAGAGCGTTTCGAAAATGTGCTGCGTGACGATGCCGACGAGATCGGCCGTCGACGACATCGGATCGAGCGTCGGCGGTTCGCCGATCGTCGCGACGTTGATGACACCGCCCTTTTCCTGGGCAAGGAGCGTCGAAGGCAGGGCGACGAGCGCGGTGCCGAGAAGGAATGCGACCAGTGTTTTCATGTGAGGGCTCCCGATTTAGTTCCACAATTATGTAATTCATCTTTTTGTAACAGAATAGGAGATGGATCGATCCTGTCAAGCACGGGCGACGGATTATGCTCGCGGCGGATACCGGGACGCCGGAAAACACACAATCTTCGGCTGCGCCCGCCTGCACCAAGACCGCGCATTATGCCAAGGTGGGTCAATCGCCCTGCAGCGAGGCTTTAACGGAACGGGAGAACAGGATGAGCATCGATTTCAACGACGGCAAGTGGCTGAACGAGCCGCCACACTGGCTCGCGAACGAAGCCGGCCTCACCCTGACGACCGATGAAAAGACCGATTTCTGGCGGGAGACCCATTACGGCTTCACCCGCGACAGCGGCCATTTCCTCGCCTTTGCCACGGCCGATGGCTTCACCGCCCAAATCCGCGTCCAGGGGGAATTCCGCACCCTCTACGACCAGGCCGGCCTGATGGTGCGCATCGACGAGAAACGCTGGGTGAAAACAGGCGTCGAATTCACCGACGGCGAAGCCTTCCTCAGCACCGTCGTCACCGATGGCAAGTCCGACTGGTCTGTGGCGCAGCCTTTCAAGGAATTGGAGGATTTTCGCATCCGCGTCACCCTGGCAAACGGCGCAATGCGCATCCAGGCTTCGCGCGATGGCAGCTTCTGGCCGCTGCTGCGGCTCGCCCCCTTCTCGGCAGCTGATCACTACGAGGTTGGACCCACAGCCTGCACGCCGGAGCGCAGCGGACTGACGGTGCGTTTCTCCGAATTCTCGATTGGGCCGGCGATTACTAGAGATCTGCATGATTTGAGCTAGAAGAGCGTCCTTTCGCGGCCCTACCGCAAGAACAAGATCAAATGACTGCGAGTGCAGCGCAGCACACTTGACAAAGACAAGCTGCCTGTATTTTACTCAAGCCTGCGGATTAGGCAGAATGCCTGCCGCGTTGACATGACTCCGATAGTCTCTGGGCAGTTTCGCCCCATGACGCCTCATCGCTCGATGGGACCAGCGTCGTGGGGTTTTTGATGTGGTCACTTCATGAACGACGCGCTGAAAATCGGCATCCTCTTTTCGACCACCGGGCCTTACGGCTCGATGGGCCGCGACGCGCGCGACGGCGCCGATTTTGCGATGGCCGAATATGCCGGCGTCGAAGGACTGGTGATCGAACCCGTCTTCTTCGATCCGCATGCCGATCTTGCCGCCTACCTCGACGGCGCGCGCCATCTTCTGCGCGCCGGCTGCCGCCACATCGTCGGCACGATTACCTCGGCGGCGCGCAAGGAGGTCATCCCGCTCGTCGAGAAACATGACGGCCTGCTCTGGTACATGTGCCCCTATGAAGGTTTCGAGGCCAACGAGAACGTCATCTATGTCGGCGGCTGCCCGAACCAGCATCTGCTGCCGCTTTTCGAGCACCTGATCCCGCGTTACGGCGCAAGGCCTTATCTCGTCGGCGCCAACTATGTCTGGGGCTGGGAGATGAACCGGCTCGCCCGCGAACTCATTACCAATGCCGGTGGCGAGGTGCTTGGCGAGCGCTATCTTCCGCTTGAGGAAACCGCCGTCGAGCGCATCGTCGCCGAGATCGCGCAACGCCGCCCGAGCTTCATCCTCAACAATCTGATCGGCCCGTCGAGCTATGCCTTCCTGGAGGCGATCAAGGCCCTTGGTGATCGCGACCCGGCCTTCCATGCGGAAAACTGCCCGGTCGTGAGCTGCGACCTGATGGAATGCGAGCTCGACGATATCGCCGCCGGCGCTGCCGCCGGCCAGCTTTGCGCCGCCTCCTATTTCGACAGTATCGCGACCCCCGAAAATGCCGCCTTCAAGGCCCGTGTCGCTGAGCGTCACGGCGCGGAGCGGCGTGTCTCCAGCGTTTTTGCCAGTGCCTATACGGCCGTCCGGCTCTGCGTCGACGCGATCGTCGCTGCCGGCGATGACGAGCCCGACGCCGTCCGGCGCGAGCTCTACAATCGATCCTGGCCGACGCTGTTCGGCGCGCTTTCGATCGACCGCGAGACCAATCATGCCGCCCTGCCCTTCCATCTCGGCCGGATCAACGCCGACAACGGCTTCGATGTCGTCGCCTCGCGGCCGCCGCTCGCCGCCGACCCCTATCTGACCGGCCGCAACCGACAGGCCTTGCCGCGGCTGAGGGTGGTTTCATGAGGGAGACACCCAATTTCACCGGCTGGCAGGCGACGGTCCTGCATCGCGAGGACAGCAATACCGAAAAGCTAATCCGCCAGCTTCGCCTGCTCGGCATCCACGCAACGCTGCAATGGGCGCCGCTTTCGGCCGCGGCACTGCCCGATCTCGTCATCGTCGATGCCGACCAGGGCTGGGACGATCTGCTGCCCTGGAACGGCGAAACGCCTGCCTGCCCCGTCGTCGCCCTGCTTGGTTCGGAAGCGCCCGGCCGCATCGCCTGGGCGCTCGGACAGGGTGCCGGCGCGATCATCGCCAAGCCGATCGCCACATCGGCCGTCTATCCGGCGCTTGTCATGGCCGTCTCCATTCATCAGGAGCGCAAGACGACTGCGGAAAAGCTGCAATATCTCGAAGAGCGCGTCCGGCTGCGACCGCTCGTGCACGCCGCAGTCGAAAAGCTTCAGGCCGCACGCGGCATCGACGAGGAGAGCGCTTACGCGATCCTGCGCAACTGTGCCATGCGCCGCCGCCTGCCGATGGAGCAGATAGCAGCCTTCATTCTGGCGGGTGCCGAACCTCTGCCGGAGGCGGGCTGATGCATGTCTTGAAACAGATGATCCGCCAGCCGACGGCCCTCTTCGGTCTGATCGTCGTCACACTCGTCATCGGGCTCGCCATTGCAGCGCCGTGGATCGCACCGTTCAGCCCTGATGAGCAGATGTTTGACGGCCTCTCGCTCGAAGGTGCGCCGCTGCCGCCGGGCGGTGCCTATCTCCTCGGCACCGACACGCTCGGCCGCGACCTCTTCTCCCGCCTGCTCTTTGGCGCCCGCACCTCGCTGATCATCGGCCTTGTCGCCAATGGCATTGCGGTGGCGATCGGCCTCTTCGTCGGCATCGTTGCCGGTTATCTCCGCGGGCTGCCGGGCAACATCCTGATGCGTTTCACCGATCTGATGATGGCCTTTCCGGCGCTGTTGCTCGCCATCGTGCTGGCAGCCCTTTTGAAGCCGAGCCTCTGGATCGTCGCCATGGTGATTGCGCTCGTCAACTGGGTGCAGGTCGCCCGCATCGTCTATACCGAGACTCGCGGCCTGGTGGAGCGCGACTTCATCATGGCCGAGCGCTCGCTCGGCGCCGGCCATATGCGTGTGCTCTTCATGCATATCCTGCCGCATCTCGTGCCGACGGCAATCGTCTGGGGAACACTCGGCATCGCCACCACCGTGCTGCTCGAAGCCACACTTTCCTTCCTCGGCGTCGGCGTCCAGCCGCCGCAGCCCTCCTGGGGCAATATCATCTTCGAGAGCCAAAGCTATTTCCAGGCCGCCCCCTGGCTGGTCTTCATTCCCGGCGCGATCATCCTTCTGACGGCGCTTTCCTTCAATCTGGTGGGCGACGCGCTGCGCGACATTCTCGACCCGACCCAGCGCGGGAGGGGCTGATGGCGTCCCTCATGCTGCGCAGGTTGGCGCAGGCGGCTCTCATCCTGCTCGGCGTCGCGGCAATCACCTTCGTGCTGCTCTACGCCCTTCCGGCCGATCCGGCCCGCATGATCGCCGGCCGCAGCGCTACGGCCCAGACAGTCGCCAACATCCGCCATGAGCTCGGCCTCGACCAGCCGCTGCTGGTCCAGTTCGGCACCTATCTCGGCAATCTGCTGCACGGCAATCTCGGCCGCTCCTATGCGCAGAAAACCGATGTCTGGACGCTGATCGCCGCCCGCCTGCCGGCGACGCTGACGCTGATGCTTGCCGGCATCGTCGTCGAGGTGGTGCTCGGCCTGACGCTCGGCACCATCGCCGCGGTGCGCCGCGGCGGCTTCGTCGACCGGCTGGTGATGATGGCCTCCTTTGTCGGCACCTCGGCGCCGCAGTTCCTTGTTGCCCTGCTGCTGCTCTACCTCTTGGCGGCAACGCTCGGCTGGTTTCCGATGAGCGGCTACGGCAGCTTCTCGCATCTCGTGCTGCCGGCCGTCACACTCGGCATTTGCGGCGCCGGCTGGTACGCCCGCATGGTGCGCTCGTCGATGATCGACGTGCTGAACCAGGATTATGTTCGCACGGCGCGCGCCAAGGGCCTTTCCTCGAAGCGCGTCATCCTGCGCCATGCGCTGCCCAACGCCGTGCTGCCGATCATCGCCATGATCGGCATCGATATCGGCCAGTTCATGGGCGGCGTGGTCGTGGTCGAAGCCGTCTACGGCTGGCCCGGCATTGGACAACTCGCCTGGCAGGCGATCCAGCAGGTCGACATCCCGATCATCATGGGCGTCACGCTGACGTCGGCGCTCGCCATCATCATCGGCAATCTGCTTGCCGACCTCGTCGCGCCGGTCATCGATCCGCGCATCCGCACACGCTGACAGCAACCAAAGAAGGGGAACCCAAATGTTCAAACGCTGGCTGCAACAGACGACCATGGCAACGATGGTGGCGCTCGCCCCATTATCCGTCATGGCTGAGGAAACGCCCAAGCAGGGCGGCGATATCGTCGTCACCTACAAGGACGACATCACCACGCTCGACCCGGCGATCGGTTACGACTGGGTCAACTGGTCGATGATCAAGAGCCTTTATTCCCGCCTGATGGATTATGCGCCCGGCACGCCGAACCCGGTTCCCTCGCTTGCCGAAAGCTTCACCGTTTCGCCCGACGGCTTGACCTATACCTTCAAGCTGCACAAGGGCGTGAAGTTCTCGAATGGCCGCGAGGTCGTCGCCTCCGACGTGAAATATTCGATCGAACGCGCCGTCGACCCGAAGACGCAAGGCCCCGGCGCCGGCTTCTTCGGCGCCATCAAGGGCTTCGAGGATGAAACCGGCGGCAAGACGACGACGCTCTCCGGCATCGAGACGCCTGACGACAGCACCGTCATCTTCAACCTCTCGCGTCCCGACGCCACCTTCCTGCACGTGCTTGCGATCAACTTCGCCTCAGTCGTGCCGAAGGAAGCCGTCGAGGCTGCTGCCGGCGACTTCGGCAAGAAGCCCGTCGGCTCCGGCACCTTCATCCTGAAGGACTGGACGATCGGCCAGCAGCTCGTTTTCGAGCGCAACAAGGATTATTTCGTCAAGGGCGTTCCCTATATCGACAGCTTCAAGGTCGAGGTCGGCCAGGAGCCGCTGGTGGCGCTCTTGCGCCTGCAGAAGGGCGAGGTCGATATTGCCGGCGACGGTATTCCGCCGGCAAAATTCCTCGAAATCAAGAATTCGGCCGACGGCGCACAGATGATCGTCGACGGCGAACAGCTGCACACCGGCTACATCACGCTGAACACCAAGGTAAAGCCCTTCGACAACGTCAAGGTTCGCCAGGCGTTGAACATGGCGATCAACAAGGACCGCATCACCCGCATCCTCAACGGCCGCGCAACGCCTGCCAACCAGCCGCTGCCGCCGCTGATGCCGGGTTACGACAAGTCCTTCACCGGCTATGCCTATGACGTGGCGAAAGCCAAGGCGCTGCTGGCCGAAGCCGGCTATCCCGATGGCTTCGAGACCGTGCTCTACTCCACCAACACCGATCCGCAGCCGCGTATCGCCCAGGCGATCCAGCAGGATCTGGCCGCCGTCGGCGTCAAGGCCGAAGTCCGGGCGCTGGCCCAGGCAAACGTCATCTCGGCCGGAGGCACGGAAGGCGAAGCGCCGATGATCTGGTCGGGCGGCATGGCCTGGATCGCCGACTTCCCGGATCCGTCCAACTTCTACGGCCCGATCCTTGGTTGCGCCGGCGCGGTTCCGGGCGGCTGGAACTGGTCATGGTACTGCAACGCCGATCTCGACAAGCGCGCCGTTGCCGCCGACTCCATGTCCGATCCGGCAAAATCAGCCGAACGCACCGCCGCCTGGGGCAAGATCTTCACCGACATCATGGCCGATGCGCCGTGGATCCCTGTCATCAACGAACGCCGCGTCGTCGCCAAGTCGCTGCGCATGGGCGGTGCTGACAACATCTACATCGATCCGACCCGCGTCATCAATTACGACGCGATCTACGTCAAGCAATAGACCCAAGGATCGAACCTTCCCGGCGCCAGCCGGGAAGGCCATAAATTTCAGGGAGACATGACATGTGCATCGCCTGCACCCACACCATTCACCGCGCCCAGCATAATTTCGGCTGGAACAAGGATTTCGCCCCCGCCGTCGTCGCCAAGCCCGGCGAGACGATCCACTTCGAATGCATGGATTCATCGGGTGGCCAGCTCGGAAGCGACGCGAGCCTGGAAACGCTGAACGCACTCGATTTCGGCAAGATCAATCCCGTCTCCGGCCCGGTCTATATCGAAGGCGCCAAGCCCGGCGATGCGCTGAAGGTGACGCTGCGCAAGTTCATTCCCTCGGGCGTCGGCTGGACGGCCAATATCCCAGGCTTCGGCCTGCTCGCCGATCAGTTCAAGGTTCCGGCGCTGCATGTCTGGTCCTATGACGCCAACAGCATGGTGCCTGCCCTTTACGGCCCGGGCGGCCGTGTGCCGCTGAAGCCCTTCGCCGGCACGATCGGCGTCGCACCCGCCGAGCCCGGCACCCATTCCGTCGTTCCCCCGCGTCGCGTCGGCGGCAACATGGACATCCGAGACCTGACGGCCGGCGTGACGCTCTATCTGCCCGTCGAGGTCGACGGCGCGCTGTTTTCGATCGGCGATACTCATGCCGCCCAGGGCGATGGCGAAGTCTGCGGCACGGCGATCGAAAGCCAGATGAACGTCGAAGCGACGATCGAGCTCGTCAAGGACGCCAAGTTGCAGACGCCGCGCTTCACCACAACCGAACCGGTGACCCGCCATCTCGACGGCGCCGGCTACGAAGTCACGACAGGCATCGGCCCTGATCTAATGACCGGGGCGCGCGAAAGCGTCATGCGCATGATCGATCTTCTCGGCGCCGAACACGGCATGAGCGCCATCGATGCCTATCTGCTCTGCTCGGTCTGCGGCGATCTCCGGATCAGCGAGATCGTCGACCAGCCGAACTGGGTGGTTTCCTTCTACTTCCCGAGGATCGTGTTCGCGTGAACGAAGCCATGCCCGCCGCGGCACCGGTGCTCAGCCTTCGCAATCTGAGCGTCGATGCCCGCACACCCGAAGGCCGCAGGCCGGTGCTCCAGGATGTCAGCTTCGCGCTTGCAAGCGGCGAAACGCTCTGCATCGCCGGCGAATCCGGCTCCGGCAAGTCGGTCACCTCGCTGTCGATCATGGGGCTGTTGCCGAAAGCCTCGCTGCGGGTCGCCTCCGGCAGCGTGCTGCTTGGCGAGCGCGACCTGCTTAAGCTTTCCGATCGGGCGATGCGCAGCGTGCGCGGCGGCGATATCGCCATGGTGTTCCAGGAGCCGATGACCTCGCTCAACCCGGTCATGTCGGTCGGCAACCAGCTGACCGAGGCCATCCGCGCGCACCAGGGCAGCGAGAACGCCGAGGCGGGGGCGCTGAAGATGCTCGACGCCGTGCAGATCACCGAGCCGGCCCGGCGACTGAAGCAATATCCGCACGAGCTTTCCGGCGGCATGCGCCAGCGGGTGATGATCGCGATGGCGCTCTCCTGCCGGCCGAAGGTGCTGATCGCCGATGAGCCGACGACCGCGCTCGACGTCACCGTGCAGGCGCAGATCCTCAGGCTGATGCGCGAGTTGAAGCGCGAATTCGGCGCCTCGATCATCCTCATCACCCACGACATGGGCGTCGTCGCCGAAATGGCCGATCGCGTCGTCATCATGCAGAATGGCAGGATCGTCGAGCAGGGAACGGCGCTCGCTGTGTTCCAGCGGCCGAAGGAGGCCTATACCCAGCAATTGCTCGCCGCCGTCCCGCGGCTCGGCGCGCTTGCAGGCACCGAGCGCCCGCCGCGCATCACGCAGCGCGCCGTCGAGACGCTGCACCCGGATCGCACGCCGGTCCTGAACGTGCGCGACCTCACCGTCACCTATGGCAATGCCGCAAGCCGGTTTTTCAAGGGCAAGCCGCCGGTTGCAGCCGTCGATGGCGTTTCCTTCGATATCCTGCCGGGTGAAACGCTCGGCCTCGTCGGCGAAAGCGGCTCCGGCAAATCGACGACGGGCAAGGCCGTCCTCGGTCTCATCCCCTTCAAGGGCAACGTCCTGATCGACGGCCGTGACATCGCCGGGCTCAGCCAGCGTGAGATGCGGCCCGTGCGCCGCTCGGCGCAGATGATCTTCCAGGATCCCTATGCCTCGCTCGACCCGCGCATGGCCGTCGGCAAGGCGATCGGCGAACCGATGGTCATCCACGGTATCGGCAACCACAGCGAACGGCAGGACCGCGTCGAAGAACTGCTGCGCCGGGTCGGCCTGACGCCTGATGCGGCGACGCGCTACCCGCACGAATTTTCAGGCGGCCAGCGCCAGCGCATCTGCATCGCCCGGGCGCTGGCGCTGGAGCCCAAGCTGATCGTCGCTGACGAGAGCGTCGCAGCGCTTGACGTCTCCGTCCGCGCCCGCGTGCTCGACCTGCTGCTCGAACTGCAGGAAACGATGGGGCTCGCCTATCTCTTCATCTCCCACGACATGGCAGTGATCGAGCGCATGTCGCACAACGTCGCCGTCATGCGCGCCGGCCGTATCATCGAAACCGGCACACGGCGGGATATCTTCGAGAACCCGAGGGATGATTACTCAAGAGCACTGATCGCCGCGGTTCCGATCCCTGATCCGGAGGTCTATCGCGGCAGGGAAGTGCATGCGTGACTCAAGGTTCGACATAACTAAAATGTCGACGAGGCACGCCTTGCGTGAATTGACCAGCGCGGACCGGAGACGGGGACCGGTTCATCAATGGGTCGGAGACTAATTCATTCTGGAGGAGATTCGCAGTGGCAGGTCATAACCTACCAAAACTTGGGGCACGCGGCGAAAGCATCCCCTAGGCTACGAAGAAGTGGCCCATCGAGATCGCTTCTCAAATGCGTTTCAAGGCGTATCGCCCCTTGTGAAATGATCGGTTCATGTACTTGAATTGTAGTTTCAAAGCATGTTGCAGTTCGCTCGATGACAAAACGGAAGTTTTCGCTCATGTCCACAAGCCTGAGGATTTTCGGTCCTTGCGATGAAAGGCCGGTTGTAAATTCATCCCACACGTCCGTATCGAACCAAGCATCTGTCGCCAGGTAGGAAAAACACCCAGTCGAATGTTTTATGCTCAACCGGACGCTCCAACGCGTTGAGCGATGATCGTTTGGATCCAGCTCTGAAAACCCCAGCTCCAAGGAAAGGCTTTCCGATTCAAAAATCACATCAGTCATGGACATACAGGGCATGCTTGATCACAGGGAGGAGGTCCTCTGGTCTTTTGCTGAAAATCAGTTCCCAGCCGTTTGCATTGTAAATCTTATCAAATTCGATGCTGCCAGCAGAGGATATTTCTCTTACTCGCCGAATGCGGAGACGACACACTGCAAATACCATCGGCATACCGCGTGACTGCTCTATTTGGGGCTATTCAATTCCGAAAATATGTCGATGTTCCTCCCGCATTCGTTTGCCGAGAAGTTTGACGACGGGGCCACATAAAGACTCGTCTGGCAGAAGATGCTCGACAAATGAAACCGAGATCAATTCTGTCAACCATTCACTTTGGCCCAAGAAATTATCCTCCAAGTAGGCGAGGAAGCTTCTCACCCACTCATCGTCAGGAACTCGTTCAACAAGGCGGCAATAATCTGCCATTAATAAATGAGGTAAGATTTCACCGTCATTGTCTTTCAAATGTTCGGACAATACATCTTCAAGCTGCCCAAATTTGAAAGCCGCCCCCGCTGTAAATGCCACGCAGACAGCTGGTGTCATAGCATTCCTTTGAGCGACCTCGCGCTGGCGCGGCCTACAATGAATCAACGCGATCTACGACGATCATCCCAAGGCACGAAAACGGGATCGGGATCCATATCACCGGCTTGGAAGGTCGGCACAAGCTCGCCGATCTTGTTCGGGATCTTCACTACATTCGCCCTGATAAGCTGTTTGATTTCATCACGATATTGCAGAGCCCTTTTCTCTTGCACCTCTTTTTCGGCGTCCGATTTCGGCTGTCGCGATTTGGTATGCTGAAGTCGTCTTTGAAAGTATGGCGCTCCAACTCTTTCGTTTTGAATATGCATGGACCCGCCATGCATGATAGGTTCACCTGGCTCTTCATCCATTTCATCAAGTATATCTAGAATATCTTGCGTAGCCATGACTATTATCCGGCACCCTCTCGAGTGAGCCAGGAAAAAATTTAGAATATGCCCCGATCGCCTGTATAATTCCTCCCGATCCTCTGACTGATCGCAGTGAGGAATACCGTCAAAAAACGTATGATCTTCCAAGATCCCGATTTCCGGGACAGCAGGATGGGTCCTTTGCTTGCCAACAGCGATCATGTCCCCGGTATCGAGATTCAAAAGCATGTAATCAACCGACATTTCGACCTCTACTTTGGATAGGAATACACAAGTTTACCCTGTGCCGTGTAAATCGTTATAGTTGGCGCCTTCTGGTCGTACAGGGCATCCGACATGACATTTTTCATGGCCTGTTCGGCTGTCCCGCGGCTCAGATTAGCGGCGCGGCCGTCTATGACAATCGAAGCCCCCGAGGCCACCCGGGTTTTAGAGTCAATTTTTTCCAGGATAGAACGTTGCACCGTGACGGTGCTATTCTTTGATACGGTCGCCAACTCGAAACGCTGGTCATTTATCAAGAAGTCCAGCCCTTGGCTCTTAGAGCCACCGAGAATGACAACCTTGTTTCCGAACGTCGCCGAATCGTAAGCGAATTGTATTTCCTCCTGAGAAACCCCTTTCAGAGATGATGCGATAATAGAGCCGCCATTTGTACCGACACTTTCGCCCTTGGCCAAGACATCAAACTGGGACTTTGCTGCCTCAAACAAGTCGGAAGCTCGGTCCTTCGTGCTCTCCTGAATAAACCTATTGATGTCCGGCCCGCAGGCGTTGTGCACCCATACCGGCTGGGCATTGTCGTTGTCCGCCTGCTTCACGAAGTAGGTATGAAAGTCGGCAATCGTCAGATTATAAGCGTTCAGCTGTTTGTCTCTGACGCGAACATTGACAACTGAACTCCAGCTTCCGTCGGAGTCGAACAGCTTTTCGCCCGGTCGAAGATCAGCCGCGGCAACCCAAGAGCCATTTTTGATCGCCCCCTTGTAGCGATGGCCTTCCGGTAGCGCTACCGGCACCGTTCTTTCTTCTGAAACAACAGCGAAGAAGGGATGATTGGTCGTGGTTATGATTGTTTGCGGACGTCCGCTCGTGTCGGATTTTAGGGTCAAATAGACGGTTTCTGTATGGTTCTCTTGGATCTTAGCAAGGGCAAGCTTGTAGCCTTCGTGACCTTGCTCGTCACGCGACCACACCAATGTCTTGTCGGGGCGGATTTCGCTAATAGCGGTAAAGCCATCCACCGTTTTGACCAGCGTCGAGCCATCAAACGAACAACCGACCGCACAATGCCCGCCAGCGCAAGTACCTCCTTCCGCGTTAGTGATCTCCCCCAGCGTTCCTGACCCGAAAATCTTGAGCTTGGTGGCAATCGCCAAGATCTGCGCCATCGCAGCCGGGTCGCCATTGCTCGCTTGTTGGATCGCGTAAGGAATACCAAATATTCCGAGGGGATCGGTGACCAACAGCCCGTAGATGGACGGAAGGTCTCTCTTCTGCTCCGCTGTGAGGTTCTCAACACCGTTGGGTGCGAGAATCTTGAGGATCTGATCCCCACCCCCCGAGCTTTCAAGCTGTTCTTTTAGCGTCTGCTGATTTTCTGGCGACACCCAATAGGAAATCGTGCCTGCGTAGCTGGATAGCGCAGCCACAACGTCCGCCAAAACCGCCGTGCAGCCACTGCCGCTATAGCCATTCGTCCGGCAAGCGACATACGCCTCCTGCTGTTGCTTATCTTTTGCCTCCAGCCGTGTCTTCTCACCGCAGGCT
>Ga0102593_1002788_pt1 | contig 12539 bp, 12 predicted proteins | sample AraplaCol_mMS_r2_2_FD_76862 | JGI IMG/M metagenome (GOLD analysis project Ga0102593, IMG submission 76862) | Arabidopsis root microbial communities from North Carolina, USA - plate scrape MF_Col_mMS_r2 (SPADES assembly) (version 2) | ecosystem: Host-associated > Plants > Roots > Endosphere...
AGGCCGACCGATTCCAGCAGTGCCCTGGAGCGCTTGTTCGCATCGGCCACGTTCGCGCCGGAGAGCAGCACCGGCAGCATCACGTTTTCCAGCGCCGTGAACTCCGGCAGCAGGTGATGGAACTGGTAGACGAAACCGAGCGACTGGTTGCGCAACGCGCCGCGCTCGGCGTCGGACAGCGAACTCATCTTCTTCCCGGCGACGAACACCTCGCCCGAGGTCGGCGTATCCAGGCCGCCCAGCAGGTGCAGCAGCGTGCTCTTGCCTGCGCCGGACGCGCCGAGGATCGCGACGGTCTCGCCCGACTGCACCGACAGGTCCAGCCCTTCGAAGACCGGCGTGCGCATCTTGCCCTCGGCGTAGGTCATCGCCAGGTGTTCCGCGCGAATCGCTTCGCCCTGATGTTTCCTCTGCATCGACTCACTCATAGCGAAGCGCCTCCGCCGGGGCCGTGCGCGCGGCACGCCAGGCGGGGTAGATGGTGGCGAAGAACGCCATGACGAGCGCGACGGCAGCGATGATCGCCACGTCGCTGCCCTGCAGGTCGGTCGGCAGGCCCGTGATGTAGTAGACGTCCTCGGGCAGCAACTGCACGCCCAGCACGGCCTCAATGGCCTTGAGAATGTGTTCGAGGTTGAGGGTGAGGACGATGCCGCCGATCACGCCGATCACGGTACCGATGACGCCGATCAGCGTGCCCTGCACGACGAACACCTGCATGACGCCGCGCGGCGTGAGGCCGAGCGTGCGCAGGATGGCGATGTCGGCCTGCTTGTCGGTGACCAGCATCACCTGCGAGGACACCAGGTTGAACGCGCCCATCGCGATGATCAGCGACAGCAGGATCGCCATGATCGTCTTTTCCATCTTCAGCGCGCGGAACATGTTGGCGTTCTCGCTCGTCCAGTCGCTGACCCGGAATGGGCCGCCGAGCGATACCGCGAGGTCGCGCGCCACGTCCCAGGCCTGGTCCATGTCGTGCAGGCGCAGGCGCACGCCGGTGACGCCATCGCCCATGCGCAGCAGCCGCTGCATGTCGTGCATGTTGGCGACCGCAAGTCCCTTGTCGAAGTCGTTGTAGCCGGCTTCGAAGATGCCGCTGACCGTGAAGCGCTTGAGCTGCGGCACCGCGCCGAGCGGCGTGCTGCGGAAGTCGGTGGTGGTCATCACCACGCTGTCGCCGACGCCGACGCCGAGCCACAGCGCCAGTTCCTTGCCCAGCACGATGTTGAAACTGCCGGGTTCGAGTGAACTGAGCTTGCCCTGCACCATCTTCTCGGCGAGCACCGACACCTTGCCCTCCTGGTCCGGCAGCACGCCGCGGACCATGGCCGGCTGGTTGCGGGCGCCGGACAGCAGCGCCTCCTTCTCGATGTAGGGCGCCGCGCCGGCCACGCGCTTGTCGGCGATGGCCTGGTTCACCGCGGTCTGCCAGTCGGTGAGCGGTTCGCCGTAGGCGCTGACGGTGGCGTGTGCGGCCATCTGCAGCATGCGGTCGCGGATTTCGCGCTGGAAGCCGCTCATCACCGCCAGCGTGGTGATCAGCGCCGTGACGCCCAGCGCGATGCCCGCGATGGAAGCCAGCGAAATGAAGGATATGAAGCCGTTTCGGCGTTTGGCGCGCAGGTAGCGCAGGCCGATGGCGACGGGAATGGGTTTGAACATAGCGGGCTAGGATGCCATTGGAGGCTGTGAATGCGCAGCCTGTATGACCGGAACGGCCAGCCGCAGTTCACGGCGGTCGCGTGGTGCCAGCGTTTCCGGCCACCAGGCCAGCCGCCCTCGCCGCCCGTTCGCCTCGCGGAATCGCGCGAACGCCCAGGGTCCGCGCCAGTGCACACACAGTTCTTCGATGGGCTCGCCGTCCAGCAGGGCCCGGCCGTCGGTGGCGATGATGAGCGCCCGCGTCGGCCGGCGCGCCTCGCGCCGCGCGAGTCGGACGCCCTCCCCTGCGGCGAGCGCTGCGAGCGGAATGGCGAGCAAGATCGGCATCCCGCTCGCCATCACACCCAACGCCGCCAACATGCCGAGGCCGACCAGCGCCAGCGTCAGCCAGCGCGACGGCCGCCACTCAAGGCGGCAGGGCGCGGATGGATTCGACGAGCTGGGCGAGTTCGGCATCGGCGGGCGTTTCGTGTCCCATGAACCAGTGCCAGAGCTTATCGTCCTCGACTTCCAGCAGGCGTAGGAAAACCGCCCGTTCCGACTCCGGAGCTTGCCGCCATGCGCGGTCAAGATACCGCTCGAAAAGGCGGTCCAATTCCCTCATGCCGCGTCGGCTGCGCCAGCGCAGGCGGCTGAGCTCGCGCTCCAGATCCTGCGTCATGCGCGCCACCAGCCCAGCGCGATCGCGCCCCACAGCAGCCACAGCACCATGCCGCCCGCGACGTACGCGTAGAAGCGGTGCATGACCTTGTTGTAGGTGCAATGGATCCAGCTGTGGACGATGCGCAGCAGCACGAAGAGCCATGCGAGCGAGAGCGTGACCGCGTTCACCTGCTGCGTCAGCGCGGCCACGACGAGCGCGACGTAGAACAGCACCGGCAGTTCGAACAGGTTGCGGAAGTTGTCGGCGGGCCCGCTGTCGGTGAGGCGCGCGGCAGACTGGGCGGAGGTCGCGACGGCCTGCGGATGGATGCGCTCGCGCTTCATCTGCCCGATGCGCACGAAGTACATGCGCCACCACACGGCGAAAGTAAGCGCGACCATCGCCACCGCAGGCATGAACGCCAGCTTTGCATCCATCCAGTCTTCCCCTCGCTTGCTTGAAGCTTGTTTCCTGGAAAAAAGGCGCACTTTCGTGCGCCTTCTTCCGTATCGACGTTGTCGTCCGCGCAATCAGGCGCGGCGTGCCAGCATCAGCTTCTTGATCTCGCCGATCGCCTGCGCGGGGTTCAGACCCTTCGGGCAGGTGCGTGCGCAGTTCATGATGGTGTGGCAGCGGTAGAGCTTGAACGGATCTTCCAGGTCGTCCAGGCGCGCACCGGTGTCCTCGTCGCGCGAGTCGACGATCCAGCGGTAGGCCTGCAGCAGGATCGCCGGGCCGAGGTAACGATCGCCGTTCCACCAGTAGCTCGGGCAGCTGGTCGAGCAGCACGCGCACAGGATGCACTCGTACAGGCCGTCGAGCTTCTTGCGGTCTTCCGGCGACTGCAGGCGCTCGCGGTCGGACGGCGACGGGCTCTGCGTGCGCAGCCACGGACGGATCGAGGCGTACTGCGCGTAGAAGTGCGTCAGGTCCGGCACGAGATCCTTCACCACCGGCATGTGCGGCAGCGGGTAGATCGGTACGTCGCCGGCGCTGCAGTCCTCGATGGCCTTGGTGCAGGCCAGCGTGTTGGTGCCGTCGATGTTCATCGCGCACGAACCGCAGATGCCTTCGCGGCACGAACGACGGAACGTCAGCGTCGGGTCGATCTCGTTCTTGATCTTGATCAGCGCGTCCAGAACCATCGGACCGCACGTCGCCATGTCCACCTCGTAGGTGTCCACGCGCGGGTTCATGCCGTCGTCGGGGTTCCAGCGGTAGACCTTGAAGGTGCGCGACTGCTTGGCGCCCTGCGTCGGCCAGTGCCGACCCTTCTGGATCTGCGAGTTCTTCGGGAGGGAAAATTCGGCCACGGTTGCTCGCTCCGGTCAGTAGACGCGCTTCTTCGGCGGAACCACGGACACGTCGTCGGTCAACGTGTACATGTGCACCGGGCGGTAATCGATGTCGGTCTGGCCACGCTCGTCGACCGAGCACAGCGTGTGCTTCTGCCAGTTCGCGTCGTCGCGGTCCGGGAAGTCCTCGCGGGCATGCGCGCCGCGCGACTCGGTGCGGTTTTCCGCGGAAACGATCGTCACCAGCGCCTGGTCGAGCAGGTTCGACAGCTCGTAGGTTTCGATCAGGTCCGAGTTCCAGATCAGCGAACGGTCGGAGACCTTCACGTCGCCGAAGGACGCGTGGATCTCGCGCATCTTCGTCACGCCATCGCGCAGGGTGTCGCCGGTGCGGAACACCGCGGCGTCGGCCTGCATCGTGCGCTGCATCTTGTCGCGGATGACCGCCGTCGGCGTGCCGCCGTTGGCGTTGCGCAGCTTGTCCAGGCGGGCGAGCGCCGAGTCGCAGGCATCGCCCGCGAGCTTGGACTGCTTGCCGTCGCGCTTGACCGTTTCCGCCGCGCGGTTGGCGACGGCGCGACCGAACACGACCAGGTCGAGGAGCGAGTTCGAGCCCAGGCGGTTGGCGCCGTGCACGGACACGCACGCGGCTTCGCCGATGGCGTACAGGCCCGGGACGACTTCGTCCGGGTTGCCGTTCTTCAACTGCACGACTTCGCCGTGGTAGTTGGTCGGGATGCCGCCCATGTTGTAGTGCACGGTCGGGATCACCGGGATCGGCTGCTTCTCGACGTCCACGTTGGCGAAGATGCGGGCCGATTCGGCGATGCCCGGCAGCTTCTCGTGGATGACTTCCGGGCCCAGGTGCGTCAGGTCGAGCAGGATGTGGTCCTTGTGCTCGCCCACGCCGCGGCCTTCGCGGATTTCCATCGTCATCGCGCGGCTGACCATGTCGCGCGGGGCGAGGTCCTTCACGCTCGGTGCGTAGCGCTCCATGAAGCGCTCGCCGGCGCTGTTGCGCAGGATGCCGCCTTCGCCGCGCACGCCTTCGGTGATCAGGCAGCCCGCGCCGTAGATGCCGGTCGGATGGAACTGCACGAATTCCATGTCCTGCATCGCAAGGCCGGCGCGCAGCACCATGCCGCCGCCGTCGCCGGTGCAGGTATGGGCCGAAGTCGCCGAGAAGTACGCGCGACCGTAACCGCCGGTGGCGAGCACCGTGCCCTGCGCCTTGAACAGGTGCAGCGTGCCTTCGGCCATGTCGAGCGCGAGCACGCCGCGGCAGGCGCCGTTGGCGTCCATGATCAGGTCGAGCGCGAAGTACTCGATGAAGAACTGCGCGTCGTGCGCCAGCGATTGCTGGTAGAGCGTGTGCAGGATAGCGTGGCCGGTGCGGTCGGCCGCGGCGCAGGTGCGCTGCGCCGGCGGACCTTCGCCGTAACGCGTGGTCATGCCGCCGAACGGACGCTGGTAGATCTTGCCGTCGTCGGTGCGCGAGAACGGAACGCCGTAGTGCTCCAGCTCGATGATCGCCGGGATGGCCTCGCGGCACATGTATTCGATGGCGTCCTGGTCGCCCAGCCAGTCCGAACCCTTCACGGTGTCGAAGAAGTGGTAGCGCCAGTCGTCCTCGCCCATGTTCGCCAGCGCGGCGGCCACGCCGCCCTGCGCCGCGACGGTGTGCGAGCGGGTCGGGAAGACCTTGGTGATGCAGGCCGTCTTCAGGCCCTTCTGGGCCAGGCCGAAGGTGGCGCGCAGACCGGCGCCGCCGGCGCCGACCACCACCATGTCGAAGGTGTGTTCGTGGATCTTGTAAGCGGGCACGGCGTCAGGCTCCCAGCGCGATGCGGACGATGGCGAGCACGCTGGCGATGGCCGCGAGTGCGCACACGAAGATGTTCAGAAGGTGCAGCGCGCCGGCCGAGAACGGCGTGTGCACGTAGTCCTCGATGATCACCTGCACGCCGAGCTTGGCGTGCCAGAAGGTGGCGATGCTGAAGGCGACCAGCAGGATCGCGTTGCACGGATGCGCGACGCTGGCGCGCACGGTCGCGTAGTCGTCGCCGATCATCGAGATGATCAGGCCGACGGCGTAGATCGACAGGAAGATCAGCGCGATGGCGGTGATGCGCTGGACGATGAAGTGTCCGGTGCCGTCCTTCGCCGAGCCCAGGCCGCGGGCGTTCTTCAGCGGATTGCGCAGGCGCTTGTTCGACAGGCTCATGCGCCACCCCGCTGCATCATCGCGACGACCCAGATCAGCACCGTCAGCACGAGGCTGCCGAACACGGAGGTCCAGCTGCTGCGCACGAAGGATTCGATCCTGTAGCCGTAGCCGGCGTCCTGCACGAGATGGCGGATGCCGTTGATCAGGTGGAAGGCCAGCGCCCAGCTCCAGCCGAACAGGATCAGGAAACCGATCGCCGAGCGGGTGAAGGCGGTGAAGATGGACCAGGACTCCGGACCCGCGGCCAACGCGAGCAGGCCCCACGTGACGATGAGGCTGCCCACGACGAGGACGATGCCGGTCGCGCGGTGGAGGATCGACGTCACCATCTGCACCTGCCAGCGATAAACCTGGAGATGCGGTGACAGGGGGCGTTCGCGGACGCGTGGTTCGTTCGCCATGAGCGTGGCGGTCTCTCGGCTGGGCGGCAAAGCCGCGTGGCGGGAAGGCGGATGGAGCAGTGGTGAGGACGGTGATGAGAGCGGGCGTGTCGCGTCAGAAATCGATGCAGCGGCCGTTCTTTTCCCAGTCGCCGTAGCGTGTCGGTTCCGGGCCTTCGCGCCCGCCGTGTTCCTTCGCCTTCGTGTCGTCCTGGGACGGCGCCGGTTCCGGTGGGGTGGGCGCTTGCGGCGCGGTTCCGGGTGGGCTTTGGCCTATCATCACAGCGCCAAATGTTAATTCCCGCCCCCATGGATGACAACCCGCAGCCCACGGCAGACACGGTTTTCCGCCTGCCCGGCCATCGCCTGATCACGCTGGAGGGGCGCGATGCGGCCGCCTTCGCGCAGGCGCAGTTCATGAACGATGTGGCCCTGCTGGAGCCCGGCCAGTGGCAATGGAGCGGCTGGCTGACGCCGAAAGGTCGCGTGATCGCCCTGTTCGCTTTGCTCAAGCGGTCCGATGAAGCCCTCTGGCTGGTCCTTCCCGATGCCGACGCGACGGCGCTGACGGCCGCCCTGCAGCGCTTCGTGTTCCGCAGCAAGGTGCGGATCCAGCTGCGCGAGGATCTCCACGCCAGCGGCCGGTTCGCCGCGCCCGCCCGCGCGTCCGGCGCGACGTTCGCGGACGACGGGGATACGGGTCTGGAGCTCGACTTCGGCAGTGCGGACGCGCCACGCACGCTGCGCCTGGCGCCGGGGGAAGCCGACATCGACGAGGCAGCCGCGGCCCGCTGGCAGGCCGTCGACCTCGAACACGGCCTGCCCCGCCTGCCCGCCTCGCAGGTCGAACACTGGACGCCGCAGCAGCTGTCGCTGGATCGCCTGCGTGCCTTCAGCGTGAAGAAGGGCTGCTATCCGGGTCAGGAGATCGTGGCGCGCACGCACTTCCTCGGACAGGCCAAGCGCGGGCTGGTGTTGCTCCAGGGCGATGCAGTGCTGGACGCGGGACAGGACGTCACCGCGGGCGCGGTCGCGATGGGTAAGCTCGTCGCGGCGGGTTTCGACGGCGCGCGTCATCTCGCACTGGGCGTGCTGCCGCTGGAGCGCGATGCTGTGTCGCTCGAAGTGGGCGGCACCGCGGTTGCCGAACACGCATTGCGCGACGGCCTCGCGCGCTAGTTTCTTGCAGCCCGGATAAGCGAAGCGCATCCGGGTTAGCCGACGTAGCTAGCGTCCCGGGTGCGGCCTTCGGCCTTACCCGGGCTACAGGAACGGCGATTTCAACCCGCGCGCCGCTGCGCCTGCCAGTGCTCGTGCCACGCCTGGAACATCAGCACGTTCCACAGATGCGTGTGCCACTTGCGCTCGCCACCGAGGAACTGGCGCCACAGCGCGTCCACGGCATCGGCATCCAGATGCCCCTCGGCGCGAACGCGCGCCGGATCCAGCAGCGCCGACGCCCATTCGCGCAGGTCGCCCTTGAGCCAGTCGCTCACCGGTGCTCCGAAACCGCGCTTGCCGCGATCGACCATCGAATCGGGCAGATAACGCCGCAGCACGCGCTTGAGCAGGTGCTTGTTGCCCGACGGATGCCGCTTGAAGTCCAGCGGCAGCGACCACGCGAACTCCGCCACGCGCCAGTCCAGCAGCGGCGCCCTCGCCTCCAGGCTTACCGCCATGCTGGTGCGGTCGACCTTGCACAGCAGGTCTTCGGGCAGGTAGACGCTGAAATCGGCGAGCATCATCGCGTCGGCCGGCGTGCCCGCACCGCCCAGCGGATCGGGCTGGTCGTAGAACGTGTCGGGAAGTTTCGCGCCGGGCACGACCGCTTCCGGATCGCGCCATCGCATCACGCGCTGCCGGTACACATCGCCAATGCCGCGCGCACCCATCTCGGCCGCCAGCGCCGCGAAACCGCCGGTGCGGGATGCCTCGCCGTGCGTCTTCGCGCTGCGGGCCATCGCGTGTCGCATGAATCCCGGCACGCGGCTGTGCCACCGCCAGTTGCGCAGCGCGCGCTCGTAACGCTTGTAGCCGAAGAACAACTCGTCGCCGCCATCGCCCGACAGCGCGACGGTCACTGCCGTGCGCGCCAGTCGCGCGACCAGCGCGGTCGGCACCTGCGAGGCATCGGCGAAGGGTTCGTCGAACATCGCCGGCAACGTCGGCACGACGCCCAATGCGTCCGCACCGCTGACGTAAAGCTCGGTGTGCTGCGTGTGCAGGTGTTCGGCGACTTCGCGCGCGAGATGCGCCTCGTCGTGGTGCGAGCGCTCGAATCCGATCGTGAAGCTGCGCACCGGATGGCGGCTCTGCGCCTGCATCAAGGCGGTGACGATGGACGAATCGGTGCCGCCCGACAGGAACACGCCCACCGGCACGTCCGCGACCACGCGCAACGCCACGGCATCGCGCAAGAGTTCGTCGAGATGGTTTTCCGCTTCGAGCACGTCGCCGTCGAACGGCTTCGCAAGCGCGGCACGCATGCGGTCGCGCGGATCCCAGTAGCGTCGCTGGTCGCGATGCGGGTCGTGTTCGGCCGCGCCGAGCGCGACCGCGAGCGCGTCGATGCACAGCAACGAGCCGGGCTGCAGCTTGAACGTATCGACGTGGATCGCGTGCGGCGCCGGGATGTAATCCAGACGCAGCAGCAACGCCAGCGCATGGGGATCGACGCCGTTGTCGAACGCCGGATGCCGCCACAACGCCTTCAGTTCGGAACCGAACACGAACGTGCTGCCGGCCCAGCCGTAGTACAGCGGCTTCTTGCCGACGCGATCGCGCGCCAGCCACAGGCGGCGTTCCTGCCGGTCCCACAATGCGAGCGCGAACATGCCGTTGCAGCGCGACACGGCTTCCTCGACGCCCCACTCCATCACGGCGGCCAGCAGCACTTCGGTATCCGAGTGGCCGCGGAACACGTGCCCACGCGCGACCAGCACTTCGCGCAGTTCGGCGAAGTTGTAGATCTCGCCGTTGTAGACGACGACGTAGCGGTGGTTCTCCGACGCCATCGGCTGGTGGCCCAGCGGCGACAGGTCGAGGATGCTCAGACGGCGATGCGCGAGCGCGACGCCGGTTTCCTCGTCGACCCACACGCCGCGATCATCGGGCCCGCGATGTTCGAGCGCATCGCCCATCGCACCCGCGAGCGCCTCCAGCCGCGTGGCCTGCGTGTCCGGTGTCGCGCGCAGCAGGCCTGCGAGTCCGCACATCGAATCAGGCCAGCCGGTCTGCGGCGGCGACGATATCGTCGTCGGACGGAATCACCAGGAACGCAGCGCCCGCGAGCGGCGTGTAGGTATCCACGCCGACCACGCGCTGGAACGGACGCGCACCGTAGCCACCTTCGGCGATCGCAGTCAGCACGCCCTCGCCCACGCCCGCGCTGTGGCGACCTTCGTCGACGATGAGGATGCGCTTGGCGGTCTTCGCCTGTTCGCGGATGTAGGTTTCATTGAGCGGAACCAGCCAGCGCAGGTCGACGACGCGCGCCTTCCAGCCGTGCTTGCCCTCGATGGCGCGCGCGGCGCGCAGGCTCATCGGCACGCCGTTGCCGTAGGTGAAGATCACCAGGTCATTGTTGCCTTCGCCGTACACGCGGCCTTCGCCGAGCGTCATCGCCTCGTCGGGCTTCGGATACGTCGCCAGCCACTGGCCATCGCCCGGCTCGTACAGATCCTTGGTCATGTACAGCGCGATGGGTTCGAGGAACACGCTGACGCGACCGTCCACCTTCGCCAGCGCGGTGAGCGTGCGCAGCATCGTGGCCGCATCGTCGCCTCGCGACGGGCAGCCGACGACGAGGCCGGGAATGTCGCGCAACGCCGTGATCGAGTTGTCGTTGTGAAAGTGCCCGCCGAAACCGCGCTGGTAACCCAGGCCGGCGATGCGCACCACCATCGGGTTCGCGTACTGGTTGTTGCTGAAGAACTGCAGCGACGCCGCTTCGCCGCGGATCTGGTCGCAGGCGTTGTGGAAGTACGCGAGGTACTGGATTTCCGGAATCGGCAGCATGCCGACGTTGGCGAAGCCCTGCGCCATGCCGAGGATCATCGTCTCGTCGAGGAGCGTGTTGAACACGCGACGCGGACCGAACGCTTTCTGCAGGCCCTTGGTCACGGTGTACACGCCGCCCTTCTGCGCGACGTCCTCGCCGAACAGCAGCGTGTCCGGGTACTTGGCGAACACATCGTGCAGCGCGTTGTTGATCTGGATCGCGAGGTGACGCGGCGGCTGGTTTTCCGGCAGCTTCGCTTCGCCGCCGAAGACTTCCAGGCGGCGCTGCGCGTAATCGGCGCGCCTGGCTTCCGCCTGCACCTTCGCCGGCGTGTACGGCGCGAGCGGCTTGATGACGTCTTCCAGCTTCTCGATCTTCGGACGGCGGTCGGCTTCTTCCGCCGCGGCGAAGCACTTCTTCCGCGTCGACTCGTACAGCGCGAGCACGTCGTCCTTCGACATCAGGCCCGATTCCAGCGCGATGGCGGCCGAACGCAGCAGCGGATCGGTCGCTTCCACCGCGCACAGTTCCTCGATCGAACGCCATTCGATCTCGAAGTCGGTGCCGGCGTGGCCCATGATGCGCGTGGTGCGCAGGTGCAGGAACGTCGGGCGGCGCGTGGTGCGGCAGTGTTCGACGGCGCGCTGCACGTCGGCGTAGCCGTTCGCCAGATCCAGGCCGTCGGCGGCGAAGTAATCCAGCCCGTCCATGTTGCGGAAACGGTTGGCGATCCAACCGCCCGGCGTCTTCACCGAGATGCCGATGCCGTTGTCCTCGCACACGAACAGCACGGGCGCGGGCAGCTTCTGGTACGCCGTCCACGCGGCGGCGTTGAACGCGGTCTGCGCGGTGGCGTGGTTGGCCGACGCGTCGCCGAAGGAGCAGATCGCGATGCTGTCGTTGGGAATCGGCAGCGCGTGGTTCAGGCGCTTGCCCGCTTCGATCGCGACCGCCGTGCCCAGCGCCTTGGGCAGGTGGGACGCAATCGTCGAGGTCTGCGGCAACACCCACAACGGCTTGCTGCCCCACACCTTGTGGCGGCCGCCGGACGCGGGATCTTCCGCGCTCGCGGCGAAGCTCAGCGCCGAATCCATGATCGGATCCATGCCCGGCAGCTTGCGGAAGCGCTCGGCCATGAAGCCGCCGGAACGGTAGTGCAGGAACGCCGGATCGGTGTGTCGCGTGAGGCGCGCGACCATCGCGTTGCCTTCGTGGCCGCTGGAACCGATGGTGTAGAAGACCTTGTTCTGCACGCGCAGCACGCGCGCCATCAGGTCCAGGTGGCGGCTGATGAGCTGCGATTCGAACAGTTCGCGGAAACCCTGCGCGTTCAGTTCGCTGCCTTCCAGGATCGGCGCATCGGCGGACGGACGCGCGTTGACGCGGCCGTCCCACGCCTTCACGAACTCGACGAAGTTGACGTCGCAGATCTCGGCCCGGTTAAGGCCTTTCATGCGCGCGGGAATGGGATTGGGGATCAGGGACATGGTCGGTTCCGGGATGCCCGCGTCCGGGGAAACGCGGGCTTGGTTCGAAGATTTTGAGGATCAGTCCGGCAGCGCGAGGCGCGAGAGGACTTCCACCGGCGGCGCCGGCATGGCGAGGAAATGCGGCGTCTGGCGCACGCGTTCGATCCACGCCTGCACGGCGGGATACGCGGAGAGGTCGAAGCCGCCTTCGTCGGCGACCGCGGTATACGCGAACAGCGCGATGTCGGCGATGCCATAGGCGTCGCCGTTGAACCATTCGTGCGAGGCCAGATGCTGTTCCATCACGGCCAGCGCCTGGTTTCCGCGTTCGCGCAGCTGCGGCAACGACGCGCGGCGCGGCGAATCCAGCTGCGTCCAGCCGCGGATGAAACGCGCCACGGCGATGTACGGCTCGTGGCTGTACTGCTCGAAGAACAGCCAGCTCAGCACCTGCGCACGCGCGAACGCGTCGCCGGCCCAGAACGGCGTGCCTTCGGCGAGCCAGCACAGGATCGCGTTCGACTCGGTCAGGATGCGACCGTCGTCGGTCTCGATCATCGGCACCTTGCCGTTGGGATTCTTCGCCAGGTATTCCGGCGTGCGCGTCGCGCCGGCGGTGCTGTCGACCTCGACCCACTTGAACTCGCGTTCGAGCTGGGTGAGCAGCAGGCGCAGCTTGTGGCAGTTGCCGGAACTGGAATAGCCGTAGACGGTGATCATGCGCGTTCCTCACGTTCGCGTCGGGCGAGCCATTGCTCGCGCGACTGGCCCCAGATCTCGATGTCCTTCGTGTCGAACGGCGCCGGCAAACGGCCCATGCGCAGCAGCGTCGAGCCGAGCTTGGCGGCGACGGCCTTGGA
>Ga0102593_1002795_pt1 | contig 12507 bp, 11 predicted proteins | sample AraplaCol_mMS_r2_2_FD_76862 | JGI IMG/M metagenome (GOLD analysis project Ga0102593, IMG submission 76862) | Arabidopsis root microbial communities from North Carolina, USA - plate scrape MF_Col_mMS_r2 (SPADES assembly) (version 2) | ecosystem: Host-associated > Plants > Roots > Endosphere...
GTGCATCACGCCGCGGCCCGCGCTCATGCGCTGCACGTCGCCCGGCGGAATGGACTCCACGTTGCCCATGCTGTCCTTGTGCGCCAGTTCGCCCGAGAGCACGTAGCTGATGATTTCCATGTCCTTGTGCCCATGGGTGCCGAAGCCGGCGCCGGCGGCCACGCGGTCTTCATTGATGACCCGCAGGTTGCCGAAACCCATGTAGGCCGGGTCGTAGTAGCCGGCAAAGGAAAAGCTGTGGAACGAGCGCAGCCAGCCATGGTCGGCATAACCGCGTTCCTGTGATTTACGGACTTGCAACATCGTCGAACTCCTTGGCCCTGCCCCGAGGGATGCTTGGGCCTTCTTCGTATGCCGCGCCGGATGCGCAGCGGATGAGAAGAACTTTAGGTCCGTACCCCGGTTGCAAACGCGCCGGGTTTTGATGGCATCATTCAAATTTTTTGATCAATCAAGCGATCGATCCCTCCATGGAGCCGCCATGCCCAGCGCCAGAGACGTACTGACCCCCGACGCGCTCGCCATGTTGCAGACCGTGGCCAGCACCGGCAGCTTTGCCGGCGCGGCGCGCGAACTCAACCTGGTGCCCAGCGCGCTCAGCTACCGCGTGCGCCAGATCGAGGACGCGCTGGACGTGCTGCTGTTCGACCGCAGCACGCGCCAGGCCCGCATCACAGAGGCTGGTGCCGAGCTGCTGCGCGAGTCAACGCGGCTCTTGGGCGAGATCGATGCAGTGGCCAACCGCGTGAAACGCGTGGCCACCGGCTGGGAGCCGATGCTCACCATCGCGGTCGACAGCGTGATCGCACGCGATCCGCTGCTCGACCTGGCCACCGCCTTCTTCGCGCTCGACCCGCCCACGCGACTCAAGCTGCGCGACGAGACCCTGCTCGGCACCATCGAGGCGCTGACCAGCGGCGAGGCCGACCTGGCCGTGGGCGCCGTGCTCGACGCGGCGAGCCTGGCCTTCACCGCCACCGGCATCCGCAGCCGGCCGATCGGCGAGCTGTGCTTCGTCTATGCGGTGGCCCCGCACCATCCGCTCGCCCGCCTGCCCGAGCCGCTGACCGATGCGGTGCTGCGCCAGCACCGCGCAGTGGCGGCCGCAGACTCCGTGCGCAGCGGGCCGAGCATGACGGTCAACCTCGTCGGTGGACAAGACGTGCTCACGGTGCCGAGCATGCATGCCAAGCTGGCGGCGCAACTGCACGGCCTGGGCGGCGGCTTTCTGCCCGAGCCCATGGCACGGCCCTACATCGAGGCAGGCCACCTGGTCGAACGCAAGACCGAACGGCAGCCGCCGCTTGCGACCATGCACTGCGCATGGCGCGTGCGCAGCGCCGGCGGGCCCGGCCGCGCGCTCGAATGGTGGCTCGCGCAATTCGATCACGAGGCCACGCGGCGCGCGCTGCTGGAGCGGCACCGGGGGCGCTGAACGACGCCGCCCCGGAGCGCCTCTCCCAGACCGTTGTAGAGTCCGGACACATCCATCGTCTCCCCCTGCATAAGAAAAGATCCCCTCATGACCACTCGCGCAACTGCAAAGGCAGCAAAGACGGCAAAGCCAGCAAAGGCGGCCGACCGCCACCGAACGCCCGCCGCTCCACGCCACTACGCCGTCGTCGGTGCCGGCATTGCCGGCGTGGCCTGCGCCCGCACCCTGGTGCAGGCCGGCCACAAGGTCACTGTGTTCGAACGCGAAGCCGCGCCCGGCGGGCGCATGGCGAGCGTCGACACCGCCTTTGGCCGCTTCGATAGCGGCGCGCAGTACTTCACCGTTCGCGATCCCCGTTTTGCGCTGGCACTGGAAGCCACGCCCAATCTCTGTCGCCCATGGAGCGCCAACCTCGTGCGCGTGCTCGACGCCCATGGCCGCGTGGCCGAGGCGGCCCTGCCCGGCCGCGAATCGCACTGGGTGGCCCAACCCGGCATGGATGCGCTGGTGAGCCACTGGGCCGCGCCGCTCGGCGGCAGCCTGGTGCCCAACACGCAGGTCACGCAGATTGAGCCCGATGCGCTCGATGCCAAGCGCTGGCAGCTGCGCACCGCGGGCGAAGGCGATTCTCTGCACGTGTACTCGGGCTTCGACGGCGTCCTGCTGGCCGTGCCGCCTTCGCGCACGCGCGTGCTGCTGGGCGACGGCAAGATCTCCGCCTCCGTCAGCCAGAAGATCGAGCCGGTACGCATCGCGCCCTGCTGGACGCTGATGATCGCCTTCCCCCAGGCCAACCAGCCCACCATGTCGCACCTGGGCCCGCAATGGAATGCGGCGCGCAGCACCCACCACCGAGTGGCGTGGCTCGCGCGCGAGTCGTCCAAGCCCGGCCGCGAACGCGTCGAGCGCTGGACGCTGCAGGCCAGTGCCACCTGGTCGCAGGAACACCTGCGCGACGATGCCGCCCGCGTCCAGGCCAAGCTGCTGCGCGCCTTTGCCGAGATCACCGGCATCCATGCCGCGCCCACGCACGCCGAGGCACGCTGCTGGACCGAAGCCCAGACCCAGGTTCCCGTCGGCAAGAGCCACCTGTGGGACGCCAAGGCGCGCATCGGCGTGGCCGGCGACTGGTGCACCGGGCACCGGGTCGAAGACGCGTTTCTATCGGGCCTTTCGCTGGCGCTGGCAGCGGCCTGATCCAGCCAAGGGATGCGGGAGACCGGCCGCTTCGCGCCCTCGCCCACCGGCCCGCTGCACGCCGGCTCACTGGTGGCCGCGCTTGCGAGCTGGCTCGACGTGCGCGCCCGCGGACCACAGGCGCGCTGGCTGATCCGCATCGAAGACGCCGACACCGAACGCTGCCTGCCCGGCATGGGCGAGCACATCCTCCAGCAACTGGCCGACTGCAGCCTGCTGCCCGATGAAACGCCGGTGTGGCAGACAGCGCGCACCGAGCGCTATGACGCGGCGCTTGCCAAGCTGCAGGCCCTTGGCCTTGCCTACCCCTGCGGCTGCTCGCGCAAGGACATCGACGAGGCGCTCGCGCGTCTTGGCAGGCCGCACACGCGCCACGGCGAACGGGTCTATCCCGGCACCTGCCGCAATGGCCTGCACGGCAAGCCCGCGCGCGCCTGGCGCTTTGCCACCGAGAAGTTCGAATCCACGCAGCCGGCGCTGCCGGGCGGCGAGCTCTGCTGGACCGACCGCCGCCTCGGCCGCCAGTGCCAGCACGTCGGCCGCGAGGTCGGCGACTTCGTGCTGCGCCGCGCCGACGGCCCCTGGGCCTACCAGCTCGCGGTGGTGATCGACGATGCGGAACAGGGCGTGACGGACGTGGTGCGCGGCGAAGACCTGGCCGACAACACGGCCCGCCAGATCCTGCTGCAACGCGCACTCGGCCTGCCGACGCCCAGCTACTTGCACACGCCACTGGTGCGCGGCGCTGATGGCGACAAGCTCTCCAAGCAGAACGGCGCGATCTCCATAGACACCGCAACGCCCGAAGCCGCACTGGCCACGCTCGATGCCGCGGCACGCGTGCTCGGCCTGGGCGCCGCGCAGGGCGGCTCATGCGCCGCGGCATTGGCCGGCTGGGTGCCCGAATGGCGCCATCTCTACAATTCGCGGCCGTAATGACCTCTTCCGACACCGTGCCCCACGACCTTCCACCCAGCGATGACGACGCGGGCGACGACGACAACAAACCGCACCCGCTGCACCGCCGCCTCAAGAGCTTCGTGAAGCGCGCCGGCCGCACCACCGACGGCCAGGCACGCGCCTTTGCCGAACTCGGACCGCTGTTCCTCATTCCCTACAAGCCCGAGCCACTGGACCTCACCGCCGCTTTCGGCGGCCGCGCCGCGCCGACCGTGCTCGAAATCGGCTTTGGCATGGGCGAGGCCACCGCGCACATCGCTACGGTGATGCCCGAGACCAACTTTCTCTGCTGCGAAGTGCACGAGCCCGGCGTGGGCGCGCTGCTCAAGCGCATTGGCGAGCAGTCGATCACCAACATCCGCATCTGCGCGCATGACGCGGTCGACGTGCTCGACCACATGCTGCAGCCCGATTCGCTGGCCGGCGTGCATGTGTTCTTTCCCGACCCGTGGCACAAGAAGCGCCACAACAAGCGCCGGCTCATCCAGCCCGAGTTCGTCAAGAAACTGGCCGAGCATCTGCGACCTGGCGGCTACATCCATTGCGCCACCGACTGGCAGCCCTATGCCGAGCAGATGCTCGAAGTGCTGTCCGCGGAACCGCTGCTGCGCAATTCGACCGATGCCTACGCGCCCAAGCCCGCCTACCGGCCGCTGACCAAGTTCGAGAACCGCGGCCTCAAGCTGGGCCATGGCGTCTGGGACCTGGTGTTCCAGCGCGCTTGAGTGGCCGCCGTGTACGCCAGCAGCCGCGGCTACCCTTCACCCGCGTCTTCGCGCTCTACGCCTGGGGAGCATCGAGCGACCACACCGGCGAGGGGTGTGGCTACTGTGCATTAGCGCGGCCAACGCGTTGGCGCTGCGTCAAGCGTTGCCCTGAACGCGCATGTAGAGATTCTTGTCATTGCGATGTTCCTCGGCCAGCCGACCATGCTCGGCGAGGACGTCATCCATTCGCTCCATGGACAATTCCGCGTAGGTAACTGCTACCTGGTCTCGGATCATTGAAGCCATCCGGTGCAAGGCATGGGCAAACAGTCGCAACGCAATAGCCTCGACATACAGGGCATCCGATGCGCACCGAGCGGTACGGTATGCATGTGCAGCCTTGCGTTCCTCCTGTGAGCCACGCTCGCATTGCAGAAAGTTCATCAGTTCTTGCGCGGTGGTTTGTTCCGCATTTGTGGCGGCCGCCAACACGGGGTGTACCCACTCGCCCATCCCTACCGCATCCGCACGTGCGCCAAGAGGCGGCCAAGCCGGCGCGCCCGCGTACCAGGGCGACTGAGCGCAATCCGACGCCAGTTGCTCGGCCCGTTGACGAGCCTCCTTGTTGTCCGACGCCACAGCCTGCCAAGCGGAAAAGCGCGTGCGTTGCGCGTCGAGAACATTGCGCAAAGCGCCTGTCAACCTATCCCCACCCGGGTCGTCCAGCAAGTACACGATGTTCACGGCCAGATGAATCGCGTCCTGGGCCAGCGCCTGCGCACCGAAATCATGTTCCTGGAGTAGCGCGGATATTGCGACCGCATGCAGGTCTGCCAGTGCATTCAGCCCGTACCAGGCATAGAGATTGGTGGCGCTTCCCTGATTGACCTGGAGTTGTCCGACGCCGTGTGAGAGTTCTGTTTGACTGCGCTGCATCACCGGAAGGTGGCGACGCAGTGCGTGCAGGCTGCTCGCCCACACCTCGTTTTGCGCCATGCGGCGTTTTTCTTTTTCGTTCATTGCTTGGCTCTTGTCGACGTGTCTCTTGGCGTGGGTTGCAGCATGTTCTTGGCGCTTTGGTCGCCGGTTTCACAGCATCGCCGCCCCGCCCAGCGCCGGCCCCTGCCGCTGGTTGGCTTGCGCGGCGTTCTGTGCCTGAGCCTGGTCGCGATCATGCGTGCGCTGCTGGTCGAACTGCTGCACGTCCTGCATGGTCTGCTGCACTGTGCGCAAAGGCTGCGTGGCTTCAAGAGCTGCGTATTGGCCGAGCAACGAGGTCGACTTGAACAGAACCGTTCCGTTGATGCCGTGGACCTCGCCCAGATCGTCGGGCTTCCTGATGTTCGACATGTAGCAGGCAGCCGTAGCCTGTGCCACCCATCTCGAGGACGTACCCTCGGGAAGCACCTCTTTGAGGGTGTTGTACAGCGCATGCTGGGGATGACTCGGGTCGCTGAATTCGCGCAGCAACGGGCGGCTCGCATCAGCCACGGCAGTGGCGGATATCTGCTTGCCGTGCGTGCCAGCCTCCAAATCTTGCCGGGTGTCGCGGCCTTGCGCGAGTTGCGTCGTCCCAGGCTGATCGCGCTGATCCCTCTGATCCCTCTGATCCCTCTGATCCCTCTGATCCCTCTGATCCCTCTGATCCCTCTGATCCCTCTGATCCCTCTGATCCCTCTGATCCCTCTGATCCCTCTGATCCCTCTCCTCGCGCTCATCACGCCGCGCCAGGCCGTCGTGTCCGCGCTCTGCGGCCATGCGTGCCATCTGCTGGTGCATCTGGGCCAATTCGGCCTGCGCCGCAACTGCCTGGGCCTGTGCCGCAGTCGCCTGGGCTTGCGCCGCCGCAATGGCTGCCGCATCGCCTTGAGGGTTCGAGTGCACTGGGGCCGCCACTGAGGCGTGGGTTGAGACTTGGGTTGTCGGCGAGTGCATCGCTTCGGCGGCAGCGGCTGGCCGCGCAGGGCTGACATGATCCTGTGCCACAGGCGCCACCGCATGCGTTCCCCGGGTTGGGGTCGGCGCCTGCATCGCGGGAGCCGGCGGCGCAGCTTGCCGAGCCTCGGCCTGCTTCTGCGCGGGCGCCTGCTCCTGCGTGCGCTCCACCGAGGGCTGCAGCGTCCTTTGAGGGCTCGGCTCGTTCCTGAACCGCTCCCTGTCCTGCGCCTGCGCAATCCCCAGGTCGCGCATCAGGGCCTGCTCCTGCGCATGGTGCATCCGGTACAGCGGGCTGCCTTTGGCCCGGTCGATTTCATCGAGCTTGCCCACCGGTTGCAATGAGCCCGGGGAAATCTGCTCGGGCTCGTCGCGGCGCCGGTGCGCCTCGGCAAAGCTCATGCCGCCCGGCGTGGGCACGATGCGCGATTCATGCGTGGTGATGCGTTCGATCTGCTGCGGCGTCAGGTGGCCGCTCGTGGGCTGCTGCCGGTGCGGCGTCGTTTGCTGAGGCGGTTGTTGCTGCTTTAGCTGTTGCTGCTGCATGTCCTGGAACTTCTGCTCCACCAAGGCCGCCCCATATTGCCGGTTGGTCTGCACGTGGCCTTGATGTTCCTTGCCCAGCCGTGCCAGCTCTTCTCCCTTGGCGGTCAGCGTCCGGGGGATGTAGTCCTTGCCCTCGAGGCCAGACATTTCCACATAGTCGGTGCGGGTGAACGCCCCCTGGGGGCTGCGCTCCCAGGTCTGGCCGGTGGCGGGGTCTTTCACATGAATTTCGCTGGGCAGGCGCAAGAGCTGTGTCACGGATTCGGGTACGGGTCTGTCATCCCGCGCAAAGCCTCTGCCGACGTAGTCGGTCATGTAGGCCTTGGCGAGGTTCTCCGAATAGTGCGCATTGGCATCGCGGCGCACCGCCGAAATCTGATCGAGCTGCTTGCTTAGGTCGGGGGCAGCGCGTTCGTCGTGGGTCAGAGCAGCGCCAAAGTCTCCTACGGGGATGGCAGTGCCGTAGGGCCCTTGGTCGGTGACCTCGGTCATCCAGCCGTCTTTGGTCAGGCGATAGCCGCTCTTTTGCCCCCGGGGGTCTTGCCGGGTGATGTTCTGCGGATCGAGATGCTGAGGCCGAGCCAGCGCGAGTTCGGTGATGGCGCTGGTGCGCTTGTATTCGAGGGTGTCGATCTGGTCCGGGGCAGCGGGCTGGTTCTTGTGAACCCAGTTGGACTGCTCCCAATGGCCATGGGTGTGAACGTAGGTGTTGCCGTCGTCGCCCACCTGGTGATTCGTTTGGTACTTGGTGTACGCGCGGCCAATGGCTTCGCCACCAAAGGCCCCGATGGTTCCGCCGACCGCGCCGGTGACCAACGCGCCGGGGCCACTCCAGGACCCGGTGGCGACACCGTAGGCCGCGCCTGCGGCAAAGCCCGCGGCCAGGCCGCCACCCGTGCGGCCGACGTATTCGTGCAGCAGGGCGTCGGCGCCGAATTGGTTGCTCTGAGCGGTCAGGGCTTTGTATTGACTGGCGCTGGTGAGGGCGTCGTAGCCCAGCAGGCCGACGCTGCCCACGCCGCCGACTTTGGTGAAGGTTTGGAAGCCGGGCCTGGTGCCAATGACAGCATCGGCGGCACCCACCTGCGTGAGGCGGGTGCTCAGGGGCTTGGCAGGTGCATGTCCAAGTTGCTCGGTGGCGATCGTCTCGGAGCGGGCGCGCAGCCGCTGGATTTCCTGGATTTCTTCTGCACCGGCGCCGCGGCCCGGGCGGATGACGTTTCGGGTGATCTCATCAAATTTCTTGAGATGCTCGTCCCATTGCGCAGGCGTGAGAGGCTTGCTGCGCTCACCGGCCAAGGTTTCACGGGCTGCAGTCACATGTTCCCATTGGCCGTTTTTGAGTTCGTTTTGATAAATGGCCTTGCCGTTGCGGTCGTAGATGCCGACGCGGTCAGATAGTTTTCGGGCTTCGATCAATTCGACACTGTCCAGAACACCCTTGTAGGCGGAGTCGTGACCGTCTTGAGGAACCCACCGGGCGATGCGGCCTTTCGCTTTTTCCCCTTCATATCGATCATGCACACTTTGCCAACTGGTGCGCTCATTCGTTGCGACCACGCGCACATCGGTGGTGTAGCCGGCCGCTTTGTATTCCTGCAACCGCGTCGCGGCATTTTCTGGGGTGCGCAGCGTTCCTTCGAGAATGACATTGAGCTTGTGCTCTCGACCATACTTTTCCAGCTTTTCAGCCCATATGCCGGCGTCTTCGTGGGTGAAGCTTGAGGAGGTACGGTCGTTGGCTATGTTCAATTTCTTGAACGCCGGATGGTATTCCCGAAAATCGTCCGGTGAAATCTTGAGAGCACCGCCTTGATGCGTCAATTCGCGTTCGACGCCGCCTATGGTGCGGCTTTTGCCGGCCCCAGGCTGGCCACCGATAATGACCATTTGAGGGTGCTCGACTGGATGAAGGCTGGAGCCCGCATCCTTTAGCCATTTTGGAAGAATTTCTTCGCGGAAAACCCGCTCATTCTCCGCCTCCGAGAGCAGATAGGGATTAGAACCAGCCATAGAGAACTCCCTTGTGCTCGATATAGAGGAGGATTTGATGGAGTGTTTCGTACTTCAGCTCAATGGCTTGAACGGCTTCTTCGTCATCAATATCAATGAGTTTGAATTCACGGCGAGCCATTAACCATAGCTCACCAAGTCCTTCAATTCTCTGGAGATCAGGAGATGGCTTTTCCTTCTCTGCACGCTCTTCGGGTATGGTGTTTGCACCCCACCCTTTGACCGTATCTTCTGCAAATTCGTACTTGTCAACCGCGTCATATACCGGATTTTTCTCGACCAACTTCTTGATTTTTCTGATTTCCCTGATGCTCAGATCAAATTCCTCATGAATATGATCCAGCGTGAAGCTGCCGCCGTTGTTTTTGGCGAGTTTCAAAATTCGATCCCAGTAATCTCTCTCGGAGGCGGGGGGGTGGTTCATGTGTTGTTCCCTTCTGCGTGTTGTTTTAGGCCAAGCGATAGTCGCTCTTTTGCCCCCGGGGGTCTTGCGGAGTAATGTTCTGCGGATCGAGATGCTGAGGCCGAGTCAGTGCGAGAATTCGCGTTCGACGCCACCCATCGTGCGGCTTTTGCCAACGCCGGGCTGGCCGCCGATGATGATGACTATTGTGGGGTGCTCGACCGGACGAAGATTGGGGTCGGATTTTTCCAGCCATTTTGGAAGAATTTTTTCGCGAAAGAGTTTTTCATTTTTCGCTTCCGAGAGTCGATAGGGATTAGAACCAGCCATGAAGGACCCCCTTCCGCATCAAAAAAATGAAAATCTGATGGAGAGTGGCGTATTTCAAATCGATCGCTTGAACAGCCTTTTCGTCATCCATATCCATCAGCTTGAATTCGCGACGAGCCATTAGCCATAGATCTGTCAACCCCCTAATTCTCTGTAAATCAGGAGATGGCTTCCCTTTTTCCTCGCGTTCTTCCGGTATGGCAAGAGCGCTCCAGTCTTTAACTGAATCTTCCGCGAATTCGTAGGGATCAACGGAGTAGTAATCCGAGTGATTCTCGACCAGTTTCGTGATTTTCTTGATTTCCCCGCTGCTTAGATCAAATTCCTCATGAATCTGATCCAGCGTGAAGCTACCGCCATTGTCTTTGGCGAGTTTCAAAATCCGATCCCAATAATCTCTCTCGGAAGCGGGAGGGTGGTTCATTCGTTGCTCCCTTTCGAAATGGTTGTTTCGGGCTATACCGGGCGTGAGATGCGCGCGCACGGATCAGGTAAAACCTTTCGGCAGGCTTTGCCGGGTGTCTTCGTCAAACCCGCCAGTCCTTCCCAATGCCAGCCCGCTGGCCGGCCCCTTGATCTCCGCCGGCGCCATACCCGCCCGCTCCTTGAAAATCTTGTCCTTGAAGAACCAGTTCTTGTTGGCCCGGATCGGCTTGCAGCCTTCATAGAAGATCAATTCCTCGTCGGCGGGCAGTTCCTTGATCTCCTGCGGCAGAAACAGGGCTCGGCGCTCTTCGGTGTAGTTGGTCGAGACCTGGTTGGAGCCGCCGCCTCGGCTGGTGCTGCGGTGCTCCTTGCGGATGGTCTTGTAGCCCAGCATTTCGCTGTATTCAGCCGCATCGCTTTGCTCGCGTGGCGCAAACACGATCTGCGCGCCGTGATTGGTGATGAAGTTCTGTGCGTCGTTGTCGCCGTAGGCCGAGCGCAGCTGCGCGCGGCTTTGCACAATGCACAGGTCGCGCACGCCGTAGCTGGCCGAGATCGAGATGCGCTTGGCCCACACATCCACTCGCCCCATGGCGGTGAATTCGTCCATCAGCATGAGCATCTGGTATTTCAGATCCGGCTCGTCACCCAGTTGCTTGGTGAGGTTGTTGCCAATCACGCTGCTGAAGAAGATGTTCAGCAGCTTGCCGCTTTCATCGAGCTTGTTGGTCGGGATATCGACGTACAGCGTGGTCGGGCGTTTGCGGATGGCGGTAATGTCGAAGTCGGTCGCGTTGGTGGCAGCGGCCAGCACCGGACTGAGGAACTGCTGCAGTGGCGCCTGCATGGTGGCGATCACCGAGGAGAAGGTTTGCTCGGCCAGGCCCGCGAGGTTGCCAAAGACAGTGCGCGTTTGCTCGCTGATGAAGCTGGACTGTTGCTGCGGGTCGTTCAATATGTCCTTGAGCATTGCCAAGGTGCCCTGGCCGTCGGCGCCGCTGGACAGGCGCAGGATGCGTTCGAGGCTTGGGAAGTTCTCGCTGGTGTTGGGGTCCGGGGCGCGCCCGAGGATCCGGCTCCAGTGGTCCCATGCCTCGAACATGTAGGAGGCGAAGGCGGTGAAGGCGGCGCGGCTCTGGCTCGTCCAGAATGGGTCTTTGCCAGGCTCGTCCGGGTAAAGAATGGCGGCGATGGTCTGGATTTCGCCGATGCGCTTGCCCGCATCCATGCCCACCAGCAGGGTGAAGGCGTTGAAGCGATGGGTCTTTCCCTGGTCGTCATAGGGCGCCCACACATAGATGGCGTGACCCTGAGACTCGCGCCAGCCGCTGGTGGCTTTGCGAAGCTCGCCTTTGAGATCGAGCACGACCATCGAGTGCAAGTACGACAACAGCACCGGTATGGCAATGCTGGTGGTCTTGCCCGAGCGGGTCGGACTGACGGTGATGACGTGCTGCGCGCCGCCCAGCCACAGGTACTGGCCTTTGTACTTGCCGATGAGGATGCTTTGCGGGGTCTGCTTGAGCAGGCCGGCTTGCTTGAGATCGGCAAGTTCGGCGAAGCTGGCATCGCCGTGCAGGGACTCGGCCTTGGACCGAAAGAGCGGGACGAGCAATGCGGCCCATCCCAGCAGTGGTCCGCCGAAGCCTATGGCGCCGCTGAGCTTGATCTTGGCAGCGTAAGGTGCGTACTGCGGCAGGTTTGCCGCCTGAACATATTGCCACCACGTGTTCCAGGTCAGCGGTGCGCCTCGCAGATCGAGGATGAGAAGAACAAGGTAATTGGAGAGGAACCAGCCGCCTGCCAAGACCCCCAGAAGTACCACCAACGCGAAAAGTACCTTGCTTGTGCTCATATGCTGAGTCACCTCCCTTTTAATAAGGAAAGACTTATACAAGGTGGGATAGCCTCAGCGGGCTGTGCAGCAGGCCGCCCAACATAAGGCCGCAGCCCTGTTGCCAAATTCTTCACGCATTCGAGTTGCCTGCGATCTGGTGGGCACCCATAAAGGCCGGAGCAATGAGGTTGAAGCTGACATGGCTGCAGCTGGGCACGTCACCAAGCGCATGGAAAACACGACGGACTGAGCCTTCCGGCCTTGAGGCCGGCGCTTCTTCAGGGCCTCAGGGCCTTCGGTCCAAGGCTGCCCGCAGCTCGGTTGCAAGCTGCTGCGCGTGCACGGCGGAGCCGACATTGGTGAAGCCCATCAGCAGTCCCTCGTCTCGAAAGGCCGCCGTGCCCCGCCGGGACAACGGCTGGCAGTTCAGGCCCGCAAGCTGAGCGCGGTGTGCCAGTTCCTCGTCGCTTTCGCCGCGCCGGTCGAAGCGCGCGATCAGGTGCATGCCGCCGCTCTGCAGGTCGATGCGCACGTGGTCGCCAAAGGCCTTTCGCAATGCGGCCGCCAGCATGGCGCGGCGGCGCGCGTAGAGAAGCCGCATCTTCTTGAGGTGCCGGGAGAAATGGCCTTCGCGCATGAAGTCGGCCACCACCGCCTGCGTGATCTGCGGGCTTCCGTTGGACCACGTTGCCGCGGCCGCGGTGAAGGCATCGCGCAG
>Ga0102593_1002799_pt1 | contig 12481 bp, 12 predicted proteins | sample AraplaCol_mMS_r2_2_FD_76862 | JGI IMG/M metagenome (GOLD analysis project Ga0102593, IMG submission 76862) | Arabidopsis root microbial communities from North Carolina, USA - plate scrape MF_Col_mMS_r2 (SPADES assembly) (version 2) | ecosystem: Host-associated > Plants > Roots > Endosphere...
TGGTCAGCGAGGGCATCGCGGCCGGGGCATGGCGGCGCGGGACGAAGCCGAAAGAGGCCACAACGCATTCCGGCTGGCCGTCGAGGCCAAGGCGGATGATGGGGGCGTCGTAGTCCTTCCAGGTCTCGTCCGGCCATTCCATGCCAGCGAGATTGGACAGGTCGATGTCCATCATTTCCTGCAGCAGGTCGCGCGAGGTGGGGCGGTAATTGGTACACATGGGGGCTATGCTAACCTGATTGAGCTTGCTAAACTACTGTATATGCATACAGTAAGCCGAAAGCCGCTGACAGCCGCGCAACTACGAGAAATCTGGCTTCGAAACCAGAACGAAGACATGCTGGCCGTGTTGTGGGAGGTCAAGCGCCTGCGCGGGCTGGTGGTGCGTGCAAGTCACCTGCATTGGACGTTCCGGGAGGAGCTCAAGGATGAACCGTGCCTGGAAGAGGACCGCCCGTTTGCCACGGAAAGGGAATTGCGGCGGCGAGCCAATGCGATCAGGAACGCGGACTAAATCCTGTCATCCGGAATCCAAATTTGGCGTGATATATTGCTAATTTGCGAACTAAAAATTAAGGCGCTATCCGAATGTTTCGTAGACTTGTAGCAGCTATTGGACTCTTGATGACGACAGCTTCCAATGCGGCAATTGACGATGGCATTCGTGCGTACAACAATGGTAACTATGCCTTTGCGCGCAAAGAATTTGAGCTTGCTGCGAAGAAGGGCGATCCAGCGGGGAAGCATATGCTCGCAAGCCTCTACTACCAAGGCCACGGTGTCGGCAAGGATTTGAAAAAGGCCGCGGAGTTGTTTACTGATGCCGCTAATTCTGGCTATCTGCCGTCTTTAGCCAATCTTGCGCTCATGTACTCGCTTGGCGATGGTGTCCCCAAAGACATGAACAAGGCTATCGAATACGGGAGAAAAGCAGCGGAAGCAGGTGATACACAGTCGCAATTCAATCTTGCGCAGGCATATCGTAAGGGAGTTGGTGTCCAGCAGGACACAGGCAAGGCGGCATATTGGTATAAGCGGGCAGCTGAGGCAGGCTCGCTCTCTGCTCAGAACGAGTACGGTTTGCTCTTCGCACAAGGCCACGGCGTTCCTCTTGATTATGTGCAGGCTTACGCCTGGATCGACATGCCTGCTAATGCTGGAAGCCCTCAGTCAATAAAGAATCGCGATCAACTTTTGGCAATTCTTACAGCTGAACAGCTAAAACAAGCGAAAAGGCTCGCGGCAGAATATGCCAAAAAATACGGTGCTAACACGCAATGAAATTACTGCTGGTTGGATCAACCGGCCTGGTTGGCCGTGAAGTATTGAAGCTGGCGCTGGCCTCGCCGGAGGTTGCGCTAGTTGTCGCACCTACGCGCCGCAGGCTGGAGCCGCACGCCAAACTGGTCGCGCCGATCGTGGACTTTGAACGTTTGCCGTCGCAGGAGCCGTGGTGGCAGGCCGATGCCGTGATCTGCACCCTGGGCACGACGATCAAGGCTGCTGGCTCGCAGGAAGCTTTCCGCCAGGTGGACTACAGCTACCCGATGGCGGTGGCGCGGCTGGCGCGCCAGCATGGCACGCCAACGTTTGTGCTGAATTCAGCGATGGGCGCCGATCCTGGCTCGGGCATCTTCTATAACCGGGTGAAGGGCGAAGTGGAACACGGCCTGCGCTCACTCGGTTTTGAAACGCTGGTGATTGCGCGGCCTGGCTTGATCGGCGGCGCGCGGGATGAGTTCCGCCTCGGCGAAAAGATCTTTGTTCCGATCCTGACTGCGCTTGGACCGGTGCTGCCGCGTGCCTGGCGCATCAATCCGGCCGGGCACATTGCTCGCGCCATGTTCGACGCGGCCATGTACCCGCAACCGGGTGAGCACATCATTACTTCGGACAGGATGGCCTGAGGCTTATTCTTCCAGCAGGCTGCGCAGCATCCACGCAGTCTTTTCATGCACGTCCAGGCGCTGAGTCAGCAGGTCGGCGGTTGGCTGGTCGTTGGCTTCATCGACTACCGGCAGCAGGGAGCGTGCGGTGCGTGCGGTGGCTTCCTGGGCCGCAACCAGGTGGCGCACCATGTCCATGGCCTTCGGCACGCCGGCCACTTCCTTGACGGTGCTTAGCTTGCCGAATTCGGCATAGGTGCCCGGTGCCGGGTAGCCCAGTGCGCGGATACGCTCTGCGATCATGTCCAGCGCGTTCCACTGCTCGGTGTACTGCGTCATGAACATCTGGTGCAGGGAATTGAACATGGGACCCTTCACGTTCCAGTGGAAGTTGTGGGTCATCAGGTAAAGCGAGTAGCTGTCGGCCAGCAGGCGGGACAAGCCATCGGCAATGCGTGCGCGGCTGTCGTCGGACAGGCCGATATCGATCTTCACTGCGTCCATCTTCAGTTCCTTTCGGTAGTGTTTGCCTGACGATTATTTCATGATTCCAAGAAGGCTGCTGTAGTCATCCGTCCAGGCGCGGACATCGGGTGCCGGCGGCAATTCGCGCAGGCTGGCAAAGCGCGATAATTGCTCCCGCTGGCCAACCAGGACCCAGGTTGAAGCCTTGAGGCCGCGCGCTTCGTCAGAACCGCTGGCGGACAGGTACGCTACACGCTTGAACGTATCGGCGGCCTTCTTGACGACGGGGACGAGGTCGAGATAGCGGTTGGATACGTGGACAGCCAGCACGCCATTCGGCTTCAGCTCACGGAAGTAGATGGCGAAAGCTTCCTGCGTCAGCAGGTGCACGGGAACGGCGTCGCCGGAGAACGCGTCCACCGCCAGCACGTCGAATTGCTGCGAGGGTTCCGCCTCCATCACCAGGCGGGCATCGCCGATTGCAATCCCCTTGCGCGCGGGACAATCGCGCAGGTAGGTGAAGTGTTCGCGAGCGAATTGCTCGACCAGCGGATTGATTTCGTAGAAGCGGTACACGTCGCCGTGCCGGCAGTAAGCCGCCATGGTGCCGATTCCGAGACCGATAATGCCGACGTGCTGCGGCCCGTCGTTTCGTCCTGCCGCGATGGCGATGCCCGCGCCGCCGGCGCTGCCGAAATACGTAGTGGGCCAATGCTGCCGCGATGGGTTGAGGAATTGCCGGCCGTGGATGATGACACCATGCGTCAGCTGGCGGGTACGCGATTCGCCGCTGCCGCTGTCCTTGACCTTCACCGTTCCGTAGAAATTGCGGGCCTTGATGGTGGGCGTGGAGGGCGAGATTGCGTTTGCTGCCCACATCACGCCGAGCAGCGTCGTGAAAAGGACGGTCGCCTTGACAGCCCGGACAGGTGGCGCATGCCCGGCTTGGCGATGCAGGCAGGCGGTTCCGACGATGCACACCGCGGCGATGCAGGACAGGGTCAGTTCGTAATCGTCGTTAAAGATGCGCGGCGCCACCAGGCCGGTGAAGATACCGCCGATTGCGCCGCCCAGCGCGATCATCAGGAAGTAGGCGGTCAGTTGCGCTGGCGGTGGCTTCAGGCGCGCCAACTCGCCATGGCAGGACATGCAGTAGACGAAGATCGCGGCGCAGAACAGGAGCGTGGGCCAGGCTATCCCGGACGGCATCAGGCTGGGATAGGTGCTGCAGGCGACCAGGACGGGCGTCAGGATGGCCATAGCGGGCAGGAACAACCTGCGGCGGTACCAGCGCGTACTCTCGAAGCAGAGGATGTAGGTCAGCAGGTAAATCACCAGTGGCAGCACCCAAAGCAGCGGGACCGGCGCAATATTTGCGGTGAGATGGCTGGTGGCGGACATCAGGACCACAGTCGGTACCGCTGCCAGTGCGCACCAGAGCAGGCTGTCGCGCCATGCCGGCTTGCCGGCTGCTGCCGGCTCGCGAGGTGCGTTGCCGCGGCCTCGTGCGTTCATCGCCAGCGCACCGCAAAACACTGCAAACAGCGCAAATCCGGCCGACCAGAAGGTGGACATTTGCTTCAGGGTGAACTGCGGCTCGATCAGCAAGGGATAGCTCAACAAGCCGAGCAGTGAGGCGAAGTTGGATAGCGCAAAGAGGCGGTAAGGCACGCTCCCGGGCCGTTCCTGCGCGAACCAGTGCTGGACCAGCGGTCCGGTCGTCGAAAGCAGGAAGTAGGGCAGTCCGATGGTCGCAGCAAGCAGGCCCAGCAACAGCAATGCCGGATCGTCACCGGGAGACGGCTTCCAGCCATCGTCGGGGATGATGGGCAAGGTGAGCGTCGCAGCCAACAGCAGGCCGGCATGCAGCCAGGCTTGCCTGCGCGGCGCCAGGTAGCGGCTGGACAGGTGCGAATACAGGTAGCCCAGCAGCAGAGTGAGCTGGAAGAATAGCATGCAGACCGTCCATGCCGCCGCGGAACCGCCGAACCAGGGCAGCACGATTTTGCCGATGATGGGCTGCACCTGGAACAGCAAAAAGGCGCTGAGGAAGATCGTTCCGGCATAGAGAATGGGCATGCGACGATCTTAAAGGCAAACCGCGCGCATTTTTACCGCAGTCGCCTAAAACCAACAGGGCTTGCATCTCATCAACCGATCACGAGCCCTGCGGCCAAGGTCAGCATGACGGCGCCGGTCAGGCCTTCAATACATTTCCAAGCCAGGGGACGGCCAAATACGCCGGCCAGCCTGGTGGCGCCGAAGCCAAGCGCGGTGAACCAGAGCAGGGAGGCGGTCATGGCGCCGGCCGAGAAGCCCATGCGCTGGCCGTCCGGGTAACTGCCGCCTACCGAGCCGAGCAGCACTACTGTGTCGAGATAGACATGCGGGTTCAATAGCGACAGGGCGACCACGCTGGCCAATGCCTGGCGTGCGTCCGGCGCCGGGGCGGCGGCATCAATGGCGAGGGACTTTGGCGTCAGCATGGAGCGCCAGCTGCGCAGCCCGTACCAGAGCAGGAAGGCGGCGCCACCCCAGCGGGCAGCCGCCAGCAACAGCGGGGAAGACTGGATCATTGCGCCGGCGCCTGCAACGCCCAGTCCGATCAGCACGATGTCAATCACGATGCAGGCAGCCACCGTCAACGCTACATGCTGGCGCTTGATACCCATCCGCAGTACATGCGCATTCTGGGCGCCGATGGCCATGATCAGGCTCGCGCCCAGGCCTAAACCGTTCACATAACTCTGCATTCTTTCCTCCTGTTGTGGAGTCGAGATTCTGCCGCCGCTGGCCTTGTAAATGAAGCTGAATTAAGATGTTTCAGTATTAATTAATTTTGCTAAATAAGGGGCGGCGATGATTCCAGACGCGCGACAGGGCGAAGCCTTGCTGGCGGTGATCGATTCCGGCAGTTTCGAGCAGGCGGCGCAGGCGCTGCACCTGACGCCGTCAGCGGTATCGCAGCGGGTGAGCGGGCTGGAATCGGCGGTGGGTGCGCCGCTGCTAATCCGCAGCCGGCCGATCCGGTTGACCAGCGCCGGGCAGCGCCTGGTGCAATACCTGCGCCGCAGCCGCCTGATGGAGCAGGAGTTCCTGGCAGAGTTGAAGGCCGATGAAGCACTGCCGCCGCGTATTCCGGTGGCGGTGAATAACGACACGCTCGGCACCTGGTTTTTACCGGAGTTGAGTAATTTCCTGAACGACGAAAATATCCTGCTGGAGATAATCCTGGACGACCAGGACCATACTTATTCGCTTTTCGAAAAAGGGTTGGTGCTGGCGGGCGTTTCCAGCGAGCCGGAACCTATGCGTGGTTGCCGCTCGCAGCATCTGGGTTTCATGCGTTATCGATTATTGGCGCAGCCGGACTTCACCAAGCGCTGGTTTCCAGATGGATTTACCCGTGAAGCGGCACGCAAAGCGCCGGTCATGTTTTTCGACCGTAAAGACACGCTGCAGGCAATTTTTATCGAGCGTGAATTGGGCCTGCCATTGGGTGCTTATCCGGTGCATTACGTTCCATCCAGCGACCCGTTTGTCGAATCAATCCGGCTGGGAATGGGATATGGCATGCTGCCGCGCCAGCAATATAAATCCTTGCTTGAATCGGGAGAACTGGTGGATTTAGTACCGGGCAAATACCTCGATATTCACCTGTATTGGCATTCGTGGCGCATCCAGTCGCCCAAGCTTGAGATGCTCACGGAGCAGGTGCTTGCCGCAGCAGGGCGGGCGCTGGATCGCTAGACTCGAAATTGGTGCGTACGCGCCAGTAGCTGGCGCGTTGCGGGGCTTGCGATTAATACGTGTAGAACATGCGCTGCAGTTCTTTGGTATTGCTGGTTTTGGTCATGCCCAGCATCAGCAGGATGCGGGCTTTTTGCGGGCTCAGGGTATCGGCGACCACGAAGTCCAGTTCGTCGTCATTTGCTTCGCCATTGCGGGCCAGGATGCCGTTGCCAACGCGGCTGGCGCGAACGATAACCGTGCCGTTCTTGCGTGCCGCAATCAGTTCAGGTTTTACTTTGGCAGCCAGGCTGCCATCGCCAACGCCCGCGTGGATAATGCCTTTGGCGCCTGCGGCGATAAAGGCATTCAGCGCAACCGCATTCATGTTGGCATAGCCGTAGACGATATCGACTTGCGGCAGCACGCTCAGGTTCGAAATATCGAATTCGGTGTCGGCAGTATTCTTGCGGGTCGAAGTGCGATAGAAGAAGGCTTTAGGGCCCTGCACATAACCGAGCATGCCCAGTTCGGGAGTCTTGAACGAATCCGGGGTCGAGGTATTGGTCTTGGTAACTTCGCGCGCACCGTGGATCTGGTCGCCCAGGGCCACCATCACGCCTTTGCCAATTGCATCATGGCTGCCGGCAATCAATACAGCGTTGTACAGGTTGATCGGGCCGTCGGCCGACAGCGCAGTGCCCGGGCGCATGGCGCCAACCAGTACGACCGGCTTGCGCGACTTGACCACCAGGTTCAGGAAGTAGGCAGTCTCTTCCATCGTATCGGTGCCGTGGGTGATTACGATGCCGTCGACGTTCGGCTGAGCCAGCAGGACGTTGACGCGTTTGCCAAGCGTCAGCCAGTGCTCGTTGGTCATGCTTTCGGAAGCGATCTGGAACACTTGCTCGCCGGTGACGTTTGCAATCTTGGACAGTTCCGGCACCGCGTTTATCAATTGTTGGACGCCAACAGTCGCAGCGGTGTAGCCGACGGTGGTGGTGGAAGTGGCGCCCGAGCCGGCAATGGTGCCGCCCGTGGCAAGGATAGTGACGTTTGGAAGCTTCTCCGCATGAACACTGAATGCAAGCAAGAATGCAAACAGGGCGAAAATGAAGTTCTTGGCTGTGTTACGTTGCATAAGTTCTCCTGTACTTAGTTTTAAGAATGTTGCGCATGTTACTCGATTTGGTGCAGTATGGCTGTACTTACTAGCAAGGACAATGCCAGTGGAAACAGACGAACTGAGTCTCGCAGTTGTCATGCAGCGCAAACCATTGAAGAGCACTTGGCAGCCATTCCAGTGGCTGCCGGCTGAGGTGGTGTTGTCTCCTTTGCCCGGTAGCGCGGCACGCTGCCTGCGGGACGATCCTTCCGAGACGCTTTGGCTTTATCCGGGCATGTCGATGCGCCTGTATTCCGACGAGGCGGAAGGCTACTTCCTTAACCTGGACTCGGGCTCGCCGTGCTGGTTCATTATGTGGCGGCTCGAGGGCGAGCTCGCTGTGCCGCAGTCCGTGACCTTGTCGTATAACGAAGCTGCGCGGCTGATGGATGGGGGCGAGCAGGTCGATACGCTGCCTTTGCCGCCATCGATGGTTGAACGGCTTGGCGCCTTCGTGGCGGAGTATTACCGTCCGGAGCCGAAAGGCAAGCGCCGCCGACCTTCGTTCGAAGGCGGCGCCGCCGTCCAGCAAATGGCGCGCGAGGAGGGGGAGGGACGCCGTGGCCGCTGAAACCTTTTTCGCTCGCTGGTCGCGGGTCAAGACTGAAACCCGCCTGGAGCAGTCGGTGCGCGAAGCCGACGCTGTCGCGCCAATACCCGGGGACGTGCCTGCCGGGACGCCCGCCGAAGCGGCGCCCGCACCAACGCTCGAGCAGGTAGAAGGCCTGACACCGGAATCCGACTTTACCCCCTTTATCGCACGCGGCGTTGACGAAACGGTGCGCCGCGCCGCGCTGAAAAAGCTGTTCGCCGATCCTCGCTTCAACGTGATGGACGGCCTGGATACCTACGTTGACGACTACAACAAGTTCGAACCACTGACGCCATTGATGGTGGCAGCCCTCAACCATGCCAAGGACCTGATTGCGCGCGAATTCGCGGCGGAAGAAGACGATGAGCCAAAAGACGAGGATCTGTAACTGCAACAACACCATGCCATTGGACGGCGCTGCCATTGGCAGTGCCCTCGGCGAAGGGGCACTACCGGTGGCCAGCCAGCTTTGCCGCCGCGAAGTCAACGACTACCTGCAAACACTGGACGGCACCGAACGTATCGTCATCGGCTGCACGCAGGAGGAGCCGCTGTTCCGCGAGCTGGCGGAAATGAAGTCCAGCGTGGCGCCGCTGCGTTTCGTGAACATCCGCGAGACCAGCGGCTGGAGCGACGAGGCGCGCCACACGACAGCCAAGATGGCGGCCTTGCTGGCTGCCGCCCGCCTGCCGGATCCTGAACCGGTGCCGGAAGTCGAATACCAGTCCGAGGGCCGCGTCCTGCTGCTTGGCCCGGCGCGCCGCGTGCTGCCATGGGCGCGCAAGCTGGAGCGCCAGCTTCAGGTGAGCGTCCTGCTCACAGATGGCAGCGATGCGGCGATCGCGGGCCACTCCTGGCCGACCTTCAGCGGCAGTGCGCCTCGCGTGCAAGGCTGGCTTGGCGCCTTTCAGGTCAGCTGGCAGCAGTCGAATCCGATCGACCTCGAACTGTGCACGCGCTGCAATGCCTGCGTCAAAGCGTGCCCGGAAGGCGCCATCAGCCTTGCATACCAGATTGACCTGGATGCTTGCCGTTCGCATCGCGAGTGCGTCGCAGCGTGCGGTGCGGTCGCCGCCATCGATTTCGACCGCGCCGACAAGGATCGCGGGGCCGAGTTTGACCTGGTGTTCGATTTGAGTGATACGCCGCTGCTGCGCATGCACCAGCTGCCGCAGGGCTATTTCGCGCCCGGTGCCGACGAGGCTGCGGCTGCCCTGGCGGCAATGCAGATGCTGGAGCTTGTCGGCACCTTCAGCAAACCGCGCTTCTTCCAATACAAGGAGAGCATCTGTGCACATAGCCGCAGCAAGCAGCCTGGCTGCAACGCCTGCATCGACATCTGTTCAGCGGAGGCGATTTCCAGTGCGGGCGACCACATCAAGGTATCGCCGCAGCTATGCGCTGGATGTGGGGCTTGCACTACGGTGTGTCCTTCCGGTGCGTTGACCTATGCATGGCCGCGTGCTTCCGATTTCGGCGAACGGCTTCGGACCATGTTGGCGACCTACGCCCGCGCCGGTGGGACGCGGCCTGCGCTGCTGCTGCATAGCGACGAGGAGGGCAGTGCGCTGGTGCGCGAGCTCGGACAGCTTGCGGCTGCGGGTGCGGCGCGGGGCGTGCCGGCACGCGTGCTGCCGCTGCCTGTTCATCACGTGGCGTCGGTGGGGCTGGACTTATGGCTTGCTGCGGTCGCGTATGGCGCGGTTGACGTGGCAGTGCTGGCCACTGGCTGCGAAGCGCCGCAATATCTGGATGCGCTGGCAGAGCAAATGACGTTTGCCCAGGCGATCATCGATGGCCTGGGCTATAGCGGCATCAAGCTCCACTTGCTGCGTGTGCGCGACGCGGCGGAACTCGATCGCGAACTGCAACGCTTCGTCGCCACGGCCGCCGCAGGTGGCGCCGCCGGCACGGCGATCCTGCCGGCAGCGAGCTTCCACGTCGCTGCAGCGAAGCGCGAAACGCTCGACTTCGCGATCACCCACCTTGCCAGGCACGCACCGACACCGCAAGACCACATAGCCCTCCCACAAGGTGCACCGTTCGGGGCAATTGAGATCGACACGGACAAATGCACGCTCTGCATGGCCTGCGTTGGCGCCTGTCCCGAGTCCGCGCTATCCGACAACCCGTCATCGCCGCAACTGCGATTCACCGAATCGAACTGCGTGCAGTGCGGCCTGTGCGTGCACACTTGTCCCGAACAGGCATTAAGCCTGCAACCGCGCCTCGCGCTGGGCGCAAGCGCCAGGCAAGCCCGCGTCATCAACGAAGCCCAGCCGTATCACTGCATCAAGTGTCAGAAACCATTCGGTACCCTGCAAATGGTGGAAAATATGGTCAGTAAACTCGCCGGCCACGGAGCCTTCTCCGGCAACATCGACCGCCTGCGCATGTGCCCCGACTGCCGCGTTATCGACATGATGCAGCCCGACAAAGAAGTCTCTATCTTTGAGGTAAAACGCCAATGACCGAAGACGAAGAATATGCGCGTTCCGAACTGTACGGTGTGCTGTCCATGCTGTTCTACGGCCCGCCTTCGCAAGCTGTGCTGGACTTGATTGAAGGCGCTGCCATTGAAGGCGACGGCGTGCTGGCCGATGCGTGGCGCGGCCTGCAATCGGCCAGCAGCAAGACCGATGCCGAGCGCGCGCGCGAAGAATATGAAGCACTGTTCGTCGGCGTCGGCAAGCCGGAGGTCATGCTGTACGGCTCCTATTACCTGTCCGGCTTCCTGATGGAAAAGCCGCTGGCCGCATTGCGCGACGACCTTGCCCGGCTAGGGCTGGAACGTTCCGAACACCTGTCAGAAAGCGAAGACCATTTCGCGGCCCTGTGCGATGCAATGCGTCTGCTGCATGGCAGCATTGCAACACAGAAGGAATTTTTTGCCACCCATATCCAGCCATGGGCGAACCAGCTTTTTGATGCCATCGATGCGCATCCCGGGGCAACTTACTATCGTGCAGTTGCTGGCCTGGCCCGCAGCTTCGTTGAAGTGGAAACCCAGGCGTTCGATATGGCTTAGCTATTGATGCATTGTTAAAATATTTGTGCTAGTGTTAAAAGACTAACTGATGTTGGTTATGGGAGACCATGATGTCAACGCAATCCAACTCCGGAAGAAGGTCTTTTTTCACCGGCATCGGGGCCCTGGCCGCCGCCGGCATCGCGGCCAGGATGGCCAGCAATCCGCCCGACACGGCGCCGCCCGCCGAACCGGAGCCACCTCCTGGCACCGGTTACCGCCTCACGGAACATATCCAGAAGTACTACCGCACCACCAAGATCTGAGTGGAGGGCAAGATGATGCTCCTTACACGTAAAGGGCCAGCCGGTCCCCGTGCGCCTGGACGTTTTGCTTCGAGTCTTGAAGGCAGCCTGGCGAGGGCGTTGCCGACGATGGACCGGCGCGCATTCCTGAAACGCTCCGGCATTGGAGTCGGAGTCGGGCTGGCGGCCTCGCAGCTTTCGTTGATGCGCAAGGCGCAGGCAAAAGATCCCGCTGCCGCTGATAGCGGTAGCAAGCAGGTCGTGCGGCGCACGGTCTGCAGCCACTGTTCGGTGGGCTGCGCAGTTGATGCAGTGGTGGAGAACGGCATCTGGATCCGGCAGGAGCCGGTGTTCGATTCGCCGATCAACCTTGGCGCGCACTGTGCGAAGGGGGCGGCGCTGCGCGAGCATGGGCATGGCGAATACCGCCTGAAATATCCGATGAAGCTGGTGAACGGCAAATACCAGCGCATCAGCTGGGACCAGGCCTTGCAGGAAATCTCGGCAAAGATGCTGGACCTGAAAAAGAAAGATGGCCCGGATTCGGTGTTCTTTGTCGGCTCGTCGAAACACAATAACGAGCAGTCGCAGCTTCTGCGCAAGTTCGTGTCCTTCTTCGGCACCAATAACTGCGACCACCAGGCGCGCATCTGCCACTCCACGACGGTGGCCGGCGTGGCGAACACCTGGGGCTACGGCGCCATGACCAACAGCTACAACGATATGCAGAACGCCAAGGCGGCCATGTATATCGGCTCCAACGCGGCGGAGGCGCACCCGGTTTCCATGCTGCACATGCTGCATTCGAAGGAGAACGGCTGCAAGATGATCGTTGTCGATCCGCGCTACACGCGCACGGCGGCCAAGTCGGACCAGTACATCCGCATTCGCTCCGGCTCGGACATTCCTTTCCTGTACGGGATGCTGTGGCATATCTTCAAGAACGGCTGGGAAGACAAGGAATACATTGCCGCCCGAGTCTATGGCATGGACAAAGTGCGCGAGGAAGTCGCCAAGTGGACGCCGGACAAGGTGGAAGAAGCTTGCGGCGTGCCGGAAGCCCAGGTGCTGCAGGCGGCAGAGACGATGGCGAAGAACCGTCCGTCCACCGTGGTGTGGTGCATGGGCCAGACGCAGCATTCGATCGGCAACGCGATCGTGCGCGCTTCCTGCATCCTGCAGCTCGCGCTGGGGAATGTCGGCAAGAGCGGCGGCGGCACCAATATCTTCCGTGGCCACGACAATGTGCAGGGCGCGACCGACGTCGGCCCGAATCCCGATTCGCTGCCGGCTTACTACGGCCTGGCGACCGGCGCATGGAAGCACTGGTGCGCGGTGTGGGGCGTCGATTACGAATGGGTCAAAAGCCAG
>Ga0102593_1002804_pt1 | contig 12465 bp, 6 predicted proteins | sample AraplaCol_mMS_r2_2_FD_76862 | JGI IMG/M metagenome (GOLD analysis project Ga0102593, IMG submission 76862) | Arabidopsis root microbial communities from North Carolina, USA - plate scrape MF_Col_mMS_r2 (SPADES assembly) (version 2) | ecosystem: Host-associated > Plants > Roots > Endosphere...
CTGCAGGCCGTAGCCCATCTCCCGACACACCGACAGCACGCCGTTCTGCACGGCGATGACGTAGTACGGGTTCGGGTTGTCGTACACCAGCCCCAGCGCGTACGGCTGCGCACTGCGCAGGCTGCGCGCCGACGGATCGGGCTGGTAGCCGAGCTCGGCAATGGCCTGGCGCACGCGATCGCGCGTTCGCGCCTGGACACTGGGTTCGTCGTTGATGACGCGCGATACGGTCTTGAGCGACACCTCGGCGCGCTCTGCGACATCTTTGATCGTGGGTCTGCGCACCGTTCCCTCGCGTGGTCCCGCCATCATGGCGGTCCAATGAGAACGACTAGCCTAACCAGCGCCACCGGCGATGTGAATCACGTCCGGTGGCGCATGGTGCGGGGTCGTCGCCCGTTGTCGAACGAATGAGTCGCGATCAGCCGTGCTGCGAGGCCGTCGCGCCGTTCACCACGTCGTGCCGCTGCCCGGCTTTGTGGCCGCGCAGCGCGAAATACAGGATGTAGAGGTAGCACGGCACCATCAGCGCGACGAACACCAGCTGGAAGTCGTGGCCCTGCTTCAGGTGCACGAACAGCTGAGGGATCACGGCACCGCCCGCGATGCCCATCACCAGCAGCGCCGAACCGTATTCCGTGAAGCGGCCCAGGCCCTGGATCGCCAGCGGGAAGATCGCCGGCCACATCATCGCGTGCGCGAAACCCAGCGCCGCGACGAAGCCCACCGACACGTAGCCCTTGGTGAGGAACGCGCCGATCGCCAGCACCGCGCCGAGCACGGCCGAGAAGGTCAGGTAGCGCTCCTGCGAGATGAAGCGCGGGATCGCCACCAGGCCCACGACGTAGCCCAGCAACATGCCGAACAGGGTGAAGGAGGTGAAGAACTTGGTCGTGTCCACCGGCAGGCCGAAGCCCTGGCCGTAGGTGCCGATGGCGTCGCCCGCCATCACTTCCACGCCCACGTACACGAAGATGCACAGCGCGCCCAGCCACACATGCGGGAACTGGAACAGGCTGGTCTTGCGCGTGCTGCCCGTGTCGCCGTCGGCGTTGACCTCTTCGGCCTTGATCTCCGGCAGCGGCGAAAACACGATGCCCACCGCCAGCAGCGCCAGCAGCCCCGCCATGAACATGTACGGGTCATGGATGCGCGAGGCGAATTCGTTGAGCAACTGTTCCTTCGTCGCGGCGTCCGCGTTGGCCACCTGCGCCGACAGGTCGCCCATGCCGTGCATCACCAGCGTGCCGATCACCAGCGGCGCGAGGATGCCTGCCACCTTGTTGCAGATGCCCATCACCGCGATGCGCTGCGCCGCGCCTTCGATCGGCCCCAGGATGCTGATGTAGGGATTGGACGCGGTCTGCAGGATCGCCAGCCCCGCACCGATCACGAAGATGCCGGTGATCGCGCCGCCGTAGACGCGCGCGGTCGTGTACTGGCCGAACACCGCCGCGCCCACCGCCATCAGGAACAGGCCCAGCGCCATGCCCTTCTTCATGCCGGTGAATTTCAGGATCACCGACGAGGGCAGCGCGAGCACGAAGTACGAGATGTAGAACGCGAACGGAATCAGGAACGCCGCCGATTCGCTCACGTTGAAGGCGAGCCTGGCGAACGCGATCAGCGGGCCGTTGAGCCAGGTGACGAAGCCGAAGATGAAGAACAGCGCGCCGATGATCGCGATGGATCCGTAGTGACTGCGCGACGCGGTGGGCGTGGACGTGGACATGCGGATTCCCCTCCCAAGGAATGCGGTTTGGATGGCGCCGGTTGACCTTGACGACATCCGGTGGCGCAACGTTGTCACAAGTTCTGTCCGCAAGCCAGTCGGGGCTGGAATGTCCGCGTGACGCGGTGCACAAGCCTTTTTCTCGTGTTGCGGCGCAGCACAAACTGCCGTTCGTCGGACCTGACACCGGTGTTTCTGACAATTTCATAACTTCTGGTTGACAACGTTGTCAGAGCCGCGCCAATCTCGGCCGCGCCGGTTCGGAGCCGGTGCGAGCGGAGGAACCATGCGGTGGGATACGAAGGAAGCACGAGCCCGGTCATGCCACGCGAACGCGCTGTTCCAGCGCGCGTTGCGCGGGTGAGCGCCGTGCCGCCGCTGACGCAGGTCGAACCCCGCTTCCTCGCCGCCGACGTGGGCGGCACGCACACCCGTGTCGGCCTGGTCCGTCCGGGCGGCGCAGGGGAATCCGACGTCGTCGTCCTCGCGCACCACAAGTACGTGTGCGCCGATTACCCGAACCTGGGCGCGATCCTCGCCGAATTCATCGCCAGCCACAGCGCGTGCGCCGGCATCGACCGCGTCACGATCGCCTCCGCCGGTGTCGTGCTCGACGACGTGGTCATCAATGCGAACCTGCCCTGGCGCATCTCGCTGTCCGAGCTGCGTAGCCAGCTTCGCCTGAGCGAACTGCACTACATCAACGATTTCCAGGCCGCCGCGCATGCCGCGCAGTGCATGGACCCGGCCGATTCGCTGCTGCTCACGCCCGGCGTGAGCGCGGCCGCCGCCGGCCCCGTGCTGGTGGTCGGCCCGGGCACCGGCCTGGGCGCCGCGGTGCGCATCCCGCATCGCAACGGCACCGTCGTGCTTCCGACCGAAGCCGGCCACATCGCCTTCGCGCCGGGCAACGCGCGCGAAACCGCGATGCTCGAATGGACCCGCCAGCGCGGCTTCTCGCACGTGCCGACCGAGCGCTTCGTCTCCGGTCCCGGCCTTGTGAACCTGTACGACGCGATCTGCGCGCTGGATGGCATCGAGCCGCAGCTGCGCGCGCCGGCCGCGATCACCGAAGCCGCCCGCAATCTCGACGCGCCCGCGCGCGAAGCGGTGCTGACCTTCTGCGCCCTGCTGGGCAGCACGATCGGCGACCTGATCACCGTCAGCAGCGCCAAGTCGGTGTTCATCGCGGGCGGCATCCTGCCGCAGCTCAAGGATTTCCTGCCGCACAGCCAGTTCCACGCGCGTCTTCTGGACAAGGGCGTGATGCACGCCGCGCTGGAACGCGTGCCCGTGCGCCTGATCGAGAACGACCGCCTGGGCGTCATCGGCGCCGCCAGCTGGTACCTGGAATTTCTTTCGCAAGGCAGCTTTTCGCAAAGCAGTTCGCCGTAACGCGATTCGTCCAAGTGCGGCGGCGCGAAAGCGCCACCGCGAAGCAGGCAAGGAATACGGTCGTGCGCGCCATCGCGCACACCAGGAAACGGGCTTTGCTACGCCGGCAGGAAAGAACCGGCATTGCGAAGTCGTATATCAACCCGTGGGAGGGAGAGCAATGAAGCTTCGCAAATCAGCACTATCGGCCAGCATCGTTTTCGCGCTGACCATCGCCGGCAACGTGGCCGCGCAGACCGCGCCGGCTTCGAGCCAGCAGGCCACCGACCTGGATACGGTCGTCGTCACCGGTATCCGCGGCGCGCAGGAAAAGTCGCTGGACACCAAGCGCGATGCGCAGTCGCACATCGAAGTGGTCACGGCCGAAGACGTGGGCAAGCTGCCGGCGCATAACGTCGCCGACACCCTGCAGCGCCTGCCGGGCGTGAGCATCTCCTCGTCCAGCGCCAACGAAGGCGGCTTCGACGAGAACGATCGCGTCAGCCTGCGCGGCACCAGCCCCAGCCTGACCCAGACGCTGGTCAACGGCCACACCATCGGCAGCGCCGACTGGTTCATCCTGAGCCAGACCGAGACCGTGGGCCGCAGCGTCAGCTACTCGCTGCTGCCGTCGGAAATCGTCAGCCAGGCCGTGGTCAACAAGACCTCGCAGGCCAAGTTCGTCGAAGGCGGCGCCGCCGGCTCGGTGAACGTGATCACCCGCAAGCCGCTGGACTTCGCGAACCAGATCTCGGCCGAAGGCTCGATCGGCGCGGTGTACTCCGACCTGCCGGGCACGACCAAGCCGCAGGTCAGCGGCCTGTTCAACTACAAGAACGACGCCAACACGTTCGGCTTCATGGCGCAGGCGTTCTACCAGGAACGCGAACTGCGTCGCGACGGCCAGGAAATCGTCGGCGGCTTCAACACGATCTCGGCCACCGACCCGGTCGCCGCGACCAACCCGGACCTGATCGGCGTGATGTACCCGAACCTGCCGGGTTCGGCGTACTTCACCCAGACGCGTGAGCGCATGGGCGGCCTGATCGAACTGCAGGCCAAGCCGAGCGACGATCTGACGCTGGGCCTGAGCGCGTTCTACTCCGACATGGACGCGAAGAACTACAACCGCAACTACATGCTGTGGACGGGCAACTTCGTCCCGAACCAGGCGCCGCTGCCGGGCTACATCGTGCAGAACGGCACGCTGGTGAAGGCCGATTACGCCGCCGCGCCGAACGCGCCGGGCTACGGCATCTACGACATGATCTCGCGCCCGGAATCGGCCGCGAAGACCGGCTACACCACGTTCGACGCGGCATGGGACATCAACGAGGCTTTCTCGCTGAAGACCCAGGTCGGCTACACGAAGGGCCAGGGTGAGACGCCGACGCAGAACATCGCCGAAGTGGTCACCGGCCGCAGCGGCGGTGGCTGGGAAGTGCGCGGCACCGACAACACCGTCAACTGGTACCTCAACAATCCGTCCGGCCCGACCACCGACGGCTTCGGCACGTGGGGCATCCAGTACTACGACGTGATCGACAAGGAAACCTGGATCACCGCCGACGCGACGTGGTTCAGCAACAACGGCGTGCTCTCGTCGGTCGACTTCGGCGTGCGCTATGCCGACCACACCCGCGAAGTGAACAGCCCGTACGGTTCCGATCCGGGCGACATCGCCGGTGCGCTGCAGGGCACCTCGCCGGGCTTCTATCCGGGCGACTTCGGTTCGGGCCTGGGCGGTTCGTTCCCGGGTCCGGGCGTGTGGTACTTCACGCAGAGCGCGCTTGAGCAGGCGGTCAAGAACAACTCCACGGTCCGCAAGGACGGCGCGCGCCACAACTACGGCAGCGAGTTCAACATCAACGAGGAGAACACCGCGCTCTACGTGCAGGCGAACTTCTCGGGCGACAAGTGGAGCGGCAACGCCGGCCTGCGTTACGTCGACATCGGCCAGGACATCCAGTTCTGGCGCGGCCTGGGTGCCGACGCGACGATCACGCCGGATGCGAGCAGCCTGTTCGGCAACTTCGTCAACGTGCGCCAGAACAACAAGCACGATCGCGTCCTGCCGAGCGTCAACTACCGCTACAACTTCGCCGACGACCTGATCCTGCGTCTTGCCGCGTCGCAGACGATGACGCTGCCGGACTACTCGGCCCTCGCCGGTGCGGTGTCGCTGTCGAACCTGACGCACACCGGTACCGCGGGTAACCCGGATCTGGAACCGATCATCTCGACCAACTTCGACGCCTCGCTGGAGTGGTACTTCACCGAACGCGGCCTGCTGGCGGCGAGCGTGTTCTCGATGGACCTGGACAACTACGTCCGTTACGCCACCGAGACCCGCGCGTATGTGAACGACCAGACCGGCAACGTCGAAGACTATGAAGTCACGCTGCCGATCAACAGCGACGGCAAGGTGCGCGGCGTCGAGCTGACCTACGAGCAGCCGATCGGCGACTACTTCGGCATCTCGGCGAACTACACCTACGCCGATGGCGAGGCCGATGTGCCGGCGGGCAGCGATGCCACCGACGCACTGGTCGGTACTTCGAAGAACACCTACAACCTGTCGGCATTCTTCGAAAACGACCGCTGGAACGCCCGCCTCGCGTACACGTTCCGTTCCTCGTTCTACCACGGCATGCTGCGTGCCAATGAGTACTTCCAGGACGACTTCGGCACGCTGTCGGCTTCGGTGGGCTGGAAGGCGACCGACTGGATGTCGATCACGCTGGACGCGCTCAACCTCAACGACCCGACGCTCAGCTACTACGTGGCCGACGGTCACCCGCAGGCGTTCTACAACAACGGTCGCCAGTACTATCTGAACTTCCGCTTCAAGTACTGATCCTGAGTTGAAGCGGTAAAAGCAACACAGCGGGCCCGGTCATGCCGGGCCCGCTTGTTTCCGGCGCCCGGTGCGGCGCACGCGACAGGAGAGTGAGGGAACGATGAAACGGCAACTCGTACTGGGCATCGCCAGCGTGGCGATCGCGATGGGACTGTCGGCCTGCAAGCGCGACGAAGCGCCGAAGGCGGACGCAACGGCCACGGATACAACCAGTGCCGCCGCGAAGCCCGCGGAACCGGCGAAGGCGATTTCCGCCAGCGCCGCGGCCACGCCGGTGATTCCGCGTCCGGCGAAGGTCGAACTGCGCGATGGCCGCTTCGCGTTCGGCCCGCAGTCGCGTGTCGTGGTGATCGGCGACGATGCCGAAGCCACGCGCGTCGCACAGGATTTCGCATCCCGCGTGCAGAAGGCGCGCGGTTTCGCGCCGCAGATCGGCGGCGCGGCCGAAGGCGCCGCGATCGTGTTCGCCATCGATGCGACCATCGCACCGGCAGGCGATGAAGCCTACGTCCTGGACGTCACGCCGCAGGGCACGAAGATCAGCGCGCGCAAGCCGGCCGGCCTGTTCTACGGCGCGGTGACACTGTGGCAGATGCTCGCCGACGGTGCGCAGGGCGAGGCGTCGATCGCCGCGCAGCGCATCGAGGACGCGCCGCGTTTCGGCTGGCGCGGACTGATGCTCGACGTCGCGCGCCATTTCCGCACGCCTGACGAAGTGAAGGCGCTGCTGGACCAGATGGCGCTGCACAAGCTCAACACCTTCCACTGGCACCTGACCGACGACCAGGGCTGGCGCGTGGAGATCAAGCAGTACCCCAAACTCACGCAGGTCGGCAGCTGCCGCATCCCCGCCGGCGCGGCCGGTCGCGACGCGAAGGGCAAACCCGCGCCGTACTGTGGTTTCTACACGCAGGACGAAATCCGCGACATCGTGAAATACGCCGCGGATCGCTACATCACCGTCGTGCCCGAGTTCGACCTGCCCGGCCATGCGCAGGCGGCGATCGCCTCGTATCCCGAGTTCGGCGTGCCCGGCAACAGGCCGCCGGTGTCGCCGGACTGGGGCGTGAACACCTGGCTGTTCAACGTCGACGACAACACGTTCAAGTTCCTGGAGAACGTGCTCGACGAAATGATGCCGTTGTTCCCCGGCACGTATTTCCACCTCGGCGGCGACGAGGCGGCGAAGGACCAGTGGGAGCAGTCGGCCACCGTCCAGGCGAAGAAGAAGGAACTCGGCCTCAAGGACGACATGCAGCTGCAGAGCTGGTTCATGGGCCGGCTGGGCAAGTACATCGAAGGCCACGGCAAGCGGCTGATCGGCTGGGACGAGATCCTCGAAGGCGGCCCGCCGGCCGACGCGACGGTGATGTCCTGGCGCGGCACCGATGGCGCGATCGAAGCGGCGCGTGCGGGCCACGATGTGGTGATGGCGCCCTCGCCCGACCTGTACCTGGACCACGTGCAGAGCGACGGTCCGGATGAAACGCCGGGGCGGCTGGACGTGATCTCGCTCAAGAACGTGTACGACTTCAAGGCCGTGCCGGTGCAGCTGAGCAGCGAACAGGCCAGGCACGTGCTCGGCGTGCAGGGCAACCTGTGGACCGAACACCAGCGCACGTTCCAGCGCGTGCAGCGTCAGCTGTTCCCGCGCGGCGCGGCGCTGGCGGAAGTGACGTGGTCGCCGGAGTCGCGCCTGGACTGGAACGATTTCCTGCAGCGCATGGCGTTCCAGATGACGCGTTACCGCCTGACCGGTTTCGATGCGGCCGACAGCGCGTTCGCGGTGCGGTTCACGCCGCAGCCCATCGAAGGCGGCAAGGGTTCGCTTGCGCTGTCGAACCAGAGCAACTTCGGCACGATCCGCTACACGTTGGATGGCAGCGAGCCGACGGCGGCTTCGCTGGCGTACACGCATCCGCTGGAGCTGACGCTGCCGTCGACGGTGAAGGCCAATGCGTTCGCCGACGAGCATGTGCTCGCCGCGCCGCGCGCGTTTGCGCTGGACATCCGCAGCCTGCGCGCGCGCAGCAGCAACGCGCTGCGCTCGTGCAAGAAGGACCTGATGCTGCGCATGGAGGACGACGCGCCGTCCGACGGCAAGGACGGCGATCGCCGCCTGCTGCTGGCCGACGTGTTCGATCCGTGCTGGATCTACGACGCGGCGCAGCTGGACGGCATCGCCACGGTGGAAGTCCGCGTGGGCCAGCTGCCGCACAACTACGCGCTGTGGAAGGACGCCAGCAAGGTCGTGACGCGTCCGGCGAAGATCCCGGGCGGCGCGCTGGAAGTGCGGCTGGACGGCTGCGAAGGCGAGCCGGTCGCGGTCCTGCCGCTGGCGCCGGCCCGCAAGTCCGACGGCCTGACGACCCTGACGGCCTCGCTGCCGACCCAGGCCGGCCGCCACGACCTGTGCTTCACCTTCGCCTCGGGCGAGTACAACCCGATGTGGGTGGTGGACCAGGTCACGCTGCTGCCGAAGGGCAACTAAGGCCTTCGCAGGATGGGTTCCGCACCTGCGGAACCCATCGCATCGACGGCCGAAGACGGGCTTCGCGGGGCGAAACCCATCCCGCGGCCCTGAAGGGCGACGGCCGTCCCGCCTTGCCGAACCCGCCCTTCGGCTTGCCCTCACCCTGCCGATACCGGGGATTGGGACGTTCGAACGCGCCGATCCCGCCCCGGTACGGGTTAGGATTGCTGCGTTGCACAGGGGGATTCACACATGCTTGGTCGCACTCTTTTCGCGACGGCCCTTCTGGCCGTCACCGGCGCCGTGTCGGCGCAAAGCCTCGCGCGTCCGTCGGAGTTCTACTTCGACGCCGACGCGAACACCGTCAAGCCCGTCATCGCCGTGCGCGAAACCGGCGATGCCGCGACCGACAAACTGGTCAAGGCGATCGAGCGCAATCCGCGCGCGAAGGGCGAAGTCGCGCAGCTCGCGCACCTGGCGATGACCGCCGGCCGCCTGGATCTGGGCAAGCAGCTCTACGGCCGCGCACTCACCGCCATCGACCGCAGCGACAGCCTGTGGCGTGCGGTGGTGTGGAACTACGGCTGGGACCTGTACCGCACGGGCGATTTCGAAGGCGCTTTCGCGCAGTGGCGCCTGCTGGTGGAATCGCGCGCCGTCACGGCGTCGTGGATGCCGCCGACGCTGGCGTTGTCGTTGTGGTCGATCGGCCGCAAGGACGAAGCCTTGCAGTGGTACGGCGCCGCCGTGCGCACCGAGCCGCAGCAGTGGAACAGCAGCGCGAGGTTCGCCAGCCTGCTGCCGGACTGGAGCGACGCCGAACGCGCGACGCTGGCCGAAGTGCAGGCCGCGTGGTCGGCCAATCCGCCGGCCTGGCCGTAAGCGCCAGCCGCTCTTGGTAGCCCGGGTAAGCGCAAGCGCACCCGGGACCTGTCACGCTCGACCCGGGTGCGCTTGGCTTACCCGGGCTACGAAAGCGTCGGCCGAAACAGCCCAACCGGCAAATCCCGCAAGCGCCGCCGCGCTAGGATGCGACCTCGTCCTGGGGGATTTCGTACGTCATGCGCCTGCTGTTCGCCACCGCCCTGCTGAGCCTGCCCTTTACCGCCATGTGCGCCGACCGCATCACCGGCAAACCCTTCGCCACCCGCAGCGAGGTCTACGCCCCGCATGCGATCGCCGCCACCTCGCATCCGCTCACCACGCAGATCGCGCTGGACGTGATGAAGTCCGGCGGCAGCGCCGTCGATGCGGCCATCGCGGCCAACGCGGCGCTCGGCCTGATGGAGCCCACGGGCAACGGTGTCGGCGGCGACCTGTTCGCCATCGTCTGGGATCCCAGGACGAAGAAGCTCTACGGCTACAACGGTTCGGGCCGCTCGCCCAGATCGCTGACGCTGGCCGAATTCCAGCGCCGCGGCCTGAAGGACATTCCCTCGCACGGCCCGCTTCCGGTCACCGTGCCGGGCACGGTCGATGCGTGGTTCGCGCTGCACGAGCGCTTCGGCCGCAAGCCGATGAAGGACGACCTCGCACCCGCCATCCGCTACGCGCGCGAAGGCCATCCGGTGCATGAGGTCATCGCCTACTACTGGGGCCGCAGCGTGCCGACGCTGTCGAAGTGGCCGGGCTTCACCGAGCAGTTCACCGTGGCCGGCGACAAGCCGGGTGAGCGACGCGGCCCGCGCACCGGCGAGATGTGGAAGAACCCGAACCTCGCCAACACCCTGGAGAAGATCGCCAACGGCGGCCGCGACGCGTTCTACAAGGGCGACATCGCGCGCACGATCGACGCGTATTTCAAGGCGAACGGCGGCTTCCTGAGCTACGACGACCTCGCCTCGCACCACGGCGACTGGGTCGAACCGGTGAGCACCAACTACCGTGGTGTCGACGTGTGGGAACTGCCGCCCAACGGCCAGGGCATCGCCGCGCTGCAGATCCTCAACCTGCTCGAACCCTACGACCTGAAGTCCTACGGCTTCGGCAGTCCCGAGCACGTGCATCTGTTCACCGAAGCCAAGAAGCTCGCCTTCGCCGATCGCGCCGCGTCGTACGCGGATCCGGATTTCTACAAGACGCCGGTCGCCAGGCTCATCTCCAAGCCGTACGCGCGTGGGCGCGGCAAGCTGATCTCGATGGACAAGGCCGCCAGCGCCGTCGAGCCGGGCGTGATCCCGCAGCTCAACGAAGGCGACACGATCTACATGACCGTCGCCGACGCGGACGGAATGATGGTGTCGCTGATCCAGTCCAACTACCGCGGCATGGGCAGCGGCATGGCGCCTCCGGGACTGGGCTTCATCTTCCAGGATCGCGGCGAGCAGTTCGTGCTGAAGGAAGGCCACCCGAACACCTTCGCGCCGGGCAAGCGTCCGTTCCACACCATCATTCCGGCCTTCGCCACCAAGGACGGCAAGCCGTGGCTGAGCTTCGGCGTGATGGGCGGCGCGATGCAGCCGCAGGGCCACGCGCAGATCATCATGAACCTGGTCGATTTCGGCATGAACCTGCAGGAAGCCGGCGACGCGCCGCGCATCCAGCACGACGGCAGCACCGAGCCGACCGGCCAGGCCACGGCGATGACGGACGGCGGCGAACTCGACCTGGAATCGGGTTTCCCGTACGAAACCGTGCGCGCTCTGATGCGCAAGGGCCACAGCGTGCGCTTCGCCGACGGCCCGTACGGCGGCTACCAGGCGATCATGGTGAATCCGAACGGCGGTTACGTCGGCGCCAGCGAATCGCGCAAGGACGGCCAGGCCGCGGGCTACTGAGATGAACGGCGCCGACGTCGTTCCACTGTTGCGACGCGCATGGGCCGCGTTGCAGCAGGGACAGCCGGCGCCCGCCCGCGCCGATTGCGAAGCCGCGCTGCAACGCGCGCCGGAATCGTTCGACGCATGGCGCCTGTACGCGATGACGTTGCAGGCGCTGGGCGATGCCGCGTCGGCACGCGATGCATTGCAGCGTGCCTTGTCGCTGCGACCCGACGATGGCGCGACCGCGCTCGACCTGGGCACGTTGCAGTTGAATGCCGGCGAGATCGACGCCGCGCTCGCATCGCTGTCGAGGGCGATGCAGCGCCTGCCACAGGAACCGCGCGCCGCGTTCCGCCATGGCACGGCGGCATTCCTGTCCGGCGATTACGAGCAGGCGGCGGAGAGCTTCGAGACTGCCGCGCGCCTGAAACCCGACTGGACGCAGGCCTGGAACAACCTGGCCGCCGCACACGGAAAGCGTCAGGACTATGCCGCCGCGATCTCCGCCGCGCGCAACGCCCTGCAACTCGATCCCGACGCGACCGCGCACCAGGCGATGGCCGCGTTGCAGTCGAACCTGTTCGACCGCGCATCGCTGGAGGAAGGCCTGCAACACGCGTTGCGCGCGTTGCAGCTGGACCCGTCGATCGGCGAAGCGCATCGCAATGCCGCGATCCTGTCGCGCAAGCTCGGCGATCCGGTCGGCGCCGAGTCGCATGCACGGCGTGCGCTGGCGCTCGCACCGCACGACATCGACACGATCGACACGCTGGGCGAGCAGCTCCAGCTCAACCGCAACACGCACGAAGCGGTGGACGTGTATGCACGGGCGCTAGCGGCCGGCGTCGAATCGCCGGTGCTGCATCGCCAGCACGGCATCGCGCTGCTGCACGATGGGCAACTTGAGGCGTCGCGCAACGGGCTTCGCGATGCCTTGCGCCGCGCGCCTGACGATCAACGGACCATCGCGCACCTCGGCGTCGCCGAGGCGCAGGACGATGCCGCGCGCGCCGCGCAATGGCTGGGCCTGCATCGCCATGTGCACGCAGTCGAGTTGCCGACGCCCGAAGGATTCGGTGACGCGCAGGTTTTCCACGCCGCGCTTGCCGACGACATCCGCCGGCACAGCCAGCAGCGTTGGGAACCGGCCGGCCTGGCCGCGCGCAATGCGTATCTGAGCGGCGACCTGCTTGCCGATCGCACGCCGGCGATCGTCGGTTTCGAACAGCGCCTGCGTGAAGCGATCGATGCGTTCCTCGGGCAT
>Ga0102593_1002806_pt1 | contig 12464 bp, 10 predicted proteins | sample AraplaCol_mMS_r2_2_FD_76862 | JGI IMG/M metagenome (GOLD analysis project Ga0102593, IMG submission 76862) | Arabidopsis root microbial communities from North Carolina, USA - plate scrape MF_Col_mMS_r2 (SPADES assembly) (version 2) | ecosystem: Host-associated > Plants > Roots > Endosphere...
TTTTTTGTTTTTTCTGATTTTTTATTAAAATCATCCTCCCCTTACTCCTTGTTTTTTTTTTTTTTTTTTTTTTTTTTTTTTTTTTTTTTTTTTTGCTGGAAACCACTTGGGTAGGTCGGGCAGGCCAGGCTGCTATCATGATCTCCGATGTATAGAGTAGCTGCAAGCATCCTACTTCTAATGTCATTTCAGAACTTTATCTCGTTAAATGTCCGGGGAATCCTCGCTTTCCATGGATTTATATGTATATAGAATTTGATCTCCCGAATTATAAAGCAACCCAACAAATGAATATGTCGACAATTTGAACCACGTATTTCATAGACGGCGCCGAGGGTACCTGGGCTTGGCAATGCAGGAACCTGGATCTATAAGCCATCCACCCACTCACATCATTCGGTGTTAATTTACTCCTTCAAGGTGTCTACTATTAATATTAGCATATTTATCAGTATTCAAATATTATCTAACTCCAGTGAAATATCGAGAGGGCTTATGAATAATATTCTGCCCCCAGACTACCCCACGAATGACCGAATCCGTCACGCGATAAGCAAGGGGAAATGCCCAGCCTCCCAAAATGGGCTCCGCTCTTCCCCTCATGACTCCTCCTCCACCTCCAATTCCAATTCTACCTGAACTACCACCCCAATCCATTACATATTCCACCATCTCACAGTACTGTATAACCATGACTCGTCGACACGGTTCCGCTCTTGATCGCCCCTGGGCTTCGCACATCTATGCCCAGCTACCCGAGGATGCTTCTATCACCCGCGCTCGAGCTTCGCCAGCTCCGTCAGCTCAAGCACCTGCTCCGACCGATCCTCCTGTCCAACCCGAGGACTACTCAAAGCCCTATTGCGAGTTTATGACCGCCAACCCCACCATCTTTCATGCCGTCAAGTCCTTCTCCAACCAGCTCGAACAACACGGCTACAAATACCTCTCGGAACGTGCGGTGTGGAACTCGGAGCTCAAGCGGGGCGGCAAGTTCTACACTACTCGCAACAGCAGCTCCTTGATTGCTTTCAATATTGGAAAAGATTATGAGAGTGGAAATGGGCTCGGAATTGTCGCGGGGCATGTGGATGCTTTAACAGCAAAGTTGAAGCCCGTCTCGAAGCTCCCCACAAAGGCGGGATTCCAACAACTTGGCGTGGCTCCCTATGCTGGCGGCTTAGGCCCAACCTGGTGGGATCGGGATCTTGGTATCGGTGGTCGAGTGATCGTTCGTGATTCCGAGACTGGTAAGGTTGAAAGCAAGTTGGTTAAGCTGGACTGGCCCATCGCCCGTATTCCCACTCTTGCTCCTCATTTCGGAGCACCTGCGAATGGTCCATTCAATCAGGAGACCCAAATGGTTCCAATCGTTGGTATTGATAACTCAGACCTGTTCGAGAAGTCGGCGTCAAGCGAAACCAGTGATATACCCGCTGGAAGCTTTGCGGCCACCCAGCCCGAGAAGTTGGTTAAGATTATCTCTAAGGAAATTGGCGTGACGGATTATAGCACTATCCTTGAGTGGGAATTAGAGCTGTTCGACACCCAACCGGCTCAGCTTGGTGGACTAGAGAAGGACCTCATCTTCGCTGGTCGTATTGACGATAAGCTCTGCTGCTACGCCGCCCAGGAAGCCCTTCTTGCTTCCAGCGATAGCACCTCGACCGGTACAGTAAAGATGGTTGGTATGTTTGATGACGAGGAAATTGGCAGTTTACTACGCCAGGGAGCTCGCTCAAACTTTATGGGCAGTGTCATCGAAAGAATTACAGAGGCCTTTGCTAAGGATAACTACGGTCCCAACCTTCTTTCACAGACGGTTGCCAACAGCTTCCTCGTGTCTTCGGATGTCATCCACGCTGTCAATCCCAACTTTCTCAACGTATATCTAGAGAATCACTCTCCTCGTCTCAATGTTGGCGTAGCTGTCTCCGCTGATTCCAATGGCCATATGACCACAGATAGTGTTAGTTCCGGTATTCTGAAGAGCGTGGCCTCCCGCTGTGGCTCGACCCTGCAGGTCTTTCAAATCCGGAATGATTCACGCAGTGGTGGTACTATCGGTCCTATGACTAGTGCTCAGATCGGCATGCGCGCTATTGACTGCGGTATCCCACAGCTGAGTATGCACAGTATTCGTGCGACGACTGGAAGTTTGGATCCTGGTCTGGGAGTCAAACTCTTCAAGGGATTCTTTGACTATTTTGAGGAAGTTGATAAGGAGTTTGCTGATTTTTAAACATGAGCGAAGGTGATTTTTTGTCATAGATTTATACTATACAGGATTTCTAGAAACATTATAATCCTATTTCGGTCCATGAATTCAGCGTTTTGATATCGACTCGGAGCTTATTGTCTCTCATCCTTTTGAATATGTATTCACAACACATGCTTTAGGGGTATTTTCTCGGGTATTCCGCAATTCTAAGAGTAAACCGCCCACGGGAAGGAGTAGCACTGCAGGGATAGTAATTCAAACTTGAAAGATTAATCATTATATGGCTGTCTAACGTATTAACTATCTGCTGCGTGGCACATAGCATTTTGCTTCTTGTAGGTACACTGATACTGCAGTGCATCTAGTCTCAGCGAACTATTTTAAAGGAATTGAGTCTCTAGAAGGAGTGCGTTCGTGGCCGAGCTCTGACAGCTCCGTAATGAGAGTTGGATCAATGACCTGGAGTTTATCTTCATCCTTGGCCACAGATTCTCCATACTTCAAACCCCCACTAGGTCCAAAGGAGAGAACGCGGTTGTGATCACTGGCTCTGTACTCGGTGTCTTCACCTGGTGCCCCGATGGTAGACTCGTCATTCCAGGTACCGCGGCGAGTGGTGGACTGGCCTGTGCCATGACGGTTCCCGCTCAAAGTTGAGATTAAGCCGGGAAGAATTCTGGAAAGGAGTGGTTTTAATGTTGGGAGACAGGCGCAGATTATGCCCGTGTTGCACTCGATGGCAGACCAAGATGCGGCGCCGACATTATCATCTTGATAAATGGTTAGCTAATCATGACATCGAGATGCGAATAATACTTACAGGTCGGATCTGTGGATTGAGATATCTTCTTGAGACTGACAAGACGAACGATACTGGTGATACACACACTAGACAAATTCCCGTCAGTGATTCGTCTGGTAGACGCAAGGATTTTGGAAGTACTCACAATCCGCCCAGCGCAAACATCATCATCAGTGCGATTCTCTGCTTCTTAGGGACATCAATCGACATCAACGCAGGAATAGGGATGATCAGGATCGCAATGTCTGTAGCAATATGCATGCTAGCATTAGAGAACCACAACCCAGGCTTATTCAAACAGAAGCCTGGTATAGTTGGATCCCAGAACTTAGCGACAGGAACGCAGTTCAAAAACGCACTTATCACGGCCCATGTACCATACAAGGCCAAGATTGATATCATTATCCAACAAACAATCCGCATGCGCTGTGTAGGGAATACTCGGAAATATTGCATAAGGATGGAAGCTTTTGCACAGAGAACGGCAGCGTTATAGAATGGAATAGTGAGCCAGAATGCCTGTTCAGAAACAATTAGAAAGTACCCCTAAGATCAATTGGAGGTTATTTATCTCACTTTTAATTGTCTTTGCAGAATATCAGGTGGGATGTCTTTGCCATGCATGCCCATGCCGCTGGTAGCTTCAACTATGTCAAGTCCCATGAAGATGAACGAGTTGATCTGGCATATTTAGCACAGGATTTACTTTGAAAAGTCGGCAAACGACATACCAAAGCGACGACCACCATCCAGTCATTACTTTCTAGGGATCGTAAAAATTTAAGTCGAGTAAAGATCCGAATACCCACAAAAGCCGTGGCAAGGAAAGTAAAGATCACGCTCACGGCCAAGCCTTGAGTTCCTCGAGAAGAAAGATAAGTTCCACCCGGATCACGCTTGTAAAGGCCATACTGAGGATCGATGGAATCCATCGTGTCGACGCTGAAAAATAGGTATTTCCAAATGAATGGTGGGTTTTTATCGGTTCCGGGACGAATATTAAATTGCTGGTGATCAAGGGTGCTACCACAGAACCCCCCAAAAATGCAGCAGTTTGAAATGAAAGTGAGAAGAGATCGGTCGAAGCAGAGGAACTTTTGAATGAGCGATAAGTCGAAATTAGATCCAAATTCCGGGGTAAGGAGGGGGGGTATACTGGGGACCGTTCTGTTCATATAAAGTGCGCCACCGAGCGCCCGTTCGCCAATGTGATAGAAACCAGCAGGTTTGGTCATATAAAGAATATGACCAGAAGTAAAAGCGAAGTGACGGTTGGGGCTAGAATGGCTAGTCTCGTCTCCCTAGGTGAGAGAGTGGCTTTTTACAGATCTCCCTGCATAATTATCAAAATCTCTGGAGACTACTATCCAGTATAAAACAGGAATTCGGATCGAAGGAGTGTGAGATGCAGCATATTGCGCAAGGGGTTGCATACGGCGAATTGGGGCCCTGAATTGACCCAATTGTATTCGATACTTGTGTAGCGTCCAGCGAAAAATCAATTCTTCAATGGCCCCTTCCCTTCAGGACTTACTACTGATTTTTCGGATGTAAAATGTGGTGGGTGTGTCTTGGTCTTTTCTGCAGCTACTATTGCTTAATGGAAAGCCGCACAACCTTAAAAATTTATACAAGAGAGTGAAACGCCCATAAAATCCATATTCAACTGGCGGAAATTTTTCATCCTGGATTTAATCTTGGATAGAGAAAATTTCTCACTCCTTCCCTTCTCCTTTTTTGCTTTAGACTGGGTCTACTGTAGATATTCAATATCTACAGTAGACCCAGTCTAAAAGTGTTCACGCAATCTTGTAAACACGCAATCCGATGTATCGATTAGATATGACTGCGGCTCCCGGACGGAGATCTGCGGAAGTGAAACTTACGCGGAGCTTGGTGAAGTACGGACGAAACTTGTCGTCCGATTATTTCTGAAAAGGGTAAAAGTAAATAGAAAAAGTATTCTCCTGAAGCATTAGACTCACCTTTTCTTGTCATATTCAACTCCAAACATGACAGTTTCTTGGAATGACCCAATCCTAATTGACGACCAGAGTAACACCAAAAAAGCATTACAGTCGTCAATGCTGGTCATGGATTGAGAGGAGCATGTGCTTGGGACTTTGATTTATCCAGGTTCAGCAAAATTGAGCAGAGAACTTCCGCGAGTCTATGTGATATTGTGGCTTACAGACATACGCTACCGGATCAGGAACACCCATTCCATTGGCCACTCATCCGCGTGGCGACGTTAAGAAATGGTACATATAGTGAGCCTCGGTCCTAAGGAGTATGCACTTTACTGTAGGCCTGTGAAATCATTTTGGGGTCAAAATGCTTGAGGCAAAGAAAAACGGAGAAGGCCGGCGGATGTCAATAGGGCGCAGGTCCGAGTGTGCGGATATCCGATCTATCATATACAATTTGCAGATGATCGACAGGCTTTTCAGCTTGGTGCCTCGTTCTTCTCAATGATCCCAAGCAGATCGTAGAGTGGGGTATCTTCTATTATCGCATAAATTTTGTTCTTCAAAAGACTGTACGAGTTTATCTATCAATAATGAAATATTCTCAGCTGTGTGCACATTCATCCGAGTCCACATCAGTGGTGAGGTGGTTTCTAGACTCCCCATGTTAGGGCATTCGTTAAGCTCAAATAAATTGAACTTTCAGAGTAAGGGGTCTGTAAAAATGTCCGCGTCTCCGTTCTCTAAAAATTGGCTCTCATACTATATGATCTCCATTTAGAGTTGACTTCTCAGAGGAAGCCGACTGGTGGTTATCCGAGAAATAGAAAGGATTTACATTTAGTCCACTTGGCTTTGGCCCGCCATTCGACCCCCTCTGGCAGCTTGAACGGAGAGCTGCTCGATCCTGGAAACACACAGATTTCGATTTTCAAGTCGCTGGCCGTTGAATAACTTTGCGGGCCATTTAGTTATTGACTGGCATTTTGTCCGGCATTTCTCTGTCACCGACTAGTGGTGATTGTGGAAGTTTATCTTGCCCTTTGATATCTCAAATGATGTACCTCCTCTTCAAAGTGCCCAAGCAGATAGAAGTCAAAAACAAAACATCTTAGGGTTTCAATTTAGTGTGCGGAGTAGTAATTTCCTTCGATTAGAGTGGTGCGATGGTACCTGTGACCGAGCAAATCCGCTCAGGTGGGTAACACCCAGTTGTGATGTGATCTATCAAATCCGAGTCCATCTCAGATCCACGGATACATAACCAAGTATTTAGAATAGCTCTCAGCTATTCAATGCAGGAACCTGACTTTGAATAGAGTCCCCAGGAAATTTTCTGTAGTGCCTAGTTCTTGCGACTCGAGTTACCAAGTCCTGCAGTCTGCAGTGTAACTCGTCCTTCACGAGCATTGGCATGTGCTCTGGAAGAAGTTCGCAGGAAACGCGTGGATTGCGTTGAACAAAGGTGGTCGGGATTGGAATTCAGCCAGCCCTGTTTTGTGAGTCGCACGAGACCAACGAATCGAAGATTCATGAAATTCTGCGCTATTCGAAAGCGATTAGATCGAGTAGACATATGATCTGCCCATCTATTTGAAAACAAGCCTATTTTGTTATTCAAAGAAGACAGAACTCTTCTAACAATGACCTCACAGGTGATTCAAATCAGGCTAGCATGAGGAAGAGCAGAAATGGACGCACATATCAAGCCAAAGCGCAGCCACCTCGTTCCTCACGCAATCGAGATACTATCTCGATTTGTGTACTAGGAGATTTTCGGGTACATCGGCCAGTTATAAGCGATTATTTCAATTAGCCTTGTCTGTGTGTCAGTGACGTGGACACAAAAAAGAGTTAAGAAGTAGCTTTCCGTGACCCTTCCATCATGAAGATAGTCATGTTTGTTCTAGCATCGATATACATACGGCTTGGTCAATTTGCAAATTGGGTTCAAAAATGAACTGTATCTAAGTTGACCTGATACTGATAAAGATAAAGGGTATTCTCTTTGATAATCCTATTTAACTCTAGGCTCCCAGAATATCTATCCCATTATGACAAGGTTGACAAGGTTGTCATATAGGACATGCCATTTCTTTGACCTTGCATGCTTTGCATGACGTGGTACGTAGTGGGAAAGTATATAAAATCTGGCAACAAGCTTCACGGTATGCGTTTGATAGTATATCTTGCCATGAGCTGAATATCACCTACCAGTGACGGTACTACACGGTAATACTAAGAACAATACGCCTTAGGATTCACTTATATGTCCAATTCACAGGTACTTTCATACGTATATGTCTGAGAACAATCCTTCACACCCGGAGAAATCCCTTTCTGACAAGTCACAGCTTTCACATCTCAGAAATCAAGAACACTAAAGTAGTCAATAAGAAGCTGATGATATATAAAATTTCGATCAACATACCCTAACTGTGGCTAACCTCAATCCGGGCGTCCGCAACATTGGGAATAATGAATTTACCACCAGCCTTGCCATTGCTCAGACATTCTTGTTGAATGGCATTAGCATAACCGGCCATGGCACCCTTATGCATTCCACGACCATCAGGCTCATTGACACCGCAGACAGCAATCTTAGCAGAGCCGTGGGTACCGCAAGTCGTGCATTTGCTGCCATAATTGTTTCCTTGGGCGCAGGTTGATGTTTTATCGCCGTTGAATTGATTGATGACGCCGGTCACGTCCTCGGTAGTAGGGCTCGCATCGCTGGTCTCACAGATGACCTCGGCGAGAGCTGGGGCGAGTAGAAGGAAGAATGAGAGGAGCTTCATGATGAAAAGTAAAGTCGATGAATTTATGTATGGACTTGGAAGAATGTGATAGACAGGAGAGACTTTTGTGTCTTGGAGATTGAGGATTCAAGACGACTTTCTAAGTGTTTTTATACTATATTTCTTCACTCCATGACCAAGATATTGGTGTTTAACGCCCGACTCAAAGTGCCTGGAAATATCATTCAGTGCCTATTGTTTATCGGCAATAATGTGGCGCATATCTCTTTGGTCGCCAAGATATCTTATACCCGAAGATTGACTTCTCGGCCCATTGCTTTGGTCAAATGGAAATGGGGGCTGAACAAATTATTGGAGCCATGAAGACTAAAAGCGGAGTCTCTAAACTGTGGAGGTGTTGCTAAAATTTGAATGAGTGGATAAACGTTGCAGAAGTTCAATTTTTGATTCGTTCAGTTGGGCCACATACGTATTAGAATTCAGGGTCTACTTGGTTGAATCCCCGACTTGATATTCCTCTTCATACACCAGTATCTTAGCGTCGATCCTAATTCCTGATCCTTGGCTTTCCTGACCAATTGCCATCGTACGGTAAGTTGTTGGTCAAGGACACCTGGGCGCAGCAGGTCATCTGCATTGCAAAGCATCGGGTGTTGGAAAGAACTTGATAGACACTTCAAGCTTTGGGTCCAGGAAGCATCCTCTGGTCGAGCTCAGTATCCGCATTCTCTGGCCTTGATGAATTTCCGATCGACTTTGATAGAATGACTCGTAGGTAGGGAGTGAATTCATCTTGGTGACAATTCCATCCGCTGCTGGCCTTCGGAGAAGACACGGGTAGGAACAGCCGGATTTCCATACACAGTTAGTATATAAAGTCTGTGAGTCGTCTCCAGGTACTCTTGGACACCTCTTTTAGACAAAGCACGATACAACACTTGCGTAGTAAAGAATCAGGAGATTAGGGGTCTGAGTCGAGGTATCGAAATCGAGCTCGTTAGGAGGTTTTTGATGATTGGATGCATGCATTACTTTGAAGAACTAGATTCGAAGAATGGAGTCACTTGAAAGCTGCAAGCTGAAGACCGGAAACAGAATTCAAGACTGAGAGTTCCATTGAGCACTCTCGTCTACTTTGGATTCATACGGTTCCATCTCTGTCTAGGTCTGGAAGAAGAAGAAGAAGAAGAAGAAGAAGCTGAAGCCTCAAGCTGGGAAGTGAAGTGACAGACTGCTGTGAGGGATTTGAATGCTCATGATCTTGGCAAAGAGGGTTTGAAGCGTCACTTGGGCCGTGTGATGGTTCTGGTGAGCGGAAGAGGTGTTAAGGTGTGTATATGCATGACAATGACTTGTAGATCAAAGAATTAGCAAGACTCTCAATTTCACGATTTCGTGATTAGCTCGAAGAGACGAGGTAATTTTGGATACGACACATCATCTTTTGTCTTTTTTGTTCCGAATACTCAAATGAACAGTTACATTCGGACTTACATGCGAACATCTCTCTACTCATTTCGTTCTCTTTACTGCGTCGCCCACCAAGGAGGAAGTTTAAGCGTGTGTAGTTCTACAGTCCCAGGGAGCAACATTACTACCTTGGAAGTAAATCTCAAACACAATCCAATAATTGACCCATGTTTCACCAGGTTGCTACGGTTGCAAGGGAATCACTAAATCAAAACAATAACAGGGAGTGGCAAGGTCCCTTTAAAGGCACCATCCCCAGCCAGAACATTGGAACCAGACATTGGAGGGAACCGAGTTGGAAAACAAGACTCAATCCAGTCACGCAACTACCAAGTTGGCTGAAGATCACGCAGGGAACTTCAATAGATGGCCAACAGGGATTTGCCACACATTCTGGCTGAAGACTCTCCACAGTACCACAAAGTTCACTAATGGAAGAGGTGTCTATCCTTGATAGTGTTGTACTCGTGGAGTACGAGGAACAAAGTTGCAGTCAATTGGTGGATGATTGCGGATGGATTTAATTCCATTCAATACTTTGCCCCTCGATGTCTAGGACTCGACTGGTTTGGCCACTGATGAGGTGTCCAGGATACCCTTGTGTGACCGAGGTTTGGGTGGGCCGGTCACTAAAGAGGGATGAGAACAAAAGGAGACCCCGCCTGTCTCAATTGAAACATGTAGTGGTGGCTCGCGTTGTCAAAAGGTCTCACCTTCAGGCCCTAAGTGGGTCATTTGGGTGAGATGTTCTCAGTTCAAGGTAGCTGGCTTTGAACACCGCAGGCTCTTGGGCATTGATGTTACCTTCAAACAGATAACTGCATTAAAAGTTTGATCTCGAGTACTCGGAACAAGGACGCAACAAACAGCTCCGAAAAACGTTCTTACCAAGGCTGGCAGATCTGGAAGAGTACACAGGGCCTCTCTATGGCCCGTGGTAACAAGATTATATCCAATCTGATATAACCAACTGTGAAAACCTTGGAATGGTGAGCTTCGTCAGGTCCAAGTAAGACATGTCCTAGCTTGAATACCTACTAGCCAACACAATCCGACAATAAAGCAGATGACACTCGTTGATTCACTGCGGGATAGATGATCACTTACCACATCCGTTGCCGAAGGACTCCATCCTTCCGAGTTTGGCATAGGATATGAGACATGCTCAATAGAGCAGGCAAATCAAAGTAGTCATCTTTGAAGAAGAGGGCCTCATAGGGGCAAACAGAGAAGCAAGACATGAAATTCATGTAGTGACTCCTTGTGAAGGAGCTTGAAGCCCTAACTGATCCTCGTTGGAGGGGCAACGAGACATCCAGCCACAGTTGCGCACGAAGAATATCTGATTTGTGGAGATGATCTGCATTAGCGCCCGTTGCGGGAAGGGAGATGTCTTGCATTTGATTGTGCAGGGCCCTGCAGGGCAGCCTTGAAAGTGAAGTTACTGACTGACTAGAAGTAAGATTTTGCATTCTCTGTAGTGAAGCTTGGAGGGAAGTAACTTAATCGGGAGTTTTAATCGTCATACTTTTGGATATAGATTCTTGTTGTGCCCGCGCTCTGTTAGTTCCTTGAGACTAACCTTGTATGCACCTATCGGTTGCAACAGTTGGGAATAGTCGCATCTGACTTGTGTATCCCTTGCATCAGATTGGATTTTAGCTGAGGGCTGGGACCCTCGATAAGGGATTGAGGGGTAGAGGGGCTCAACAGGGCTGCTCGTGGAGAAGATACTCCGCTCACTCAGGTACAATCAGGGTGTATAGGGAAAGGAGTGTCAGAGCTAAGAAAGGACCGCCTTTGAGGGATTGTGATGGAGAAAATGACCATCCCTGTGTTGAGTATACAGTGGTTCAGGAATAGTTGGCGAGGATCATGAAGTCAAGCGTTGGATATGCGATATACACTGAATAAATTGGTGATATGTTGAGTGCTGATCGTGCACGCGCTGAATGGTGTGCAGTACCCGTGCGATGCAGTCTGCACCCCGCAAAACACGGACAACTTCAAACCGGAAAGATGCGAGATAATGCAGGGACAAAGACTACTGTAAGTGTTGTTTGCGCATTGATACATATTGTACAGGCACGGGCTTGCCCGTGCCCGTGCCGAGCGCAAGGACTATCAATGTGGAGATGAATGATAACGAAAAGCAGTGAGATTGGACTGAGAGTGTTGCAAGTTAGCTCCGAGGGTCAACACTCAACGGTCATGTCTGTATATTCGAGAGAAGACTCTAACTGCGCTTTCAAGTGAGTAAATATCTGAGTGAAGTAAATCCGAGGCTGCTCTCATCTCGGCAGATTATATTGCCGGGTTTCCCATCGCACTTTCCTACATTGTATTCTTTATAGTAACTTCCTAAACAGGAAAGATTCATTTTTGAATTCTCCACAATTCTTATTGGCCGGCGCGACCCGCGTCTCCCACGCGCGTGGCCACGCGTTTTAACGCGTGGGAGACGCGCGCATTTTTGAAATCGGAGGATCATAGGGTATTCCCAGGAGAACCCTAGTATCTACTTTCGAGTCTCACATTGTAACATTGTATCAAGTACACTCGTCTCCTTCAGGGCTGGAATAAAAGTGGTAGGGTAGAGACCCTTCAAGGCTGGAAGGGCAGGAAGACAGGAAATACTGCCCCTGAACGAGGTCCAAGTTCGAAGTAGAAGTCTATTAAAACGCGTCTTGCCACTTATTGGAGACTCGAGAGGGGAATTGAGATGGTACTATGTATATATCATTGGGATCATGCGACTATCTAACAGTTTGCTAAGATATAACTGGGTAGTGCTCGGACTACATACAGCACGAGGACTGGACGAGCACTGCATTGGACTGCTTGGGCTGCAGATGCAGCCCACTGCGCGTCATATTGCATCACAGCCGGGTTACCCGGTTACCAGGCAGATTTGAATATACTGTATTCAACATCTTACTATGCGGTCATGATGATATACAAACGTTGCCGATCCTCTTCAGGTCAAGGAGCTGGGGCCATTGAATGGACATACAATCATGGAGTGGGCGGGTCGTCGCGGGTCCCCATTACATTGATTAGAAATGGTCAAAAATTAAAATATCAAATAATGATGTTCGAAAAAAAAAAAAAAGAAAAAAAAGAGAAAAAACAAATACAAACCCAGTCATGCCTCGGACCCCTCCCCCACACCGGTCAAAAAAAAAAAAAAAAAAAAAAAAAAAAAAAAAAAGTAAAAAGGAGAAAAGAAAGGCTAGGAGAAGCAA
>Ga0102593_1002824_pt1 | contig 12382 bp, 10 predicted proteins | sample AraplaCol_mMS_r2_2_FD_76862 | JGI IMG/M metagenome (GOLD analysis project Ga0102593, IMG submission 76862) | Arabidopsis root microbial communities from North Carolina, USA - plate scrape MF_Col_mMS_r2 (SPADES assembly) (version 2) | ecosystem: Host-associated > Plants > Roots > Endosphere...
GACCCGACGGGGAGGTGACGGCGGCGGTGTCGCCGACGGCGAAGATGCCGGGGTGCGCTGTCTGCATGGTCGCCGGGTCGACGGTGATCCAGCCGTCACCGTCGAGGGTGACCGCGGGTGCGTGCGGCGGGACGAAGACGAGCAGGTCGAAGTCGGTGGCCGTACCGTCGGTGAAGGTGACGCGGCGACGATCGCCGTCGACGCCGGCCACGCTGTGCTCGCCGTGGAACTCGATACCGTTGCCGGCGAGCATGGTGACGAGTTCTTGCCCGGCGTAGGGCCCGGCCGACGGCATCGGCTGCTTCTCCGGGCTGTAGACCTCGATCCTCGTCGCGTCGCGGACATCATTGTCCTGCAACAGGTCTGCGGCAAGCAATGCGCCTTCGTAGGGCGCGACCGGGCACCGGTAGGGCGCTGAGGTCACCAGGAACGTCAACCTTCCTCCGGTGAACTTCGCCAGCGCCCGGTGCGCGTCGGCCGCGGCTGCTGCGCTGTAGTAGTGCACGGCCGTCCCGACGTCGACGGCATGGCGCAGTCCGGGCACGGCGTCGACGTCGTTGCGGGCACCCGTGGCGATCACCAGGGCGTCGAAGCCGATGACGGTGGCGTCCTCCAGGGTGACCGTGTGGGCATCGGCGTCGACGTGTCGCACGGAGCCGGTGACGGTGGTGATCCCCGGCAGCGCGGAGGTGACGGGCCGGATCGGGACACTGTCCTCGTCACGCCAGCCGCGCATCACCCAGGGCAGGGTGAAACCCAGAAAGTGGGAGAAGTCCTCGTCGACGATGGTGACGTCGACGTCGGTGGCCGAGACGCCGGATTCGGCGAGTTCCTTCAGGACACTCAGCCCGCCAATGCCGGCGCCGAGAACGACCAGGTGCTTCTTGACTGTCATGGTTCTACTTCCGTTTCCAGAATGGGCTTCGGCGGGGCGTCGAAGCCGGGGTTTCGGAGTGGCCGGAGCACCACTGGGCGGCGGGCACTCCCCGCTTCACCGCCTCCACGTGCCGGCCACATCCAGACCAGGTGGTCTTTCCGCAGGTGCGGCATGTCACGGCGTGACACATGGTTCTGGTCCTCTACTCGTGGGCCGGGCGCGGGCGCTGCAGCTGGGTGAAGGAGCTGGTGGCGGCCAGGGTGGCCAGGGCGGTGAACAGCGGCACGGTCTCGTCGTCGGTCGGCACCGAGGTCAGCACGGGCCCGAAGAAGGCGTGCCCGTCGACGGCGACGATCGGGCTGCCGCCGGTCTCACCCAGGGCGGCTTGCCCGGCGGCATGTGACTTCGCCACCAGCTCGTCGAGCGAGGTGTCGGTCAGCACCGTCGCGGGTATGCCACTCACACCGGCACCCTCGAGCACCTTGGTGACCAGTTCGTCGTCGACGCCACCGGCGGACTCCTCGAAGTACAGCTGGCCGAAGGTGAAGTAGGCGCTGGTCAGTCCGGCCGTGCCCGCCTCGCGCTGGATCGCGGCCATCAGCCTGCCGATCATCCGCGAGTCGGCCATGCGCTTGCTCTGCACCGGTGGGAGTTCCCGGCCCTCGTTGAGAATGGCCAGGCTGGCCAGTTGCCAGTCGATCTCGAAACCGGTGGCACTGCTTGCCTTGACGAGCCAGCGGGCCGTGTTCCACGAGAAGGGGCACACCGGGTCGAGCCAGATCGTCACCGATGGGGTTCCGGATGCCCGCCCGTGTTGAGAGATGGTCATGGTCCTACTTCCGTTCTGGCGGTGATGGTTCGGGTCGTCATGCCAAGCTGAGGAAGAGCTTCTCCAGCTGCTCGATGTTCAGCTCGGGCGTGCCGTCGTCCGGGTTGTCGAGGCAGTCCCGCAGGCCGGTGGCGATGATCTTGAAGCCGGCGCGGTCCAATGCCTTGGAGACCGCCGCGAGCTGCGTGACGACGTCCTTGCAGTTGCGGCCTTGCTCGATCATCCCGATGACGCCGGCGAGTTGGCCGTGTGCGCGGCGCAGGCGGTTGAGGGTGGCGTCGACGTCGGCGCTGCTCTTTGCGGTCATGATTCCTTTATACCATACCCCGTAGGGTATACCTGGAAGGCGATCGGCATCCGGTGCCGACCAGTCGGGAGTGGACATGACGTCGATGGGTACTGCGGTGAAGCGGTTTTGGGTGGTTCTGGTCGTCGTGGTGGCCGTACTGGTCGCCGCCGTGGTCGTGACGCGGCTGCGCGGCTTCTTCGGTTCGGACTTGCCGGCCGGTAGGGGGGCGGACGCCATCGTGGCCGTCAACCGCAAGACAGTCACGTATGAGGTCTTCGGACCACCGGGCGCCACCGGCGCGGTCAGCTACCTCGACGTCGACGGGCAGACCAGGGAGGCGACGTTCACTGCATTGCCGTGGTCGGTGTCGGTGACGACCACCGATCCGGGGGTGTTCGCGAATCTGGTGGCGCAGGGCGATGTCCCGACGCTGGGCTGCCGGATCCTGGTGGACGGCGTGATCACCGTGGAACGGCAGGCGACCGGACGTGACGCGCAGGCATTCTGTCTGGACAAAGCCGCATGAGGGCCTCCCCGATGTCAGACCGCGCCGCCCGGATCATCCGGGTGGCAGCCATTCCCGTCATCCTGGTGTGGGTGGCGGCGGCGGCCGCGGTGAACCTGCTGGTTCCCCAGATCGAAGCCGTCGGGCAACAGAATGCGGTCTCCTCGTCCCCGCAGGACGCGCCGGCAGTGATGGCCGCCAAGGCGATGGGACAGAAGTTCGGCGAGTTCACCTCCGACAGCGTGGCGATGGTCGTGTTGGTGGGCAACCAGCCGCTCGGTGATGCGGCGCACGCCTACTACGACACCCTGATCGCCGCGCTGTCCAAGGACACCGTCCACGTCGAACACATCCAGAACTTCTGGGGCGATCTGATCACCGCGGCGGGAGCCCAGAGCAGTGACGGCAAGGCCGCCTACGTGCAGCTCAATCTCGCCGGCAATCAGGGCAGCACCCATGGCAACGCCTCGGTCGAGGCGGTCCGCGAGATCGTCGACCACACCCCGCCGCCACCGGGAGTGCGGGCCTACCTGACCGGACCCGCACCGCTGACCACCGACACCGCGCTCGCCGGGGACCAGAGCATGGTCCTGATGATGGCCGTCACCATGGTGGTGATCACCATCATGTTGCTCATCGTGTACCGGTCGATCAGCACGGTGCTGCTCATCCTGGCCATCGTCGGCGTCGAGATGGGCACCGCCCGCGGCGTCGTCGCACTGCTCGGTCACGCGAGGCTGCTGGACTTCTCGACCTTCTCGGTCAGTCTGCTCACCGCGCTGGCCATCGCCGCCGGCACCGACTACGCCATCTTCCTCGTCGGGCGCTACCAGGAGGCCCGACAGTCCGGTGAAGATCCGGAGACGGCCTACTACAGCGCCTTTCGAGGTGTGGCGCACGTGATCGTCGGTTCCGGTCTGACCATTGCGGGGGCGGTGCTCTGTCTACGGTTGACTCGGCTGTCGTACTTCACGTCGCTCGCGATTCCGTCTGCGGTGGGCGTGATCGTCGTCGTCGCCGCGGCGATGACGGTTGCCCCGGCCATCCTCGTGGTGGCGAGCCGATTCGGGCTGTTCGAGCCCAAGCGGGCGTTGAAGACCCGCGGATGGCGCCGCATCGGCACCGCGACGGTCCGCTGGCCCGTGCCCATCCTCGCGGTCGCGGTCGCCGTCGCGCTCCTGGGAATCCTTGCGGCGCCTGGCTATACGACCAGCTACGAGGATCGGCACTACATCCCCGACACCGTCCCGTCCAACGAGGGCTACGACGCGGCCGAGAAGCACTTCAGTGCCGCGCGGCTAAACCCCGACGTCATGATGGTCGAGTCGAATCGTGACATGCGCAATTCCGGCGACATGATCATCCTCGACCGGATCGCCAAGGCCCTGTTCCGGATTCACGGAATTGCGATGGTGCAGAGCATCACCCGGCCGCTGGGTTCACCGATCGCACACAGCTCCATCCCGTACCAGGTGAGCATGCAGTCGGTGCCGATCACTCAGAACCTGCAATTCTTGAAGACACGAATAGCAGACGTCGATGCGATGGCGAATGATCTCGGCACGATGATCACGTCCATGCAGACCATGCACGCGTTGATGACGACATTCTCCGATGCGACGGGCCGGACCGTCACCGACATGGCCGCCTTGAAGGAGTCCGTGGACCAGGTGCGCGACCACCTGGCCGACTTCGACGACTCGGTTCGACCGCTGCGCAATTACTTCTACTGGGAGCCAAACTGTTTCGACATCCCGGTGTGCTGGGGCGTCCGGTCGGCCTTCGACGCCGTCGACGGCGTCGACGGGTTCGGTGACGCCATGACGACCCTGGTCGCGGACTTCGGCGACATCGACGCGCTGACCCCGAAACTGGCCGCACAGCTCCCGCCCGTCATCGCCACCGCTACCGCCATTCGACGAACACTGCAGGCCATGCACACCACGTTCGCCGGGCTGCTCGAGCAGATGCAGCAGATGACCGACACCGCGACCGCGATGGGACAGGCCTTCGACGCGTCCAGGAGTGACGACTACTTCTACCTCCCGCCGGAGGTGTTGCAGAACGCCGATTTCAAGCGGGGTCTTCAGCTCTTCCTGTCACCCGACGGCAAGGCGGCCCGGTTCATCATCACCCACGACGTGGATCCGGCCACCGAACAAGGCATTTCGGTGGTGGACGACGAGATCGTCGCCGCCCACGAAGCGGTCAAGGGCACTCCACTGGCCGACGCGACGGTCTCACTCGCCGGGACCGCCGCCACCTACCGAGACATCCAGAGCGGCGCCAAGTACGACCTGATGATCGCCGCCTTCGCCGCGATCGTGCTGATCTTCCTGGTGATGCTGATCATCACCCGCGCATTGGTGGCATCGCTGGTGATCGTCGGCACCATCGTGGTGTCGCTGGGGGCGTCGTTCGGACTCTCGGTGCTGATCTGGGAACGCCTCATCGGCATGGACATGCACTGGATCGTGCTGGCGTTCTCGGTGATCATCCTGCTGGCCGTCGGATCGGACTACAACCTCCTGCTGGTGTCACGATTCAAGGAGGAGGTCGGAGCGGGTATCAAGACCGGCATCATCCGCACCATGGGCAGCACCGGAAGCGTGGTCACCGCCGCCGGGCTGGTCTTCGCGTTCACCATGGCCTCGATGCTGGCCAGCGATCTGCGCCACGTCGGCCAGGCCGGTTCGACCATCGGCCTGGGCCTGCTGTTCGACACCCTCATCGTGCGAACCTTGATGACACCGTCGATCGCGGCCATCCTCGGCCGGTGGTTCTGGTGGCCCCTTCAGATCACCCGGGGACGAGGGTCACCGTCATCGGGCGTCGCGCGGACACGCGGCCGGCCAGGCCCGAAGGGCGACGTCGGCCACGGCGCGCAGGGTCTGGGCGTCGGCACCGTCACGGGCACGTGAGGACAGCCCCCGCAGGACGACGTCGACGAAGTCGGTCAGGGCGCCGACGTCGGCGTCCGCGGGCAGGTCGCCGTCGTCGACGGCACGTCGAAGCCGAGTCCGGATGGCCTCCAACCCGTCTCGGCGATGATCGGAGAGAATCGGATCGGATGTGACGAAACAGCCCGGTGGATGCTCAGCGCTGCAGTACTCGCGGACGGCGACGTCGAAGATCTTGGCGACGACGTCGCGCGCACGACGTTCCCCCACTGCCTGCGGGACCACGACGGCCGGTGTCGTCAGATACAACGCGAGCGCCTCGTCGTAGAGCGCCTTCTTGTCGCCAAAGGCGTTGTAGAGGCTGGGCGCGGAGATCCCCATCGCCTCGGTGAGGTCCTTGAGCGTCGTGCGTTCGTAGCCCTGCTGCCAGAACAGGTGCATCGCCTGGGTCAGGACTTCGGCGCGATCGAATTCCCGCGGCCGTGCCATCGCCCCATGCTAGGCCACCGCGAGGGGCGGGTCCGTGACGCCGACACTCCGGGAAGACCAGCCGATCGAAACTCGGGGCGTCTCAATGCGCACCATCTATGTATTTCACACCGACCAATCGCCGACCTACGGTGAAGTGATGACCGACGTCGTGATCTGCGATCCGCTGCGCACCCCGGTGGGCCGAATGGGCGGGGTCCTGTCCACCCTGACCGCAGCTGAGTTGGCCACCGTCGCGCTACGGGAACTCGTCACCCGCTCGGGGCTCGGCGAGGGCGACGTCGACGACGTCATTCTCGGCAACGGTTACGCCAACGGGGAAGCACCGGCGCTGGGCCGGATCGCCGCGCTCGACGCCGGGCTGGGCACCTCGGTGCCGGGTTTGCAGGTCGACCGCCGCTGCGGATCGGGCCTGCAGGCGGTTCTCTACGCGGCGGGCCAGGTTGCCACCGGCGCCGCGCGCGTCGTCGTGGCCGGTGGCGCCGAGTCCATGTCCAACGTCGAGCACTACGCCCTCGGCTTGCGCACCGGGGTACGCCAGGGCGGGATCGCCTTGCTCGATCGCCTGGACCGCGCCCGCGAGACGGCCGGTGGCGCCGACCATCCCGTCCCCGGCGGAATGATCGAGACCGCGGAGAATCTGCGGCGCCAGTACGGCATCACCCGCGACGACCAGGACGGGCTGTCGGTGCGTTCCCACCAGCGGGCCGTGGCGGCCCACGACGCGGGTCGTTTCGCCGACGAACTGGTGCCGGTCACCGTTCCCGGCGCCCGGGGTCGGCCCGAGACCGTGGTCGACCGCGACGAGCATCCGCGCGCCGACATCACCGTCGAACGGTTGGCGGCGCTGCGTCCCATCTGGGCCAAGGTCGACGACCAGTCGACCGTCACGGCCGGCAACGCCTCCGGTCAGAACGACGGCGCCGCGATGTGCATCGTCACCACCCGCGCCGAGGCCGACGCGCGCGGCCTGACTCCGATGCTGGCGCTGCGTTCGTGGGCGGTCACCGGCTGCGCACCGGAGCTCATGGGCATCGGGCCGGTCTCGGCCACCGCCGCGGCCCTCGACCGAGCCGGGCTGACGCTCGCCGACGTGGACCTGATCGAGGTCAACGAAGCCTTTGCCGCGCAGGTTCTGGCGGTCCTGTCGGAGTGGAAGGTCGACCCGCTCGACGAACGTGTCAACCCGAACGGATCCGGGATATCGCTGGGACACCCCATCGGGGCGACCGGCGCACGGATCCTGGCCACGGCGGCCTACGAAGCGCGCCGCCGCGATGCCCGCTATGTCCTGGAGACCATGTGCATCGGGGGCGGACAGGGCCTGGCGGCGATCTTCGAAGCGGTGCGCTGAGGGGTCGGCGACGACGAGTCGGGTTGTGTCACAACGTCCTTTGATCCATTGGGGCGCCCGCTACTCATATACCCGGAGGTCGACCTGACGTCACCGGCCGCGCTCCCGTCCGGTGTCGCGGACATTGGCGGTAAATGGAAGTGTGATGTCTTGAATTCGCTTGTCCGCGGGGAAGGCGCGCGTAGAGACTGACACGGTGAAGGACGCCTCCTCGAATCGAATGTCCGTCGTCGCCGCCGTGGTCACCGTTCTGTTGTGGGCGTCTTCGTTCGTGGTCATACGCTTCTGCGGGGCGGCATTCAGCCCTGGCGCCTTGGCGTTCCTGCGGTTGAGTGTGGGCACCATTGCTCTGGTGGCGGTCGCGCTCATCTCGCGACCGCCGCTGCCAAGGGGCCGCGGGCTGGCGCTCGTCGTCGCTTATGGCGTGCTGTGGTTTGCGGCCTACACCGTGGTGCTGAATTGGGCCGAGCAGCATCTCGATGCCGGAACCGCGGCGCTGCTCGTCAACTTCGCGCCCATCCTGGTTGCCGTACTGGCCGGTCTGTTCCTCTCCGAAGGCTTTCCGCGCCCGCTGGTGGTCGGCATCGTGGTGGCCTTCACCGGAGTGGTGCTGATCGCCATGGGTGGGTCTGGCGTGGGCGCCAACGACCGTCTCGGCGTGGCCCTTGGCCTCGTGGCTGCGGTTCTCTACGCCCTAGGCGTGCTGCTGCAGAAAGTCGCGTTGCGGACGGTGAACGGCGTTGCCGCTACCTGGGTCGGCTGTGCGGCGGGCCTGGTGGCCACGACGCCCTTCGCTCTGCGGGCCGTCGACGAGGTCGCGGCCGCTCCGCCGACGGCCCTGGCCGGGGTGATCTTCCTGGGCGTCGGACCGACGGCGATCGCGTTCCTCACCTGGGCCTACGCCCTGAACCGCACCGACGCGGGCAAGATGGCCGCCACGACGTTGGCCGTGCCAGCCGTCGCGATCGTCCTGTCTTGGCTCCTTCTCGGCGAAGTGCCGACCGTACTGGGCTTCGTGGGCGGTGCGCTGGCTCTTGGTGGTGTCGTGATCAGCAGGCGAAAGGCATTGCGCCGACCGTCATTCTGGACGGTTCGCCGCCCCGACGACACGACGCGGACTGAGCTGGACCAGGTTGACACGCCCCGTTCGGTCGGGTGACCCGGCACGCGAGGGGCTAGGGGGTTCGTCCGCCGGGGTGCAGTTCGCCGGTCGCCAGCGCCACCGTGGCCGCGACCAACGCGTGTAGACAGCACTCCTCGGCGGCGTCGTCTGGATGGGTGAGGTGTTGGTCATATGACAATGTCGACTGACAAAGTAGAAGCACACGATGGATGTCAATCGGATCGTGGGCCGAGAGATCGACCGCGGCCGGGCTCGGTTAGTCGGTCGGCAGCTGCGCGGTCTGGGTGATGCGTTCGACGACGTCGAGCAGTCCCTGGTCGACCCCCGGCGCTGGGGGATGGCCGCCGAGCGCCTTGTTCAGCGCGTTGTAGTAGAGACCGTCGCCCATGAGCTTCACCGCGCGGGCGACGTCGAGATCGCCGAGCGCGTCGTGCAGGATGGCCAGCCAGGTCTCCGACGCCGACTCGATCGCCGCGCGCGCCCGTTCGTCGCCGGACTGCCGCAGGCGCGAGACCGCGACCAGGGCGCGGTCCAGCGGGGTGTCCGCATACTGCGAGGAGCGGACGTAGTACCGCGCCGGCCCTTCGTCGGCGGTGCGCATCCGGTCGGCGTCCACCGCGGCCAGAGCCGCCAGGCGGTCGCAAAGGCCAATGGCCAGTTGGTCTTTCGACGGAAAGTGATACAGCAGCCCGCCCTTGGACACCTCGGCCCGGGCAGCCACCGCTTCCAGTGTGGCTTGCCGTTCACCCTCGGTGATGAGGAGGTCCGCATAGGCGTCCAGGATGCGGTCCCGTGCGGAGGTCACGAACTCAGTTTACGACGGGGGTCCTGAAGTGTACCGTCTGGACGGTGTAGATCCGTGCCGCGGCATGGGCGCGGAAGTGGAGGAACGACGACGATGGGCACGTATCGGAACCTGTTGCGGGTACCGGGCGTGCTGAACGTGACGGCCTCGCAACTCTTCGCCCGCCTGCCGTTGGGCATCCTGTCGTTGGCGATCCTCATGCACGTGCACCGGCTGACGGGCTCCTATGCCCTGGCGGGCACCGTCGTCGCCGCCGTCGGCGCAGGCGAGGCCGTTGCCATGCCGCTGACCTCGCGGCTCGCCGGACGCGTCGGCGTGGCCCGCACCCTCATGACGGCCGCCGCCGTCAACGCCGTCAGCTCGCTGGGGCTGGCGTTCGCCGGCGCGGCAGCGGTGCCGCTCATGGTGCTCGGAGTCGTGGTGGGCGCGTCCATCCCGCCGCTGATGCCCGTCGTGCGGGCCCTGTATCCGCGGATGGTCTCCGACGACGAGGTGCGGACCCTCTTCGCGCTCGACACCACCGCGCAGGAACTCATCTGGGTCATCGGTCCCGTCGCGGCCACCGTCCTGGCCTCGAGCATCTCCACGCTCTTCCCGCTGATCCTCTGTGCGGCCGTCACGCTGGTGGGGACCATCTGGTTCCTGCTCGGCTCTCGGCGGCTGCATCCCGAGAAGGCGGTCAGCGAGAGCAGGTTCGGTCGCGTCTTGTTGCACCGGGCGGTGATTCTGGCGATGGTGTCCAGCCTCGTCCTGGTGGGTTCGTTCACCGCGCTCGAGGTTGGCATCATCGCGGCCCTCGGCAAGGACGGCTTCACCGCCGGAGCCGCGATCGCCTCGGCGAGTGTGGGTTCGCTGCTGGGCGGATTGGTCTTCGGGCATCGGCGACTCGGCCTCTCCGGCGTCGTCGCGGCACTCTCGACCGTCGGCGTCGGCGTCGGTCTCTACGGCCTCGCCGATGCCTTGCCCCTGCAGTTCGCCGCACTGTTCGTCTCGGGTGTCGGATTCGCCCCGGCCATGTCGGCCCTCTACCTGATGGTGTCGCGAGAGGTTGGTCAGCACATGGCCACCGAGGCCTTCGGGTGGCTCAGCAGCGCGGCGATCGTCGGCGGATCCATCGGAACGGCCGTCGCCGGCGTCGCCACCGACTCCTACGGCCCGCACGGCGCCGTGGTGGTGTCGGTGGCGATGACCGTGCTGGCCGCCGTCAGCCCGTTGGCCGCCAGGGCCTTTGGCCCGCTGCCCGGTCTGGCACGGGTGCCTGCGCAGAAGCAGCCGGCGTCCTGCGTGACCTGAGGGTCGTGGCTACGCCGGCAGCAACTCCTTGGCGTACAACGACTTTCCGGATGCATCGCAGAGGTCGACGGTCAGCGCACGCGTGTCGGAGTCGACGCGCACCGCTCCGAAGTGCTGGTAGCCCTCGGCGGGGGAGGTGTTCTTCCCGGTTGGTGCGTGGACGAATTCGTAGCGCGCGCCAAAGGTCCCGTCCAGCGGGCTTTGAGGGAACGCACCCGCGTTCAAGGGTCCCGAGACGAACTCCCAGAACGGGGAGAAGTCGGTGAAGCTCGCCTGGTCGGGGTGATAGGAGATTGCCGCGGTGTAGTGCACGTCGGCGGTGAGGAACACGACGTTGCGTACCTCCTTGATCTGGCTGAGGATTCGCGAGAAGGCGATCTCCCTGCCCAGCGGCCGACCGTTCTCGCCCTGTGCGACCGCCTCCATCGACGGGGGGCCGCCGTCGGGGTCGGAGGCAGTGTCCGGAACGACGATGCTGATCGGGAGGTCATTGGCGACGACCTTCCAGACCGCGGTCGACGACGTCAAGCCGTCGACGAGCCATTGCGACTGTTGGCGACCCAGGATGCCGCCGTCGTCGGCCGTCGACCACGCGCTCGGATTCGGATCCTTGTAGGAGCGCATGTCCAGCACGAAGACGTCCAGCATGGGCCCGTAGGAGATCTTGCGGTGCAGTCGCCCGTCGGCGGCCTCGGACGGTTCGACTGGCTGCCACTCGCGCCACGCCTGGTAGGCGAATCCGGCCAATTGGTCGACGTCGGTGTCGGTATACCCCTTGCGGTTCTGGCCTGCCAACGACTCGCCAGGGAACCAGTTGTTCAGCACCTCGTGGTCGTCCCACTGAATCAGCTGGGGGACAGTCGCGTTGAATCGCAGATAGTGCTCGTCGGTGAGGTTGTAGGCGTAGTTTCCCCGAAAGTCGTCGAGGGTCTGGGCGACGTGATCCTTGGCCTTCGAGGTGGCGCTGCGGTACGTGCGACCGTCGTTCTGAACCTGGGTCTCGGGCACCGGGTTGTCGGCGTAGATCGCGTCGCCCGAATGCAGGAAGAAATCGGGTCGTCGGTCGGCCATGGCGCCGAAGATGGCCATGCCACCCTCGCGGTTGATGCCCCAACCCTGACCGACGACGTCGCCGGACCAGACGAACGTCACGTCCTTCGGTCGAGTGGCCACGGTGGTGAAGACACCGGCCGCAGGTTCGGAGGTGCCGCCGTCCTCACCTTCGAACATCACCCGGTAGTGCACCGTCTGGCCCGGTTCGAGGCCGGTGACGCGGAACCGTCCGGTGCAGTCGGAAGCCGGCGTCACCCGCGGGCCCTCGATTCGAGCGGGGTTGGAGAACGTCTCCGTAGCGGCGGTCTCCACGATCATGCGGGCGGGTGAGTCGGAGCGTGCCCACACCAGGGCGCCGTCGGGGCGGGGATCACCGCTGGCGACGCCGTGGGTGATTCGCGGACGACTGGCGAGCAGGCCGGTACTGGCGGGACTGCTACTGCCGGATCCACCGCACGCCTGCAGGGCTGCGGTGGTGGGCACGAGGAGCGCCCCGGCCAAGGAGGCACGAAGCAGGGTTCGCCGACCGATTCGTCGGTGATCGTCGAGAGTCACGAGCGCCAGCATGCGGTGCGGGCACGACGCGACGGACAATTCCGGTGGAGGGACCGGCAACCGGCGTGTGTCGGGTGGGTGAACGGTGGGCGTCGCCTGCGGTGCTAGGGCAACCGGCGCGACGAGATCAATCCGTCGGACAGGTCGCGACGCAGGAGGTCGAGGAGCGACCGCCGTCGCAGCGGTGCGCTGCTGGTGTGCGCCTGCTGAGCCACGCCCTCGACGAAGTCGGTGAACGCCTCCGGGCCGGTCCACTTCGGCTGCCACCCCAGCTGCTCACCGGCTCGCGCGCAGTCCAGCAGCGGCACGC
>Ga0102593_1002825_pt1 | contig 12381 bp, 8 predicted proteins | sample AraplaCol_mMS_r2_2_FD_76862 | JGI IMG/M metagenome (GOLD analysis project Ga0102593, IMG submission 76862) | Arabidopsis root microbial communities from North Carolina, USA - plate scrape MF_Col_mMS_r2 (SPADES assembly) (version 2) | ecosystem: Host-associated > Plants > Roots > Endosphere...
TCTTGCGGCCAAGGATGCCGCCCATCGCATTGATCTGGTCGATGGCGAGCTGCTCGGCCTGGATCGAGCCGGTTTCCGAAATGGCCATGGTGCCGGAGGACGAGTGCAGCTGGCCCACCGTTACCTCGGTGTCGGTCACCGCGAGCTTGGTGGTGTTGACCTTGGCCGTGGGGAACTGCGACTGGCCGAAGCTCAGGCCGGAGAGGCCCATCGCGGGCAGCGCGGCGGCGCCCTGCAGCAACCGTCGGCGACGCAATGCCAGGGCATCGAGGGAGGGATCGGAATCACGCGACATCAGGAACTCCAGGCAGGTTGAAGAAAAGAAAACATCGGTTTGCCGCGCACCATCGCTGTGCATCGGACGGTGCCCCGAGCACCATGGCTGGTACTTTAGAAATCACTTGCTGTGCCGCGAATACGTCATTCAACGTAGCGGCCAGAGGCGCGGCTGCAGCCAGACTCGCAAGCCGTGCACAGGCGGCAACAGGTGCCGATCGAGCAGGGAGCGCTTCTTGCTCTGTTGCCTTCCATGCCGCCGCCCTCGCCTCCGTCGCAAGAGTCCACCATGTCCTCCGTCACCGGCCAGAAGATCTTTCGCATCCGCCGCGACTACAACGCATGGGTCGCGAACGAAACGCTGGAGGACTACGCGCTGCGCTACACGCCGCGCAGCTTTCGCAAATGGTCGGAATTCCGCGTCGCCAATGCGGCCTTCGGCGCCACCTCGTTCCTGGCGCTGGAAGCCATCGGCGGCGCCATTGCGCTGAACTACGGCTTCTCGAATGCGCTGTGGGCCATCCTGGTGGTGGGCCTCATCACGTTCCTCACGGGCCTGCCCATCTCCTACTACGCGGCAAAGCACGGCGTGGACATGGACCTGCTCACGCGCGGCGCGGGCTTCGGCTACCTGGGCTCCACGCTTACCTCGCTGATCTACGCGAGCTTTACCTTCATCTTCTTCGCGCTCGAGGCGGCCATCCTCGCGCTGGCGCTGCAGCTGTACCTGGACTGGCCATTGCCGCTGCTCTACCTGCTGTCGTCGATCGTGATCGTGCCGCTGGTGATGCGCGGCATCACGCTCATCTCGGGCCTGCAGCTGTGGACGCAGCCGATCTGGATCGTGCTTTTCATCTGCCCCTTCATTGCGGTGCTGGTGAAGAAGCCCGAGCTGTATGCCGACTTCATGGGACTGGTAGGCCGCACCTCCGGAAGCAGCAGCTTCGATCCGCTGATGTTCGGCGCCGCCGCCACGGTGGCGTTCTCGCTGGTGGTGCAGATCGGCGAACAGGTCGACTACCTGCGCTTCCTGCCCGAGAAGACGGCCGCCAACCGCGGCCGCTGGTGGGCCGCGGTGCTGGTGGCGGGGCCGGGCTGGATCGTGCCGGGCATGCTCAAGATGATGGGTGGCGCCTTCCTGGCGTTTCTGGCGCTCCAGCACGAGATTCCGGGCAAGCACGCGATCGAGCCCACGCTGATGTACCTCACGGGCTTTTCCTACGTGCTGCGCGACCCGGCTTGGGTGCTGGCGATCACCACGCTCTTCGTGGTGGTGTCGCAGATGAAGATCAACCTCACCAACGCCTATGCGGGCTCGCTGGCGTGGTCGAACTTCTTCGCGCGGCTCACGCACAGCCATCCGGGACGCGTGGTGTGGCTGGTGTTCAACGTGGTCATCGCCATTTTGCTGATGACGCTGGGCGTTTTCGCTGCGCTGGAGCACGTGCTGGGCTTCTACAGCAACATCGCCATTGCATGGGTCGGCGCGCTGGTGGCCGACCTGGTCATCAACAAGCCGCTGGGCTGGAGCCCGCGCACCATCGAGTTCAAGCGCGCGCACCTGTACGACATCAACCCGGTCGGCCTGGGCGCGATGCTGGTGGCGGCCGCGCTGGCCATGCTGGCCTACTCCGGCGTGCTGGGCCAATGGGCGCGGGCGTTCTCTCCGTTCATCGCGCTCGTCACGGCGCTGGTGGTCTCGCCGCTTTTGGAATGGCGCACGCGCGGGCGCTACTACCTGGCGCGCACCGACATCCGGCGCTGGACACCGGGACAGATGGTCAAGTGCTCGGTGTGCGACAACAGCTTCGAATCGGAGGACATGGCGCACTGCCCGGCCTACAGCGCGCCGATCTGCTCGCTGTGCTGCACATTGGAGTCGCGCTGCCACGACCGCTGCAAGACCGACTCGCGCGCCGCCGAGCAGATGAGCGGGTGGCTCAAGGCGCTGCTGCCGCCCGCACTTTCCGCCCGGCTCAATTTTCGCGTGGCGCACTACCTGATGGTGGCCACTTCGCTCGTGGCGCTCCTGGCCACGGTGATGGGCGTGGTGTATGCGCAAGAGATCATCACAGGCTCGGATCTCATGGACACGGCCCTTCGCAGCGCCTTCCTCAAGGTGTTTGCGCTGCTCTCGCTGGTGACGGCGGTGGCCGCATGGTGGATCGTGCTGGGCAGCGAAAGTCGGCAGATGGCGCAGGAGGAATCGAACCGCCACAACCACCTGCTCACCGTGGAGATCGAGGCGCACAAGCGCACCGACGCCGCACTGCAGACCGCCAAGGAAGCCGCCGAGGCCGCCAACCAGGCCAAGACCCGCTACGTGGCCGGCATGACACACGAGCTGCGAACGCCGCTCAACAGCATCCTGGGCTATTCGCAGATCCTGCTCAAGGGCGAGGCCGTGGCGCCGCCGCGCGAGGCCGTGCAGACCATCCAGCGCAGCGGCGAGCACATGCTGGGCCTGATCGACGGGCTGCTCGACCTGGCACGCATCGAGGCGGGCCGGCTGCAGCTGGAGCCCGCACCGCTCGCGCTGCCTGCCTTCCTGGACGAGCTGGTTCACATGGTGCGGCCCCAAGCGGAGAGCAAAGGCCTGGCCTTCGTGTACACGCACAGCGGACGCCTCCCGCCGTGGGTGCATGCCGATGCCAAGCGGCTGCGCCAGATCCTCATCAACCTGCTGGCCAATGCGGTGCGCTTCACCGACAGCGGCACGGTCACGCTGCATGTCGATGCGCGCCGCGAGGTGCTGCGTTTCGACGTGGTCGACACCGGCATTGGCGTGGCGCCACAAGACCACCAGCGCATTTTTCTTCCGTTTGAGCGCGGGGCCGCGGGACGCCGGCGCGGCGAGCCGGGTACTGGCCTGGGCCTCACCATCACCGGCCTTCTCACGTCGCTGATGGGCGGCGAACTGCGCCTGGCCGACACCTCTCCCGCGGGCAGTACCTTCGGCGTGCGGGTGTACCTGCGCGAAGTGGCCGAGCCGGGGCCAGAGGCGCAGGCCGGCGCATTGCGGCGGCCGGTGTCGGGTTACATCGGCGCGCGCCGCACGCTGCTGGTGGTCGACGACCAGCCGGTGCAGCGCCAAATGCTGGCCGGCATGCTCGCGCCGCTGGGCTTCGAGGTGCGCGAGGCCGCGAGCGGCACCGAGTGCCTCGACAGCCTGCGCGAAAACCTGCCCTCCGCCATCCTGCTGGACCTCACCATGGACGACATGGACGGCTGGCAGACCGCGGCCCTGGTGCGCGCCTCGGACTTCGACCGCATTCCGATCATCATCGTCTCGGCCAACATGTTCGAGAACCAGAGCGAACTGCTGCGCGCGGCGGGCTGCCAGGCGTTCGTGGGCAAGCCGGTCATCGAGTCGCAGCTGATCGCCACGCTGGAGCGCCACCTCGGGCTCGAATGGCTGGCGCTGAACGACCCCATGCCGCTCAGCGCCGAAGTTGCGGCCAAGCCGGAGCAGCTCGCGCTGTCCGAAGACGACCGCGCCGAGCTCATGCGGCTGGTGCAGATGGGCCACGTGCGCGGCCTGCACCAGGTGCTCGACCGGCTCGCCGCTGCCTCGCCGCCGGCCGCGGTCACCTGCACGTGGCTGCGCGGCATGGTCAACCGATTCGATCTCGACAATCTCCGCAAGGCACTCGCAGAAGAAGATGCAGACACTCTCGCTCCCTGATGAAACCGAACGCCCCGTGGTGCTGGTGGTCGACGACGCCCCCAGCAGCCTGGGCATGCTGTGCGACACGCTCGAGGCCAGCGGCTACACCGTGCTGGTGGCCGCCGACGGCGAGGCCGCGCTGCAGCGCCTTGAACTGGTGGTGCCCGACGCCATCCTGCTCGACGGCATGATGCCGGGCCTTTCGGGCTTCGAGACCTGCAGGCGCATCAAGGCCGATGCGGCGCTCGCGCACATTCCGGTGCTGTTCATGACCGGGCTCTCGGAAACCGCGCACGTGGTCGAGGGCTTCGCGTGCGGCGGCGTCGACTACGTGGTGAAGCCGATTCGCGCGCAGGAGGTGCTCGCGCGGCTGCACACCCACACGCGCAACGCGCGCATCACGCGCATGGCGCGCGATGCCGTCGACGTGGCGGGCATGGGCGTGGTATTCGTCGATGCGCAGGGACGCATCGCGTGGCGTTCACCGCAAGCCGCGCTGTGGCTTCAGGCACTCGATGCGCCATCGGCGACGGGACTTCTGCCAGCCTCGCTCGAACCCGCGTTGGCAGCTGGCGCGGCCATGGTCTTGATCACGGCCGCGGGCACGCGGTTGTCGGTGCGCAACCTGGGCGCCGCCGCACTCGGCGAGACCATGCTCCTCTTCGCGACGCAGCGAGACGGCGCGGCGGGCTCCGGCTCCTCTTCTTCGGCACGGCTTGCCGATGCGGCGCTCACGCCGCGCGAGACCGAAGTACTGTCGTGGCTTGCCAAGGGCAAGACCAACCGCGACATCGGCGAAATTCTCGGAACCAGTCCGCGCACGGTGAACAAGCACCTCGAACACATCTTCGAGAAGCTCGGCGTGGAAACGCGCGCCGCCGCGGCGGCACTGGCCAGCGGACAGTTGGCCTGACGTCGAAAAAAGAGCGGGCAGCTTCAAGCTGCCCAGCCCTTCGACTGCCTTCTTGCCTATCTCTTCGTTGCCGGTGTTGCAGGCACCGCAGGTATCGTCGTGTTGGTGTCCGACTTGGAAGCCGGCACCGCAGGCGTCGCCGGCGTTGCAGACATCGTCGACGATGAAGAATGTGAGGATTGCTGCGACGGCGTTGCGGGTGTCGCAGGCGTGGCTGGCGTTGCAGGCGATGTGGCCGTGGCTGGCGTTGCAGGCGTGGCAGGTGTGGCCGGCGTTGCGGCATTGGCCGAGGCGTTGGATCCGCTGGTCGCACCCGCACCGTTGCCGTTCGCACCCGCGGCGGCGCCTACACCGGCACTTCCGCCGCCGCTACCCCCGCCGCTACCGCCACCACCACCCGAGCCTCCACCGCCGCCACCTCCCCCGCCGCCACCCGCAGCCAAGGCAAGGGGTGCAACGCAGGCGCCCATGAGGACCGCCACCAGAGTCGGTGCAATACGCTGTTTCAGCTTCATCGAATTCTCCTTGTTGATGTTTCGACAGGTGCAACCTAGACGAGGGAGAAAACCGCCCTTGTAGTCCAAAGTCATCACGGCAGGCCGGCCTAGTCGGTCGGGGGTGATGGTGCTATGCAATGGATAGCGGCGCGGCCGCGCTTAGTGGGACGTGAGCCGCCCCAATCCGGAAGGGCTGTCCAGCTCGATCTAAATCACTGTCGATTTCGCCCATGCATCGCGCGTCAAGGCACCGCTTGCCAAGGTCACGCCGATCAGCGCGCTGATGATGGCCAGCACGTCGACGCCGGTGGCGGGTTCGGCAAGCCACCACCATCCGCCTCCTGCCGAAAAAACGGGGGCAAGTCCGCCGAAGGCCGAGGCCCGTGGCGCGCCGAGCCGTGAGACGGCAGCACTGAAGACCCACAGCCCGAGCAATCCGGCAATCACTCCTTGCATGAGTGCCTGCCAAAGCACGTCGTGCACGGGGGCATCGAAGAGACCCGTTTCGCCCCGCCACAGCAACCACGGAACGAGCAGGATGGCCGACCATGCGTTGACGACTGCCGCCCCTTGCCAGCCGCTGAGGCCAGTCCGCCTGAACGAGAGCGTGAACCCGGCCCACAATGCGGCCGCGACAAGAAAGAGCAGGTCTCCCCGCCACGCGGCGGCGTCGATGCCGCGGAAACTTCCTGCGCCCAAGGCAGCCATGCCCACCACGAGGAACGCCAAACCCCACGCGCGCGAACGGTCCGGACGGTCTTTCCACAGCACCCAGGCAAACCCCGCCGCAAAGAGCGGCGATGCACCGGCCATGAACACGCCCATGTGCGCCGATGGGGCAAAGCTTGTTCCGGTCATCGCGACGAGCCCGAACGGCAGCCCAGCGCCAAGGATCATTCCCAGCAACCAGCGCAAGGGCACCCCGCGAGGCAGCAGCCCCACCCGCAGCCACACGGGTGCGAGAACGATGGCCGGTATGGCATAGCGCAGGATGGCTAAGTCGGCCGGCGCGATCGTGGTGATCGTCGAATGGCGCGTGGCCACCTGCCAGGCGCCTCCGATGAGCGCCGAGGCAACACCGGCGGCAAGACCGATCGAAAATCGAAAACTGACCAACTGCGTGCTCCCGCTGAAAACGAAGCACGCAGTGTTCGATCAATGCAGGCGGGGCGCTTCCAGATTCGTGCGCATCTGGCGGGGTGCCATGCCGAAGGCGCGCCTGAATGCCACCGTGAAGTGCGCATGGCTTGCAAAGCCCAGGTCAAGGGCAAGCGCGCTGATGCTGCCTTCGCCTTCTCGCAGCCGATCGAGCGCGAGCGTCATCCGCAGCTGATTGCGAAAGCCGTGGAGGCTCATCCCCGTGTGCAGGCGAAAACGGCGCGCCAGATGAAAAGCAGAGCAATGCACTGCCTTGGCAATGCCATCCAGGGTGTCGCTGCGCTCCGGCGCGGCGGCAATGTAGTCCCGCGCGCGTTCGACTGCACGGTGGATCGTCGATGGGCCGAGCCGATCGGCCGGCCGCATGCTTTGGACCAATCCGAGAAGGTGCTCCTGCAACTCCAGCGCGTCGACGGCCTGGGCCGCATTCGCTTGCAGGCATTGGTGCAAGATTGCCTGTCCGCTCAAGGGCAGGTAGGACCTGCCCGCCGGTTCCAGGTCTTCGGTGAGCGTGAGCACGACACTCCTTTGGCCCCCCATCGGACGCTTCAACTGGTAGGGATCGTCGGGCGACAGCCACAATGCGGCGGCCGGATCGCACACGAAAGCGTTCGCGCCAAGCCGGCATTCGAAGCGCTGGTTCAGCGGCAGCAACAAGCGAGGCCCCTGCACCCGATAAGGTGCGCTCCAGCTGGGCTCGGCCGCATCCAGCGTGGCCAGATGGCAGCCGATGGATTCACTTTCGAAGAGGACACTGCGGAGATAGGTCATGCTAGGTCATGGGCCCGTGAGGAGCGGTCAGCGAACGGCGGCTTGCACCGATTCTGGCAGCCAAGCGCCACACTCGGTACTTACCCCAAAAACGATGAAGGCTGATTGACAGCCCCGCTGCCTACGATGGATGCCATCACCTCAGGAGACACCATGAAGACCCAGCCTTTCTCATTGCACCGCCTGACCCGCCGCGCCGCCCTGCTGGCTGCTGCGGCCGCACTTGCCGGATGCGGCAGCTTCAGCAGCCCGCCGACAGTCGGCGGCGACATCCACGTGATGACCTCGGGCGGCTTCACGGCCGCTTACAACGACCTTCGCCCCGGCTTCGAGCACCGCAGCGGCCGCACGGTGAAGACGGCGTATGGCGCATCGATGGGCAATGCGGAGGACTCGATTCCGAGCCGTCTTTCGCGCAACGAACCGGCCGACGTGGTGATCCTCGCGCGGCCGGCGCTCGACGCGCTGGTGGCACAGGGCAAGGTGGTGCCGGGAAGCCAGGTCGACCTGGTGAAGTCTTCCATCGGCTTTGCAGTGCGCAAGGGTGCGCCCAAGCCCGACATCGCCACGGTCGATGCGCTCAAGCGCACGCTGCTGGCAGCGCCTTCCATCGCTTACTCGGCCAGCGCCAGCGGCACGTATTACGAAACCGAGCTGCTCAAGAAGCTGGGCATCGAGGAGCAGGTCAAGCCCAAGAGCAAGCGCATCCTGAGTGAACGCGTGGGCACGGTGGTGGCGCGCGGCGATGCGGCGCTGGGGCTGCAGCAGGTGAGCGAACTGCTGCCGATCGAAGGCATCGACTACGTCGGCCCGCTGCCTGCCGAGGTGCAGCGCGTGACGGTGTTCTCGGCCGGCATTGCCACGGCCTCCAAGCAGCCCGAAGCAGCGCGCCAGCTGATCCGCTATCTCAACTCGCCCGAGGCTGCGCCGACCATTGCGAAGACCGGACTCGAGCCGCTGACGACACGTTGATGGGCTGAAGGCCGGTCAGTAAACTGGCGCCATCCCCTTCGAACTGATGGACGCCATGACCCAGCCGCAGCCCATGTCCCCCGCCCTTGTCTCCGCCTTTGCGCCCAGCGGCACATTGCGCGCTTCGATCAATCTCGGCAACCCGATCCTCGCTAACAAGGACGCGGCCACGGGTGAGCCGGTGGGCGTGTCGATCGACCTCGCACGCGAGTTTGCGCGCCGGCTCGGCGTCGGCATCGAACTCGTGGTGTTCGAGAAGGCGGCGGCCTCGGTCGACGCAGTCAAGAACGAGAAGGCGGACATCGGCTTCTTCGCCATCGATCCGGCACGCAGCGAAGGCTTGCGCTTCACCGCGCCCTACGTGCTGATCGAAGGCAGCTACCTCGTTCGCGACGCATCGGAGCTCACGGACAACGCGCAGGTCGACCGCGCGGGCCAGCGGATCTCGGTGGGCGCGGGCAGCGCTTACGACCTGTTCCTCACGCGCGAAATCAGGCAAGCCGAGATCGTGCGACTCCAGGGTGCAGCCGCGGCGCTGGCGGCGCTGCGTTCGGGCCAGGTCGAAGTGGCCGCCGGCATTCGCCAGCTGCTCGAAGGCGAAGCGCAGCGCGAGCCGGGCGTGCGTGTGCTGCCTGGCCGCTTCATGGTGATCCAGCAGGCCATGGGCACGCCGGCCAGCCGCGGTGCCGAGGCACAGGCACTGCTCGCGGCCTTCGTCGAGGAGATGAAGGCCAGCGGCTTCGTGGCCGATGCGCTTGCGCGCCACGGCATCGAAGGCGCAATCGTCGCCCCTGCCGCTTAGGCAACGCAGGATGCGGTGCAGCGCTGCCGGTCAGCTTGCGCCGTAGCGCGCCACCGTCAGCCCTTCCATGTCGATCGCAGGCTGCTTGCCGTCGATCAGGTCGGCCATCACGCGGCCCGTTCCGGCCGCCATGGTCCAGCCGAGCGTGCCGTGGCCGGTGCAGAGCATCAGCTTGGGAATGCGCGTGGCGCCGATCACCGGCGTGCCGTCCGGCGTCATGGGGCGCAGGCCGGTCCAGAAGGACGCTTCGCGCACGTCGCCGCCCTTTGGAAAGAGATCGGTCACGACATGCTCGAGCGTGTCGCGCCGCCCGACGTCGAGCCGCAGGTCGAAGCCTGAAAGCTGCGCGGTGCCGCCCACACGGATGCGGTCGCCGAGCCGGGTGACGGCGACCTTGAAGGTCTCGTCCATCACGGTGGATTCAGGCGCGCCGCTGGCATCGGAGATTGGCACCGTGATCGAGAAGCCCTTGACCGGATACACCGGCAGATGGATGCCCAGCGGCTTGACCATGGCCGGCGAATAGCTGCCCAGCGCCACCACGTAGCGATCTGCCGTGAAGCGGCCTGCATCGGTCGTTACGCCGGTCACGCCGCCGGCATCTTGCTCGATGGCCTGGATGCTCACGCCAAAGCGGAACTTCACGCCGGCTGCCTCGGCCAGCACGGCCAAGGCCTGCGTGAACTTGAAGCAGTCGCCGGTCTCGTCGCCCGGCAGGCGCAGGCCTCCGACGAACTTGCTCTTCACCGCCGCGAGCGCGGGTTCGTATTGAACGCAGCCTTCGCGGTCGAGCACCTGGTAGGGCACGCCGGAGGCCTTGAGCACTTCCACGTCCTTGGCGATGCCGTCGAGCTGCTTCTGGGTTCGAAAGAGCTGCAAGGTGCCGAGCGCGCGTTCGTCATAACTGATGCCGGTGTCGGCACGCAGGGCCTTGAGGCAATCGCGGCTGTATTCGGCGAGCCGCACCATGCGGCCCTTGTTGAGCTCGTAGCGCGCCTGCGTGCAGTTGCGCAGCATCGACAAGCCCCAGCGCCACATGGCCGGATCGAGCATGGGCTTGACCACCAGCGGGCTGTGCCGCATGAGCATCCACTTGACGGCCTTGAGCGGCACACCCGGACCGGCCCATGGGGCGGAGTAGCCGGGCGACACTTCGCCCGCATTGCCGAAGCTGGTTTCGAGCGCGGGCGCTGGCTGGCGTTCGAGCACCGTCACGTCATGGCCGGCACGCGCCAGGTAATAAGCCACCGAGGTGCCGATGACACCGCTGCCGAGAATCAGAACCTGCATGAGAACTCCTCTTGAATGCCAGGCACGGCAATGGCCCGAGAGGGTACAGGTTCCTCCACGCTAAAGGCCGAGTGCGTCTTGCAATTGCCGTGCCGTCCAGCGCCTGGGCTGCTTCGGCCAGTCTTCGAGCAGCGCGAACATCCTTGCGTTGCGCGGCGCCTCCAGGTCGTGGTCTCGCGCGAGCCGCACGACCTCGCCGCTGAGCGCATCGATCTCGGTGCGGCGGCCCAGCGCCAGGTCGTCCGCCATGCTGGAGCGCGCCTTGGCATCGATGCGCAGCATGCGCGCCGCGACGATGCGAAAGAGCCAGTCGGGCAGGCGCAATACCGTGGACAAGCGCTGCGCCGGCACCGCGGCCACCTGAGCCGGCGCAATGCCGGCCTGGCCGAGCACGCCCAGCGCCTCGTCGATCAGCGCGGCAAAGCAGAGCCGAAAGCCGCGCTGCAGCAGCTCTTCTCGCAGCGGCAGCCCGGAGAGCGCATTGACGGGGTTGTTGAGGTTGAGCAGCAGCTTGCCCCATTGCACCGGCAGCAAGTCGGCGTACAGGTCGAGCGGGACGCCCGCGCGTTCGAACACTGGCAGCCAGGGTCGCAGAGCCGCGTCGTCTTGTGCTGCAAGCCGTCCGGATGTGCCGCGGTGAAAGGCACCCGGGCCAATCTCGGCTACGTTGTACGGCACCATGCCGGGCAGCACGCCAAGGGTGGGCCCCGCCTGCGAGGCCGCGGCACAGTTGGAAATGCCGTTCTGGAACGAGACCACCGTGGTGCCCGCGGGCAGTGCAAAGGCCAGCTCGGCGGCCGCTTCTGCCGTGGCCCCGCTCTTCACGCACAGGAGCACCAAGGCTGGCGTTGCGCCCACCGGCACCTGCTCGCTCAGCCGCAGGCTGGAGGGCGGCAGGCGATGCGCACCGCCTTCAATGTCGCTCAGTGAAAGGCCATGCTCCGCAAGGCTGCGCAGCACACGAGGTCGGCCGACGAAGGTGACGGGAACACCCGCCGCCGCCAGGCTGCCGCCGATGAAGCAACCGATGGTGCCCGCCCCCATCACCAGCACTTCGCCGGGCGGGGGGCCGAGCACCTCGGTGCCGGCCATCAGGTGCGTTCCGCCACCCAGGCTTGCACCGATTGGAGTGCGGCCGGCACGCCCGCGGGGTCGGTGCCGCCGGCCATGGCCATGTCGGCCTTGCCGCCGCCCTTGCCGCCCACTTGCTGCGCGACGAAGTTGACCAGCTCGCCGGCCTTGACCTTGCCCACTGTGTCGCTCGTGACGCCCGCTGCCACCTGCACCTTGGCGCCGTCGACCGCGGCCAGCACGACCACGGCCGTCTTCAGCTTGTCCTTGAGCTTGTCCATGGTGTCACGCAGCGTCTTGGCGTCGGCGCCATCGAGCTTGGCGGCCAGCACCTTGATGCCGTTCACGTCGACCGCCTGCGCCAGGAGTTCATCGCCCTTGGACGAAGCGAGCTTGCCCTTGAGCGAGCCCACTTCGCGCTCCAGCGCCCTTACCTGCTCCAGCACCTGCGTGAGCCGGCCCTGCAGCTCGGCGGTGGGCGACTTGAGCGTGGCGGCCACGCTTTGCACCGTGGCTTCGAGGTCTTGCAGGTAGCTGAGCGCATTGGCGCCCGTGACCGCTTCGATGCGGCGCACGCCGGCAGCCACGCCGCCTTCGCTCACGATCTTGAACAGGCCGATGTCGCCCGTGCGGCCCACGTGGGTGCCGCCGCAGAGTTCGCGGCTGGTGCCGATGTCGAGCACACGCACGCTCTCGCCGTATTTTTCGCCGAACAGCATCATGGCGCCGGTCTTCTGGGCCGACTCCATGTCCATCACGCGCGCATGCGTCTCGGTGTTGGCAAGAATCTCGGCGTTCACGCGCTTTTCGATCTCGAGGATCTGGTCCTGCGTGACCGGCGCGTTGTGCGCGAAGTCGAAGCGCGTCTTGTCGGCATCGACCAGCGAGCCCTTCTGCTGCACGTGGCCGCCGAGCACTTCGCGCAGGGCCTTGTGCATCAGGTGGGTGACCGAGTGGTTGCGCA
>Ga0102593_1002826_pt1 | contig 12378 bp, 10 predicted proteins | sample AraplaCol_mMS_r2_2_FD_76862 | JGI IMG/M metagenome (GOLD analysis project Ga0102593, IMG submission 76862) | Arabidopsis root microbial communities from North Carolina, USA - plate scrape MF_Col_mMS_r2 (SPADES assembly) (version 2) | ecosystem: Host-associated > Plants > Roots > Endosphere...
TGGGTTCGCGCCACCGGGCCGGTGCCGGACAGCAGGCTCTATCAGGCTGCGGTGCTTGCCTATCTCTCGGACATGACGCTGCTTGATGCATCGCTGCATGCCCACGGAACGTCCATCTTCGACCAGAACCTGCAGGTTGCGAGTCTCGACCATGCCATGTGGTTCCACCGTCCCGACAAGCTCGATGACTGGCTGCTCTACACGCAGGACAGTCCGTCGGCTTCGGGCGCACGGGGATTGACCCGCGGCAGCCTGTTTACCCGATCCGGTGTCCTGATCGCGTCGGTGGCGCAGGAGGGCCTGATTCGGAAAAAGGCAAATGAATAAATAATGTGCATATTTATAAATTTGCACATTATTTGTGCGCTTATTGGCCAATCATTTGCCTGTTTATTGGCGTCTTCAATTATAGTCTTTATATTTCAATAACTTATGTAGTTGTCACGAATCTGGCACGCCCTTTGAATGTCTATCGCCGGTCGCTGGTCAGGAAACCGTCAGCGGCAAGGAGAGTCGGCTCCGCGCCGAGGATAACGAAGGATGGGAAACCAGATGAAAATTGTGATGGCCATTATCAAGCCGTTCAAGCTCGATGAGGTCCGCGAAGCCCTCACGGCGATCGGCATCCAAGGCCTGACTGTGACCGAAGTGAAGGGCTACGGTCGTCAGAAGGGGCACACTGAAATTTATCGCGGCACTGAATATGCGGTCAGCTTCCTGCCGAAGCTCAAGATCGAAATCGCGGTCGCATCGGAGATCGTCGACAAGGCGGTCGAGGCCATCGCAGCATCTGCCAAGACCGGCCAGATCGGTGACGGCAAAATCTTCGTCTACTCGATCGACCATGCCGTGCGCATCCGTACGGGCGAGACCGATTCAGAAGCGCTGTAAAGAACGGCAGATCAAGGAGCCATTTCCAATGTCAATTTCGAAGTTTTCCTCCAACATCGCACGGATAGGCGCCCTTTCGGCCGCCCTCCTGGCGCCGGTCGTCGCTTTCGCGCAGGAAGCCGCCCCGGCCGCCGCCGATGCTGCAGCCGCTGCTGCTCCGGCCATGACGATGGATAAGGGCGACAATACGTGGATGCTCATCTCCACGGTGCTCGTTCTGCTGATGACCATCCCGGGCCTTGCGCTGTTCTACGGCGGTCTCGTCCGCGCCAAGAACATGCTGTCGGTGCTCATGCAGGTCTTCATGATCACGGCTGTCGTCATGATCATCTGGGTCACATACGGCTATTCGCTCGCCTTCACCGATGGCGGCTCGCTGAACAGCTTCGTCGGCGGCTTCTCCAAGGCTTTCCTGGCCGGCGTCACACCGTCTTCGCTGGCTGAAACCTTCACGAAGGGTGTAGCCATTCCGGAACTCACCTTCATCTGCTTCCAGATGACCTTCGCCTGCATCACGCCGGCCCTGATCGTCGGCGCGTTCGCCGAGCGTATCAAGTTCTCGGCTGTCATGCTCTTCGTCATCCTGTGGGTCACCTTCGTCTACTTCCCGATGGCGCATATGGTCTGGTTCTGGGGCGGTCCGAGCGCTTACACTGCTCCGGCTGGCTTCATTTACTCGCTTGGCGCGATCGACTTCGCAGGTGGCACGGTCGTTCACATCAATGCCGGTATCGCTGGCCTCGTCGGCGCTATCATGCTCGGCAAGCGCACGGGCTATAAGAAGGAAATCATGGCTCCGCACTCCATGACCCTGACCATGGTTGGTGCCTCGCTCCTGTGGGTCGGCTGGTTCGGTTTCAACGCCGGCTCCAACCTAGAAGCCAACGGCTATGCATCGCTCGCCATGATCAACACCTTCGTCGCAACGGCTGCTGCCGCTGTTTCCTGGTGCATTGTTGAAAGCTTCTCTCGCGGCAAGGCTTCCATGCTCGGTGCTGCTTCTGGTGCCGTCGCCGGTCTCGTCGCCGTCACCCCGGCAGCCGGTTTTGCCGGTCCGATGGGTTCGATCGTTCTTGGCCTCATCGTCTCGCCGGTCTGCTACTTCTTCGTCGATGTCGTGAAGAACAAGTTCAACTATGACGACTCGCTCGATGTCTTCGGCGTCCATTGCGTTGGCGGCATCTTTGGCGCCATCGGCACCGGCATTCTCGTCAACCCGGCTCTCGGCGGCGCTGGTATCGTTGACTATGGGACACCGGACTTTGCGGCAACCTATCTTGGCACCGGAGCTCAGGTATTCAAGCAGCTTCAGGGCGTTGTGGTCACGCTCCTGTGGTCGGGCATTGGCTCTGCGATCCTCTACAAGGTCGTCGATGTCATTATCGGGCTGCGCGTTTCGGTCGAAGCCGAGCGCGAAGGTCTTGACCTCGCAACGCACGGCGAAGCTGCCTATCACGCCTAATCAAAGGGTTTGCGGCGCCCGGCACAACGGCGCCGCCGAACAGCCCGTCGCGGCCTATCTAACCATAAGCCGCTCTTGGCCCGGACCTCTCAAGGTTCGGGCCCTTTTCTTTTTAGCGATCCGGCATATGCATGGTTAACATCGCTTTAACCCTACTTTGATTAGGTAGAGCGGACGCATTTGGCGCAGCGAAGCATTGGCGATTCGCGTGCCCCCAGGCATTGGACGGGTTTGACATATGGCAAGAAGCACGTCGCCGGCGATGGACGGCCGTCCTGACCGGTTCTCCTTCTCGGCATTCATGCTGCGACAGATCCAGGCTCTCGCCGGCTTTGCGGTCTTCCTCGTCTTGGCGCTCGCGGTCGCAGCGCTTGCGACATGGAACGTCACCGATCCCAGCTATTCCTACGCCACCGGCAACCTGCCGACCAACATTCTCGGTTATAGCGGCGCTGCCTTTGCGGATGTCGCCATGCAATTCCTTGGGCTTGCCAGTGTCGTTTCGATGCTGCCGATCGTCGCCTGGGCGCTGGCGCTGATTTCCGGCCGTCGCATCAGCCGCATTCCGGCGCGCGCCGGCGCCTGGCTTCTCGGCACCGTGCTTTCCTCAGCCGTCATCGGTTGTTTTCCACCGCCGCTCACCTGGCCGATCCCGAATGGCATCGGCGGTGTCATCGGTGACATGATCCTGCGTTTTCCGGCACTCTTCGTCGGCGCCTATCCGACCGGTGTCTTCGCAACTGCCATCGGCTGCATCTTCTCTGTCCCGACTGCGTGGATGATGCTCTTTGCGGCCGGTATCGTCGGCCGCAGCGAGCTCGATGAAGAGGACGAAGAAGAGGATTATGTCGATACGCGCAGCAAGGTGCGCGTCGTCGGCGACGAGGATGAGGACGACGATGGATCCCGCTGGATGGCCTTTAGCGGTGCCATGACGCATGCCTGGTATATGAACCAGGCGCGCCTCCGGCGGCTCTTCGGCATGGGACCGCGCAAGCGGCGCCAGAGCGATTTCGAATCGCCCTATGATTTCAACGATGACGAATTCGGCACGTTGAACGAACCGGTGCGCGCCAAGCCCGCAGCGCGTGGCGAGCGCACGGATCCTTCCATGGAGCCGCGTGCCGTATCCGCCCGCCGCGTCGTTTCAGCGCCTTCCATCTCGCTGAACGACGATGAGGACGAGGATGACGATCCGCCGTTCGATACCGACTTGCCTCCGCGTCCGGCCGATATCCTGCCTGATGACGATGATGACGACTGGATGATCCGCGCGCCGGCCAAATCGGCCGGCAAACCCGAGCCGCGCGTCATTCCCGCTTCATCTCGTCCGAAGCCCGGCGCCCGCGTCGAACGCGAGGCGCAAGGCTCGTTCATCCGGCCGGAGGGCTTCCAGCTTCCCTCCATGCATCTGCTTGCCGAGCCGAAGAACGTGGTGCGCGATTCCACACTCTCGGCTGATGCGTTGGAGCAGAATGCCCGCATGCTGGAGGGCGTGCTCGAGGATTTCGGCGTCAAGGGCGAGATCATCCACGTTCGCCCCGGCCCCGTCGTCACGCTCTACGAACTGGAACCGGCACCCGGCATCAAGTCATCCCGGGTCATCGGTCTTGCCGACGACATCGCCCGCTCGATGAGCGCGATTGCCGCCCGCGTTGCCGTCGTGCCGGGCCGCAATGCGATCGGCATCGAACTGCCAAACCAGTCACGCGAGACCGTCTATCTGCGCGAGCTCATTGCCTCGAGTGATTTCGAAAGCTCCAAGGCGAAGCTCGCCATGGCGCTCGGCAAGACGATCGGCGGCGAGGCCGTGATCGCCGATCTCGCGAAAATGCCGCATCTGCTCGTTGCCGGCACCACCGGTTCAGGTAAATCGGTCGCTATCAACACGATGATCCTGTCGCTGCTCTACCGCATGACGCCGGAGCAGTGCCGCCTTATCATGATCGACCCGAAGATGCTCGAACTCTCCGTCTATGACGGCATTCCGCATCTGCTTTCGCCTGTCGTCACCGATCCCAAAAAGGCTGTCGTCGCGCTCAAATGGACCGTCCGCGAGATGGAAGAGCGCTACAAGAAGATGTCGAAGATAGGCGTTCGCAATATCGACGGCTTCAATACGCGTGTCGAGCAAGCACTTGCCAAGGGGGACACGATCTCGCGCACGGTGCAGACCGGCTTCGACCGGCAGACCGGCGAAGCAGTCTACGAGACCGAGGAATTCGATCTGCAGCCGATGCCCTATATCGTCGTCATCATCGACGAAATGGCCGACCTGATGATGGTCGCCGGCAAGGATATCGAAGGCGCCGTGCAGCGTCTTGCCCAGATGGCGCGTGCGGCCGGTATTCACGTCATCATGGCAACGCAGCGTCCGTCGGTCGACGTCATCACCGGCACGATCAAGGCGAACTTCCCGACCCGAATCTCCTTCCAGGTCACGTCGAAGATCGACAGCCGCACGATCCTCGGCGAGCAGGGTGCTGAGCAGCTGCTCGGCATGGGCGACATGCTCTACATGGCCGGTGGCGGCCGCATCCAGCGCGTCCATGGTCCATTCGTATCCGACGTCGAGGTCGAAGAGATCGTCTCCTATCTGAAGACGCAGGGCTCGCCGCAATATCTCGATGCCATCACTGCTGATGACGACGAAGATGGTGATTATGGTGGCGGTCCGGCCGGCACGGCAAATCTCGCCGATTCGGAGGATCCCTACGATCAGGCCGTTGCCATTGTCCTGCGCGACGGAAAGGCCTCCACTTCCTATGTTCAGCGCAGGCTCGGCATCGGTTATAATCGTGCTGCTTCGTTGATTGAACGCATGGAGCAGGAGGGCATCATCGGCCCTGCCAACCATGCCGGAAAACGCGAGATTCTCGTGCCCACGGACGGGGATATTCTCGACCGCTGATACAGGAAAATTTTGCAGCGCCGCCCGTCCGACGGAAACCCTGGGCCGTGTAATCCGTTACCTTCCACCGGGCGATCGCGGCGCCTTGAAGACGCCGCCTTTCGGCGGCATGCAGATCGCATACAGGAGGTTCATATGACCAACTCCGCATCCATTTTTTCCGGCCTGCCGGTAAGCCGCCGCGACGTCCTTGGCGTCTTTGCCGCTGCGGCCGTTGCAAGCGCCGTCCCGTTTCCCGCTCTCGCTCAGGTCGCACAGGCGGCCGCACCCGCTGGCAACAACGCTACGGCACAGGCGATCGCCGATCATTTCTCCGCCGTTGCCACGATGCAGGGCGAGTTCGTGCAGTTCGGCCCTCGGGGTGAACAGACCGGTGGCAAATTTTTCATCGAGCGTCCCGGCAAGCTGCGCTTCAACTATGACGATCCGTCGCCGATGCGCGTCATTGCCGACGGCAGGAATGTCGCGATCGGCAACATCAAGCTGAAGACCTGGGATCTCTATCCGCTTTCCAAGACACCGCTCAGCCTGCTGCTTGCGCCGCGTATCGACCTTTCCGCCGGCATGGTGAAGGGCGTGAAGCAAGAGTCCGATCTGACGACGATCTCGCTCGGCAACAATACGGTGTTCGGCAACTCGACCATCACCATGATGTTCGACCCGAAGACCTATGACCTGCGCCAGTGGACGATCACCGATAATCAGGGCAAGGATACGTCGGTCATGATCTTCAACGTAAAAACCGGCATGGCCTTCGACGAGCGCGTCTTCCGCGTGCCCTACGAGGATATCAAGGGCACCTCGGCGAACCGCGACTGATCCTTTTCGGTTGATCGCCGGCCGCTTTTGCTTGCGGCCGGTTTTCTCGCTGCGCCCTTTGCTCTAAAGCCGTTTCAGAGGGATCTGAAAGGGCATGGCATGAGCTTTTCCATTACCACCTGGAACATCAATTCGGTGCGGCTGCGCATGCCGATCGTCGAGCAGTTGGTGCTGAAGCACCGGCCCGACATTCTCTGCCTGCAGGAAACCAAGGTTACGAACGATCTCTTCCCGTTGGCACCGCTACGCGCCATGGGCTACGAGCACATCATCATCCACGGCCAGAAGGGTTATCATGGCGTCGCCATCGCTTCCCGCGTGCCGCTGACCGAGGATCACCGACAGGATTACTGCAATGTCGGCGATGCGCGCCACATCTCGGCGGTCTTCCAGCGCGGCAACCGGCGCATCCGCCTGCATAATTTCTATGTTCCTGCTGGCGGCGACGAGCCGGACCGCACGATCAATCCAAAATTCGGCCACAAGCTCGATTTCATCGAGGAGATGAAGAACCTCAAGGCGAGCGCCGAGCCGAACACGTCTGCCATCCTTGTCGGCGATCTCAATATCGCGCCGCTGGAGCATGATGTCTGGTCGCACAAGCAGCTTCTGAAGATCGTCAGCCATACGCCTGTCGAAACCGACGGACTGCTCGAGGTGATGAAGCGCGGCGGCTGGCATGATCTCATGCGCCAGCACGTGCCTGCCAATGAGAAGCTTTATACCTGGTGGAGTTACCGCGCGAAGGATTGGGAAGCTGCCGACAAGGGCCGGCGTCTCGACCACATCTGGTCCTCGCCCGACCTTGGCCCGCTTCTGCAGCGTATCGAGGTGCTGAAGGAAGCACGCGGCTGGGACCGGCCGTCCGACCATGTGCCGGTGACCGTGCATCTCAATCTCTGAGACGCTTCAACTGAACCGGTGAAATTGGCTTGCGGCCTGCGCCGCAAGATCGGCAATGCTATCGCGGATGCGGTTTTCGATAATGCGTGCCGCCGAGGGATATTCTTCGATCAGGCGATGGAACAGGGCCCGCGTGATGCGGATGATGCCAGTATCTTCGCGCGCGATCGCAGTGAATTTGCGCTCTACCTGCGTCACCAATGCAAGTTCCGATATCAGCGATCCGGATTCGGCAATGGCTTCGGTCCGGCCCATGCCATCCGAGCCCGTCACGCTGAGTTCGAGACTGCCGCTGGTGATCACATAAGCACTTTCGGCGGGCGAGCCCTGACGGAACAGCATCTGCCCGGCCGCAATCACGCGACGGTCCGCGCCGAAGGCTATAAGGCGCAACTGGTCGTCGTTCATGTCCTTGAACAGCGGCAGCTGCGCCAGCAGGAGGATATCGTCGGAAAGAGACATTCTACGGGATAATCTTGTAGCCGCCGTTTTCCGTCACAAGGATCTCGGCGTTGGATGGATCCCGCTCGATCTTCTGGCGCAGACGGTAAACGTGGGTTTCCAGCGTGTGCGTGGTGACGCCGGAATTGTAGCCCCAGACCTCTTCCAGCAGCACGTCGCGGGTGACCACCTTCTGTTCGGCGCGGTAGAGGTAGCGAATGATCGCCGCTTCCTTTTCCGTCAGGCGGATCTTCTGGCCGTTATCGGTGGTGAGCAGCTTCTGGCTCGGCTTGAAGAGATAGGGACCAACGGTGAAAGTCGCATCTTCGCTCTGCTCGTGCTGACGAAGCTGCACGCGGATGCGGGCAAGCAGCACGGCGAAGCGGAAGGGTTTGGTGATATAATCGTTGGCGCCGGCCTCAAGGCCGAGGATCGTGTCGGAATCCGTGTCATGGCCGGTCAGCATGATGATCGGCGCCTTGAAGCCGCCCTTGCGCAACAGCTTCACCGCCTCGCGGCCGTCCATATCGGGCAGGCCGACGTCCATGATCAGAAGATCGACAGGGTTGGAGCGGGCGGCCTGGACGCCCTTGCCCGCGGTCGCTTCCTGCAGGACCGTGAATTCCTCATACAACGACAATTGCTCCGTCAGTGTCTGGCGAAGGTCGTCGTCGTCATCCACCAGAAGAATGGTGCGTGCGGTCATGCGGGTGCGTCCTTGCGTTGGTCAGATACTCCTACGCCAAATTCCACATTTGGCAAGGATTGGCGATCTGCTGCTGTTGCTGCCTAAGGCTTCATATGGTTTCAATCGAAGCCCAAGGCAATTCAAGAACATGCGAGAAAAATGGAAAAAGCAAGGCGAGAGCGAAACGGCAGGCCTCCTACGCTCGTTGTGCGTGCCGCTCCGGGCAAAATGAGCAGGGCTATCATCCGTTGCGGCCCGCTTGCCCTGCCTGCCGCGATCGGCCGCAGCGGCCGGACCGCGATCAAGCGGGAAGGTGACGGCGCAACGCCGATTGCTGCGATGCGACTTCTTTACGGTTTCAGGCGCGGCGAACGAAACGGGCATCTTCCCTCGGAATTGCCGATCCGGCGCATCCGCACCGATATGCTGTGGTGTGATCAATCGGATGATCCAAACTACAACAGGCTGGTGAAGGCGCCGTTCAAGCCGAGCCATGAAGAGATGAGGCGTGAGGACGGGCTCTACGACATCTGTCTGGTGCTCGACTGGAACATAACCTCCCGGGCGCGCAATCGCGGCTCGGCGATCTTTTTCCATCTCATCCGGCCCGGATATGAGCCGACTGCGGGCTGCGTTGCGATCAGCGCCCGCGACATGCGCCGTCTTCTGCCTCATCTCAGAAAGGGAACGATCGTCCGCGTTCTCTGATTGTATTGCCGACAACCTGTCCTATATGGATTTTTGACCGGACGCGAGGGCTTCGATGTGTCCAGGGAAAACCGCTTCGCGGCTTCAATTCATGCCCCATTCAATTCATGTCTTTGGCCAATTCTTCAAACTTCCGGAGATCTACTGTGACCACTCAGCCCATCATTACTTTTCACGACGGACACTCCATTCCACAGGTCGGTCTTGGCGTCTGGCAGACGCCGCAGGATATCGCGGCTCCGACCGTGCGCACCGCACTTGCCGCAGGTTACCGTCACATCGATACGGCGTCCGGCTACGACAATGAAGAGGGCGTCGGGGAAGGTATCCGGTCCTCCGGAACCGATCGCAAGGATATCTTCGTCACCACGAAACTGCGCAATACCGACCAGGGCTACGACAATGCACTGCGTGCCTTCGAGGTCAGCCTGAAGAAGCTCGGAACCGATTATATCGATCTCTATCTCATCCACTGGCCGTCGCCGCACCGTGGGCTTTATCGCGAAACCTGGAAAGCTTTCGTGCGGCTGCGGGAAGAGGGCCGCGTACGATCCATCGGCGTTTCCAACTTCTATCCCGACCATCTCGACCACATCATCGGCGATACCGGCGTGGTTCCTGTTATCAACCAGATCGAGCTGCATCCGGACTTCCAGCAGAAGGCGGCCCAGGAAGCCCACAAGAAGCTGAACATCGTCACGGAATCCTGGAGCCCGCTCGGCCAGGGCCGCTTCATTTCCAACCCGGTCATCGGCCAGATTGCTGCCAAGCATGGCAAGACGCCGGCACAGGTCATCATTCGCTGGCACGTCGATACCGGTCTTGTCGTCATTCCGAAGTCGGTGACGCCCTCGCGCATCGAGGAGAACTTCAATGTCTTCGATTTCAAGCTTGATGGTGAGGACATGGCCGCGATTGCCAAGCTCGATAGCGCCGGCGCTCGCATGGGTCCGGATCCGTACACGGCGACGTTCTAAGCGCCGTCTTCTCAGCTTCGCGCAATTAAGAAAGCCCGGCGCTCGCGCGCCGGGCTTTTGTCATGTCCGATGGGCCAGAAAGATCAGTTCCACTCGCGGATATCGACGAAGTGGCCAGCAATCGCGGCTGCGGCGGCCATGGCCGGCGAGACGAGATGGGTGCGGCCCTTGAAGCCCTGGCGGCCTTCAAAGTTACGGTTCGAGGTCGATGCGCAACGCTCGCCCGGCTTCAGGCGGTCGTCGTTCATGGCGAGGCACATGGAGCAGCCCGGTTCACGCCAGTCGAAACCGGCGGCCTTGAAGATCTTGTCGAGGCCTTCCTGCTCCGCCTGTTCCTTCACGAGGCCGGAGCCTGGAACGATCATGGCGTTGACGGTAGAGGCGACGGTCTTGCCTTCAACGACCTTGGCGACAGCGCGCAGGTCTTCGATGCGGCCGTTGGTGCAGGAGCCGATGAAGACACGGTCAATGCTGATATCAGTCATCGGCGTGCCCGGCTTCAGGCCCATATAGTCGAGCGCACGCCACTTGGAGGCGCGCTTGGTTTCGTCCTGGATATCGTCCGGGTTCGGAACGATGCCCTGTACCGAAATTACGTCCTCGGGCGAGGAGCCCCAGGAGACGATCGGCGGCAGTTCGGCAGCGTTGAGCGTGACGACGCGGTCGTAATGCGCGCCTTCGTCGGTCTTCAGGGTCTTCCAGTAGGTGATCGCCTGCTCGAGCGCTTCGCCCTTGGGTGCACGGGGCTTGCCCTTGATATATTCGAAGGTGATCTCGTCGGGCGCGATCAGACCGGCGCGGGCGCCGCCTTCGATCGACATGTTGCAGATCGTCATACGGCCTTCCATCGACAGCGCGCGGATTGCTTCGCCGGCATATTCGATGACGTAGCCGGTGCCGCCGGCAGTGCCGATCTCGCCGATGATGGCAAGGACGATATCCTTGGCGGTAACACCCGGCGGCAGCTGGCCGTCGACCTGCACCAGCATGTTCTTGGCCTTCTTCTGGATCAGCGTCTGGGTGGCAAGAACGTGCTCGACTTCAGACGTGCCTATGCCATGAGCCAGTGAGCCGAAGGCGCCGTGCGTGGAGGTGTGGCTGTCGCCGCATACGATGGTCATGCCCGGCAGAGTGAAGCCCTGCTCCGGTCCGATGATGTGGACAATGCCCTGGCGCTTGTCGCTCTCGGAGTAATATTCGACATTGAATTCTGCGGCATTCTTGGCAAGCTGCTCGACCTGAATGCGGCTTTCCTCGTTCTTGATGCCAAGATGGCGGTCAGCAGAGGTCGGAACGTTGTGGTCGACGACGGCAAGCGTCTTTTCCGGCGCGCGAACCTTGCGGCCGGTCATGCGCAGACCTTCGAAAGCCTGCGGCGAGGTAACTTCGTGGACCAGGTGACGGTCGATGTAGAGAAGACAGGTGCCGTCAGGCTGTTCGTCTACCAGGTGGTCGGCCCAGATCTTGTCGTAAAGGGTACGCGGTGCGCTCATGGCTAATCGTCCGTTTTGGCTGGAGCGTGGAATAAAGGATGTGGCGGAGAGGCTCCGCAGGCCGTCATTCGATCAACGAAGTCGGCTGTTGAGCGCACCGGAAACGGACGCAAAGAAACGTGCCGGCAGGCGATAATGGTCCTGCAGCACGAAAATATGCGCACCGATGCATCTGAACTTGGATTCCATGGCGCTGGATATAGCGATTTTTGATCGAAACGGCAATTCGAATCGTCATGCGCTCTAGCGCCGCGGCATCTGCTTCATCTTCTTCTCGATCCGTCGCAGGAAGAGCGACAGACCGATCGTCAGGATCAGATAGATGTACGTGACGATCGAATAGGTCTCGAAGAAGCGAAACGAGCCAGAGGCATAGACCTTGCCCATCTGCGTGATGTCGGCGACCCCGAGAACGGAGACCAATGATGAATCCTTTACCATCGAGACGAAGTCGTTCGAAAGCGGCGGAAAGATCACCCGGATCGCCTGCGGAAAGACGACGAGACGGAAGCGGCGGTAACGCGACAGGCCTAGCGACTTGGCCGCCTCGATCTGGCCGATATCGACCGACTGGAAGCCGGCGCGGAAGATTTCGGCGATGAAGGAGGAATAGCCGATCATCAGGGCAATGATGGCGCGCCACATCAGCGACAGATCACGCACGAGGATAGGCTCGGCAATACCTGCCTGCACCAGGGGTGTGATCAAGAAATTATAGGCTGCGACAACGCCCGGCGCACCGACGAAGGCGATATAGAAGAGCAGCACGAGGATCGGAATGCCTCGTATGATCTCGATATAGAAGCGGGCGATCTGGCGCAGTACGATATTGTCGGAGAGACCCAGCAGCGCGATGCCCAGACCGAGCACGGTCGCCAGCACAAAGGCGACAAGCGTCACGAACACGGTAATACCGGCACCATTCACGACGGTCCGGAAGACCTGCGCGTAGATATCGTTGGTGACGATGACGACGGCGAGAACGATGCCGATCAGAACAAGGACGACCAGCCACCAGGGACGGTCGTCCTTTTCGTGTCGCGGGGATGGGGGTAATGCCATCTGCGATCGCTCGGGGACTATTG
>Ga0102593_1002830_pt1 | contig 12357 bp, 9 predicted proteins | sample AraplaCol_mMS_r2_2_FD_76862 | JGI IMG/M metagenome (GOLD analysis project Ga0102593, IMG submission 76862) | Arabidopsis root microbial communities from North Carolina, USA - plate scrape MF_Col_mMS_r2 (SPADES assembly) (version 2) | ecosystem: Host-associated > Plants > Roots > Endosphere...
CTGCAGCTGGCAGCCACCAAGGGGCGCGGCCTTGTCTAGCCCCGCCGTTGCCCAACTGCGCCAGGCCGCGACCATCCGCGAGCGCTGCGCGAACATCGCGCAGGCCGTGGCCGAGGGCCGCTCCACGCATTTTGTGCTCGACCGTTCGCGCCTCGTCGACGCGGCCGATCGGGTCGCCCAGGTCACGCGCGAGAACTACCCGACGCTGCGCATCCCGTACCACAGCCGCTGGCGCCACTTCGAGGCCGGCGGCATCGACCGCAAGACCGAGCTGGACCTGCGACTGTCCGGCCTCGACGCCGCCGCGCAGGCGCGCGCCCGCATCGACCTCACCGTCGTCAGCGTGCTGCTCGATGCCGGCGCGGGCGCGGCCTGGCACTACGTCGAGCCGTCGAGCGGGCGCCGCTTCGAGCGCTCCGAGGGCCTGGGCGTCGCGAGTTTCCGCGGCTTCCTGCAGGGACTGTTCTCGTCCGATCCGGCGCAGCCGCTGCGCGCCGATGCGGCCGCCCTGCAGCGCATGGACGCGTCGACCCTCGCCACGATGTTCCAGGTGCGGCCGGACAACCCGCTGGTCGGCCTGGAAGGCCGCGCGCACTTGCTGCGCCGCCTGGGCGATGCCCTTGCGCTGCAGCACGGCAGCTTCGGCCACTACGGCCGCCCCGGCGCGCTGCACGATCGCCTGGCGCTGAAGCCGGTGACGGCCGCGCGCCTGCTGCAGTCGTTGCTCGACACGCTGAGCGGCATCTGGCTCGCCGACAACGAGCTCGACGGCCAGCCGCTCGGCGACTGCTGGCGCCACCCGTTGGCCGGCGGCAGCGGCGCGAGTGCCGGCTGGGTGCCCTTCCACAAGCTGAGCCAGTGGCTGTGCTACTCGCTGCTCGAGCCCTTCGAGTGGTCGGGGACGCCGGTCAGCGGGCTCGAGGCCCTCACCGGCCTACCGGAATACCGCAACGGCGGCCTGCTGCTCGACACCGGCGTCATCGTGCCGCGCGACCCCGCTTTCACGCAGCGTCGTCATACAACCGGCGACGAGGCCGTCGTGGAGTGGCGGGCGCTGACCGTCAGCCTGCTCGACGACCTCGCGCCCCTCGTGCGTGAACGGCTCGGCCGCGGCGAGGCCGAGCTGCCCCTGGCGCGCATCCTCGAGGGCGGCACCTGGGCTGCAGGCCGCGCTCTGGCTCGCGAGCGGCGCGAAGGCCGCCCACCCCTCGCCATCGAGAGCGACGGCACGGTGTTCTGAGCCCTCGCCTCTTTGCGGCACGGACCGCCCTTTTGTCACGAGACCAAACCAATACCAGCTGTACCGGCCATCGATCGTCTTTTGGCATGGATCCCGGGCGTCAGCCCCATGGACCGGCGGGAAAGCTGCAACTTTCCACACAAGTCGACACCTTGTCGGTGCGATGACCCCGTGTTTACCCTGATTTGTCTGATGACCAAGGGTGCTTCAATTGGTCTTGTGGAAGCGTTTCCACATTCCAGGGGAACGCGCCAACAGGCCCTCGCGGAGGCCGCGCAGTAACCGTCGACGCGAGATCGAGTCAACAAGGCAGGGGCCCCACGCCGTGCGCGCGAGGGCTCGAGAGGGTTGGGACCATGAGCAAATTCAAGCTGAGCGCGCTGGCGCTCGCCGCCGGTGTGGCCGCGACGTCGATGGCCCAGGCGGGCACGATCGTCGCCCCGTACTTCTTCGGCTGGGGCTTCAACAACGGCGGCTACAAGTTCAAGAACCTGACCGAGGCGAAATCGCGGGCCGGCATGGACGGCGTGACGATCGCCTTCGGCATCTCGGGCGGCGGCTGCACGCTCAGCGGCGGCATGGAGGCGACGCTGAACGACGCCTCGGTGAAGGCCGACGTCAAGTCGTACATCAACGGCGGCGGCCGCGTGATCCTGTCCTTCGGCGGCGCCGCCGGCACCTACCTCGAATCGGCCTGCTCGGCGAACGACCTTGTCTCGCTGATCCGCCGCCTGATCGACACCCACGGCACGCGATCCATCGACTGGGACATCGAGGGCAGCCAGCTCGGCGACACGCGCCTGAACGGCGTGCGCAACGCGGCCATCAAGCAGCTGCAGGCGATCTATCCCGACCTGTACACCTCGTTCACGCTGCCGGTGGATCCGTTCCGCACCAGCTCCGAGCCGGGCGGCCTGCCGCCGAAGGCGCTGGAGCTGATCAAGGGCGCGGCGAGCGCCGGCGTCACGGTGTCGATGGTCAACATCATGGCGATGGACTACGGCACCTACTACAGCGGCGGCAAGAAGATGGGCGACCTCGCCGTCTCGGCCGCGCAGTCGACCTTCAACCAGCTGAAGGGCGTGTACCCGTCGAAGACCGATGCGCAGCTGTGGGCGATGATCGGCATCACGCCGATGATCGGCCAGAACGACGAAGCGTCGGAGATCTTCACGCCGGCGGATGCGACGGTCGTCGCCAACTTCGCGAAGCAGAAAGGCATCGGCCTGCTGTCGTACTGGGCGGCGCAGCGCGACCGCGTCGGGTCGGGCAGCAAGGACGACTTCAGCCGCGCGAACACCCGCGACTACGAGTACTACCAGATCTTCGCGACCGCCAAGGACAGCACGCCGCCCGCACCGGCGCCTGCACCCGCCCCGGCGCCGACCGCGAAGCAGTACACCGTGAAGTCGTCGTTCTCGAACCTGTGCCTGGACATCGCCGGCGCGAGCACCGCCGACGGCGCCAAGGTCGTGCAGCAGAACTGCAGCGGCGCCGCCTCGCAGGTGTTCTCGTTCGTGCCCGACACCAGCGGCACGTACCGCATCGTCAACATGAACAGCGGCCGCTCGCTCGACGTGACCGACGTGTCGACCGCCAACGGCGCACTGATCCAGCAATGGGCCAACAGCAGCGGCGCCAACCAGCGCTTCGCGATGCTGACCGACACCGCCACCGGTACGGTGCGCCTGCAGGCTGCCCACAGCGCCAGGTGCGTCGACGTGAAGGACTGGAACAGCGCGCCCGGCGCCGGCATCCAGCAATGGGATTGCAGCGTCAACGCGAACCAGAAATGGGCGCTGATCCCGGTGTCGTCGGCACCGGCTCCGGCCCCTGCGCCAGCGCCGACTCCAGCGCCCGCCCCTGCCCCCACGCCGGCTCCGGCGCCCGCACCGACGCCGGCCCCGGCCCCCGCGCCCGCCCCGGCACCGTCGAGCTGCGCCGCCTGGACCGAAGGCATCACCTACAACGTCGGCCAGGTCGTCAGCTACCAGGGCAAGCAATACAAGGCCCTGGTGACGCACACCGCGTTCGCCGGCGCGAACTGGAACCCGGCCGCAACGCCGACGCTGTGGACGCCGACCAGCGCGTCGTGCGGCCCGACGCCTGCCCCGGCTCCGGCTCCGGCTCCGTCGCCCGCCCCGGCCCCCGCGCCGTCGCCGGCCCCTGCACCCGCCCCGGCCCCGGCCCCGAACGGCACGCTGACGCTGCCTGAAGCGCTGAAGGCGGTGCAGACCAAACGCGTCTACGTCGGCTACTACCCGACCTGGAGCGACAACTGGTTCGACGCCACCGGCAAGACCGCCAACGACGTCTACAAGGCCAGCAAGTTCGCGAAGGTGCCCGCCACCTACACGCACGTGATGGTGTCGTTCGCCGACCCGAACTTCTCGTGGGCCGGCATCAACACCAACAGCTTCTCGGGCACCGGCATCACGTTCAGTGCGTCGCCGAAGGACATCAAGGCCGCGATCGACGTGCTGCACCAGCGCAACCAGAAGGTGATCCTCGCGGTCGGCGGCGCCACCTACAACAACTGGGGCCCGCTCGCGGCGCAAGGGGCGGCCGGCAGCGGCTCGATCATCAACGCCCTCGCGAAGATCCAGACCGAGATGGGCTTCGACGGCCTCGACGTCGACTACGAAGCCGATGGCGACGTGGACCGCTATGCCAACGCGATCAAGGCATTGCGCAAGGCGGTCGACCTGGCCGGTGGCGGCCGCGTGCTGACGCTGGCCGGCTGGTCGAGCGGTGCGGACTGCACCTCGGGCACGACGGCCGACCCGGCCTGCGCCGGCAAGATGTCGTACTGGGGCGGCAACGCCGGGCGCGAGCGCGGCGTGGTGCTGAAGTACCCGGCGGTCGCGAACATGCTCGACCTGGTCAACGTGATGAGCTACGACGCCCGCTTCGAGCATTACGACGGCATCACCGCGTACAACCAGTACCGCTCGCTGTTCCCGAGCAAGACCATCGTGTCGATCGGCCTGGAGCCGTCGCCCGAAGGCTGGGCCGGCGGCATGCTGGTGGTCAACGATGCCGATGCCCAGTGCACCGGCTCGCGCAACCTGCAGGACCAGTACGGCGCGAACCTGAACCAGCCGTACTCGGTGCAGCGCTACGCCAGCGCGGTCGCGAACGGCACCGCGTCCAACCGCAATGCACGCGACGGCGCGATGCTGTGGGCCATCATCAAGACGGGTGGTGGTTCCTGCGGCAGTGCGCCACTGGCCACGCCGGGGACCGTAGGGCAGAAGGTGGGCGCCACCTTCGGGCTGACGATCGATCCGCTCCTGCAGACCTCCGACTGGAAGTAAATCCTCCACCCATCCAGGAGCACACCATGAACACCAGGCATTCCAAGCGTTATCAATTCGCCCGCCTGCCGCTCGCCGTCGCGATCGGCAGCGCCTTCCTCGCCGCCTGCGGCGGCAACGACGGCAGCACCGTGCCCGACAGCGCGGACGGCGCCGCCGACCGCCATGAAGCCGCGCAGGCCGCACGCGCCAGCACGGCCGGCACCATCACGCTCGCCAACGGCATCTACACCATCGTCAATGCACAGAGCGGCAAGTGCGTCGACGTGGCCGGCGCCAGCACCGAAGACGGCGGCCGGCTGCAGCAGGCCGGCTGCAACAAGAACGCCGCGCAGTCGTTCGAACTCAGCGCGGTCGGCGGCGGTATCTACAAGCTGGTGAACGGCGGCAGCGGCAAGGCGATGGACGTCGCGTCGGCCTCCACCGCCGACGGCGCGGCCGTGCAGCAGTGGGTCGACAACGGCACTAACGCGCAGCGCTTCCGCATCGAGCACCTGGGCGGCGACCGCTTCCGCCTGGTCAATGCCGGCAGCGGCAAATGCGTCGACGTGACCGGTGCCTCGAACGCCGACGGCGCCGTGCTGCAGCAGCTGTCGTGCAGCACAGGCACCAGCGGCGGCCAGTCGTTCCGGTTCCTGCCGCGCAGCGGCAATGTCACCGCCGCGGTCGCGGTCGGCGTCTACGAAGTCAAGTCGGTCGAGTCGAGCCTGTGCCTGGACATCGCCGGTGCCGGCACCGCCGACGGCGCGAAGGCGCAACAGAGCGCCTGCGTCGACGTGGCCTCGCAGCGCTTCGAGCTGCGCGGCGAGACCGGCGGCACGTTCCGCCTGGTCAACGTCAACAGCGGCAAGTCGCTCGACGTGACCGACGTGTCCACCGCCAACGGCGCGCTGATCCAGCAATGGGCCACCGCCGCCAGCGACAACCAGCGCTTCGCGGTCGCCGTGTCGGGTGCCGGCTTCTCGCTGAAGGCCCGCCACAGCGGCAAGTGCGTCGACGTGAAGGACCACAGCATGTCGGCCGGCGGCGCGATCCAGCAGTGGGATTGCGGCACCGGCGCGAACCAGCAATGGAAGCTGACCGCGGTCGGCGCGCCTGCACCGGCTCCGGCGCCGGCCCCTGCGCCGGCCCCCGCACCTTCTCCTGCACCGTCCCCAGCGCCCGCTCCGGCACCCGCGCCCGCACCGGCTCCGGCTCCGGCTCCGGCTCCGGCTCCGGCCCCTGCGCCGGCCCCGTCGTCGTCCGACCTGTTCGATGCCCGCAAGAAGGACATCGCGATGCAGATCGTCTCCAGCGCCGAGAACTCGTCGCTGAACTGGAAGGCGCAGTACGCCTACATCCAGGACATCCATGACGGCCGCGGCTACACCGCCGGCATCATCGGCTTCTGCTCGGGCACCGGCGACATGCTGGAAGTGGTGCAGGAATACACCAACCGCAAGCCGGGCAACGTGCTGGCCAAGTACCTGCCGGCGCTGAAGAAGGTGAACAACACCGAGTCGCACGCCGGGCTCGATCCGACCTACACCGGCGACTGGAAGACGGCCGCCGCCGACGTGATCTTCCAGCAGTCGCAGGACTACGAGCGCGACAACGTCTACTTCAATCCTGCGGTCAACAAGGCCAAGAGCGACGGCCTGCGCGCACTCGGGCAGTTCGCCTACTACGACGCGGCCGTGATGCACGGCTACGAAGGCGCGATGAGCGTGCGCAAGGCGGCCATGGCCAAGGCCAAGACCCCCGCCCAGGGCGGCGACGAGGCGACCTACCTGAACGCCTTCATGGATGCCCGCGTGGTCGAGATGAACAAGGAAGAGGCCCACAGCGACACGACGCGCGTCGACACCGCGCAGCGCGTCTGGCTGAAAGCCGGCAACTTCGACCTGAACACGCCGCTGAACTGGAAGGTCTACGGCGACAGCTACAGCATCAAGTGAGCGAGGAGATCCCGATGAAGAACTTCAACGCAACGACCCGGCGCCTGTGCTGGGCCCTGGCCCCGGTCACGCTGGCCCTGCTGGCAGCCTGCGGCGGCGGCAACACCGGCGAAGACGATGGCGCGCAGGCCGCGGCCGTCGACGACAACGCCCAGGTCGCCGACGCGCCGACCGACGATGCCGCGGTGGCACGCGAAGGCGCGCAGGCGATCACGCCGGCCACCTTCCGCCACCCCGGCATCTTCCTGACGCAGGCGCGGCTCGACAGCTTCAAGGCCGCCCAGAACTCGGCCAACCCGAGCGTGCTGAAGACCGGCTACCAGGTCGTGATGAACGACTCGCGCAGCGCCTACACCTACTCGCACAAGGCCTTGTCCAACGTGCAGGTGGTGGGCAGCGCGATCGGCGACCAGGAGGCGCGCTTCAAGAACGATGCGCAGGCGGCCTACCTGAACGCGCTGCGCTGGGTCAAGACCGGCGACGCGCGGCACCGCGACAAGGCGGTGGCGATCCTGAACGACTGGGGCAGGACCTTCCGCAGCTTCTCGGTGGCCTCGGGCACGAACGCCGCCCAGGTGCAGCTCGAGGCGGCGTGGATGCTGCCGGTGTGGGTCAGCGCGGCCGAGATCATCCGCCACTACAACAACGGCGAAGCCGGCTGGGCGCAGGCCGACATCACGACCTTCAACGGCTTCATCGACCGCCAGTACACCGAGGCCGCGAAGGCGCGCACCCGCGTCAACAACTGGGCGGTGTCGGCCGGTCTCGCGATGATGGCCGCCGGCGCCTACCAGGACAACCCGACGCGCTACGCGGCCGGCCTGCAGCGCGTCACCGAGATGATCCCGCTGTCGGTCTTCTCGAGCGGCGAGGTCAACGAGCTGAAGGACCGCGACTGCACGCACCCGCAGTACAACCTCGAAGGCCTGGCGCAGGCTGCCGAGATCGCGGTGATCCAGGCCGGCGACACCTCGGTGTGGCTGTGGAAGGCCTCGGGCGAGACCACGCCGCGGCTGGCCAAGGGGCTGGAGTACATGGCGAAATCGCTGCAGAGCGGCAGCGGCGTGCGCAACTGCAAGGGCCAGCACCTGGAGGCCGGCTACATGGACATCGCGGTCAACGGCTACATGAACCGCGGCGTCGCGATCCCGAACTTCCAGGCGCTCGCGAAGGCGCGCCGCCCGGACGGCGGATCGATGCAGTTCCTCGGCTTCACGACCGCCACGCACGGCCGCGACGACTACTGATTCGCGATCGACACCATCGTCGATTTCGAAACAGAAACAGCCCACGCCCAAGCTCCAGACTATGATCCGAGCCAATTCGGTAGTCTGGGGCAGGTGCAATCAGTGGGCACGATCAAGGATGTGGCGCGTCTGGCAGGTGTCGGTGTCGCCACGGCATCGCGCGTGATTTCGGGCAAGGGGCCGTTCTCGGCCGACTCGGCGTCGCGCGTGCAGGCGGCGATCGAGCAGCTGGATTTCCGGCCCTCGCGGATCGCGCGCGCGCTGTCGATGAAGAGCACCAACGCGATCGGCGTCTACGTGCCCGATTTCAAGGGCCCGTTCTACGGCCCGATGCTGCATGCGATCGACATGGAGCTGCGGGCGCAGGACCGCCACATGGTGATCGCCAACGGCCACGGCGGCGAAGACGTGCGCGAGCAGGCGCTGAACGGCATCGAGTTCCTGATGGACCGGCAGTGCGAGGGGATGCTGCTGACGACCTATGCGCTGCGCGATGCCGACATCGTCGGGCTGAAGCGGCGCTTCCCGAACCTGGCGGTGGTCAACCGTGACGTGAAGGGCATGCGCAGCCAGTGCTTCACCGTCGACCACAAGGCCGGCGGGGTGCTCGCGGCGCGCACGCTGCTGGAGCATGGGCACCGCCGCATCGCGGTGATCGCCGGGCCGGCGGGCGCGCCGGACAACCGGCTGCGGCTGCAGGGCTTCTTCGACACGCTGGCCGCGGCTGGCATCGAGCGCCAGTCGGTGCCGACGATGACCGGCGATTTCGCGGCCGAAAGCGGCTGGGTCGGCGCCGACCAGCTGCTGGCCGACAAGGCCCGCTTCACCGCGCTGTTCTGCTGCAACGACCAGATGGCGATGGGCGCGATGTCGCGCCTGCAGTCGGCCGGCCTCACGGTGCCGGGCGACGTGTCGGTGATGGGCTACGACGACACCGACATCGCCGCGTGGCTGTCGCCGCGCCTGACGACGATCCGCATCGTCGTCGGCGACATGGGGCTGAACGCCTGCCGGCTGCTGTCGAACATGTGCTTCGGCACCGAGCTGCCGGTGTCGCGCGAGTTCGCCCCCGAGCTGATCCTGCGGGATTCGCTGGCGCGGCCGAAGAAGGGCTGAACGGGGCCACCGCGCCGTGTCCGGCCCGGTGGCTGATCGGCACGACACACGCTGCGGGCCCTGGACGCCGAGTCGTTCACGGGGATACCGCCGCGGCGCCATGGCCGGAAAAAGCCCGCGGTGGTAGACTGCGTGCTTCCTCCTGGCGCGTGTCGGGCGGCCTGTCCCGCGGGCTGCATCCTCTGACGGCATCGACGCCCCAACTCCCGACCGACGCTGCAGCAGCCGTTTCCGATGGCCCTTGCAAGCAGGTCGCGCCCTAGAAAGAACTGCATCAAGACCTCGATCGAAATCGGCAGATACCTCGTCTCGCCATTCAGCCATTCCCGCAGCGACGGCCGCCACGAGGCCGCCGTCTCCATCCGCAGCGGCCACGGCAGCGCCACCCATGACCGGGTCATGCGCTTCTCGCCGCTCTTCCAGACCGCACGCGCCGCATTGCGCTACGCCACCGACCAGGGCCTTGCCTGGGTCGCGGGCCGCAGCGTGGCCGTGCCATCCCCATCCAACCCCTAAGGAGTGTCCTCATGGCCAAGGAAGAACTGATCGAAATGAGCGGCGTCGTCAACGAAATCCTGCCGGACTCGCGTTTTCGCGTGACGCTGGAAAATGGCCACAAGCTGGTGGCCTACACCTCGGGACGCATGCGCAAGCACCACATCCGCATCCTGGCCGGCGACAACGTGTCGCTGGAAATGTCGCCGTACGACCTGAGCAAGGGGCGGATCACGTTCCGCCACCTCGGTCGTCCGCCGCAACAGAACCGCTGAGGTTCTGCCCGGCCTCAGGCCGCCGCCGTCTTCGCCCGTTCGGCGTCGGCGGCAGCCGCCTTGGCCAGTTCGTTGTAGACCAGCGTGAACAGCGAGCCGACGTCCTCGATCTTCGTGCGTGACACGCCGGGTGCCGGGTTGGTGATCAGCGCGGCCGTGATCGTGGCGGCAGGTTGGAGCAGGAGTTGATTCATGAGGGTCTCGACAAGTTGAGGCCCATCGTAAGCCGTCAGGCGCCCGCCCGGACGCCATGGCCCTGCAAAGAACATCGCGCGTGAGCGCGACTTCTTCCTACTCGCTGAAGCTCATCCCGAGTGCCGCCGCCGAGCGCTTCATCCGCTCGATGCGCTGCGCCAGCTGTTGGGTCTCGCGCTGCTGCATCTCGTCGAGCGACGTCATCAGCGCCTGGAAACGGTCGAGGTCGTCGTCGGCCTCGAACAGCACGCCGTCGTCGGTGAAGGTCAGCCTGGCGCGCCGGTCTTCGATCAGCTCGCAGACCTGCTCCGCCGCGGCGATCCAGCGGTCGCGGTTTTCATAGAACTCGCGCTGCGCGTTGAACTGCCATTCGAGCATCGGCACGATGCGGTCGCGCTCGGCGTCGCGCACCGCCTCGGGCAGTTCCTCGAGCGCCCGGGCCATCTCGCCGGCGAACGCCACCATCAGCTTCTGGTACGCCTGCCGGTGGGTCGCGGTCAGCTCGCGCAATTCTTCGAGCGTCGCAAGCGAGGTGAGGGTGCCGCCAGGCGTCGACAGCCGTTCGGGCATCAGCACCTTGTCGAGTTCCAGCTCGGCCTGCCGCTGGTGGTAGGCCTTCGCCACCTGCATGCCGATGTGCGAGTAGCGGCGGGCGATCTGGATCAGGGCGTCTTCGGAAGTCGTCATGGCAGCAGGCAAGGTTCAGATCGGAATCACGAGGTCCGTGTATCGGCCGAGGATGGCGTCCGCACTGAGCAGTCGCAGAGGCTCGCTCATCGCCTGAGCGACGAGCAAGCGGTCGAAAGGATCGTCGTGATGCATCGGCAACCGATGCGTCGCGGCAGCATGCACCGAGCGCACCGGCAGTTCGACGAAACCGCTCGCCGCAATGGCGGCCGCGAGTTCGTCGGCATCGGCATCGAGCTTTCCAAGGCGCGACTTGATGGCAATTTCCCAGATCGACGCCGCCGACACATAGACCTCGTCAGCCGACTCCATCAGTCGACGGGAACCCGCCTTCAACTTCGACGACCCGGTCACCGCTCGTGCTGGCGCCTTCAAGGGTTGACCAAGTCTAGTCTAGAAGCGAAGAGCAACCGTGGTCTACCCGCCGAGTCACCCCTCGGCATCCGGCCGCCCGCCGCCGCGCGCAATCCACGCATCCACGCGCTGCTCCAGCACCGACAGCGGCATCGTTCCGCTGTCGATCACCACCGCGTGGAAATCGCGCAGGTCGAAGCGGCTGCCCAAGGCCTTCTGCGACCGCTCGCGCAGCTCCAGCAGCTTGCGCTTGCCCAGCAGGTAGCCCAGCGCCTGGCTCGGGTTCGAGAAATAGCGGTCGACCTCGCTGGCGGCGTTGGCCGGCTCGAGCCCGGCCTGCCGGATCATGTAGTCGACCGCCTTCGCGCGCGGCCAGCGGTAGGCGTGGATGCCGGTGTCGACCACCAGCCGTGCCGCACGGAACAGCTGCCCCTGCAGGTGGCCGTAGTGCTGGTACGGGTCGCGGTACATGCCGAGCTCGAAGCCCAGCGATTCGGCGTACAGCGCCCAGCCTTCGCCATAGGCCACGTTCCAGCCACCGCGGCGGCGCCAGTCGTGCAGCCCTTCGATCTCGGCCGCGCGGGCTGTCTGCAGGTGGTGCCCCGGCACCGCTTCGTGCATGAACAGCGTCTCGACCTCCCAGGTCGGCTCGCCGGCGAAGCCGCGCGCGTTCACCGTGAAGTAGCCGGGCGTGCCGAGCTCCAGCGAGCCCGGCGTGTAGTTGGCCGCCGTGCTGCTCGCCGACTCCGCGGCCGTCATGCCGCGCACCTGGTACGCCATGCGGGGCACCGTGTGGAACAGCTTCGGCAACTGCGGATCGATGCGCGCCGACATCGCGCGAAAGCTCGCCAGCACCGCTTCTTCCGACGTGAAGAAGAAGCGCTTGTCGTGGCTCACGTAATGGATGAAGGCCTGCGTGCTGCCCTTGAAACCGGTCTGCCGCGCCACCTGCGCGATCTCGCGCCGCAGCCGCGCCACCTCGCGCAGGCCGAGCGCATGGATCTTGCCGGCGTCCAGGTCCTGCACGATGCCGGTGCGGATCAGGAAATCGTAGTACGCGTCGCCGCCCGGCAGTGCCGACAGGCCCACGTCGACCGGCGCCTTCGGCCGGTAGGTGGTCGCGAGGAACTCGCGCAGCCGGCGCAGCGCCGGCTGGTAGTCGTCGCGCACCGCGGCACGCGCGGCCTGCAGCAGTTCGTCGCGCTGGTCTTCGGGCACCGCGGGCACGAAGGCCTTGAACGGTTTCAGCAGCACGCTGTCGTCGGCATCGGCCACCAGGTGCGCGTCGATGCCGGCGATCACGCGGTCCACCACGCCCCGCGGCTGCACCCAGCCCGACTGCAGGCCGAGCGCGAGGCGCTGCTGCACCTGCTCCGCCATGCGCGGCACCGCCTTCACACGCGCGGTGAAGTCGCGGTAGTCGTCCGCGCCGCGCATCGGCGTCATCTGCGCGGCCAACGGCATCATCGACTGGATGCCCCACAGCGTCGTCAG
>Ga0102593_1002833_pt1 | contig 12340 bp, 12 predicted proteins | sample AraplaCol_mMS_r2_2_FD_76862 | JGI IMG/M metagenome (GOLD analysis project Ga0102593, IMG submission 76862) | Arabidopsis root microbial communities from North Carolina, USA - plate scrape MF_Col_mMS_r2 (SPADES assembly) (version 2) | ecosystem: Host-associated > Plants > Roots > Endosphere...
GCGTAGCGCCTCCCGGCCACCGGGCAGTTCGGGCAGCCCGTAGGGCCAGCTGCCCGCATGCGATGACCCGTAGAACCGCTCCCACGCTGCGGGATCGGTCAGCCGGAAGTCCGCGCCGCAGTCGACGATCAGGGTGTCGGGGCCCAGTTGCTCGGCCAGAGCCGCCGAGTGCCCGTGCGGCAGGGCCAGGAAGACGACGTCGTGGCCGGCCAGCACCTCCACCTCGGTGGGCTCGAGAACCCGGTCGGCCAGTGGCAGCAGGTGGGGGTGGTGCTCGGTGAGCGAGGTGCCCGCGCTGGCCGCGGCCGTGAGCGCGCCGACGACGAGGCGTCCGTCGGCCACGGCGGGGTGGCCCAGCAGGAGTCGCAGGATCTCGCCGCCCGCATAGCCGCTCGCACCGGCCACCGCCACAGAGGTCATGCGGCGATTCTGCATGTTTATGCGCGCTGGTGCAAATTCATTATCAACGACGCTGAACGGCGCCCACCCGGGCGACCGCGACCTCGACGGCGGCGTCGCGCGCCGCGCTCGCCTCGTCCTCGGTCAAGGTCCGGTCGGCGGCCCGGAACCGCAGCGCCAGCGCCAACGACTTGTGCCCCTCGCCGACCTGCGGGCCGGTGTAGACGTCGAAGATGCGGACGTCCTCGAGCAGCTCGCCCGCGCCCTCGCGGACGGCGTCGACGACCGATTGCGCGGCGACGTCGTCGGCCACGATCAGGCTCACGTCCTGGAACACCGCAGGGAACGGCGACACCGACGGGGCAGGCAACGGCTCGACGACGGGCACGGCGCTGAGGTTCAGCTCCAGCGCGCACACGCCCTTGGGCAATCCGGAGCGCTCGATGACGGCGGGATGCAGCTGACCGGCGTACCCGATCACCTCCCCGTCATAGACGATCTCGGCGCACCGCCCGGGATGCCACGGCAACTGCTGCGCGGCGCGGAATTCGAACTCGACGTGGCAGGCCCGGCCGATCACGCGCACCGCCTCGAAGGCGTCCATGGCGTCGACTGGGCGACCGGGGCCCCACGGCCCGGCGGGCTCACGCAGACCGGTCAGGACCGCCCCGACGTGTAGGGGTTGCCGCGGCAGCGCACCGTCGATCATCGCCATCTCGGCCTCGGTGGGGCGACGGTCGACGGGCAGCCGGTCGACGGCCTTGGTCTGCGGGGTCGCCAGCACCACCTGCTGAATGCCGAAGAGAGCACCGTCGACGGCGCCGCGGGAGACGTTGCGCACCAACGCCTCCAGAAGACCGGGCAGCAGCGTCGAGGCGAGCTGCGGCCGGTCGGCTTCGAGCGGGTTCAGCACGGCCATCGTGGCGCGACGCGGATCGTCGACGGCCAGCCCCCAGAGGTCGAAGACGCCCGAGGGCAGGAACGGCGTCGGCAGGACCTCGACGAAACCGCTGAGCGCCAGCGACTTTCCGACGGCGCGACGGCGCTTCTGCGTCGGGCTCAAACCCCGGCCGGCGGGAGCCGTCGGCAGGATCGACGGGACCTTCTCCAGCCCCTCCAGCCGCAGCACCTCCTCGACCAGGTCGGCGGGCTGCCGAAGGTCGGGGCGCCAGCTCGGGGGGACGACGGTGACGACCCCGTCGGATTCCGTGACGCGACAGCCGATCTGGGTCAACCGTCGCACGGTGGCCCCGGCGGGGTACGCCACTCCGGCCAGACGGTCGGGCAGGTCCACCGGCATCCGGACCGCCGCGGGCGACCAGTCCTCGCGAGGCGGATCGCCACGCCAGTCGGTGAGCGTGGGCTCGACAGTGCCACCGGCGATCTCGGCCAAGAGTGCGGCGCTGCGGTCGAGTGCGGCGATGGAGATCGCCGGGTCGACCGTGCGCTCGTAACGCCGGCTCGCCTCGGACACCAGGTGCAGACGACGCTGCGTGCGCGACACCGTCGCCGGGTCCCACACCGCCGCTTCGAGCAGCACGTCGGTGGTGCTGTCGCGGACCTCGGTGGTGCCGGCGCCCATCACCCCGCCCAGGGCGGCGGTGGCCACGTCATCGACGATCAACACGTCGCCGGCGTCCAGCGTGCGGGTCACGTCGTCGAGGGTGACGACCTTCTCCCCCTGCTCGGCGAAGCGCACGTCGAAGGCGCCGCTGATCAGGCTGCGGTCGTGCGCGTGCAGGGGGTGGCCGAGCTCCACCATCACGTAGTTGGTCACGTCGACCGCGGGCGAGATGGCCCTGATGCCGCTGAGCAGCAGGCGGCGCTGCATCCACCACGGCGAGACGGCCGTGGGGTCGACGCCGACGACCGGCCGCAGGCCGAAGCGCTGCACGCCGGTGCCGGGCTGGACCGTCAGCGGCCAGGCCTCGTCGGTGACGGGCAGCGGCGCGACCGCGGCGGGGTCGACGAAGTCGAGGTCGTAGGCGCAGGCGAGCTCGCGGGCCATCCCGCGGATGGAGAGGCAGTAGCCCCGGTCCGGGGTGATCGCGAGGTGGAAGACCACGTCGTCGAGGCCGACCACGTCGACCGCCGAGTCCCCGGGCTCGGCGGTGCCCGGTGGCAACACCAGAATCCCGGCGTGGTCGGTGCCGAGGTTGAGCTCTGAGGCCGAGCAGATCATGCCGTCGGAGGTGCGGCCGTAGGTCTTGCGCTTGGCAATGGTGAAGTCGCCGGGCAGCACGGTGCCGGGCAAGGCCACGACGACCAGGTCGCCGACCGCGAAGTTGGTTGCGCCGCAGACGATGTCACGCGGCTCGTCCTCTCCGACGTCGACCTTGCACGCGCGGATGGGCTTCTTGAACCCGGTGAGCTCCTCGATGTCGGCGACGCGCCCGATCGTCAGCGGACCCGACACGGGACCCACGGGGACGATCTCCTCGACCTCGTGCCCGATGCCGATGAGCGCCCGCTCGAGTTCTTCGGGAGACACGTCCCAGTCGGGAGTGCCGGCGCGCACGACCTCACGCAACCAGCTGTAGGGAACCCGCATCAGACGCCCACCCCGAACGGTAGCGAGAACCGGACGTCACCCTCGACCATGTCGCGCATGTCGGGAATACCGTTGCGGAACTGAAGAGTTCGCTCCAGACCCATGCCGAAGGCGAACCCGGAGTACTCCTCGGGATCGATGCCGCAGGCGCGCAGGACGTTGGGATTCATCATCCCGCAACCACCCCACTCCACCCAGCCCGGACCGCCCTTCTTGTCCTCGAACCAGATGTCGACCTCGGCCGACGGCTCGGTGAACGGAAAGAAGTGCGGGCGAAGGCGAGTGCGGCCGTGCGGCCCGAACTCCGCGCGCGCGAACGCGTCCAGGGTGCCGCGCAGGTTGGCCATCGTCAGGCCGCGGTCCACGGCCATGCCCTCGACCTGGTGGAACACCGGCGTGTGGGTGGCGTCGAGTTCGTCGGTGCGAAACGTCCGGCCGATGGAGACGATGTAGACCGGCAGCTCGCGTTCGAGCAGGGCGCGGATCTGCACCGGCGAGGTGTGGGTGCGCAGCACCTGGCGCGACCCGTCGGGGGCGATGTGGAAGGTGTCCTGCTCGCTGCGGGCGGGATGGTCGGGCGGAAAGTTCAGCGCGTCGAAGTTGAACTGCTCGGTCTCGACCTCGGGTCCCTCGGCCAGCTCCCATCCCATCGCGACGAAGACGTCCGCGACGTGGTCGGCGAGGATGGTGATGGGATGACGGGCGCCGATCGGCTCGCGCGTCGACGGCAACGTGACGTCCACGCGCTCGGCGACCAGGGCGGCGGCGTCACGCTCGGCGCGCAGCACCTCGATGCGCGCGTCGAAGGCCTCCTGGGCACCCGTGCGCGCGACGTTGACGCGTCGGCCGGCCTCGGCGCGCTCGGCCTTGTCCAGTGCGCCCAGGGATTGACGCGCCAGTGCGATGGGCGACTTGTCGCCGAGATGCTCGGTCTTGGCACGGGCCAGGGCGTCGAGGTCACCCGCCCCCTCGAAGGCCTGGCGCGCCGCGTCCACGGCGCTGGTCAGCGCTTCGGAGGAAAGTGCCGACGAGTCCGGCTGATCTACCACCCGGCGATCATAGCCACGGGTTGGCTGTGAGCCGCGCTACCCTCACGTCGGACGGGCCCGTTCGCGGACCCGGGCCGGGTAGGCCTGCGTCATCCCCACTGCGCCGACGATGACGACCACCGGGATCACCCAGTTGGTCCAGTCCACGGTCTGCGGCACCCTGGTGGCCACGAAGCCGAGCATCGAGATCAAGGCGAACACCAAGGCCCACATCAACGTCAGCACCCTGTTGGTCTGCCGGAAGGCCGGTTTCTCCCAATCCTGCAGGGGCCGGTCGACTTTCGCGTACTGCTCGGTGAACGGCGTGAACGCCATGGACACCAGGGCCATCACCGCGAGGACGGCACTGGACAGCGTCGTGGCGTAGGTGTCCATCCAGTCGCGGTCCGTGGCCCCGACGACGACGCCCGCGGCCGTCACCGCGACGAAGAATCCGATGGTGACGAGCTCGAGCAGCCGTGGTCCCCCGCGCGCCATGGAGATGCCGAGGATGATCGCGGACAGCACCGCGCACAACGCGCCGAACATCCACGTGCTGGGACCCTCGGCCACCACCCAGTAGATGATCCACGGGACGAAGCCGACGAAGGGGCTGTGCTCGAACCACTCGTCCACCCCGCCGAGGGTAGCCAAGCCGGCCTCAGGCGACACCGTTCCGAGCGGGTAGCGGCTATCCGAATCGGGTGGACCCGGTGACCGTTCGCGCCGTCACCGTGCGACCGTTCACCTTCGAGACCAGCGTGCCGTTTCGCAAGCTGACCGACTGATCGGCCTGCTGCAGGACGCGCTTGTTACGGACCTGGGCCTGGAACTGCGCGGCGTTGAGTTGCTGCAGTTCGGCCTGCTCGAAGTCGCGCCCGGTGACGCCACCGGCGAACTGCACTCCGGTCACGGATCCGTCGGGCCGCACGATCCAGGACGACCGGACGCCGTCGACGGCCACGGTGTAGACGCCGGCGGGGCTCTTCACCTCGTTGGCGGTGAACGCATAGGAGACGCCGTTCATGACGACCGTGCCGCTCACGTCGGAGCCGTCGACCGTCGCGGTGAGCGTGTCCCGGAACTTCGATGTCACGTCGACCCTTCCGCCGCTCTGGTCCCCGAAGAACCACGCCTCGTCGTCGACGCCGTTGCAGGCGTAGGCGGTGACGTGATCGCCGTCGACCGAGATGCCGATGGACATCTTCTTGCCCTCGGTCTGCATGTCCGCCACGTACGTGGCGGTCGTGGGGACGGGCGCCGGTGCGGGGCCGGGCGACCCGCCGGAACAGGCCGAGAGGATCGCGATGGTCCCGACGGCGAACAGGGTGACGAGCAGGGTGCGAAGGAGTGTTCTCATGCCGGTCATGCTTCGCCTGAATCTGCGACCTTGCTTGAAGATCGCTGGGAGATCTCGTGGAGATCCCGAGCTCGATCAGGCGAAGGTGGACACGGCCAACGGCGTCGGCGATCCGGACTCGCGGATGGTGACCGCGCGGATGTCGGACTTCGGAATGACCGTGGTGGCAGCGAGATTGGAGGCCTGCTTCTCCACCCCCGACGGACGCCACGAGGCGACGACGGATTCGGTGCCCTGCTTCGTGGTGACCACGAGGTCGTAACCGGTGGCCTTCACCGCCCAGTCCTTGGTGTACTCGCACTCCCAGTCCAGGCGCGTGCCCCACGGCTCCTCGGAGAGCGCCAACGAGGCCGTCACCCCCTGTCGTTGACCGGCCGCCATCGCCTGCAGGGCGGCACCGTCGGACGACTGATGCGGGATCACGGCGTACCCGACCAGGCCGCCGATGAGCAAGAATGCAGCCGCCGACGCCAGCGTCGCCAGCCACCGGGAGCCGCGAGACCGCTCGCTACGCCGCTGCGCCGCCGCGGCGAAAGACGCCGCGGCGAAAGACGCCGGCGCGTAAGGAGTCTCGTCGCTCCGGGGCGCCGGCTCGGCGTCGAGCAGGGCCATCGCCTCCTCGGGTGAGAGCACGTCGAGGATCGAGGTGAGGGCGGCGGTGTCCTGCAGTTCGGCGGGTTCGGGTGAGGCGGCGAGGTGGCGCTCGTATTCGGCGGCTTCCTCGGCCGTGAGGGCACCGAGCAGGTAGGCGGCATCCCATTCGGCCATGTCGCGTTCGGAGGTCACTTGACGACCCCCCTTTCCTCCAAGGCGACGCGGAGCGCGCGCAAGGCGTAATGCAGCCGCGATTTGACGGTGCCGGGCGGGATGCCCTCGTGGTGGGCGATCTCGACGGCGGTTTGTCCTAGGTAGTGAGCACGCACGAGCACGGTCCGATGCTCAGGACTCAGCGATCGCAGGGCGTCGGAGACGACCCACTTGTCGACCGCCGGGCCGAAGATGTCCGGCGCACTGCGTTCGGGGACCTCGTCGGTCTGGAACTCGCGCTTGTAGCGCGAGCTGCGCCGGTCGTCGATCACCAGGTTCCTGGCGACGGTGTGCAACCACGCCCGCGTGGAGTCCTGCGAGTAGGTGGTGAGGATGGTCTCGTTCTGCCACAACCGCAGCAGCGACTCCTGCACGACGTCCTCGGCGAATTCCCGGTCCCCTCGGGTCAGACGCAAGACGAACCGGTTCAACGCAGGCCCGTGCTCGTCGTGGATGACCCTCAGCAATTCCGCGTTGGCAGGTACGACCGTCTGCCGCGGCTCGGGTGAAGAGTCCGTCATCGTGAGCTAGTTCCTCTATCGGTCCGTGGTTCACCCGGTTGACGGCTCGTGCTGCGCGTCGCGGCGACGTTCGTACGTGAAACATACCGACTCTCTCGTTTGATTCCCCACTCGTCGACGCGTGCCAACCGGCGCCGTCACCTCGGCGGGCCGTGGAACTCGCGGCGCCGCGTCGACGGGGCCACCCGGTAGCGGTTGCCGTGACTGCGCACGCGTCGCGAACGCAGGCACCGGATGTCGAGCACGACACCCGACTCGACCTCCGCCGCGTCGTCGGGCTCCGCAGCCGGCTGGTCGTCTGTGCGCAGCACCCCGACGAATTGGTATCCCCGTCCGCGCACGGTGCGAATCACGTGCTGGGAGACACCGTCGTCACCGAGTGCGCGTCGAACCGCCTTGATGCGGCTCGACAGCGCGGCCTCCCCCACGAACTTTCCGCCCCACACCGCGTCGAACAGCTCGATCTTGGTCACCACCCGGTGGTGGTGCTTGACCAGCTGCGTCAGCACGTCGAAGACCTGCGGCTCGACGGGAACGGAGACTCCGTCGCGCCGGAGTTCGTAGCGGGGCAGGTCCAGGACGAAGTCACCGAAGTACCACACGGCGGGCTCGATCGCGGAGTCGGCCGACGGAAGCGGCGATAGCACGGTCACGGTGTTTCCCTTCTGGCGTCGCACCCCCTACGAGGTGCTGTCAGGAGGAACGACGGGCGACCCCGCCAGATGGTTCAGCCGAATCGGCACGAGTTTTCAGCGCCACCCGTCGGCCGCCTTCGCGGCCCGCATCAGCGCGTCGCACAGCTCGCGTAGTTCGGACCCGTCGGCGCCTTCCTCCAGGGCCGTGGCCACGTCTTCCGCGGCACATCTGACCTGGTAGACGCGGTCGGAGAGCTGGGCGGCCTCGTCGGCGGACAGCACCACCGAATCGGGCGCCAGCGGCGTGCCCTTGACCATCGCGCGCTGCTCGTAGGCGCGCTGGCGGCAGGACTGACGGCAATACTGGCGTCGCCGGCCCACACCCGCGTCCGGTACCTCGCGACCACACCACCGGCACGGTTGAACCCGGCGTCGCCGTCGCGTTTCTGGTGCCACGGCACTCGACTGTAAACGGCTGACCCGCCGGACCCCGGTATCATGGACACCTGCGTCGGGAACTTCGCGCCATACGGCTGCGTTGACATCCCCGGAACGTTCGTCGGAAGAGGAGTGAAGACCATGGCTGATCGTGTCTTGAGGGGTAGTCGACTCGGAGCCGTGAGCTACGAAACCGACCGCAACCACGACTTGGCGCCCCGGCAGATGGCGCGCTACCGGACCGACAACGGCGAGGAATTCGAAGTCCCCTTCGCCGACGAGGCCGAGATTCCCGGCACGTGGCCCTGCCGCAACGGCATGGAGGGCACGCTGATCGACGGCGACGTGCCCGAGCCCAAGAAGGTCAAGCCCCCGCGCACGCACTGGGACATGCTGCTGGAGCGCCGTTCGGTGGAGGAACTCGACGAGCTGCTCAAGGAGCGGCTGGACATCATCAAGACCCGCCGCCGAGGCGCCAGCAGCTAGCGGACGACGCCGCGGGCGCGATCCAGGCGCCCGCGGATGCCCCATTCGGCGATCTTGAAGATGGCCTCGCGGATGTTGGAACCACTCATCTTCGACTTGCCCAATTCGCGCTCGGTGAACGTGATCGGCACCTCCGCGACGGTGAAGCCGGCGCTGATGGTGCGCCACGTCAGGTCGACCTGGAAGCAGTACCCCTTCGAGTCCACCGCCGCCAGGTCGATCTTCTCGAGCACCTCGCGACGGTAAGCCCGGTAGCCCGCGGTGATGTCGTTGACGTCCACCCCGAGTGAGATGCGGGAGTATCCGTTCGCGGTGCGCGACAGCACCATTCGCCGTCGCGGCCAGTTGCGCACGGTGCCCCCGTCGACGTAGCGCGAACCGATGGCCAGCTCGGCGCCCGCGTCGACCGCGTCCAGCAACCGGTGCAGCTCCTCGGGCGCATGCGAGCCGTCGGCGTCCATCTCGACCAGCACCGAGTACGCCCTGCCGAGGCCCCAGGCGAAGCCCGCCAGGTACGCCGCACCCAGGCCGTTCTTCGCGGTGCGGTGCATCACGTGGATGCGATCCGGGTCGGCGAGCGCCAGCTCGTCGGCCAGCTCACCGGTGCCGTCGGGGCTGCCGTCGTCGACCACCAGGACGTGCACGTCCGGCCGTGCCGCGTGCACCCGACCGACGATCAACGGCAAGTTCTCGCGCTCGTTGTAGGTCGGAATGATGACCAGCGTGCGCTGACTGGGGCGGTCGCCACCCGGCATCATGCGCGGTCTCGCTCGTCGGTCATGTCACTCCTTCGTCGTGGACTTCTCGGCAGCCGGCGCCTTCCGACGGCGCCGCGCGAACATATCCGCCAGCCGACCATTGTGCAGCATGCCCCAGACGAGCCCACCCACCCCGGCGATCACGATCACGCCTTGCACGACCGGGCCCCAGCGCGTGGCCGGCGTGAGGCTGGACTTGAGCCGGATCTGGGAGTCGAGGTAGGCGGGGGTGAAGAAGTCGGTGCGGCTCAGCTCGCGACCGTCCGGGCCGATCACGGCGCTGATTCCGACGGTGCCCGAGACGACGACGAAGCGGTCGTGCTCGACGGCACGCAGCCGTGCGAACGACAGCAGCTGGGCGCTCATCGACTCGTCGAACGTGGCGTTGTTGGTGGGGACGGCCAGGAACTGCGCCCCGTTGAGCACCGATTCCCGGGCCGCGCGGTCGAAGATGACCTCCCAGCACGTCGTCACCCCGATCGGGATGCCCGCGGCGTGGACGACGCCGTTGCCCGAGCCGGGCACGAAGTAGCCCGCCCGATCGGCGAAGGACGACAGCTTGCGGAAGAAGCTGCGCCACGGCAGGTACTCCCCGAACGGCTGCACGATCTTCTTGTCGTGGCGTTCGCCGGGCCCGGTCGCCGGGTCCCACACGATCACCGTGTTGGTCGCCTCCGGGTCCTGCGGGGTGTACCCGGGCGCCGCGACGACCGCGCCCACCAGGATGGGCGCGGCGATGGCGTCGGCGGCGCCGGCGATCTGGTCGGCGGCGTCCTGGTTGACGATCGGGTCGATGTCGGAGGAGTTCTCCGGCCACACCACGACGGCGGGTTGGGGCGCCCTGCCGGCGCGGACGTCCTCGGCCAGGCGCATCGTCTCGCGCACGTGGTTGTCCAGCACGGCGCGGCGCTGGGCGTTGAAGTCCAGTCCGAGCCGCGGCACGTTGCCCTGGACGGCCGCGACGGTCGTGGTGGAGTCGTCGCCCGCACCCACCGCGGACTGCCGCACGAAGGGCGTAGCCATCGCGACGACGACCAGCACCAGCGCGACGCCCACCCCCGGCACCAGAATCGCCGGCAGGTCGACCCGGCCGCTGTGGTGGTCGGTCTGCCACCAGCGGACGGCCTCCATGACGATGGCCGCGAGGCCGAATCCGATCAGCGCCACGGCGAAGGACACCAGCGGCACGCCGCCGAAGTGGGCGACGACGAGCAACGGCCCGTCGTCCTGCGCGTAGCCGACCACCCCCCACGGGAAGCCGCCGAACGGGATCGTCGACTTGAGCCATTCACCCAGCACCCACAGGCAGGCGAACCACACCGGCCAACCGGGCAACCGGCGCACCACGACGGCGAGGAGCCCGAAGACGGCGGGAAACAGTGCCTCCATCGCCGAGAGCGCCAACCACGGCACGGCGCCGACGAAACCGCTGATCCAGGGCAGCAGGGGAACGTAGAAGGCCAACCCGAACAGGAAGCCGTACCCGAATCCGCCCACCGTCGTGGTGGCCGGGCGGGTCAGCACCCACGCCAGCAGACCGAAGGCGACGAAGCTGGCGGGCCACCACCCGAACGGCGGAAAGCTGACGCACACTCCGATGCCGGCGGCGATGGCCGCGGCCAGGCGCACGGCCCGCGGTTGCAGCGCACCCGTCAGGCGCGCCGCCAACGCGCGTTCAGCCATGGATGGTGACACCCCGGTGCACCGTCTGACGACAGGTCGGCAGGGGTGCATCCGGGGCGAGCCGCGGCAGGGCGGGGATTCGTGAGCGCGGGTCGGTGGACCACCGGGCCACGGCGTCGGCGGGCGCGGCCACTTCGAGGGCGTCGGGGCCCCCGGGAACGTCCCATACCGCGTAGCTCGCGGGCGCACCGGGAGCCAAGGTGCCAGCGACGCCGTCGCGAACGCCGCCGGCCCGCCACGCGCCGCGGGTGGCCGCGGCGAACGCCGCGCGCGCCGACACTGCGCTTCCCGACGTGTGATGGGTGGTCGCGGCCCGGACGGTCTCCCAGGGATTCATGCCGGTGACCGGCGAATCGGAACCGAAGGCGAGTGGCACGCCTTGGGATGCTAACAGCGCAAGGGGGTTCAGCCGAGCGGCCCGCTGCGCACCCAACCGCCGGGCGTACATGCCCTCCGCGCCGCCCCACAGGGCGTCGAAGGTGGGTTGCACGCTGGCGATCACACCCCAGCTGCCGAGTTGGGCGGCCTGCTCCTCGGAGACCATCTCGAGGTGTTCGAGCCGATGGCCGCACCGCGCGACGGCCGGGGCGCCGTGCCGCTCGACCACCCGCCCCACGGCGTCGACCACGGTCGTCACGGCCGCGTCGCCGATGACGTGGAAGCCCGCCGTCAGTCCGGCCTCGGTGCACGCCTCCAGGTGAGCCTCCACGGCCGCGCCGTCGAGGTAGGCGTTGCCCACGCAACCGGGGGCGTCGTCGTACGGCTCGGTCAGCCACGCGGTGTGCGAGCCGATCGCCCCGTCGACGAAGAGGTCGCCGGCCAGACCGCGGACGCCCAGCCCGTCGACCAGGTCCCGAGCCGCGGCGGCGGTCGTGACCGCCTCACCCCAGTACCCGACCACCTCGACGCCGTGCTCCAGGGCGTGCAGTTCCCGCCAGTCGTCGACGCCTCCGATGTCGGGTCCGGCGCACTCGTGCACGGCCGCGACACCGCAGCCTGCCGCCGCGTCCAGGGCCGCCAGCCGGGCCTCGTGGCGCTGACCGAGGGTGAGCGACGCCCGGGCCGCGGCGCGTACCAGATGGTGGGCCTGGGCGGTCAGCGGCTGCTGGTCGTGATGACCGGCCGCGTCGGCCAGCCCGGGGACGATCCGGCGTAGTGCGCTCGACGCCGCCGCGGAGTGCACGTCCACCCGCGCCAGGTAGGCGGGCCGGTTGCCGAGCAGGTCGTCGAGATCGGCGGTGGTCGGCGGGACGGGCTCGGGCCACCGCGACTCGTCCCAGCCGTGACCCCACACGGGTCCGTCGGGATGGTGGCGGGCGTACTCGGCGACGAGCCGCAACGCGTGGTCTCGCGACGCCGCGGCGCGCAGGTCGAGGCCCACCAAGGCGAGGCCGGTCGCCGTCACGTGGACGTGGGCGTCGACGAATGCCGGGGTGACGAAACCGCCGTCGAGGTCGACCACCCGTGCCTCCGGGAACTGCCTGCGGCCGACGTCGTCGGCGCCCACCCAGGCCACCACGCCGTCCGGTCCGTCGCTGATCGCGATCGCCGTGGCGTCGGGCATGGCCGGGGTGTAGACCCGCCCGCCGAGCAGCAGTGTCGTCAAGCGACGTCGGGATGCCGGGGCAGGCGCGCCTGCTGCACGTCGGTCACGTCGACCACTTCGCCGTCGAT
>Ga0102593_1002834_pt1 | contig 12340 bp, 9 predicted proteins | sample AraplaCol_mMS_r2_2_FD_76862 | JGI IMG/M metagenome (GOLD analysis project Ga0102593, IMG submission 76862) | Arabidopsis root microbial communities from North Carolina, USA - plate scrape MF_Col_mMS_r2 (SPADES assembly) (version 2) | ecosystem: Host-associated > Plants > Roots > Endosphere...
TTTGCTCGAGCCCTTGCCCGACTTGGCGCGGTCCAGGTCCTTCCATTCCCCGCCCTCCGTCCGGTACTGCACCATGCTGTCGCTGGAGGACTCGCCGCCCTTGAGATCGATCTGGAGCCGGCCGCTCTCACCGACGACATAACCGCCCTTCGAGTCGCTCCATCCGCCCTTGGACAGATCGCCGACTTGCCCGGGTCCCCCGGCCATGGCAGGCGTCCCGAATCCACCGGTCATGGCAGGCGTCCCGAAAGCCTGCGAGGCCATCATCCTCAGGGAGTTCTGGAGGCCGTAGGCGTAGGCCATCATCCCTGTCTCGTCGCCGTAGCCGAAGGGCATCCCTGACTGGCCGCCGACGCCGAAGGGCATGCCTCCCAGCCATTGGCAGCTGTACCCCATCGAATAGTTCGCGTAGAGCGGATACGCGGAAGCCGGGAAGCAGCCTCCCCACGGCGCGTGGGTCGCGACGCCGCCCATGCCCATCGGCGTGAGCGAGTAGGACTGCGACAGGCCGGTGTACATCGGCTGATTGAAGACCATGGATCGATTCCTTCCATTGTTGAGGGCACCTGAGCGCGGGGCTGCTCGGTCCAACCCGATCACCACGCCTTCCGGAAAGCGCGGCAGTACCCCCTTTTGCCCGACCGGTTCTACCTGTCCGCACGACACCCTTCGCAACGAACGCCCGCGATCTCCACGCGTCCGGATGGCCTCGCGATCCGAGGGCCGGTTCCAGGTGCACCGGTGATCGGCGACGCGCTTCACCGACTTGGACTTGTGGTCTGACCGACTGGACCAGGTGGGTGACGTCGCGGTCACCGACTCATCGATGTGACGGAAGAAATGACTATCGACGGGACATGAGGCCGGTCGAAGAATGAGGTCGAGACCGGAGCGCTCACCCTCGGCGCGATCTACCTGACCTCCCGATCGCTGCTCGCGCCCATCGCGCTGCACTTCAGCGTCAACATGCTGCTGGCGCAGACCGCGCCGCAGTCCTACTGGATCGCACCGCCACTCGTCGACTCCATCCGCTGGCAATGGTTCTACGCCTGCCCTTGGGGCTTCCTCCTCGCGGGCGCCGTGTTCCTGCTCTGGTTCACGCTCAAACGAACGGCGACATCGCACCGGTCCACCGGTTGAGACGACCTGTCTCTACAATCCGCCCCCATGGATGACACCCTCGCCCCGACGGCGGACTCCGCGACCGCGCAGGGTCCCGCCGCATCCGGCGCACGCCGCGCGATCCGCGAGCTTCCCGATGAACTGATTTCGCAGATCGCCGCCGGCGAGGTCGTCGAACGCCCATCCTCCGTCGTCCGCGAGCTCGTCGACAACGCCCTGGACGCCGGCGCCTCCCAGATCCAGCTCAAGCTCATCGCCGGCGGCATCCGCTCCCTCATCGTCGAGGACGACGGCGCCGGCATCCCCGATGGCGAACTCCCGCTCGCCATCAAGCGCCACGCCACCAGCAAGATCGGCACGCTCGACGACCTCGAGGCCGTCGCCACCATGGGCTTCCGCGGCGAGGCCCTCGCCGCCGTCTCCTCCATCGCCGAGCTCGCCATCGTCTCGCGCTTCCACGGCGCCGCCCACGCCTGGCGCCTCGAAGCCCGCACCGGCGAGCTCAGCCCCGCCGCCCGCGCCAGAGGCACCTCCGTCGAGGTCCGCGAGCTCTTCTTCAACACGCCCGCGCGCCGCAAGTTCCTCAAGAGCGAGAGCACCGAGCTCGCCCACTGCCTCGAGGCGCTGCGCCGCCACGCGCTCGCCCGCCCCGACGTCGGCTTCGCCGTCTGGCACGAGGGCAAGCTCGTCGACCAATGGCGCGCCGCGCCGCTGCCCCAGCGCATCGCCGAGGTCCTCAACGAGGACTTCATCGCCCAGAGCCGCGAGGTCCTCACCGAGGTCGGCCCGATGCGCATCCACGGCCGCGTCGGCCTGCCCGAGGCCGCCCGCAGCCGCGCGGACATGCAGTACGTCTACGTCAACGGCCGCTACGTGCGCGACAAGCTGATCGCGCACGCCATCCGCTCCGCCTTCGACGACGTCCTGCACGGCCACCGTCAACCGACCTACGTGCTATTCATCGACGTCCAGCCCGAGCTCGTCGACGTCAACGTCCATCCGACCAAGATCGAGGTCCGCTTCCGCGACGGCCGCGAGATCCACCAGCAGGTGCGCCGCGCCGTGGTGGCCGCGCTCGCGCTGTCGCGCACCGAGGACGCCACGCCCGAAGCCGCGCCCGCAACCTCCGGCCGTGAACGCTGGTCCGGCACGCCCGCCTGGGAACGCCCGATGGACGGCGCCGCCGCCCCTGAGAGCAGCAGCGGCACCGCCGGCACCGCGCCCGGCCTCGCCGCCTACGAGCCGCCCGCGCCTTACCACGCGCCCTCCGCCCGCTTCGCCGGCCCCGAGGGCTGGCGCGCGCCGATCCCCACCCGCGCCCAGACCGCGCTCGCGCTCGAGCAGGCCGAGGCGCTGTACGCGTCCGGCCCGAGCGCCGGGCTCCCGGCCGCGGCCGGCGCGCCCTCGGCGTCGTTGTCGATGCTGGCCGGCGCACCGCCCTCCCCGCTGCCGTCCAGCCAGGCCGGCGAGTGGCCGCTCGGACGCGCGATCGCTCAGATCCAGGGCATCTACGTGCTGGCCGAGAACGCGCAGGGCCTGGTGATCGTCGACATGCACGCCGCCCATGAGCGCGTCGTCTACGAACGCCTGAAGACCGCGCTGGGGGAGACCCGCATCGATTCCCAGCCGCTGCTGATCCCGGTGACCTTCGCCGCGACGCCATCCGAGATCGCCACCGCCGAGGCCCAGGCCGACACGCTGCGCCGGCTCGGCCTGGACATCTCGCCGCTCTCGGCCAAGGTGCTGGCCGTGCGCGAGCGCCCGGCGCTGCTGTCCGGCGGCGACGTCGTCGAACTCGCGCGCGGCGTGCTCGCCGAACTCGCGCAGTTCGACGCCAGCCATGCCATCGAACGCGCGCAGCATGAGATCCTCGCGACCATGGCATGCCACGGCGCCGTGCGTGCGAACCGCCAATTGACCCTCGACGAGATGAACGCGCTGCTGCGCGACATGGAACGCACGGAACGCGCCGACCAGTGCAACCATGGCCGTCCGACCTGGCGCCAACTGACCGTGCGCGACCTGGACGGGCTCTTCCTGCGCGGGCGCTGAGTTCGCCGACTCACCGCCTTTCGATCCGCTCCCTCCCGCTGTCCGTTCCAGGTTTCCCGTTTTCCGTTCCCGATTTCCGTTTTTCGATTTCCCGGCGCCCACCCTTTCACCAGAAGCAGTACCGACATGGCCACGCTCAAGCTCAACAAGAAGAATCCGGCCGGCGCCAAGTCCGCGGGCGGCAAGACCGACGCTCCGCAGCGGCGCGCCCCGCTGCGCGGCCAGGGCGTCAACAAGCCGCGTCCGACGCTGGCCCAGGCGCAGGCCGACCGCGCCGAGCGCGAGGCCGCGTTCCAGCAGCGCCGCGCCGAGGAAGGCCGCCACGAGCGCCGCGGGCCGCAAGGCCGCGACGAGCGCCGCGGGCCGCAAGGCCGCGACGAGCGCCGCGCCGGTCCCGGCGACCGCCCGCCGCGCGAAGGCGGCTACGGCGACCGCCAGGATCGCGGCCCGCGCCAAGGCGGCTACGGCGATCGTCAGGACCGCGGCCCGCGCCAGGGCGGCCATGGTGATCGTCAGGACAGAGGCCCGCGTGAAGGCAGCGACCGCCGCCCTGACGGCGACCGCCCGCGCTTCGAGGGCGACCGTCCCCGCCGCGACGATCGGGGTGGCGACCGCTACGGTGATCGCCCGGCCCGCCCGCACGGGGACCAGCCGCGCGGTGACCGTCCGCATGGAGATCGTCCCCACGGCGACCGGCCGCCGCGCGATCGCGCCTACGGCGACCGGCCACAAGGCGACCGCAACTTCGGCGATCGCAACTTCGGCGACCGCAACTTCGGCGACCGCCCGCGCCGCGATGACCGCGGCGGCGACCGCTATGGCGACCGTCATGGCGACCGTTATGGCCGCGGCCCCGAAGGCGCTCGCCAGGGCTCGGAAGGCGGCTCCCGCCACGGCGACGAGCGCATGCGCCGCGCGCCGGCCGGCGATCGCCACGCTCCGGCCTCCAACGTCCACGCCCGCGCTGAGCGCGAGGAGCGAGCCGAGCGCACCGACCGTCCGCGCCACCCGGACGCGCCGCGCCAGCCCGCGCCCGTGCGCCTGGCCGATCCGGATGCCGGCGAGCGCCTGTCCAAGCGCATGAGCGAACTGGGTCTGGCCTCGCGCCGCGAGGCCGACGAATGGATCGAGGCCGGCTGGGTCACCGTCGACGGCCAGCCGGCGACGCTGGGCCAGCGCGTCGGCCCGGACGCCGTGATCGCCGTCGATCCGGCCGCCCGCGAGCAGCAGGCGCAGCGCGTCACCATCCTGCTGCACAAGCCGATCGGCTACGTCTCCGGCCAGGCCGAGGACGGCTATGAGCCCGCCTCGGTGCTGGTCAAGGCCGACACGCACTGGAGCGAGGACCCGTCGAAGATCCACTGGGCGCCGGGCCACGGCCGCCAGCTCGCGCCCGCGGGGCGCCTGGACATCGACTCCACCGGCCTGCTGGTGCTCACGCAGGACGGCCGCATCGCGCGCCACCTGATCGGCGAGGACTCCGACGTCGAGAAGGAATACCTGGTCCGCGTCGCCGTCGAGAACGGCGACCCCGAGCGCCACCCGCAGCACCAGCTCGATCCGAAGGCGATCGCGCTGCTGAACCACGGCCTGGAGCTGGACGGCGTGCAGCTCAAACCGGCCAAGGTCAGCTGGGCCAACGAGGACCAGTTGCGCTTCGTCTTGCGCGAGGGCCGCAAGCGCCAGATCCGCCGCATGTGCGAACTGGTCGGTCTGAAGGTGCTGGCGCTCAAGCGCGTGCGCATCGGCCGGATCCCGCTGGGCCAGCTGCCGCCGGGCCAGTGGCGCTACCTCGCGCCGTGGGAGCGCTTTTGAGCGCACGGGCCGCGGACCTGAGCCCGCTGTGCCTGGCCGGCCCGACCGGCTGCGGCAAGACCGCCGCGGCGCTGGCCATCGCGCGCCGGCAGCGCGTGGAGATCATCAGCGTGGATTCCGCGCTGGTGTACCGCGGCATGGACATCGGCACGGCCAAGCCGTCGCCCGGCGAGCTTGCCGAAGTGCCGCACCATCTGATCGACATCCTCGACCCCACCGCCAGCTACTCCGCCGCGCAGTTCGTGCGCGACGCGATGCGCCTGGTCCCCGAGATCCAGACCCGTGGCGCGCGGCCGCTGCTGGTCGGCGGCACGATGCTGTACTTCAAGGCGCTGTTCGACGGGCTGTCGGAGCTGCCGCAAGCGGATGCCGCGCTGCGCGCCCGGCTCGACGCCGAGGCCGCCCGCGAAGGCTGGCCGGCGATGCACGCCAGGCTGGCGGCGCTCGATCCCGAGACGGCCGCGCGCCTGGCGCCGCTGGACTCGCAGCGCATCCAGCGCGCGCTGGAGGTCTGCCTGCTCAGCGGCGAGCCGATGTCGGCGCTCTACCGCCGCCAGCGCTCGCAGGGCGTGGACTGGCCGCTGATTTCGCTCGAGCCCTCCGACGCCGCGCGCGCCTGGCTGCATGAACGGCTGGCGCTGCGCTTCGCGCTGATGCTCGAGCAGGGCCTCGTCGACGAAGTGCGCCGCCTGCGCGCCCGGGGCGATCTGCACCTGGGCCTGCCGTCGATGCGCTGCGTCGGCTACCGGCAGGCGTGGGAGCTGCTCGACGCGAACGAGGCCTCGCCCGACCTGGCGGCGCTGCAGGAGTTGGGCACCGCGGCGACTCGCCAGCTCGCCAAGCGCCAGATCACCTGGCTGCGCGGCATGCCGGCCCGGCGCATCGTGCCGGCCGAGGCGCCCGATGCCCTCGATCGGCTGATCACCGCGGCGATCAGCGCGCACGCTCCGGATTGACCCAGCGCCTCACGGCGCCAGCCCGACTCGCCACCGCCGGTTCATGGGACGCGGGGCGCGGGGAACCGGCTTCGAAAGCCTCCGCGATCCTGCTCAAGCCGTCCTCGACCCATGGCCGGAGTCCGCGGTGAGGCCGGTTCACGTGCCCGATCAGTTCCAGCGTCATGTTTCGGCAGCGCTCTGCCGGCGACTTCCCCGCCGCGCGGACGGCCGCAGGCGAGGCCCCGGTCTTGATCAACTCGCGCCGTGCGAGCAGTTCATTCATCAGCACGATGACCGCGCCCAAGGTTCCCCTGTCGCCCGCTCCGGCCACAGCCACCCGCGGGTGCGCGTGGCCCCCATTCGATGACGCCAGTGCATCGCGGCGATTGCAGAACTCCTCGATCCGCAGCAATGCCTGGGTCGGCGTCGCCGAAGCGTCGATCTGTCTCACCTTGAGTCCGTGCCTGACCAATTGCGGGCCCGATGCCTGCCAGTCCATCAGCAGCCTTTCCGCCCGTTTGTCGGATGAGGCCGTCATGTTGACGGACGCCCTGGCATAGCCGTCATCGGCCGAATCGGCCGACCAGAGGGTGGGAAACGCACGGGGGTCACGGGGCAGGCCGTCCAGGAAGGTGCCTTCCTCCCCTCGCACGACCAGCAGTTCTCGCACATCGTGAGTGATCAGCATGCCCAGGAAACTCAGCACCTCTTGCGCGCTGGCCTGCCTCCCACCGGGCGGCATTGCCGCCTGGATCACCGATGCATTTCCCGCGGGGAGCGGCAGCAGCGTCGCAAGCGCCACCGGGCGCCCGGCCCACTGGCGCGGCGATTTCAGATCGGAACGCACCGGCACCAGGAGCTCCGGCCGTACTTCCACCGGCAACCAGTCCGGGCGGGGCGAACCCGCCTCGGGCGACATGCTGGCCGGGGAGACGTCCGCCACGCATTCATGGGTGCATGAAAAGGGAAAGAACATGGCTGCTGTTCGATTCAATGTCGATGCGAGACAGTGGCTCGGACGGGGCGGTTCTCATGTCGACAGAGTGGGCCAACGCGATCGGCGGGGCCGACCCCGATGCGGGATGCATCTGCAAACCCTGACAAGGGCGTCGGCCGGGCGATCCTTGATCGAGGAACTTCCTCGACACAGGGCCACGGCGCCGGTCTGACGCCACAATCCGCCGATCGACCTCCCGCGATCGACGATGGACGTTCCCCTCCTGACCGCCTCCGGCCTCACCAAGCGCTACGGTTCACAGACGCTGTTCGAGCATCTCTCGCTGACGCTGCATCGCGGCGAGATGCTGGCGCTGCTGGGCGAATCGGGCAGCGGCAAGTCGACGCTGCTCAATGGGCTGGCGGCGCTGGAGCCGCTGGACCGGGGCCAGGTCGTGCTGCAGGGCCGCGATGTGCTGGCGCTGGACGAGCCGGGCCAGGCCCGGCTGCGGCGCGAAGAGCTCGGATTCGTCTTCCAGGCCTTCCACGTGCTGCCCCACCTCAGCGTGCAGGACAACGTCGGCCTGCCCCTGCTGCTGCAGGGCCGGCCGGATCCGGCGCGGGTGGCCGCGATGCTCGAGGCCGTCGGCCTGACGCCGCACGCGCGGCATCTGCCGCGGCAGCTGTCAGGCGGTCAGTTGCAGCGCGTGGCGATCGCGCGGGCCCTCGTGCACCGGCCGGTGCTGGTGCTGGCGGACGAACCGACCGGCAACCTCGACCCCGCGCATGCCGACCAGGTGATGCGGCTGCTGCGGCAGCAGTTGCGCGAGCAGAACGCCGCCTGCCTGCTGGTCACCCATTCCGCCCATGCCGCCGAACTCGCCGACCGCCGTCTGCGGCTGGAGAACGGCCGCCTGATCGAGGCCTGACGGGTCCCCGCGCGATGACCGGAACCCCTCCCCGTCCCGCTGCCCCGCCCGGCGCGCTGCGCCAAGCCTGGGGCTGGTGGTGGCAGCTGTCCTGGCCGGCGCTGCGCCTGCAATGGGGACGGCAGCTCGCGGCCTTGCTGACGATCGCGCTGGGTCTGGCGCTCGCGGGCGCGGTGCACTGGATCAATGCCTCGGCGCTGGCGCAATTCGAATCCGCCGCGCGCCAGAGCAGTGCCCAGGCCGACACGGAACTCAGCGCCGCGCCAGGCGCCGCGCCGCTGTCGGACTTCTTCTATGGCACGCTGGCCGCGCGCGACGACGTGGCCGCGCTGGCGCCGCGGCTCGACGCCAGCATCCGGCTGCAGGCGCGCGACGGCCAGTGGCAGCGCGTGCGGCTGATCGGCCTGGACCTGGTGCAGCTGGGCGCCTTCCATCCGCAATGGCTGCCCCGCATCGATGGCGCGGATCTGGGCCGCGCGCTGCGCGAGCCGGCGCTGATGGTGAGCGACGCAGCCTGGCGCAGGCTCGGCTACGACGAAGGTCACAGCGCGCCGAGGGCGCTTCGCGTCGACCTGCCCGACGAGCCTGCGCCGCTGCCGGTCGTGGGCCGGGTGCCGGACCGCCAGCAGGCGCTGGTGATCGTGGACATCGCCTGGGCCCAGCAACTGCTGCACCGGCCGGGCCAGCTCGACGCGATCCTGCTGCGCATGGCGCCGGGCCGCGCGGTGCCGGCCGCCTGGCCGCCGGGCGTCATCGCTCGCGCGCCGCAGGACCAGGCCCGCCAGCAGGCCGACGAGGCCCGCCGCCTGACCCGCGCCTACCGGCTGAATCTGGGCGTGCTGTCGCTGATGGCGCTGTTCGTGGGCGCCTTCATGGTCTTCGCCGTGCACAGCCTGTCGGTCGCGCAGCGGCTGCCCCAATTGGCGCTGCTGGGCGTGCTCGGCATGAGCGCTCGGCAGCGGCTCGCGCTGCTGGTGTCGGAGGCGCTGCTGCTCGGACTGGCCGGCGCGGTGCTCGGACTGGCGCTGGCCGTGGGCCTGGCCGAACTGGGTTTGCACGCGCTCGGCGGGGACCTGGGCAGCGGCCTCATGGGCCTCGAAGGCGGACGGCCGGCCCTGCGGACGACACCGGCCTCGATCGCGGGACTGCTCGCGCTCGGACCGCTGGTGAGCCTGGGCGCTAGCGCGTTGCCGCTGGCGCGCTTGCGCCGCCTGCCGGCCGCGCAGGTGCTCAAGGGCCTGGGCAGCGGCGGCGACGCGGGACGCTGGTGGTGGATCGGACCGGCGCTGCTGGCCTGCGCGCTGCCGCTGACCTGGATGCGCCCCATCGAAGGCATTCCGCTGGGCCCCTACGCCGCGATGGCGGCGCTGCTGCTGGGCGCGCTCGGCACCGTGCCCTTCGCGCTGCGCGCGATCACCGGCCTGCTGCGCGGCTGGGCCGCGCGCCGGGCGCTGCCGCTGCTGGCCGTCGAGCGCGCCCGCGACCAGGCGGGCGAGGCCGGCCGCCTCATCGCCGGGGTGCTGGTCGCGCTGGCGCTGGCCGTGGCGATGCTCGTGATGGTGGCGAGCTTCCGCGCCTCGCTCGATCAATGGCTCAGCGACATGCTGCCGGCCGATCTCTACGCGCGTCAGACCGCGCGCGACAGCGCCCAGCAAGGCCAGCCGATGACGCCGGGGCTGGCGGCGTCGGCGGCGGCGCTGCCGGCCGTCGAGCGGGTCGCGGCGCAGCGCACCCGCACGGTCGGCGTGACAGTGCGCGGCATGTCCGGCAGCACGACGCTGCTGGCCCGCCCGCTGGACCACCGCCTGCCGCTGCAGGGCCAGGCCGTGGCGCTCCCCCCGGGCGTGCAGCCGGTCTACATCAACGAGGCCATGCGCGACGAACTGCGCCTGGCGCCCGGCGACCGCTTCATGCTGCGGCTCGAGGGCCGGCAGCTGCCCGTGGCGGTCAAGGCGATCTGGCGCGACTACAGCCGGCAGACCGGCGCGGTGCTGATCGAGCGGCGCGAATGGGAGCGCCTGAGCGGCGACACGGCCATCACCGAGCTGGCGCTGTGGCTCAGACCGGGCGCCGATCCGGTGGCGGCGCAGCAGGCGCTGCGCGAGGCCTCGGGCGCGCCGGAGTCGCTGGAGATCGCCTCGGCCGGCGAGCTGCGCCGCTTCTCGCTGGCGATCTTCGATCGCAGCTTCGCGATCACCTACTGGCTGCAGGCGGTCGGACTCGGACTGGGGCTGTTCGGCGTGGCGGCCAGCTTGTCGGCGCAGTTGCTGGCGCGGCGGCGCGAATTCGGCCTGCTGCTGCACTTGGGCCTGACCCGCGCGATGCTGCGCCGGCTGGTGCTGGCGGAAAGCCTGCTGCAGGCCGCCGCCGGTGCGGCGATGGGGCTGCTGGTGGGGCTGGCGATCAGCGCGGTGCTGGTGTTCCGGCTCAATCCGCAGAGCTTCCACTGGAGCATGGACTGGTCCATTCCCGGCTGGCGCGTGGCCGCGCTGCTGGCGGCCAGCCTGCTCGCCACCGCCGCGACGGCGGCCTGGGCCAGCGCGCGCGCGCTGAGCGCGGGCCAGGGCGAGGCGCTGCGCGCGGTGCGGGAGGATTGGTGATGATCAGACGGCGTCCATGGCTGGCCGGACTGGGCGCGGCCGGGTTGTCGATGGCGCAGGCGGCGCTCGCGCCGCGCATCGCGCAGGCCCAGATGCCAGCGCGTGCAGGGAGTGTCGCGAACCCGCCGTCCAGCACGGCGCCGCTGTCCGCCGAGCCGCTGCGCTTTCCTCGCGATCACGGCTCGCATCCGGCGACGCGCGTCGAGTGGTGGTACGTCACCGGCGTGCTGCGCGACGCGAAGTCCAGACCGCCGGCGCAAGGCCCGCAGGGCCGCCCCGACTTCGGCTTCCAGTTGACCTTCTTCCGGGTGCGCAACGACCTGACGCGCCCGCTGTCATCGGCGTTCGCGCCGGGCCAGATCTTGCTGGGCCACGCGGCAGTGTCGGACCTCGGCCGCCAGCGGCTGTTGCACGACCAGCGGGTGCTGCGTCACGGCTTCGCCAACGCGCGGACCGAGACCGAGGACACGCGCGTGCGGCTGGGTGATTGGCAATTGCGCCGCGTCGACGGTCCGGACGGCCGCAGCCGCTACGCGCTGCTGATGCCCAGCGAGGCGGGCGGCTTCGCGCTGGAGCTGACGCTGGACGCCCTGCGGGAACCGCTGCTGCAGGGACAGGCCGGCTGGTCGCGCAAGGGACCGGACGAACAGCAGGCGAGCCGCTATGTGAGCGAGCCGCAGTTGAGCGGCTCCGGCCGCCTCGCGCTGCGCGACGGCGGCACGCGCGAGGTGCAGGCGCGGGCCTGGCTCGACCACGAATGGAGCAACCAGTACCTGGGCCGCGGCGGCGACACCGCGCCCGACCGCGCGTCCGGCTGGGACTGGCTGGGGCTGAACCTGGACGACGGCACGGCGCTGACGCTGTTCCAGATGCGCGCGCAGGACGGCCGCGTCGTCTGGACCGGCGGCAGCTGGCGCGAGCCGGCCTCGCGGGGCGGCGCGCAGACGGACTTCCAGCAGCAACTGGCCTTCGAGCCGCTCGCTTTCTGGCAGAGCCCCGTGAGCCTCGCCCGCTATCCGGTCAAGTGGCGCATCCGCACGCCCAAGGGGGTGTTCCTCGTCGAGGCGGCCTACGCGGCGCAGGAGATCGACACGCGACGCAGCACCGGCTTCCCGTATTGGGAAGGCGTCGCGCGCTTGACCGACGAGACCGGCCGCGCGCTCGGCTGGGGCTACCTGGAGATGACCGGCTACGCCGGCCGCGTGCCGCTGTAGCGGTTGCGCCCCGACGGCATCGCCGCATAGGCGCGCACGCAGTTGCAGCCGGCGCCGCGGGCCATCGCCAGCGCCTGGCGCGCTTGCTGCAGGAGCTGGTCCGCGCCCTGCTGCGGCTCGCGCCGCCAGTCCTGCCAATGCGCCAGCCCCAGGCTCGCGCTCAGCGGCAAGGCCTGCCCCTGCCAGCGGTAGTCCAGCGTCGCGACCCGCGCCCGCACGCGGTCGGCCGCATCCAGCGCGCCCAGCGGATCGGTGCAAGGGAGGTACGCGGCCCAGACGCCGCGCGGCAGCGCCAGCAGCCAGTCGCCGCCGCGCAGTTGCTGGCGCACCAGTTGATCGAGCCGCTCGTCCAGCGCCTGGATGCAGTCCTGGCCGTACTGCTGCTGCATGCGCGCCCAGGGATCGAGTTCCAGCAGCATCAGCACCCCGTCGTGGCGGTGCCGCTGGGCGCGGGCGGCCTCGCGTTTGAGACCGTCCATCAGCTGTGCCTCGTCGGCCGCGGCGACACGCGCCGGCGGATCGCGGCGCGCCTGCCAGCGCCGCCGCAGGGAGTGCCACCAGGCCCCTGGGCCCCTGTCCGAGTCTTGAGCCATACCGCCGCCTCGCCGGAGATGAATCTGGATTGCAGCACAGGAGCAAGCCGCGCGCCGCCCCCTGTTGCGCGGGGGGGCGTCCCCTGGCCCCTCTGCGACCCCCTTGACCGAGGGAGAGGATAGGCCGCCCCGCCCGCGGGC
>Ga0102593_1001262_pt1 | contig 12335 bp, 14 predicted proteins | sample AraplaCol_mMS_r2_2_FD_76862 | JGI IMG/M metagenome (GOLD analysis project Ga0102593, IMG submission 76862) | Arabidopsis root microbial communities from North Carolina, USA - plate scrape MF_Col_mMS_r2 (SPADES assembly) (version 2) | ecosystem: Host-associated > Plants > Roots > Endosphere...
ATGGCGTATTGCCGCCGCCGGCAAAAGCTACCTGGACATGGCCGGTGGCGCCGCTCGGCGAAGAGAGCAAGGATTACCGGATCGAGCACAAGGTCATTGCCAGCTGGTGATCAGGATGTGATCGCCGATCGGCTTGGCTTGCATCAGTCATTCGCCTATAAAACAGCATGCGCATGCTCGCCCTCATCGCGATGTTTCTCGGCTGGCTGGTCTACAGCGCCATGTCCGCATGGGCAGGCTGTCCGACCTGCGCATCGATGAATGCACCGGTTGCCGTCAAAACCGGCATGCATCACGAAATGCACGGCATGGCTATGTCCGAGGCGGCGGGCAAGACTGAGCCCTCGAAAGGCCCCTGCGCCGGCGGCAATTCCGCGCATATGCCGCTTTGCGCCGCCTGCCTGCTGTTGCCACCGGCGGTGATGGTCACTGATGGCGGAAAGCCGACCTTCAGCTATCCCGCCCCGGCGCCTGCCCACGCCCTCGACGACGAAAAGCCGACACCGCAGTCGCCCCCTCCGCGATTGTCCTGACACCATAGCAATCCATGCCAATCGGGTGGCTCAGCCGCCCGGCAAACCTATTGTCAGACAGAGGAAGGAACTCTCATGTCTTTGAAAATCATCGCCCTCACCGCCATGCTCGCCATCATTGCCGCTCCCGTCCTTGCCGAAGACAAACCGATGGATATGAGCAAGCCGATGGGCAATCACGATGCGGCAAGCCACGCCTTCAGCGAGGCCAATGCCAAGATGCACAAGGATATGATGATCGAATATAGCGGCGATGCCGATGCGGATTTCGTCCGCGGCATGATCCCGCACCATCAGGGCGCGATCGATATGGCCAGGATCGAGCTTCAATATGGAAAAAATCCCGATATCCGCAAGCTCGCCGAAGCCGTCATCGAGGCGCAGGAAGCCGAGAGCGCTCAGATGACCGCCTGGCTCAAGGCCCACGGCAAATAGTCGATCGTGGATGAAAAGGGGAACGCCGGGATGTCAGGCGTTCCCCAAGACTTATGTTGGCGAGGTCAGTCCTTCGGCTCGAAATCGGCCGGCCGGCGGCCGGCGCCCTGTCGTGCCAGCATCCAGCCGGGATATTCCGGCGCAAGCGCGCTCACCTCGTCGAGCTTCTTCATATCGTCTTCATCGAGCTTCAGCTTGACGGCGGCAAGGTTCTGGTCGAGCTGATCGACCCGCTTGGCGCCGATGATGACTGTTGTGACGAAGGGCTTGGCGAGGATATAGGCGAGCGCCACGGTGGCGACGCCGACGCCGTGCTTTTCGGCGACTTCGCGCATGACGGCGACGCAGGCCCAGGCCTTGTCCTTGTCGACCGGCGGGAAATCAAAACTGGCGCGGCGGCCCTCGCCGTTGCCGGGCGCGCCGGGACCATACTTGCCGGAGAGCAGTCCGCCGGCGAGCGGCGACCAGACCATCAGGCCGAGCTTCTCCTCCTGCATCATCGGCACGATGTCGCGTTCGAGGTCACGGCCGGCGATGGAATAATAGGCCTGCACGGTTTCGAAACGGGCAAAGCCGCGGCGTTCGGACAGGCCGAGCGCCTTGGAGATGCGCCAGGCCTGCCAGTTGGAGACGCCGATGTAGCGCACCAGGCCGCGGGAGACGAGATCGTCGAAGGCGCGCAGCGTCTCATCGATCGGCGTCACCGTATCGGTCGCGTGGATCTGATAGAGGTCGATGTGATCGGTCTGCAGGCGCTCGAGGCTCGCCTCGACGGAATCCATGATGTGGCCGCGCGAGGCGCCGCGGTCGTTCGGCTTGTCGCCCATCACACCATAGACCTTGGTGGCGATGACGACGTCCTTGCGTGGGATGTCGAGGTTCTTCAGCGCCTGGCCGAGCAGCCTTTCGGACTCGCCGGCCGAATAGACATCGGCCGTGTCGATGAAATTGACGCCCGAAGCAAGCGAGCGTTCGACGATCCGGTCGGCGGCATTCTGGTCGACATCGGCGATGGCGCCCCACATGCTGCCTTGCTTGGCTTCACCGAAGGTCATGGTGCCCAAGCAGATTTCCGAGACGAAAAGTCCCGTATTTCCGAGCTGGTTGTAACGCATGGTGGAAAAATTCCTTTGTGTCTGCCGCAAGAGGGCTTGCGAACCGCTGAACTTCATTTTTTGATTATTGGCCTGCGCGCGACAGGCACAGCCGTGGCTGGCTGCAGGGTGAGGCAAAGTGCATTTAGTGCGGCAGCGGCGCTTTTCAACGCTGCGCCCAACCGTACCCAAGATGACGCCCTTGTCTCGACACAGGCAGCCGATAGATTGCCGGCCATATTTTAAGAGGTGCGCATATGACGACGCGACCACTGACGACGATCGGCTTCGATGCCGACGATACACTCTGGCAAAACGAACAATATTACCGACTGACGGAAGCGCATTTCACCAGGCTTCTTGCCGATTTCGCCGAAGGACCGAAGATTTCCGAGCGGCTGCTGGAGGCCGAGAAACGCAATCTTCGCCATTACGGCTTCGGCATCAAGGGTTTCACGCTGTCGATGATCGAGACGGCGATCGAGATCACCGAGGGCAAGGTTCCCTCGGGCGTGATCGCCAAGATCCTCGATATCGGCCGCGAGCTCCTCTCCCATCCCGTCGAAACCATGCCGCATGTGCGCGACACGCTGGAGGGGCTTGCCGGCAAATACCTGCTTGTCATGATCACCAAGGGCGATCTCTTCGATCAGGAACGCAAGCTTGCCCAATCCGGGCTCGGCGATTTCTTCGATGCCGTCGAGATCGTCTCCGACAAGACCGCCGTCACCTATCGGCGCATCTTCGCCAAGGTCGGCGACGGGCCGGAGCGGGCGATGATGGTCGGCAATTCGCTGAAATCGGACATCGTGCCGGCAATCGCCGCCGGCAGCTATGGCGTCTTCGTGCCGCACGAACTCACCTGGGTGCTGGAACATGTCGATGAACCGAAAGAAGCGCCGCGTTTCCGCAAGATCGGCCATCTCGGGGAATTGCGCGAACTGATCGACCGGCTCGGCTAGAGCCTCATTGCTTGGCAGGCGCCTTCGGAAACAGCGACGGGCGTTCGGGCTCGGCCGGCGGTTGCGGCGGTTGTGGGGCCGCCGCCAAGGGCTCGATCAGGATGCTAAACGGAGCGCCGAGGCCGCGGCGCGGCGAGACCTTGGAATAATAGGGACGCAGCAGCCAGGTGGCGTCTTCCTTGACCGTCGTCTCGAAGCTCATGCCATCCTCGTCGGTGCCGAAGAAGGCCTCGTCATCCGGCTTCGACAGGTCGAAGATCGCCAGGAAGGCAAATTTGCTCTTGGTGGAAAAACTGACCTTCACGTGCTGGCCGGTGCGCACCGGCAGCGTATAGACATGGCTATTGCCGAACTTCGTCCAGCCCTTCAGCTGCATGGTGACGGCCGGGAATTGCAGCTTCTCCAGCTTCTCGCCGGGATCGAGCTGCGGTGTCTGCGCCATGGCGGAGACCGGCAGGAAAAACAGGGCAGCGGCTGTTATCAATATTCTCACGGACAGATCTTTCATGGACGGACCAGGGCGCTGCGCATCGCCTCGACCTCGGGCCGGCAGAAGCAGCCTTCCAGATGATCGTTGACGAGACCCATCGCCTGCATGAAAGCATAAACTGTGGTCGGGCCGACAAAGGTCCAGCCGCGTTTCTTCAGATCCTTCGAAATGATGACCGATGTCGGCGTCGTCGGATTGGCGACGATATGCTCGCGGTCGACCACAACAGGCCGCTCGTTATGGCCCGGCTCGTAGCGCCAGAAATAACGGGCGAGCGAGCCGAACTCGTCCCTGAGGGCGATCGCGCGCTTGGCATTGTTGATGGTCGAGACGATCTTGCCGCGATGGCGGATGATGCCGGCATCGCCAAGGCAGCGAGCGACATCCTCGTCGCCGAAGAGAGCGACCTTGTCGAAATCGAAGCCTGAAAAGGCGGCGCGGAAATTCTCGCGCTTGCGCAGGATCGTCAGCCAGGAAAGGCCGGACTGGAAGCCTTCGAGGCAGATCTTCTCGAAGAGGCGGATGTCGTCGGTGACGGGGCGGCCCCACTCCTCGTCATGATAGCGGAGGTAGTCGGGCAGATTTGCGTGCCAGTGGCAGCGGCTCCTGCCGTCCTCGCCGATGATGATGCCTGTCGCGCTCATGATCCTTCATTCTGCGGGGGTCCGCTTCGTTCTCCGCTGATGATTCCGGCTTTACCATTTGCAAACCGTCTTTCCAAACCGAACGGTAACCCTGACGAAAAGTTTATCCGGTCGGTCGGCTTTTCATGAATCGATCTTTACCATTCGCTGGCGGATAGGGTGGCAGCGTCTTTGCGGGCGGAACATGTCCGCCCGGGCGGAGAAGTAGTCCCGCCAGCCATTTTCGGTCATTTGTAGAGAGTTCGTCCGATGATGAAACAGCTTGTTCTTGCCGCAGCCCTCTTCGGCATTGTCTCCACGGCCGCCCTTGCAGACGACCGCTACGCCACCCGTCCGCCGGTCGTGCTCAGCCCGGATCTGACGGCGCCCTGGATCAACCAGCTCGGCGGCGGCGCGGTTCGACCCGTCGTCTATCAGCGGCCGGTCATCCGGCAGCCGCAGCGCGGAATCTTCCAGCGCCGCGCGCTGCGCCAGGCGCCGCAGGCCGCACCGCAGACCGTTTCGGCGATCAATCCCGGCATCCCGTCGATCCGCCGTCCGATCGAGCCGCAATTCCTGCCGCAGATGGTCGATTACGATACCACGGAAAAGCCCGGCACGATCGTCATCGATACCAACAACCGCTTCCTCTATCTGGTGATGGAAGGCGGCAAGGCAAGGCGCTACGGCGTCGGCGTCGGCAAGCCCGGCTTCGAATGGGCCGGCGCCCACAAGATCACCCGCAAAACGGAATGGCCGGACTGGACGCCGCCTTCCGAAATGATCAGCCGCGAAGCCGCCAAGGGCCATTACCTGCCGGCGCGCATGGACGGCGGCCCGGAAAACCCGCTCGGCGCCCGCGCCATGTATCTCGGCTCGACGCTTTACCGCATCCACGGCACCAACGCGCCCTGGTCGATCGGCAGTGCCGTCTCCTCGGGCTGCATCCGCCTGCGCAACGAAGACGTCGTCGATCTCTATGACCGCGTCAACGTCGGAACCCGCGTCATCGTCATGTAACGACCGGGCAAATACCTGGGAGCCGTAGAGAATAGCCGGCTCCCTTCTCCAAAAGAGCTTTATCCGGCCACGCCGATCTTGAATCGGGGAGAAGTTCATGTAGCTTCGAGCGAATTTGCTTGAGGGGAATCGATCATGATCAAATTGATGCCGGGTCTGGCTGCCGCCGGACTTGTCCTGTCCTTGATGTCCACATCCGCCTTTGCTGCACCCGCCGGCTCCGCGCCGGACAATACACGAGCCCCGGCGCAGATCGTGCGCGTGGCGCAGATGCCGAAATACGTGAAGCCGCAGTTCAAGCGCAAGAAAGTGCGCCTGGTGACGACGGAAGCGGCCGGCACCGTCATCATCGATACCAACAACAAATATCTCTATCTCGTTGAAGGCAACAACCGCGCCACCCGCTACGGCATCGGCGTCGGCCGCGACGGCTTCGGCTGGTCGGGGATCGTCAAGATCGGCCGCAAGGCCGAATGGCCGAGTTGGACGCCGCCGGCCGAGATGCGCCGCCGCGAAGCCGCCAAGGGCCACATCATCCCTGCTTTCCAGGAAGGCGGCGAGGACAATCCGCTCGGCGCCCGCGCCATGTATCTCTACCAGGGCGGCCGCGACACGATCTTCCGCATCCACGGCACCAACCAGCCCTGGACGATCGGCCTCAACATGTCTTCCGGCTGCATCCGGATGATGAACGAGGATGTGACGCACCTCTACGACCGCGCGCCTGTCGGCACCAAGGTGATCGTCATCGGCCCCGGCAACCGGCAGGGCAAGGTGGCTTTCGAGGACCGAGGCATCGACGTGCTGCGCACGATGTTTGGCGGCTGAGCAACACTGACGAAAAAAACGAAAGGCGCATTTCGACGCGCCTTTTGTTTTGCTTAGACTTTGCGGCCGAAAGCTGGCACACCTGCCTAAGAGTCGACATATTTGCAATATCGGGGCTATTCAATGACATATGCGCTGCGTTCCTCCGCTTCGCTACTTGCGGGCATCGCGTTTTTGACAATCTGTTCAGCAGTTTCCGCCTCGGCGGAAGATCTGCAATTCTCTGTCTATGGCGGTTATCAGACCGCACCGCACAGCGGCGTCGATCTCTCCGACGGCACGCATTTCACCGCCGGCTGGGAAGGCAAGTCCTTCGGCAGCCCGCCTTATTACGGCGGCCGCGTCACCTGGTGGCTCGAGAACTTCAACAAGCCGAACTGGGGTATTTCGCTCGATTATACCCATGACAAGGTCTATGCCGACGACGATACGCTGGCCAAGACCGGCTGGTCGCACTTCGAATTCACCGACGGCCTGAACTTGCTCACGGTGAACGGCCTCTACCGCTTCCAGGATCCGACCCGCCGCTGGACGCCCTATCTCGGCGCCGGTATCGGCGTGAACATTCCGCATGTCGAAGTGATTCGCCCCGAGGGCAAGACCTGGGCATATGAATTCGGCGGCGTGACGCTGCAGGCCCAGGCCGGCGTCGACTTCAAGGTGACCGAGCGCTGGTCGACCTTCGTCGAATACAAGGGCACCTATTCGCGCATCGACGTGCCGATCGACAACGGCGTGGACCTGAAGACCAACATCTTCACGAATGCCGTCAACGTCGGCGTTTCATTCCACTGGTAAGAACAAATTTCGGCTGCGACGTGAGAGCGGTTCAGCGCATAAAAGCGCAAAACCGCTCTAACCTTTTATCGTTACGCAATTCCCAGGCAAAACCGCCTTGCGCGTTGCCTGGGAAAACCGCTTCGTACTTCCTGAAATTGCTCTATTTCGTGCCGCAGCTGACCTTGCCCTGGACGGCATAGGGCTTTTCACCGCCTGCGATCGTCAGGGAATAGGTGCCGCTGAAATTTGCCGACGGCTTGCCGCGTTCGCCGGCAACCACGACGAGATCCAGCGTTGCTCCGCCGGTGTCGTCATCACCACCGTCGAGAACCTCCAGGAGCAGTTCGCCGTCACGCGACCAGTGATTGGTCAGATGCTGCGATTCGAAAACACGTTTTCCGAATACCGTCGATTGCGCCTGGTCCTTGACAACAAGTGCACCGCGGAAATGGTTGAGCTTGTGGCCGGCATCGCTTTCGAAACCGCTTTCGAGCGTGAAACGCGCTTCCTTGTCGTCGGCGGAACAGAACAAACGACTATCAGCATGGGCGGCGCCTGCCGCTCCGAGCAGTCCCGCAAGCACGATCATTCCCCGCCACATCGCCCAACCTCCCGAGACCGGCCCGACGGGCCTGCTGCATATGCAGCAATTTAAAGTGCTACAGCGTCCTTTGCGCATCTGAAAAGACGCGCGGAGCTGTAGTAGCTTCAGCCTAGCGGCAAACCTGTTAATTTTTCCGGCACAGCGCCGCCATAAGCCCAATCGAGCAGTTCGACCGTATGCAGGATCGGCATGCCGGTGCCGGTGGCGATCTGGGTGATGCAGCCGATATTGCCGGTGGCAATGATATTGGCCTTGGTTGCCTCGATGTTTTTGACCTTGCGTGCCTTCAGCGCAGCCGAGATCTCCGGTTGCATGATGTTATAGGTGCCGGCAGAGCCGCAGCAGAGATGACCTTCCGCCGGATCGCGCACCGTAAAGCCCGCCGCTTTCAGCAATTGCTTCGGCGCGAGCGTGATGCGCTGGCCGTGCTGCATGGAACAGGCGGAATGATAGGCGACCGTGATGCCCTTCGGCATGTGGGCCGGCAGCTCGAGAGTGGCGAGATATTCGGTGATATCCTTGGCGAGCGCCGAGACCCTGACCGCCTTTGCGGCATAGGCGGGATCGAGGCGCAGCATGTGGCCGTAATCCTTGATCGTCGTGCCACAGCCAGAGGCGGTGATGATGATCGCGTCGAGGCCCTGCCCGTCGATCTCGCGTGTCCAGACATCGACATTGGCGCGCGCGCTCGCAAGCGCCTGTTCGGCGCGGCCCATGTGATGGACCAGCGAGCCGCAGCAGACCTCGCCCTCCGGCAGTACGACCTCGACGCCGAGCCGCGTCAGCAGCCGGATCGCCGCCGCGTTGATGCCGGGATCGAGCACCGGCTGGGCGCAGCCGGAAAGGATCGCCACCCGGCCGCGCCGTTCCGCCTCGGGCAAGTAGCTGCCGGGTTTTGCGAAGGCTGAAGCTGCAGGCACGCGGCGCGGCGCAAGCGCCAGCATGGCGGCGAAAGGTTTCAGTGCGCCACCCCGCATCAGGCCGGCGAAGGGCCGGCCGAGACGGGCGAGATTGAGCGCCAGGCGGAAACGGCCGGGATAGGGCAGCACGGCGGCAAGGATGGCACGCGTCAGCCGGTTCATCAACGGGCGCTTATAGGTCTTTTCGATATGGGCGCGGGCGTGATCGACCAGGTGCATGTAGTCGACGCCGGAGGGGCAGGTGGTGACGCAGGCAAGGCAGGAAAGACAGCGGTCGATATGGGTGACGACCTCGGCATCGGCGGGCCGGCCGTTTTCCAGCATGTCCTTGATCAGGTAGATGCGACCGCGCGGGCTGTCGAGCTCGTTGCCGAGCGTCACATAGGTGGGACAGGTGGCGGTGCAGAAACCGCAATGGACACATTTGCGCAGAATCTGCTCGGATTCGGCGACAGCGGGATCGAGCAGCTGGCTCGGGGTGAAGTTGGTTTGCATTTAGAGGGACCTCCGCTTTTGGAGGATATCGGGGGTTGTGCTCATCTTCTCCCTCACCCCATCTTCCCCGGATTGAATATGCCGGCCGGATCGAATTTCTCCTTCACCCGCCGTGACAGCATCGCCACCGCCTCAGGCTCGGGGTGGAAGGCCGCGGTGACTGCCCTCGCCTCGGCCGATGCGCGGATCAGCGTCGCATGGCCACCACCGAGCGCCTTGATGAAGCGGCGGACCAGCTCGGCTTCAGGACCGGCCTCCATGCGCATCCAGACAAGACCGCCCTGCCAGTCATAGAAAGCGTCGACGCCGGCCTCGAGGCGCAGCGCGGCGACCAGCTGATGGCCGGTGCCGGGGGCGACCGAGACGCGCCAGACCGGCCGCGCGGTGCCGTCGGCATAGGGCAGCACGTCGCGGATTTCTTGCCAGAGCCTGCGGCTGTCGGGCTGCTCCAGCCTGGTGACCGTGGCGAAGGCCGACATTGCCGCGACAAGCTTTTCAATGCGCACGTCGACCGAACCGGCCAGGCCCTCAATGCGCAGAACCGTCGCCTCGCCCTCGGGCAATGTGCCGGCGAGGAATTTCCAGGTCACCGTCAACGGCAGATGGGCGGCACCCGAGACTTCGACCGGCAGCGCCATCGCCGCCGCCATGGCGTTGGCCGCCTCGGCATCGTTGAGGCCCGATAGAACCACCGTCTGTTCCGTCTTCGGGCGCGGCGGCACGCGGAAAGTAACTTCGGTGAGGAAAGCCAGCGTGCCATGCGAGCCGGCCACCAGCTTGACGAGATCGAGGCCGGTGACATTCTTCATCACCCGGCCGCCGGCCTTGATGATCTCGCCCTTGCCATTGACGAAGCGCACACCGAGCAGGCTGTCGCGGGCGGCACCCGCGATCAGCCGGCGCGGGCCTGAGACATTGGCGGCAAACACGCCGCCGATGGTCGGCTCGCCGGATGTCCCCATCACAGGGCGATGATCCATCGGCTCGAAGGCGAGCATCTGGCCGCTCTCAGACAGCGCCGCCTCGACCTCGGCGAGCGGCGTGCCCGCTCGAACGGTCATGACCATTTCGCCGGGATTATAGGCGACGATGCCGGAAAGCCCGGTCGAGCGCAGCCGGTCTTCGGCGACAACGGCATTGCCGAAGCCCGAGCGGCTATCGCCGCCGCAAATCGCGAGCGGCTGGCCGCTTTCCGCGTGGGCGCGGACGATTGCCGCCGCCTCTTCCTCACTCGTCGGCATCAGATCGATCATGCGGCGGGGCGCCCTTCGAGCGGAAAGACCTTCGACGGGTTTAGGAGCCAGCCGGGATCGAAGGCGGCGCGCGCCGCCATCTGCTGGGCAAGGTCAGCCTCGGAATATTGGTGGCGCATCAGGTCGCGCTTCTCGATGCCGACGCCATGTTCGCCGGTCAGGCAGCCGCCGGCATCGACGCAGAGCTTCAGGATGTCGTTGCCGGCGGCTTCCGCGCGAGCGGCATCCTCGGGATCGTTGGCGTTGAAGAGGATCAGCGGGTGCATGTTGCCGTCGCCGGCGTGGAAGACATTGGCGACACGCAGGACATAATGATCGACGATTTCGGCGGTCCGCTTCAGCACATGGGAAAGCTGGCTGAGCGGCACGGTGCCGTCCATACAGATGTAGTCGGCGATGCGGCCGGTGGCGCCGAAGGCGGATTTGCGGCCCTTCCAGATCAATGCCGCCTCGGTCGCCGACTGGCATTCGCGCACGGTCTTCACCGCGTGCCGGCGGGCGATCTCGACGATGTCCTTCAGCGTGGCGTCCATCTCCGCTTCCGACCCCTCGACTTCGACGATCAAAAGCGCGCCGACATCGAGGGGATAACCGGCATGGGCGAAGGCTTCGCAGATCTCGATTGCCGGCTTGTCCATGAATTCGATCGCAACCGGGACGATGCCGGCGGCGATGACATCGGCAACGCAGGCGCCGGCCTCCTCCGAGCTCTCGAAACCGAAGAGCACCGGGCGGGCGCCTTCCGGCTTGGCGATCAGCCGCACCGTCGCCTCGGTGACGATGCCGAGCTGGCCTTCGTGGCCGCAGACGAGGCCGAGCAGATCATACCCCGCCGCATCCAGCGCCTTGCCGCCGAGTTCGATCACCGTGCCGTCGACCAGCACCATCCTGACGCCGAGCAGGTTGTTGGTGGTGACGCCATATTTCAGGCAGTGGGCGCCGCCGGAATTCATGCCGATATTGCCGCCGATGGTGCAGGCAAGCTGCGAACTTGGATCGGGCGCATAGAAAAAGCCGTCCGCGGAGACGGATTCGGAGATGTTGAGATTGGTGACGCCGGCCTGGACCACGGCGACGCGGTTCGGCAGATCGATTTCGAGGATGCTGTTCATCTTCGACAGGCCGAGCACAACCGCATCCTCCTGCGGAATGGCGCCGCCGGAAAGCGAGGTGCCGGCGCCGCGCGGCACGACCGGAATGCCGTATCGGTGGCAATAGCGCATGACGGCCGAAACCTCGGCTGTCGTGCGCGGCAGGGCGACGGCGAGCGGCAGACGACGGTAGGAGACGAAGGCGTCGGTCTCGAACGGCACCAGCTCGCGCGCCTCATGCACCAGGCATTCCGGCGGCAGAAGATCGGTCAGATCGGCGACGATCTGGGGTCTGCGCGCCAGGACATCGGCGCGGGGGCTGAGAAACGAAATGGCGTCGGACATGGCGTTCTCCCTGGCCCTGACGACGGGGAAATAACAGCGGGAAGAGGGTAGCGGAACCGGCCGCGAACCTCCCTGCCGCCGATAGACCGGCTTAGCACTTTCCCGAAAGCGGCGCAAATGCTAAGCACTTATGCCAAAAGGGGAAAAAGTCGCAAAACCTTATGACCAATCTGGGTGATCTCGAAATCTTTGCCAAGGTCGTTTCGACAGGCAGCATGTCTCTCGCCGGGCGCGCGCTCGGCTTTTCCCCGGCCGTCGTCTCCAAGCGGATCAAGCGGCTGGAGGACCGACTCGGCACCCGGCTTTTGCAACGCACGACGCGGCAGATCTCGCTGACGGAAGCCGGACAGGGTTTCTACGACCGCGTCCTCGGCATTCTCGCCGGACTTGAGGAAGCGGAATTCTATATCTCCGGCCGCTCGGCGCAGATGCACGGCACGCTGAAGATCTCGGCGCCAACCTCCTTCGGGCGCATGCATATCGCGCCGCATCTGAAGGATTTCATGGAGGCGCATCCGGAGCTTGCGATCAACCTGGTGCTGACGGACGAATTCAGCGACATCGTCGGCGGCGGCTTCGATCTGGCGATCCGCATCGCCGAACTCACCGATTCGAGCCTCGTCGCCCGAAGGCTGGCGCCGGTGCGCCGGCTGCTCTGCGCCTCGCCGGATTACCTCGCGGCGCATGGCGCGCCTCAGCATATCGACGAACTGAAACACCACCGCTGCCTGCCGGCGCACAATAACGACACCTGGCGGCTGAACGGACCGGACGGAGCGCTGAGTCTCAGGCCGGAAGGCATGCTGATCACCAATTCCAGCGAGGTGATCCGCGAGGCTGTCATCGCCGGTCTCGGAATCGC